>Ga0209902_100032_pt1 | contig 319735 bp, 327 predicted proteins | sample FECB27metaG_FD_188304 | JGI IMG/M metagenome (GOLD analysis project Ga0209902, IMG submission 188304) | Cyanobacterial communities from the Joint Genome Institute, California, USA - FECB-27 (SPAdes) (version 2) | ecosystem: Environmental > Aquatic > Thermal springs > Hot (42-90C) > Microbial... | reverse complement strand
GGGAAGTGCAGGCTTCTGTTGCCAGGTGCCTGCGAACCCCGCCTGTCGGACTGCTAGGCCCGGAGGACTTCTAGTTCAGGTGCCGGCGCCGCATTAAGCAGCGATAGCAACCTTAGCATAGTTGTCGTTGGCAACTATTAGGATGGCCCGATATCGGTGGTACCATGCCGAGCAAAAGTCTAACCTTTACGCCCTTGTCGATCCTGTTTCGTCCCCATGAGCCCGCCGCGACGGGGAGTTCTGGTGGAGACGCCGGGCACTGCCCCCGGGTCCAATAGGTTTATTACGCTAGCCGTTTATCGCCATAGCCGTTGCCGGCAAGCCCTATATAGGCGTGGCGCGCGCCGGATGCAAACCTCAGTCGATGAGCTCGGTAATCAGGGCGATCAGTGGGAGAAGATCGCCCTGAAAGCTGGCGATCATGGCCGCGAGGGTGTTCTGTGGATCGAGTGCATCGTCGTCGAATCCGTACCCGGCCCCGTGACAGAGCAGCTTGAGAAAGGCCAGTTCGGCCGTTGCCCTCGCGAAATGGATGCCCTGCGTTGAGCTCCGAGATCACTCGAGCCGCGCCTTCCGCGAACTGATCGACGGGTAGATCCTGCAGGAAGTCGAGCTCCCTCAACTGGACAAAGACCGCCGTCATGGCGCGATCCAGGTGCTCGGGATAGGCGAACATGCTGCCGCCCTTGGCGATGCGTATGGTGCGCTGTTGGCCTGCCCAGTGGTAGACGTCCTGGAACAGGTGGTGATGAATCGCGCGATAGTGCGCGTCGAGCTCGGCCTGCGTTCGAATGTCGGCCCTGTTGATCAGGACGTTGGTCCCGGCGTAGCAGAGCGGGTCTTGCTGCGCGTCGTAGAACACGGGCTATTTCTTGCGCGCGAACTCTGCCCGGATGCGTGCTCGCAAAGCGTCTCCATTCTCTCCGGCAGCTTCAGAGTCGGCTTGAATGCGTGAAGTCCGCTGCGTGTGGAACTGGCCTTCCACAGCGCTGAACTTCTCGGCGCTGCGCCTTCCAATGACGAAGCGTCCGCTGTGGGATTCCCGTGTAATCTGCTTGCTCATGTGGTGAGTCTATCACAGGACAGCCTAGCCGCCACCAACCTCCCGCCGGGCCGATGAAACAGTACCTAGACCTTCTCCGCGACGTCCTCGACAACGGCACCGATCGGCCCGATCGCACCGGCACCGGCACCCGTTCGGTGTTCGGCCGGCAGACGCGCTTCGATCTCGGCAAGGGTTTCCCGCTGCTGACCACCAAGAAGCTGCACATCAAATCGATCGTCTATGAACTGCTGTGGTTCCTGCGGGGCGAGACCAATGTGCGCTGGCTGCAGGAGCGGGGCGTCAGGATCTGGAACGAATGGGCCGATGAGAACGGCGATCTCGGGCCGGTCTATGGTTCGCAGTGGCGCAGCTGGCCGGATGGGCGCGGCGGCACCATCGACCAGATCGCCAACCTCGTGAAGTCGATCACCACCAAGCCGGATTCGCGCCGTCACATCGTCACGGCGTGGAACCCGGCCGAGGTCGACGACATGGCGCTGCCTCCCTGTCACTGCCTGTTCCAGTTCTATGTCGCCGACGGCAAGCTGAGCTGCCAGCTCTACCAGCGCTCGGCCGATCTCTTCCTCGGCGTGCCGTTCAATATCGCCTCCTACGCGTTGCTCACCGAGATGATGGCGCAGGTGACCGGATTGAAGCCGGGGGAGTTTGTGCATTCCTTCGGCGATCTCCACCTCTACCACAATCACTTCGATCAGGTTCGGCTGCAGCTCAGCCGCGATCCGCGCCCGCTGCCGCGGCTGACCATCAACCCGGACAAGCGCGACATCTTCGATTTCGAGTTCGAGGATTTCATGATCACCGGCTATGATGCGCACCCCTCCATCAAGGCCGAGATCGCCGTATGAGGATCCTGTCGATCGCCTTAGTGTTCGCTGCCTTTGTTGCGGCGCCGGCGCTTGCCAACGACACCATGTCGACCCTGGGTGCCGGCGGACTGGTCTTCGTCCAGACTGACGACGTGAAGATGCTGAGCGAAGATCTCTATGTCTCGCCCGAGCAGGTGCGGGTGAAGTACGAGTTCCGCAACGATGGAGCAGAGGACACCGACGCGCTGGTGGCCTTCCCGATGCCCGACATCACCGGCGATGGCGACTTCATGGTGGCGATCCCCACCGAGGACCCCGAGAACATTTTCGGCTTCGAAACCCTGGTGAACGGCGAACCGGTTTCAGCCGAGCTGCATCAGTACGCATTCGCGACAAATATCGACTACACGCAGTACCTTACCGATCTCGGCCTGCCGCTGACGCCCTATGGCGACCCGACAGTGAAGGCGATCAATGCGCTCGGCGAAGCGACCAAGAAGGAGCTGCTGCACCGTGCCCTGGTGATCCCGATGGAGTTCGACCAGGGGCAGGGGATGCAGACCGAGTATTGGCCGGTATGGACGCTCCGCTCGACCTACAGCTGGGAAGCGCATTTCCCGGCCGGCGAAACGGTGACCGTCGAGCATCAGTACAAGCCGAGCGTTGGTGGCACCGTGGCGGTCACCTTCCTCGCCGAGCCGTCGGAGGATTACGACCGGGCGGCCGATTACAAGCGCAAGTACTGCACCGACGACAGCTTCATCAACACGGTCAAAAAGACCTTGCCCAACCCGGACGAGCCCTATGGCGCGCCGTTCACCGAGAGCTGGGTCAGCTACATCTGGTCGACCGGCGCCAACTGGGCTGGTCCGGTCGGCACGTTCCACCTGACCATCGACAAGGTGCTGCCGCAGAACCTGGTGTCGTTCTGCTGGGACGGCGAGGTCAAGAAGACCGGGCCGACCACCTTCGAGATGGAGGTCAAGGATTGGTGGCCGCCCTACAACCGGGAACTCGAGGTGCTTATCCTCAACCGGCAGAACCCCGAACCCAACGTCGGCTGATGACGACCATCACCGAACTGACCGAGCGGGTAGAGCAGGTCTCCGCCATCTACGCCGAGCGGTGCGACATCCGCCGCGACAACGACTGGTATGCGTTGAAGCTGCAGGAAGAGGCCGGCGAACTGGTCGCCGAGTACCTGCGCGGCACCGGCCGGGGCCGGGTCGGCGAGCGTTCCGACGTCGCTACCCGCGAGGCGCTGGAGAATGAGGCGGCGGACCTGTTGGCGCAGGTGCTGCTGTTCTGCCGGCACAACGGTATCGACGTCGAGGCCGCTCTCGAGCGCAAGTGGTTTGCCCATCTCAAGCGCCTGGACGTCGCCCCATGAGTCTGGTTATCCGCAGCGCCGGCCCCGATGATGCCGCGCTGATCATCCGCTTCATCGCGGCTTTGGCCGAATACGAAAAGCTGTCGCACGAGGCGAGGGCCACCGAGGCGGACATTCTCCGCGACCTGTTCGGGGCCGACCCCAAGGTGTTCTGCGAAATCGCCGAGTGGGAAACGAAACCCATCGGCTTTTCGCTCTGGTTCTACACCTACTCGACCTTCCAGGGGCGGCACGGCATCTGGCTCGAGGACCTCTTCGTCGATCCCGAGGCGCGTGGCCTGGGCGTCGGCAAGGCCCTGCTGATCAACCTGGCGCAGCGTTGCGTGCGCGAGGGGCTGGGGCGGTTCGAGTGGTGGGTGCTCGACTGGAACGAGCCTTCGATCGAGTTCTACAAATCCCAGGGCGGCATCATGCAGGACGAATGGACCAAGGTCCGGGTCGATGGCGAAGCACTGGCGCGGCTGGGCGCCCCATGAGCGTGCCGGTGGCGATGATCGCGGCCGTCGGCGAGAATGGCATTATCGGCTCCGACGGCGCGATCCCCTGGCGCCTGCCGACTGACTTCGCCCATTTCAAGCGCACCACGATGGGCAAGCCGCTGATCATGGGCCGCAAGACCTTCGAGAGTATCGGCAAGCCGCTGCCGGGCCGTACCAACATCGTGGTGACACGACACGTGGGGTATCAGCCGGAGGGTGTGCTGGTGTTCCACAGTCTCGCTCAGGCGCTCGAGCGGGCACAGCAGATCGCCGCCGCCGACGGTGTTGACGAAGTCATGATTGGGGGCGGCGGCGAAATTTATCGTGACGCCATGCCGTTAGCGGAGCGACTTTACGTCACACATGTGGCGGCGTCGCCATCCGGCGATGCTCGGTTTCCACTGATCGACCCCAAGCAATGGCAAGTAGAAGCGGCGCCTGAACTGTTGCGGGGTGAGCGGGATAGCGCTGACTTCACGGTAAAAGTCTATCGACGGCGTGAACTGCCCGCACGTTGATCGCGCGGGAACGCTTGCCTATATAGGGCGGCAATCGATGATCCGGCTGAAAGGTGGCGTATGCCCTGGGACAACAATACGGGCGGGGGAGGCCGCAACTCCAACAACGGCGGACCGTGGGGTCAAGCGCCGGGTGGTGGTGGTAGCGGTGGCGGCAGCGGCGGCGGTGGTGGCCGCCGGGGCGGCGGTACGCCGAACCTCGAAGAGATCCTGTCCCGCGGCCGCGACCGCTTCCAGGGAGGTATCCCGGGCGGTCGCTGGACCATCATCGGCGCCGTCCTGGCGCTTGGCGCCTTCTGGGTCGCCAATTCCATTTTCACGGTTCAGGAACAGGAATGGGCCGTCAAGCTGCGCTTCGGCCAGCCCGTCGAGACTGTTCCGGCAGGCCTGCACTTCGCCCTGTGGCCGATTGAGACCGTCGAGCGGGCGCCTCGCTCCGAAAACCGCACCATAATTGGTTCGGTCGGCACAAGCAGTGCGCAGGCGAACGAAGGCCTGATGCTGTCGAGTGACCAGAACATCGTGAACGTGAGCTTCTCGGTTCTCTGGTCGGTCAGCGACCCCGTGGCCTACCTGTTCAACGTGCGTGATCCCGACGACATGGTGCGCTCGATCGGCGAAAGCGCCATGCGCGAGGTGGTGGGCCAGCGCCCGGTGCAGGACGTGTTCCGCGACGACCGAGCCGGTATCGCCAACGACGTGCGCGGTATCGTGCAGTCGATCGTGCAGAGCTACGGCATGGGCGTGACGGTGTCGCGCGTTGCCATCGAGCAGGCTGCACCGCCGACCGAGGTCGCCGACGCGTTCAATGAAGTGCAGCGAGCCGGGCAGGACGAGGAACGCTTCCAGGAAGAGGCTCGGCAGTACACCAACACGCTGCTCGGCGACGCCCGCGGCCAGGCCGCGCAGATTCGCGAAGACGCGGCTGCCTACAAGAACCGTGTCGTGCAGGAAGCAGAAGGCGAGGCGGCTCGCTTCCTCTCCATCTACCAGGAGTACGCCAAGGCGCCGGAAGTGACGCGCAAGCGTCTGTTCCTCGAAACCATGGAACAGGTGCTCGGCGGTTCGGAGAAGGTGCTGATCGACAAGAACTCGGGCGGCTCGGGCGTTGTTCCGTACCTGCCGCTGCCGGAGATCCGGCCGAACTCGACCCTCAATAGTACGCCGTCCACTCCCGCAGATGCGACGGTGAGGTAAGCCATGAACAGACTCATCATTCTCGGCATTGCCGTCGTCGCACTGCTGTATATCTTCGTGTCGTCGATCTTCGTGGTCAACGAGCGCGAACAGGCCATCGTCATGCGCTTCGGGCAGATCACTGACGTGAAGACCGCGCCGGGGCTCTACTTCAAGATCCCGACAGACTTCGTCGACACGGTCCAGATCGTCGAAGACCGGTTGCTGCGCTACGACAAGGCCAACATGAGCGTGCAGGTGTCCGACGGTAAGTTCTATATCGTCGACGCATTTGCCACCTATCGCATCTCCGATGCCCGCGTGTTCCGTTCGCGTGCCAGCGGTGACTTGCGCGTCGTGGACGACCGTCTGTCCACCCTGTTCGACGACGCGCTTCGCCAGATCTATGGTCGGCGCGATTTCACCGCGGCGCTGTCCGAACAGCGCCCGGAAATGATGCGCGAGGCCCGCGATCTGATCCGTCCGGACATGGCCCAGCTCGGTGTCGAGATTGTCGATGTGCGTATCCTCAGGACCGACCTCGATCCGAACGTATCGGCCGTGACGTACAACCGCATGCAGGCTGAACGCCTTGCCGAAGCAGCGCTGCTGCGCGCCCGTGGTCAGGAAGCGGCACAGACCGCCCGAGCCATTGCCGATCGTCAGGCCGTCGAGGTGCTCTCGGCAGCTCGTCGTGACGCAGAAATCCTGCGCGGCGAGGGCGATGGCCAGCGCAGCCAGATCTTCGCCGATGCCTATAACCGCGACACCGACTTCTTCGACTTCTACCGTTCGATGCAGTCGTACCGCTCGGCGCTGGGGCCGAACGGCACCACCATGGTGCTGTCGCCGGACTCGGAGTTCTTCCGGTTCTTCCAGAACCAGAACCCCGACAACGTGACGCCGCCGCCGGAAGCCGCGACGACGCCGATTCCGGCGACGCCGCTGGTCGAGGAGCCGGCCGCGGACTCGCCGATCATGGATGTGCCCGCGACCGATGCTCCGGCGATCACCGCTCCGGCGGAGACGGCGCCAGCGGCAACCGTGCCGGCAACCCCGGCTCCGGCCGAAACTGCACCTGCTGCTCCGGCGCAGTAAATGCTCGAGCTCTTCTCGGCACTGGCCCTGGTGCTGGTCCTGGAAGGGCTCGCCTACGCTGCGTTTCCTGAACAGATGAAGAAGTTGCTGGCGTCGATCCAATCGACGCCAGCTTCAACCATTCGTGCGGCTGCGCTGGCTTGCGCCGGGGTCGGACTTGTTCTCTTGTGGCTGCTTCGGGGCTGACTGCGACACGCGCGGCCGCGGCTGAGTCGTTGCAGGAGAAGTGAATGCGTACTGCCGGTCGGGTTTTGCGGTCTCTGGCCGTCGCTGGGTTGCTGGCCATGTCGGTGCCGGCGGCGTCCGTCTACGCCAAGGGCCCCGAGTCGGTGGCGGCGCTTGCCGAGCAGCTCTCGCCTGCCGTGGTCAATATCGGCACCTCGCGGCGCGTGCCCGGCGGTGGCGGCGTGCCGTTCCCCGACCTGCCGGATGGCTCGCCGCTCGAAGACCTGTTCGATGAGCACAACCCCAATAACGGGCTGGGCGAAGAGCAGATGCAGGAGGCGCGCAGCCTCGGCTCGGGCTTCATCATTTCCGCCGACGGCATCGTCGTCACCAACAACCACGTCATTGAAGGCGCCGAGGAGATAGAGGTCTACCTCACCGACGGGACGCGGCTGCCGGCAACCATCGTCGGCAAGGACGACAAGACCGATCTCGCCGTGCTGAAGGTCGATGCGGGCCACGAACTGCCGTTCGTCGAGTTCGGCGACAGCGACAGCGCCGTGGTCGGGGACTGGGTCATGGCGATCGGCAACCCGTTCGGACTCGGCGGCTCGGTGACGTTGGGCATCGTTTCAGCGCGCAACCGCGACATCCAGTCCGGTCCCTACGACCAGTTCATCCAGACCGATGCGGCGATCAACCAGGGTAATTCCGGCGGTCCGCTGTTTGACATGGACGGCAAGGTCGTCGGCATCAATACCGCCATCATCGCGCGTGGCGGTTCATCGCTGGGCATCGGCTTTGCCGTGCCGATGAATCTGGCCAAACCGGTGATCGACCAGCTTGCCGAGTTCGGCGAGACTCGTCGCGGCTGGCTGGGCGTCGGCATTCAGGAGGTCAGCGAAGATATTGCCAGCAGTCTGGGCCTCAAGAGCACGGCCGGGGCGCTGGTGATCGATGTCACCAAGGGCGGGCCGTCCGAGGGGCAGGTGGTCGAGGGTGACATCATCCTCGAGTTCGACGGCAAGCCGATCGCCCGCATGCGCGACCTGCCGCGCGTCGTCGCCGAGACCGAGGTGGGCAAGGCAGTGCCGGTGAAAATCCTGCGCAACGGTGGCGAGCAGACCCTCAGCATTACCCTGGGGCGCCTTGAGCTTGGCGAACAGTTGATCGCCAAGAACAACGCCCCTGCAACGACTGCACCCGCGCCGGCAACGGAGCCGACAGCAACCGAAGAAGAAACACCGGCGCTGGGGCTGCCCGACCTCGTGGGTTTCGATGTTGCGCTGCTCGATGAGGACAAGCGCGCCGAATTCGGCATCGCACCGGAGGAAGACGGCATCGTCGTCACCAGCGTTAAGAGCGGTAGTGATGCCGATCAGAAGGGCTTCATCCCGGGTCTGCTGGTCACCGAGGTGAACCAGAAGGAGATCGGCACCGTCGACGAGCTCAGCGAACTGGTGGGGCAGGCCAAGGAGGCCGGCCGCCCGGCAGTGCTGTTCAAGGTGATCGACCCGACCGGCACCAGCCGGTTTATCGCGGTACGGCTGGGCTGAGCTTAAAGGCTGATTCTGCAGCGTTAGGCACCGGCGGTGCCACATCGCCCCCCTCTCCCCTGAGCGGAACTCGGGTGAGGGGTTCAGCTTCACAACGAGCACGAGTTGCACGGCTTCACCCCTCAACCGGCGCTTCGCGCCACCTTCTCCCCTGAGGGGGGAAGGGACAGGCAGCCGCCCATCTGGTGTGCTTGGCTACCCCTTACCCTGACTGCTGCTCTCCCCAGAGGGGTGAGGGGGCGCGCGGCTATGGGGTAATTCAGCGCCGAGGATTGGCAATCCGGTACACCACGTGCGAACGCAGTGGGTGCTCCGGCGCCAGCCGCGGGTGTTCGAAGTCGGCATCTGCGTCACGAACCATACCGATCTTGGTCATGACCCGCTGGCTCGGCAGGTTTCCTGCAAACGTGAAAGCGACGATCTCGGGCAGCCTCAGCGTCGCAAAACCGTAGTCGAGCCAGGCGCGGGCACCCTCCGGCGCGAGGCCCTGTCCCCAGAACGCCTTGTCAAACTGCCAGCCGATCTCGACGGCCGGCTCGCCGCGAATGGCGGCGCGGGTTTCGTCGGGGATGTAACCGAGGCCGACCAGACCGACGAACTGGCCGGTCGACTTGAGCTCGGCCGCGCCGAAATGAAAACCCACCGCAGCCTGTTTCTCGATGGAGAACTCCAGTTGCGCCCTGGTCTGCTCCGGCGTCGCAATCGAGGGATAGAACCGTCTGACCTCGGAATCGCCCAGCACCGCAGCGAGCGCAGCATGGTCGCGGCTCTCCCACGACCTGAGGATCAGACGCTCGGTCTCGAGCCTCACCTGACGATATCCTCGTCGGTAAAGCCCTGCAGGTAGAGCAGGGCCGTGAGGTCGCCGTGGTCGATGCGGATACCGGCTTCGGCCGCGACATGCGGTTTGGCGTGGAGCGCCACGCCGAAGCCGGCCGCCTTGATCATGTCGAGATCGTTGGCGCCGTCACCCACCGCCATGGTCGCAGTCATCGGCAGGTTGCGCTCGGCGGCAAGGGCTTGGAGCCGGTGGAGCTTGGTCGATTTGTCGACGATCGGACTGGCGACCGTGCCGGCCAGTTGCTCGCCGTCGAATTCCAGCACATTGGCGATGGCCTCGTCGAAGCCGATCCGCTTGGCAAAGTAGTCGGCAAAGAAGGTGAAGCCGCCTGAGACCAGCGAGGTATAGGCGCCATAGGCCTTCATGGTGTGGATCAGGGCGCGCCCTCCCGGCGCGAGAGTGATGCGCTCGCGGCGAATCTCCTCGATGGCGGCCCGTTCGAGCCCCTTGATCAGCGCCACCCGGGTGCGCAGCGCCTGCTCGAAATCGAGCTCGCCGTTCATCGCCCGCTCAGTGATCGCGGCGACCTCGGCCTTGATGCCGACGGCATCCGCCAGTTCGTCGATGCACTCCTGCTCGATCATGGTCGAATCCATGTCCGCCACCAGCACCTGCTTGCGCCGGCCTTCGGTCGGGACCAGCGCCACGTCCACCGGCCGGGCGCCGATGATGGCGCGAGCAGCGGCGACAGGGTCGGCGGCCTTCGGTGCTTCGATCTCGCAGGCGATGCGTTGGTGCAGCCAGTTGATCTCGCCCTTGGTCTCGTGCTGGATCGCCGCCACCAGCGCCGAGTCAATTGCAGGGTCAGCCGGATTGGCGATGAGGCAGAGAACCGTCATGTGCGTGAGAAGGGCCTGAAAAGGATGGGCAAGCGCCCGGAGAGGCGAGCGGTGTTGATAGCGGGTCCGACTGCCAGCGGCAAGTCGGCGCTGGCGCTCGATATCGCACGGCAACAGGGCGGGGTGATCGTCAACACCGACGCGTTGCAGGTCTATGACGTGCTGCAGCTGCTGACAGCAAGGCCATCCGAGATCGAGATGGCCGGGGTGCCGCATCGTCTCTATGGCACGGTGCATCCCTCGATCCGCTTCTCGACCGGCGAGTGGGCGCGCGCGGTCGCCGCCATAGTCGCGGCGGAGGCCGGCCGGCCATTGATCTTCGTGGGTGGGACCGGGCTCTATTTCGATGTTCTGACATCAGGCTTCGCCGATGTACCCGAGGTGCCGGCCGAAGCGCTGGCGGCCGCCGAGGCCGAAGTCCAGGGGCTGGATCGGGAAGGACGCGGCCGGCTGATCGCCTCTCGTGATCCCGTCATCGCGGCCCGTCTCAAGGCACCGGACCCGCAGCGGGTGATCCGGGCGCTGGCGGTGCTGCATGCGACGGGCCGCTCACTCGCCAGCTACCAGGACGAAGCGCAGAAGGGCTTGCTCGACGGCTTCGCGCTCGAGCGCCTGGTGCTCAATCCGGATCGTGAACTGCTGCGCCAGCGCATCGCCCGCCGCTTCACGGCGATGTTCTCAGGCGGGGCAGTCGAGGAAGTGGAAGCGCTGCTGGCGCTGAAGCTTGACCCCAGTCTGCCGGCGATGAAGGCGATCGGCGTGCCGGAGATCACCGCGATGCTGGCTGGGGAACTCGATGAGGCGGCAGCGATCGAACATGCCGTCATCGCCACACGGCAGTATGCCAAGCGGCAAAGGACCTGGTACCGCAACCGCATGGCAGACTGGAACTGGATCGTGCCCTGAGAGGCGCGCGACTCAGGTGACCTCGATGCGCGTCGCCCCGGTGGTGCGTTCGAGATCGGCCGCAGTGATCTCGAACACTGAACGCGGATCGCCGGCCGCCGCCCAGACCGTGCCGTAGTTATGCAGTGCGTCATCGAGATAGGTGGTCAGCGGGGCAGGGTGCCCATAGGGCGACACGCCGCCGATCGAAAAGCCGGTATGCAGCTTGACGAAGTCGGCGTCGGGCCGCTCCAGCACCTCGCCGATGCGCTGGCCGGCGCGCTTCTCGTGCACGCGATTGCTGCCCGAGACCAGCAGCAGGTACGGCTTGCCGCTCTCCTTGCCTTTGAACAGCAGCGACTTGACGATGCGGCCGACTTCCACGCCGAGCGCGTCGGCCGCCATTTGCGCCGTGGTCGCCAACTGTTCGAGCACGATTACCTGAGCCGGCAGTGCATGGCGGGCGAGTGCATCGGCAACGCGCTGTTCGGCAGGTTTCAGCTGAGACATGGGAAATTCCTAAGCAGGGAGGGCAACGCGCTTCATCAGACCCAGCCGCCCGCGCAGGGCGAACCGGCCGACCAGCAATATCGCCACGAAGGCGAGGCCGGTCGCAAGGCCCAGCCACACCCCGACGCCACGCAGATCGAGGACGAAGCCAAGTACATAGGCAGTCGGCAGCCCGACGAACCAGTAGCCGAAGATGGCGAGCAGCATCGGCGTGCGGGTATCGGACAGGCCGCGCAGCGAGTGAGCCGCAACCACCTGCGCTCCGTCCACCAACTGGAAAATGCCGGCGATGCCGAGATAGGTGGCCGCGAGCATCAGCGCCTTGGCGTTGGCCGGGTCGGAGCTGTCGAGGAAGATCGTCACCAGCGCATGCGGTATGGCGAGGAACAGCGCGGCGGTCAGGACCATGAAGCCGGTCCCCATGACGATCGCGGTCCAGCCGGCGAGGCGCACGCCCTCGGCGTCGCCCCGGCCATAGGCGAGGCCGACGCGCACGGTGGCCGCCATGCCGAGCCCGAGCGGCACCATGAACGCCGTCGAAGCCAGTTGCAGGGCGACGGCATGTGCAGCCGTTTCATTGGTCCCGAGCCGGCCCATCAGGATGGCGGCAACCGAGAACAGCCCGACTTCGGCCGCCACCGTCAGCCCGATCGGCAGCCCGACCTTCAGGATCTCGAAAAAGCGTGGCCAATCCGGTTTGAAGAAGCGCACCAGGATGTGGAAGCGCTTGAGTTTTCTATGCGTCACCACATAGCCGACGAGGCAAAGGAACATCACCACGTTGACGATGCCGGTGGCGAGTGCCGCGCCTGCCAGTTCGAGCCGGGGGAAGCCGAAATGGCCGAAGATCAGCGCATAGGCAAGCAGTCCGTTGACCAGCACGCCGATCACCGTGACGACGAGGATCACCCGCGTTGCGGCGAAGGCAGACAGGAACGAGCGTACCACCATGATGCCGAGCGCCGGATAAAGCATCCAGAAGCCGGCGAACATGTAGCTCTCGGCCAGTGCCGTAACCTCCGGGTCCTGGCCGATGGCGAGGTAGATCGGTCTGATATTGAGCACGATCGGCACCAGCAGCGTCGCAACGAGGATTGCTACCCAGAAGCCCTGCCGGACGATGCGGCGGACCGCCTTGGTGTCGCCGCGGCCACGGGCCTGCGCCACCAGCGGCGCCACGGCGCCGACGATGCCGATGCCGGTCAGTTGGAACGGCATCAGGAACGCGCCGGCCAGCGTGCCGGCCGCCAGATACTTCGGGCCGAGCCAGCCCATCAGCACCACGTCGGTGGTGAACAACAGGTTCTGCGCCAGTTGCGCAACGATCAACGGCCAGGCTAGCGCAAAGCTTGCGCGAAGCTCTGTTGCCCATCCGTTGGCAGATGTAGAAGCATCGGTGCCGGATACCGGTACCGTTGTCGGCTCATTCATAGTGGTAATCCCAATCGCGTGGGACCCTTACCTCAGCCGACGATTTGTCTCAAGTTGGCGCGGAACCTATTGCGATGTCGCGCATTGTCGTCGTGGGCTCGCGTCTTAACAAACCTCCCGGAGGGTATTCATGCGTAAAGTTCTATCCATCGCCGTGGTTCTGGCCGGGGCGTTGACGCTCGCGGCATGCTCCACCACTGAAAAGACCGCCAGTACCGGCGCGATTGCCGGCGCGGTGATCGGTGGCGTGACCACAGGTACCGTCGGCGGTGCGCTGGTTGGCGCCACGGTCGGCGGCATCAGCGGTGCCGTGGCCGGCGAGCTCATCGGCCGCTATCGCGACGATCCGACCAAGTGCGTCTGGGAAGACCGCAACGGTCGCCGCTATCTGGCTCCGTGCTCGCCGAACGGCTGACGCGCGGCCAGCGGATACGATCAACGGCCCGATGGGAAACCATCGGGCCGTTTCTCATTTGAGCCCGAGCAATAGCCTGTCGGGTCCGCCCCGGCTGGCGACGAACAGATCGGCTCGGCCGTCGCCGTTGAAGTCGGCGACCTCTACGTCGAAGCCGTTGGCGTCAGTGACCGGCGGCATGACGCTGGGCGAGGCAGTGAAACGGCCAGCACCATCATTGGCGAACGCGAGCAGCGGGAAATGCGAGCGTTTCGCCGTTAGGTCGCCCATACGGCCGCGGATCAGGTCGAGGTCTCCGTCGCGATCATAGTCGATGAAGGCGACGACCGTAGTCAGCTCGTCGTCAGGCTCGAGGTGGGTCATTGTAACGTCGGTGAACCGGCCGTGGCCGTCGTTGAGCAGCAGCCGATCCTGTTGGTCACGGTCAGGATTGAAGATGCGGACATTGGCGAAGTAGAGGTCGAGGTCGCCGTCACCGTCGACGTCCGCGAGATCGACATCCCGGGTTTCCTCGGGTGTGCGGCGCAGCGGCAGCGGGGCGTCGGTGAAGCGACCGGTGCCGTCGTTCAGGTACAACCGGTTCTGCTCTTCATTGCCGAACACCAGATCGAGGTCAGCATCGCCATCGACGTCGCCGACCGCGATGTCCTGGCTGACGTCGTCGTGCTGGGGCAGGCGGGCGGCGCTCTCGTCGGTGAACCTGCCGGCGCCGTCGTTGCTCCAGACGACGTCGGAACCGGCATTGGCGGTGACGAGATCGGCATCGCCGTCTCCGTCTACATCGACAGCGACCACGGTGTTGGACGTGGCGCGGTCGGGCAGGCGATCCGAGATGTCGATGAAGCCGGCTCTCCCGTCGTTACGGTGGTAGCCCACCACCTGGTCATCCTCACCGATGAACACCAGGTCGGCGTCGCCGTCGCCATCATAGTCGGCGACGGCGACGTCTTCATGGTCGCCGCTCGGCCCGTTCAGCGGGGCCTCGCTGAAACGGCCCGTGCCGTCATTCAGCAGCAGCCGGTTGGTGCCGTACTCGATGGCGATGGCGAGGTCGGCATCGCCGTCGCCATCGAGGTCGGCCGCGGTCGCGCCCATGGCGTTGGGCGAATCGCGCTTGGCCGGCAGCGCTGCGGCGGAGACGTCGATGAAGTATGGTGTGGCGGTTTCCGCCGAGCAGAGGCCGAAACTGATTGCCGCCACCAGGGCGCAGAGCTGATCCATCGCTGAAGCCTAGACCGAGATCAGCAAAAGGTGCAGGCTTTTCCGGTTCGATCTTTCGACAAGGCAGTGTCCTGGAGCGTGCGCTGCGGTGCAACGAAAGGTCATCCAGCTGCAGTCTCGGTCATGGCTCTCTACAAATCGTCGGCTACGGCCTTGAATAAGGCGCAATGGTGGCAGATATAACCGGGCACGTTTCGCTTCCATCCTGCGCTACCAGCTCGGGCCTCACGGTCCAATTGGCTACCTCTTGATATTGTGAACGTTTAGGCCCGGGCGGCATGTCGCCGACCGAGGAACGCGTGCAAAGCGGGAAGATCCCGCGCACTACAATAGAAAGGGGGCCATCATGATCGAAGGCACCGTCAAGTTCTTCAACACCACCAAGGGCTTCGGCTTCATTCAGCCGAACGATGGTTCGAAGGACGCATTCGTGCACATCTCCGCCGTCGAGCGCTCTGGCCTGTCGACCCTCAACGAGGGTCAGAAGGTCAGCTACGAGCTGCAGACCGGCCGCGATGGCAAGGTTTCGGCGACGAACCTGAAGGCGCTCTAAGAACGCCCGTGGCGCTGAAGGCTTGCCTTCACGGCGCAACGATGGAAAGGCCCCCTCAGGGGGCCTTTTTTGTTGCCCGGGCTATGGTTTCAGCCCCGCCGGTACCGGCGGCGCCTCGTAGCGCACGGTGATCTGTACCCGTCCGTTGCCGGCAAGGTACGGGTCGTTCGGAAACAGCGGCTCGGACGTGGCGCTGCCGTTGACCGCCCGGATCCGATCGTCCGAGAGCCCGAACTCACCGAGGATGGCGCGCACCGCGTTGGCCCGGTCGCTCGATAGGTCCCAGGCGCCATAGCGCGGGTTGTCGTAAACCGCGCCGGCGGCCGTGTGGCCGGAGATGGTGATCTGGTTCGACAGCTTCTGCAGGATCGGGGCGAGCGCTGCGATCGCTTTGCGGGTCGCCTCGTAGGGGTACTTCGACCCCTCGGGGAACATCGGCCGGCCTTCCTGGTCCATGATCTCGATATCGAGCCCGTTCTCGGTCTCTCGCACCAGGAGGTTATCGGCGACCTTGGTGATATCGGGCATGGCCTGCCAGGCCTGCCGGATGCTGGCGGCCGCGGCGTGATAGTCGGCGTTGTAACGGGACTCGAGCGTCACCGTGGAGGCGCGGATGGCGTCGTGGTCGCTGCCGCCGATCTCGGCGACACCGCCGCGCGATTCCATCTTCGGCCCGGCTTCGCTGCTCTCGGGGGCGGTGAGCGCATCCTTGTTGGATTCGACGGCTATCTTGGCGCCGTCCTCCGCAAAGGCGAGGCCACCCATGACGCCGCCGGCGCCGCTGGTGTTCTCGCTGACATTGGGCGGGGCGAAATAGTCGGCGAGGCCCTTCTTCTGCTCCGGCGTCGTCATGCTGATCAGCCATAGCAGCAGGAAGAACGCCATCATGGCGGTCACGAAGTCGGCGTAAGCGATCTTCCAGGCGCCGCCATGATGGGCATGGCCGGCCTTCTTGATCTTTTTGATGATGATGGTCTGGTCGTTGCGCGCCATGGCTCAGGCCCTCACGAAGCGGGCAGGTTGGCGGTCGCTTCGTCGATCTCGGCGAAGGTGGGCCGGACTTCGGACATCAGTGCCTTGCGGGCGAACTCCACCGCGATGGCCGGGGCATAGCCAGACATCTGCGCCAGGAGGCCCACCTTCATCGACAGGAAGTACTTCGACTCCGCTTCGAAGATGTTGCGCAGCGACTGCGCCATCGGGCCGAAGAAGCCATAGGCGACGAACACCCCGAGGAAGGTACCGACCAGCGCGCCGCCGATCATATGGCCCAGCACTTCGGGCGGCTCGCTGATCGAGCCCATGGTCTTGATCACGCCCAGCACGGCGGCGACGATGCCGAGCGCCGGGGTGCCGTCGGCCAGCGCCTGCACGGCAGAGACGAGGCGCTCGTTCTCCTGATGGTGCGTCTCCAGCTCCTCATCCATCAACGACTCCATCTCGTGGGCGACGTTGCTGCCGAGCGTGACCATGCGGAGGTAGTCGCACATGAACTCGACGGCGTGATGGTTCTTGGCGAAGGTCGGGAAGCGCTGGAAGATCGACGAGTTGCCGGGGTCTTCGATATGCGGCTCCAGCGCCAGCACGCCCTTGGACTGCACCAGCTTGAACAGGGTGAACTGCAGTCCGAGCAGCTCGACATAGGCGGCCTTGTCGTAGCGGGGGCCACGAAACAGGATGCCGAAGATGCTGGCGGTCTGCTTCAGCACCGGTCCGGTATTGCCGATGATGTAGGCGCCGAACGCCGCGCCCAGGATGATCACCGCCTCGAATGGCTGGATCAGCACTTCGAGATGCCCGCCCATGGCGACATAGCCGCCGATGACGCTGGCAAAGATCACGACAATGCCGATGATGAGACGCATAAAACAGGACCCGCGCTACTAATTCAGGGACAAGTGTCCTGCGAACCCGAGGCAAGCGATCGGCGCGGTCCGATCCAACTGCCTTCTATGTTCGAAGCGACTCCTGTCTGCTTCTCGATATCCGCCCGAAGTCGCGCGGTATCTCAGTCTTTTCAGCGCCCTTCATCGGCGCCTTTGTTCAGCCGCCAATCTGCAATGCCGCGGTTAAGGTTCAGATAATGGCAGTTCGCAGAAACGCGGCAGACTGACGCGTTGGGGCGGCAAGCGTCGTGGTTCGGCCAGTTCTCCCGAAGCGTTGCCTCCTCCTCCCACGCCGGCCGTAATCCCGACGAAAATCGGGACCCGGTGCACAGGGGGTTCAACTCGCGTGGATCTGTCCGACCTTGCCATCATGGATCGGGGTGGTTGGGGTGCACCCGAGCATCGAGTAGCGGGTCCCTGAGTGCTCAAACCCAGGTGCAACACCTGGGAAAGGTCGGGGAGTGTGAGGCGGTGAGACGGTGACAGCGCGAGTTCGATCTTCGAAAATTTCGCGTCTCGCCCATTAGGAGCATTCAAATCCGTCCCGGAATGCGGCATAGCTGCCTGGACTGGTATGGTAGGGATTTGAGGAGCTTCCCGTTGAAGATTACAGACCTGAAATGCGCGATCATCGCCAACAGCCCGGTGATCCGCATCACCACCGATGAGGGCATCACCGGCTGGAGCCAGATCGAGACCCCCAAACCCTACGTCAAGCCGCAGGTGCTGCAACTGAAGGATTGGATCGTCGGGCAGGATCCGCGCGACGTCGAACGCGTCATGCGCCGCATCCGGGTGCGCGGCGGCTTCAAGCCGTTCGGCTCGGCCGTCTCGGCCATCGAGCACGCGCTGTGGGACATTGCCGGCAAGGCCGTCAATGCGCCGGCCTATCGGCTGCTCGGCGGCAAGGTGCGCGATCAGGTCCGCACTTATCGCACGCTCTACCAGGCGGAGGTGCCCGGTGGCGCCGAGCACACGCCGGCCGGCTACAAGCGCTGGGCCGAGTACGGCAAGTCGCTGAAGGGCGAGTTCACCCTGTTCAAGCTGCCGAGCGCCTACCACTCGTCCATGGTGCGGGATTTCCCGGATTTCTTCTATGGCGAGGTGCAGGAAGACGCACCGTTCCCGTACCCGCACAAGGGCACGATGACCAAGGAAGGCTTCGATCACCTCGTCGCCTGCATCACCTCGGCCCGCGAGACGCTGGGCAAGGGCTACAACACCGCCGTCGACGCCGGCCCCGGCTTCATGCCGCTCGATGCGCTGCGCCTCGCCAAGGCGGTCGAGCACCTGCACCTCCTATGGATCGAGGACACGGTGACCGGCGACTACTCGCCCTACGTCAACCCTGACGTCTACAAGGACGTGACCCACCACACGACGACGCCGATCCATACCGGCGAGCAGATCTACCTGCGCCAGCACTATAAGCAGCTGATCGAAAGCCACGCGGTCAACGTCATCGGTCCCGATCCCTGCGATGTCGGCGGTCTCGCCGAGATCAAGTGGGTGGCCGAGCATGCGGACCTGCACGGTATCGCCATCGCCCCGCACGGCACGGCCAACGGCATCCTGGGCCTCGCCGCGCTGATCCAGGTCTGCGCCACCATGCCCGACAACCTGATTGCCTTCGAGTATCCGGCCCGCTTCGAGCCGTTCTGGTACGACATCACCGAGGGTTTTGAGGGCATGCCGGTGAAGGGCGGGCTGATCGACGTACCGGATCGTCCTGGCCTCGGCGTCAACCTGATCGCCAAGGAAGCCAAGAAGTACCTTGAGGACGGCGACGAGAACTTCTTCGACTGAGGCATCCAGAATTTCAGGGCAGGGGCGTGCGCTGCGGCGCGCGCCCCTGTTGCCTTCAGCTTGCTCGGCGTTCGGCTTCGTAGACAGCAACCAGCCTATCGATGGTCATGTTCCAGCCGGCGATCATGCCGCAGTTCATCCACCAGTCGACCCGCTCCGGCGTGTACTGGTCGGGGAACTGCACACTGAAATCCATCACCGTCTGTGCGCCGAAGGGCGTCAGCCGGATGGTGACCAGCGGGCTCTCGTCGAGGTTGCTGAGGTCGAGCTCCGGCCAGCCGCCGACGGCGCCCCAGTAGAACACCAGCTTCCTGTCCCGCACGATCTCGCGGTAGACGCCGCCGGTGAAGTAGCGCTTCTCGGGCGTTTCCACCATCTCCTGCCGCCACTGGCCGCCGACCCTGAGGTCGACCGTCGCCGGCGCGTCGGTGTGCTGGTCGGGGTTGAAGTACCAGTCGAGATAGACCGGGTCGGTCCAGGCCGCGAACACCACGCTGGCGGGCGCGGCGAAAGTACGCTGCAGGGTCATTCCGCGATCGAGGGCATAGGTAGCGGGCATGTTACTGGTCTCCCTTGGTTTTTGCGGCGTCGGCGCGGGCGGCCATCATGGCCTTGAGCTGCGTGTCGAGCCGGTCGAAGCGGGTGGTGAAGAATTCGCGATACTGGGCCATCCACGCATCGGCTTCGACCAGTGGCGCGATCTCCAGTGTGCACGGCCGCGATTGCGCCGAGCGCTGCTTGCTGATCAGCCCCGCCTGCTCGAGCACCTTCAGATGCCGCGACACTGTGGGCAGGCTAAGCGCGAACGGCTCGGCCAATTCGTTGACGGTTGCGGGGCCCTGGGTCAGCCGCGCCAGCATGGCGCGACGGGTTGGGTCGGCGAGGGCGGCAAAGGTGGCGGTGAGTGGATCCTGTATTTGCATGACAGCGTAATTACGTGATGTGCTAAATAATGTAAAGTCCCAATCTGCCGGAGACTGTCGGTCGTGCAGGGCACCTGTGACCTCGCAGCGCTTGCACCGTGGCTCTGCTGATGCTTTACGCCTCCGCACGAACCGCGGCCGCGACCAGTCAGCAGGGCCCGTCACTCAGCAGGGCCCCAAAACGCATGATCCGCCTCGAGAACATTTCCAAGCAGAACGGCAAGCAACTGGTCTTCATCGAAGCCTCGGCGGCCTTGCAGCGCGGCGAAAAAATCGGATTGGTCGGCCCCAATGGCGCCGGCAAGACGACACTGTTCCGGATGATCACTGGCGAGGAACAGCCGGATGAGGGGCAGGTGGCGGTCGATCGTGGCATCACCATCGGCTATTTCAGCCAGGACGTCGGCGACATGGCCGGCCGCAGCGCCGTCGCCGAGGTGATGGAGGGCGCCGGTCCCGCCGGGGCGCTGATCTCGGAGATGAGCGAACTCGAGGCGGCGATGGCCGACCCCGACCGTGCCGACGAGATGGACGAGATCATCACTCGCTACGGCGAGGTGCAGGGCCAGTTCCAGGAACTAGACGGCTACAGCCTCGATGCCCGCGCCCGCGAGGTGCTGCACGGCCTTGGCTTCAGCCAGGAGATGATGGACGGCGACGTCGGCGCGCTCTCGGGCGGCTGGAAGATGCGCGTGGCTCTGGGCAAGATCCTCTTGATGCGGCCGGACGCATTGCTGCTCGACGAGCCCTCCAACCATCTCGACATCGAAAGCCTGATCTGGCTCGAGGACTTCTTGAAGCGCTACGAGGGCGGTGTGCTGATGACCTCGCACGATCGCGCCTTCATGAACCGCGTCGTCAACAAGATCGTCGAGATCGATGGCGGCGCGCTCACCGCCTACACCGGCGACTACGAGTTCTACCAGCAGCAGCGCGCCCTGAGCGACAAGCAGATGCAGGCCCAGTTCGAGCGCCAGCAGGCCATGCTGGCCAAGGAAATCGCCTTCATCGAGCGGTTCAAGGCACGCGCCAGCCACGCCGCGCAGGTGCAGAGCCGGGTGAAGAAGCTCGACAAGATCGACAAGGTCGAGCCGCCCAAGCGCCGCCAGACGGTGAACTTCGAGTTCCGTCCGCCGGCGCGTTCCGGCGAGGACGTGGTGCTGCTTAAGGGCGTCGATAAAGCCTATGGTAGCCGCGCGATCTACGCGGGGCTCGATTTCCACGTCCGGCGCAAGGAGCGCTGGTGCATCATGGGCGTCAACGGCGCCGGCAAATCGACGCTGATGAAGCTGGTGGCGGGCAGCACCGATCCGGACAACGGCTCGATCAATGTCGGCCCCAGCGTCAAGCTCGGCTATTTCGCCCAGCACGCCATGGATCTGCTCGATGGCGATCGCACCGTGTTCCAGTCGCTCGAGGACAGTTTCCCGCAGGCCGGCCAGGCAGCACTCCGGGCGCTGGCCGGCTGCTTCGGTTTCTCAGGCGATGAGATCGAGAAGAAGTGCCGGGTGCTGTCGGGCGGCGAAAAGGCTCGACTGGTGATGGCGAAGCTGCTGTTCGACTCGCCCAACTTCCTCGTGCTCGATGAGCCGACCAACCACCTGGATATCGCGACCAAGCAGATGCTGATCGAGGCGCTGGAGCAGTATGAGGGGACCATGCTGTTCGTTTCGCACGATCGTCACTTCCTCGCCGCGCTCAGCAACCGCGTGCTGGAGCTGACGCCGGAAGGCGTCCACACCTATGGCGGAGGCTACACCGAGTATGTCGCCCGCACCGGGCAGGAAGCCCCGGGTCTCAGGGGGTAGGGGAGAACTCGCGGAACGTGGTCCGCGAGCTCTGAAGCTCAGGTTCGGGCCGTGGCTGACCCGCCGCTAGCCGATGACCTTCCACTGCTCGTCGCGCGGCCCGGTGGGGCGGAAATCGTAGCGATCGAGACCAAGCCCATGCAGCGTGGCGCGTTCGATCAGCGAGAACTCCGCAGGGTCTTCGCGGTTGAAGTTCATCGGATCTTTCAGCACCACCGGCGGGTTGGTCATGAAGCGCACGTTGGGCGAGTGGTTGTTCGACGAAGCGTGCAGCATGTAGGGATGGAGGATGATGAAGTCGCCGACCTCGCCGGTGACCTCGACGAACTCCTCGCACTTGTCGATCAGGTGGCCGAAATCGAAGGACGGGTCGACCCCTTCCGGGTGGTCGGCGAGATAACGCGCCACGTGCTTGATCGAGTCGGGTGCAATAAAGGTGCCGCCGCCCTTGTGGCCGACATTCGACCAGTAGACGACCGTGAGCAGGCCCTGCTCACGGCTATCGAGGAAGTGGCGGAAGAAGCTGCCATCCTTGTGCCAGCCGCCGGCCTCGGGCGAGGGCTTCATCCAGGGCTTGTCGGCACCCCGGCGGAAATTGACGATGAACGCGTCCGACCATTCGGTGGAATCGATGGTGGTGAAATGCTGCGACTCGATCTCCATGATCTTGTGATCGATGCGATCCTCGCCGCCGGTCACGTCGCAGAGCGCTCCCCAGGCCTTGGGCGAGATGTCCTTGATCGCCGCAACATTGTTGCGGTCCATCCAGACGATTTCCTTGGTCCAGGTGGAGCGGTCGTTCGGATCGTAGCCGAGACGCTCATAGGCCTCCGCCTTCCACTTCTCGGCCAACGCGGGATCGAGGCAGCCTTTGACGAGCACGTAGCCCTTTTCGACGAAATGCTGAGCTTGCTCGGGGGTGAGCACCTGAAGTTGGCGAGGCATCGGGTTTCCTACGGGATGTGAGAGGTCAGTCCGCGGGGCGCGGTATGGTAGTATGTTAAGCACGGATTTGGCGGGGAGTGGAGCCCTGCCATTCGTCGGATATGCATCGAAACGCGCCCGCCATCCGCGGGCTCGCTATCGCAGGCTCTGCTCCTGCCGGAACGTCGCCGCCACGAACTCGGCGATAAACTCGACGTCGTCTGACCAGGTCTCCCGCAATGCCGCCACCGACAGCGTCCGGGCTTCGATCGGTGGGTCCGCCGCGTAGCGCACCACTCTCTTTGCGAGTTCGGGGCTGAGCAGCGCCGGCGTAATCACCGCAAAGCCGAGCCCTGCCGCCACGAGCTCGGAGATCACCGATAGCGAGTTGCAGACGCTCAGCGATTTCGGCGTCTCCCGGCCGGCATCGAACCAGGCGCGGATGGTCCGCCCGATGGTTGATTGCGCCGGCTGGGTGAAGATCGCCTCGTCCCTGAGGTCCGCCGGGTGCAGCACCTGGCCGGCCAATCGGTGCCCCACCGGACCCACCCAGGCGAGGTCGACCTGTCCCAGCGCGCGCGCCACGGCGCCTTCCACATTGGGGGTGTCGTTGCTGATCACCACGTCGAGTTGGCGCTCCTCGAGCTGTCGGATCAGTGCAGCGCCCACGTCGACCGCCAACTCCACTCGTAGCTGCGGCCGTCGTAGCTTCAGCGCCCCGATCAGCCCGGGCAGTGCCAGATGCGCCACCGTCTCCACGACCCCGAGGCGCAACAGCCCGCGGAGCTTGCCTGTGCCTGCCTCATCCTGGATCTCGCGGGCCAGTGTCAGCATCTGCTCGGCCTGGTTCTGGATGGCTCGGCCCGCTTCGGTCAGCCGGGCCCGGCCGCCCGAACGGTCGAACAGCGCCGTGCCCAGTTCCAGTTCCAGTTCGCGAATGCGGCCGGACACCGAGGGTTGCGTGACGTTCAACTGCCGGGCCGCGGCGTGAAAACTCCCAAGCCGGCTGATCCAGTAGAAGGTCTCAATCTGGGCGAGGGTCACACGCATGATAGGCCAAGCCTATCAACTCGGCGCCAACTATCAATTGGAACTGATCGATCGGCCAGGACTAGACTTCGTCCATTGTTCGAGACGGAGCTCAGCCTTGGCCTATCGCGTCGGCATCGATATCGGCGGCACCTTCACCGACATCGCGCTGGTGGACACAGCCGGCACCGTATCGATCCGCAAGGTCGCCTCGACGCCCGACGACTACAGCCGCGGCATAGCCGAGGGGCTCGCGGCGCTGATCACCGAACTCGGCATTGCGCCGGGCACGATCACCGCCATCGTTCACGCCACCACGGTGGCCACCAATACCATTCTCGAATTCAAGGGTGCCCGCACCGGGCTCGTCACCACCCGCGGTTTTCGCGACGTGCTGGAGCTGCGGCGCCTGCGCATCCCGGTGCTCTACGACCTGCAATATGACAAGCCGCCGCCGCTGGTGCCGCGCCAGCACCGGCTCGAGATCAGCGAACGAATGGGGCCCGACGGCGCGGTTCGTGTGCCGCTCGGTGAGGCCGAAGTGCGTGGCGCCGCCCGGCGCTTCCGCGCCGCGGGCATCGAGTCGGTGGCGATCAGCTATCTCCACGCCTATGCCAACCCGGCGCACGAGATCCGCACCGAGGCGATCCTGCGTGAGGAGCTCGGTGACAGCGTCTACATCACTCGCGGTTCGGAAATCCTCCCCGAGATCCGCGAGTATGAACGCAGCTCGACGGCAGTGGTGAATGCCTATGTCGGCCCGGTGATCCGTTCCTATGCCGATGCGCTGGCCGGCCGGCTTGCTGCCATCGGCGTTACGGCGCCCATCGAGATGATGCATTCAGGCGGCGGCATCATGCGGCTTGCCGCATCGGTGAAGCGCGCCGCCTCGCTGGTTGAATCCGGCCCGGCCGCCGGGGTCATCGCCTGCGCCCGGCTGGTGCGCGGCGAAGGGCGGGGCGCCAACATCATTTCGTTCGACATGGGCGGCACCACCGCCAAGGCCGCGCTGATCGAGAACGGCGAAGCAGCCCGCACCGACGAATACGAAGTCGGCGCCGGCATCAACCTTTCCAGCAAGCTGGTGAAGGGCGGTGGCTACCCGATCAAGATGCCGTTCATCGACGTGTCGGAGATCGGCGCCGGCGGCGGCAGCCTTGTAGTGCTCGACCAGCAGGGACGCGTCACCGTCGGGCCGGAAAGCGCCGGCGCCATGCCCGGCCCGGTCGCCTACAATCGCGGCGGCACGCGCGCCACCCTGACCGATGTGTTCGTGACGCTCGGCTATATCAACGACACGACGCTCGCCGGAGGCAGCATCGCCGTCGATGCCGAGGGCGCCCGCGCGGCGCTCAGGACGCAGATCGCCGAGCCGCTGGGGCAGGATCTGCTGACCACGGCGCGGGGCGTGCTGACGCTTGCAGTTTCGACCATGACCCGCGCGGTAAAGGCCGTCTCCACCTATCGCGGCCGCGACCCGCGCGATTTCAGCCTCGTCGCCTTCGGCGGCAATGGCCCGGTGGTCGCCGCCGATATCGCCGCGGCGCTCGGCATCCGCCACATTATCGTGCCGGTGGCCGCTGGCGTGTTCAGCGGCTCGGGGCTGCTGCGCTCCGATGTGGAGCAGGAGTTCGTGCAGCCGCTGCTGGCCGACGCGGTGGCGATCAGCGTCGCGACGCTGGTCGAACTGAAAGCTGAACTCGAAGCACGCGCCCGGGCGAACCTCGCTGCAGACGGCTACGATGCTGCCGGCGCCGAGTTCCGTTACAGCGCCGACCTCCGCTATTTCGGCCAGGCCTATGAGCTGAACATTGCCGACCGAACCGGCGAGGTCGCAGACCTGGTCGAGGGCTTCCATGCCGAGCACGAGCGCACCTATGGGCATCGCTCCAGTGCCGATCCGGTGCAACTGGTGAACCTTCGCCTCACCGTGCGTGTCCCTGTCGCCTCGGAGATCGTGCGCTACGCGCCGGCGCCGGCCTTCGAGCGACGCGACCGGCTGGTGGCCTTCGGCACGACGCCGGTATTGACCCCGGTGATCGGCCGCGAGGCGCTTGGTGGGAGCTTGCGGCCGGGACCGTTCATCGTCGAGGATTACGACTGCACCTGCGTCGTGCCTCCCAACGCGTCTGCCCGGCTCGATCCTGCCGGCAACATCGAAATCGAGGTCAACCAGCCGTGAGCCGCGTCGATCCCATCACCCTCGAGGTCATCCGCAACGGCCTCGCTTCGATCGCCGACGAAATGGCGTTGATCGTCATGCGCAGCGCCTATTCCCCCGTCGTGCGCGACATCATGGATTACTCGACAGCGCTCTGCGACCCCCAGGGGCGGGTGATCGCCCAGGGCCTCACGCTGCCGATCCAGCTCTGCTCGTTTCCGCGCGTCATGCGCTTCATCGAGCAGAAGTTCGGTGCCGACCTGAGCCCCGGCGACGTGCTGATCACCAACGACCCCTACAGCGCCGGTGGCCAGCACCTGCCCGATATCTACGTGATTAAGCCGATCTTTCAGGGGGTTACGCTCGCCGGCTATGCGGCGACCGTCGCCCACCATACCGATCTCGGCGGCATCGTACCGGGGAGCGTCGCGATCTATGCCACCGAGATCCAGCAGGAGGGGCTGCGGCTGCCGCTGCTGAAGCTCTACGCCGCCGGCGAGCCCAATGCGACGCTGTTCGAGCTGATCCAGTCCAACACCCGCCAGCCGGTAGAAGTGCTGGGGGATTTGCGAGCGCAAATCGCCGCCTGCACCACCGCCGAGCGTGGGTTGCTGCAACTGGTCGAGCGTTATGGGGCGGCCGAGCTGGCGCTTTACGTCGAGGCGCTGCACGCGCATGCCGAACAGATGATGCGCGACACCATCCGCGAGCTGCCCAACGGCGTCTATGTCGGCGAGGACTATCTCGACGGCATCGGCGAAGCGCCCGAGCCGATCCGCATCCGCGCTACCGTCACCGTTTTGGATGACAGCATCGACATCGACTTCGACGGCACCTCGGGCCAGGTGGCGGCCAGCATCAACTGCCCGATCTCGCTTCCCGAATCCGCCGCCTTCACAGCCATCCGCTGTCTGTCGCGCCGCGACATTCCCAATTGCGATGGCTACCTGAAGCCGATCACTGTGCGTGCGCCGGAGGGATGCCTGCTCAACCCGGTCTATCCCGCCGCCTGCGGGGCGCGCGGTGTCGTCGGCTATCGGGTGTTCGACACCATCATGCGGGCGCTGGCCCAGGTGGTGCCCGAGCGCGCCATTGCCGGCTCCGAGGGTGGGCCGTTCCTGATGGCGGCGGGCGGCACGTACCAGGGCCGGCAATATGTGCTCAACGAAATGCTGGTCGGCACCTGGGGGGCGCGTGCCGATCGCGACGGTATCGAGGGGATCTCCAATCCGGCGGCGAACCTCTCGAACCAGCCAATCGAAATGATCGAGGCCGAGATGCCGGTCGAGGTGTTGCGCTACGGCTTCGTCACCGATTCCGGTGGGGCAGGGCATAACCGTGGCGGTCTCGCCTTCACCCGCGAGTTTCGGTTCCTGCAGCCCACCGGCTTCAACCTGCGCGGTGATCGCCGCGACCACCCGCCCTATGGGCTCGAGGGCGGCGGCACCGGTGGCCCGTCGGCGCATGTCCATATCGCTGCCGATGGCAGCGAGAAGCTGCTCCCCACCATGCCGATGCGCGGTTTTGCGGCTGCGGCCGGCGATGTGTTCCGCCTCGTCGGGGCAGGGGGCGGCGGCTATGGCGACGCCCTCGAACGCGAACCCGAGCGGGTGCTGGCCGATGTGGTGGCCGAGAAGGTCAGTATCGATGGCGCGGCGCGCGACTATGGCGTCGTCATCGGCGACGATCTGGGGCTCGATCTCGGCGCCACGCAAAGCCTTCGCGCCGCCCGCCGCGCCGGAGTGGCGCGATGAAACGCGGGGTCGCCGGCCTCAACGAGACGCTGGTCGGACAGCCCGGCAGCCGCGCGCAACTCGAAACGCCGGCGCTGCTGCTCGATGCCCAGCGCTTCGAGGCAAGCCTCGATCGCCTGGCGCAACTGGCCCGGCTCTCCGGCATGGGGCTGCGCCCGCATGCCAAATCGCACAAATGCGCCGCCATCGCCGAGCGCCAGATGGCGGCCGGTGCGCTGGGCATTGCCTGCGCCAAGCCGGGCGAGCTGCTGGCCCTGTTCGAGGCCGGGCTGACGAAACTGATGCTGACTGCGCCGGTGTCGAGCCCGCTGAAGATCGACCGGTTGACCGCCGCCGCGGCACGTGGGCTGGAGCTAATCGTCGTGGTCGACCGACTGGAGCTGGTCTCGGCTTTCGGGGCGTCGGCCCGCGCCGCCGGCACGCATGTCGCGGTGCTGGTCGATTGCGACACCGGGCTCGGCCGCACTGGGGTCACCACCGCGGAAGAAGCGGTTGCCCTGGCTCGCGCCATTACCACCGAGATTGGGCTCGTCTATGCCGGGGTGCAGGCCTATGCCGGCAAGGTGCAGCACGTCTTCGACCACGAGGAACGCCGTGCCGCCAACGACCTCGCCAACGCGCGCCTCACCCCAATCCTCGCTGGCCTCCGGGCCGCCGGGTTGGCGCCGGCGATCGTCAGCGGCGGCGGCACCGGCAGCCATCTGCTCGATTTCGAGGATGGCATCCTCACCGAAGTGCAGGCCGGCTCCTATGTGCTGATGGACGAAGGCTACCGCCCGGTAGATTTCCATGGCACGGGCGAGACAGTGTTCGATTTCGCCATGCTGGTGGTGGTCAGCGTCATCGGCCACAGCGCCAATGGCGAGGCGATCACCGATGGCGGCTCAAAAAGCTTCGCCGTCGACGGCCCGCCACCGCGCGTCTATCGCGACGGCGTCGAGATCGGCACCATCGCCTGGGCCGGCGACGAGTTCGGCCGGGTGAAGACCTACGACGGCATCGCCCCACCTCCAGCCGGCACCCGGCTGGAATGCACCGTGCCGCACTGCGACCCGACCGCCAACCTCCACGATTTCATCCACGTGGTGCGTGGCGAGAAACTGGAAGCAATCTGGCCGATCGAGGCGCGCGGTTTGTCGGACTAGGTTGAACGGTCGCAGTCAGGCGGCCCGCAGGACCTTGAAGATTGCGCTGTGCTGTTTGTCGCCTAGTCCCTTTTCCCGAGCGCGCGCGAACAGAGTGGCGGCAAGACGTGCGAATTCGGCATTCGTGCCCGCGGTATCGGCGAGTTCGGCAAGCCAGAGCAGGTCTCCGGCGATGGTCTTGACCGTGCTTTCCGCCTCGTCAAATGCCTCGGTGGCGATTGCACGGCCCATCCGTTGCATGTCGTTCGCCAGCATCGGCCCCATGCTCGCCAACATGTCGCCGAGCATTGCGGGATCGAGACCTTCGGATTGCAATACGGCGGCGCCTTGGGCAAAGCCGATCCAATGGCCTGCGAAATAGGCCAACCCGGCGTTCGCGTAGGCTTTGGCGTGGCCGGCATCGGTCCCAACATGCGTCGACTGGCCGCCCAGCACCTCAAGCAACGGACGCGCCGCTGCAAAATCATCAGCGTTGCCGGCCAGAGTAAATGACGCATTGGATGAGCCGATCTGCCGCGGCCAGGCGCCGATGGCACCGTCGAGATAGCGGCCCTCACCTTGACGAACCCGCGCCTCCAGCGATCGGGCCTGGATGGGTGTTCCCGATGCGAACTGCACGAGCAATCTGCCATCAAGGACAGGTGTCGCGGCCTCCAGCAGTGCCGCCGTAACGGGATAGTCGTTCAGGCAGAGCAGCGTGATCGGACTGGCCTCGACGGCCGCGCGAGGAGACGTTGCGGCCGTCGCCCCCCTCTCGACCAGTGGCGCCACCCTTGTGTCGGTGCGGTTCCAGACCATCACCGACATACCGGCTGAAACGAGGGCGCGTGCAATCGCGCCACCCATCTCACCCAGGCCAATCACGCTCACGTCGCTCATTCTTGACGCTCCATCGCTCAGAAACTACAATATGTAACTTACATAGTGTAGGTATTGGAGGCAAGTGGTGATGGCGCGGTTGAGCAAGCAGAACCGTCGCCAGCAACTTCTCGACGTCGCCCTGAAGATGGTTCGGGAGGAGGGCGCCGACGAGCTGACGCTGGTTTCTCTGGCTCTGCGGGCCAATGTCAGCAGACCGGTGACGTACGACCATTTCGGCACGCGGGCCGGGCTGCTGTTGGCCCTCTATCAACAGCTCGAACGCGCCTATGTCGACGCCTTGCGCGGGGCCCTCGCCACGGTTCCCCGCACCCTCCCGGCGCTGGCCGCGCAGATGAGCGCGGCCTATTTCGGGTGTCTTGTCGATGCAGGCGTGGAGGCGCCAGCCCTTTCGGCCGCCCTGCAGGGCAGCGAAGCAATGGCGGTGCAACAGCTCGCGATGCGCGACGAGTATGTTGAGGTGATGCACAACGTGTTGCAGCCGTTCACAGATCTCCCCGATGATGTGCTTCGCTTGTATTGCATAGGGCTGCTGGGCGCCGCCGACGCGATCGCGCGTGAGCAACAGGGAGGGCGCGTAGGTATCAGCGAGGCCACCCGAGCCTTCGCCTCCCTCATCGAACATGCAGTTGGATCGCCGACGAGGTGATTGCGCCTGCGATGGGCACGGCCTTCGCCTCGGCTGCCACAGGAGGCGACGACCAGTCCATTCATGCCGGGGTTCCAGCTGGCAGCGCGTCGCCTCGCGGGGCGGCGACAAAGGCGTCGGCATAGACCTCGCTTGCCGCCAGTTGCTTGGCGGTGGCACACATCGCGTCGACGAACGGCTCCGGCCCCGCTGCGTGGACTGTCCAGCCCGCGAGCTTGCTGCCGGCAAAGTCGCGGTGGAGGACCTCGGGTAGCCGCCGGCTCACGGGCCGGCCGGTCGGGTCACGGGTCACTACCGGCTCGAAGTTGAGGTTGGCGTGCCGCCGCGACAGCTGATCGAGATAGGCCCAGAGGTAGCTCTCGTCGCGTGACCTGACGCTGACATAGAGGCGGATCTGGCGTTTCGGCGTCACCAGCAGCGCGCGATCTAGGATCGACTTGATCGGGGCGAGACCGGAACTGGCTGCGAGCAGGAGGAGGGGCCCTTGATGGGCCTCCCGCAGGTAGGCGCTGCCATAAGGTCCATTGATCGCGACGGCATCACCCACGGTCAATCGATCGGCGAGGACGGAGCTCGCCGTTCCGCCCGGCAGCACCCGGATGTGGAACTCGATCTCATCGCTGTCCGGCTGGCTCGCCGGCGAGAAGCTTCGCGGCGGCGAGCCGGGAAAACCCAGCTCGTAATGCTGTCCCGGCAGAAAGCGAAAGGGTCCCAGCCCCGAGCGCAGGGCGAGGCGCAGGATGCTCGGGGCCATGGCGTGTTTCGCCATGACCGTCGCCTGCTGAAAGGAGACCGGCGGCGGGGCCTCGATCTCATGCTGCCAGGTGATGCGCAGGTCGGATCGTGGCAGGGACCGGCAGGCGAGGATCAGGCCTTGGCTGCGCTCGTCCGCGCTCAGGGCGAAGCGGGAATGCGGCAGCAACTCCACCTCGCCCTCGAGCAGCCGGCTCTTGCAAGCGCCACAGCGACCGGCCCGGCAACTGTGGGGATAGCGAACGCCCGCGCCCAATGCTGCCGCCAGCACGGTTGCATCCTCCGTCACCTTCAGCGTTGTGCCGGTGTCCACAATCTCGACAGTTCGCGTCATGTCACGTGCCCCGCCGCCCGAGCAGCAGCTCGAGCTGCGGCTTCTGCGTCGCGAACGACCCATAGAGGACGACGTCACCCGCGATGGTGATCGGCGCTACCCTGACACCGGTTCTGGCCTTCGCCTCCTCGGCGACCGCCGGATTGGTCAGGTCGCACTCGCTGAACGGGATGCCCCGCTCGTTCAACCAGGCCTTCAGCGCATGGCAGTCGGGGCAGGTTGGGGTCGAGTAGACGAGCAGGTCTGTGCGTGCAGTTGGGGTGGCCATTTCCGGGGCTCCAGTGAACAACTGCAAGCTCAGATGCTGGCTCCAACACTGGCAGGGTCAAGGGCGGGGGCCGCGAATTCCCGAAGGGCAAGGAGGAGGCTTGACCTTCCCACGGTAGGAAGGTGCACACCCGCTCGATCAACCCATCGCTGTGTGGAGTCCGGAATGCCTGAACCAATGACCCGAAGAAGCTTCCTCGTCGCGGCCGCCGCCGTCAGCGCCACGGCCTGCATCCCGGCGCGCGCCGCCCCTCCATCCCGCAAGCTGATCGTCGGTCGTCGGACCATCGAAGTCCTGGGCAAGCCGGCGGAGGTCTATGGCGTCACCGATGGAAACGGGCGCAGTGGTCTGCTGCTCGAGCCGGGCGAGCCCTTCAGCGCGGCGCTGCACAACACCTTGGGCGGGGCGACAACGGTCCACTGGCACGGGATGACTCCGGCGCCCGAGCTCGATGGCATCGCGGAAACCGGCTATGTCCCACCGCTGGCAGCAGGGGAAGTCCGAAACTTCGAGTTCACTGCCCGACCCGGCACACACTGGATGCACTCGCACCACGAGCTGCAGGAACAGGCGTTGCTCACGGCCCCCCTGATCGTGCGCGAGGCGGATGGCCTCGATGCTGAGGACGTCACTCTGCTGCTCAACGACTTCAGTTTCCGCGCCCCCTCAGAGATTCTGGCGGAGCTCACCGGGCCGGCCGGCATGGATCATGGCGCGGGCGCCATGACCGGGATGGATCACAGCACCATGGCAAGCGCCGGCACGATGGATCACTCCGCGAGGGGGGGTATGGACCTCAACGACGTCGAGTATGACGCTTTCCTTGCCAATGACCGGACGCTCGACGATCCGCAGGTCATCCGCACCGAGCGCAATGGCCGGGTGCGGCTTCGGATCATCAACGGCGCCGCCTCTACTGCGTTCTGGATCGATCTCGATGGTCGCAAGGCGACGGTTCTTGCGGTCGACGGCAACGGGGTGCAACCGGTGATCGGCAGCCGCTTCCCGCTCGCCCAGGCACAGCGGCTCGACCTGCTGCTCGAGGTTCCCGCTGGCGCCGTTGTCCCGGTGTTCGCTCGCCGCGAAGGCGACGTGGCGCGAACCGGCATCATCCTGGCGGCACCGGGAGTCGGCATCGACAAGTATGCCAGAGCCACCGAACTCGTCGAAGCGCCGGTCGATATGTCGCTGGAGCAACGGCTGCTCGCCGCTACTCCCTTGAACCCACGGCCGATCGACCACCAGTTGATGGCCATGCTCGGCGGCGCGATGACGCCCTATGTCTGGACGCTCAACGACCGGATCTGGCAGCAGCGGCAGGCGCTTGAGGTGAAATCCGGTCAACGTGTCGCCCTGGGCTTCATGAACCACTCGATGATGGCCCACCCCATGCATCTGCATGGCCACCATTTCCAGGTTACCGAGATCAACGGCGCCCGAATGGCCGGGGCGATGCGCGATACAGTGCTGGTCCCGCCGAACGGTACGGTGACTGTCGAATTCGACGCTGACAATCCGGGGCGCTGGCTCTACCACTGCCACAACCTCTACCACATGATGGCCGGCATGATGTCTGAGCTGGCCTATGTCTGATCAAATGGAAAGGGGCGCCACTGGCGCCCCTTCTTCGCTTTCATGCCGAACCGGTCAGCCACGCAGGAGTGGCGTGTAGCCGGCCTCCAGGATCGCCTCGGCAAAGCTGGCGGCCGGCTTGACGCTTTCGATCTTCACGGCGAGACCAGCGAGATCGATCTTCACCGCGGCCGCGCCATCGACGCTTTTGACCGCCCTCTCGACCGTGGCCACGCAATGGCTGCAGGTCATGTCGCTCACTTGGAAATTGTACATGTTCATCATCCTTCTGATTGGATGTCGCTGAAGCTGGTGCTTCCAACCGTGGGAAGGTCAAGCTGGTTTCGTCAGAGCAAGGAGATCGTTCGCGCATGGCACGCTTGCGCGAAACCCGTGCTGACGGCCTTGACCCTCCCATCGTTGGAAGGATTAGATGATGGGGCAGTCACGAAAGAAGGACTGCTCCATGTCTATGCATCTTCAAGCATCGGCGCCGCCGGGCGCATCGGTCGCGGCGCTCGGCGCCACCTCGTTCCAGATCGAAGGGATGACCTGCGCCTCCTGCGTGGCGCGGGTCGAAAAGGCCATTCGCGCCGTGCCGGGTGTGGTCTCGGCGAACGTGAACCTCGCCACCGAGCGGGCCACCGTCGAGTTCTCAGCCAAGCTGGATCCGCGCAGCGTGATCGCGGCCATCGCGAAGGCCGGCTACGCGACCCGTGAGGAAACCATCGAGCTGCAGATCGAGGGGATGACCTGCGCTTCGTGCGTGTCACGCATCGAGAAGGCGCTGGCCGCCGTACCCGGCGTCATTTCGGCTTCGGTCAATCTGGCGACCGAGAAAGCCGCGGTCGTTGCCGCAAGCGGCAGCCTGACGCGTCCGGCGCTTGAGGCGACGGTGCGGGCTACCGGCTATGAGGTCGTCAAGCAGGAGGCATCGTCGCCACTGAGCGACTCCGGCGAGGACCGTCGGGAGGCTGAACTCCGGCACCTGCGCAACGCGCTGGGCCTAGCGGCGATCATGACCGTTCCGCTGTTCGTGATGGAAATGGGGTCGCACTACGTGCCGGCCATCCACGACTGGATCATGCTGAACATCGGGATGACCAACAATCTCTACATCCAGTTTGTGCTGGCCACTGTCGTGCTGTTCGGCCCCGGCCTGCGGTTCTTCCTCAAGGGCATCCCAAACCTCGTCCGGTTGGCGCCCGACATGAACTCGCTCGTCGTCCTCGGCACCAGCGCCGCATGGGGGTATTCGGTCGTTTCGACCTTCTTCTCCGCCGTGCTGCCGCGCGGCACGAGCTTCGTCTACTACGAGGCCGCGGCGGTGATTGTTACTCTCATCCTGCTCGGCCGCTACCTCGAGGCGCGGGCGAAGGGGCGCACCAGCCAGGCCATCAAGCGCCTGGTCGGGCTGCAGCCGAAGGCCGCTCGCGTGGTCCGCAACGGCGCGGTGGTCGAGTTGCCGCTCGAACAGGTCGTGGTCGGCGACCTCATGGAGATTCGTCCCGGCGACCGGATTCCGGTCGATGGAGTCGTCACTTCCGGTGAGTCGCACATCGATGAGTCGATGATCTCGGGCGAGCCGCTGCCGGTCCGCAAACGGGTTGGCGACGAGGTGGTGGGCGGCACCATGAATCGCACCGGAGCCTTCACCTTCTCCGCCACCAAGGTCGGCGCCGATACTGTGCTGGCGCAGATCATCCGGATGGTCGAGGCCGCCCGGGGCAGCAAGCTGCCGATCCAGGCGCTGGTCGACAAGGTCACCGCCTGGTTCGTCCCTGTGGTGATCGGCGTAGCCGTTCTGACCTTTGCGGCCTGGGCAGTGTTCGGACCGTCACCGGCGCTCACCTTCGCGCTCGTCAACGCGGTGGCGGTACTGATCATCGCCTGCCCATGCGCCATGGGGCTCGCCACACCTACCTCGATCATGGTGGGGACGGGCAGGGCGGCCGAACTCGGCGTGCTGTTCCGCAAGGGCGATGCATTGCAGTCGCTTCGCGCCGCCCAGGTGGTGGCGCTCGACAAGACGGGGACGCTGACCGAGGGGCGTCCTGCACTCACCGACGTCGTCGTCAGCGAGGGATTCGATCGGGACGAGGTGATCGAACTGGTCGCAAGCGTCGAAACCAAGTCCGAGCACCCGATCGCCCAGGCCATCGTTGCCGCCGTTCCCGCCGGACGGCTGCTGCCGGTGACGGATTTTGCGGCTGACCCCGGCTTTGGCGTCACCGGACGCGTCGACGGTCGGTCGGTAATGATCGGTGCCGATCGGTCGATGGCACGCGCCGGCATCGACGTATCGGCGTTCGCACAGACCGCGCGGGCGCTGGGTGATGAGGGCAAGTCTCCGCTCTATGCCGCGATCGAGGGTCGGCTGGCCGCGATCATCGCGGTATCGGATCCCATCAAGCAGACCTCCGCCGAGGCCATCGCGGCTCTGCATGCCCTTGGCCTTAAGGTGGCGATGATCACCGGCGACAATCGCCGCACTGCTGACGCCGTGGCAGCGCGCCTGGGCATCGACGAGGTGGTGGCCGAGGTGCTTCCCGACGGCAAGGTGGCTGCGCTCCAGTCGCTGAGGGCATCCGGACGCCAGGTTGCCTTTGTCGGCGATGGCATCAACGATGCTCCGGCTTTGGCCGAGGCCGACGTCGGCATCGCCGTGGGCACCGGCACCGACATTGCCATCGAAAGTGCCGACGTGGTGCTGATGTCGGGCGACCTGCGCGGCGTGGTCAACGCCATCGCGCTGTCGAAGGCCACCATCCGCAACATCCGCCAGAACCTGTTCTGGGCGTTCGCCTACAATGCCACGCTGATCCCGGTGGCAGCCGGGTTGCTCTATCCGGTCAACGGGATGCTGCTGTCGCCGGTTATTGCTGCCGGCGCCATGGCCCTGTCGAGCGTCTTCGTTCTCGGCAACGCGCTGCGTTTGCGGGGCTTCAAGCCGCCCTTGGGCGCAACCTCCGGGGAGGGCGGCGCGCCGACCCCGTCGGTCGGCCGTCTCGAGCTTGTGCGGAGTGCATCATGAACATCGGCGATGCATCGCGGGCCAGCGGCGTCTCGGTCAAGATGATCCGCTACTACGAATCGATCGGGCTCATCAAACCGCCGCTCCGCACCGAGTCGGGCTATCGCGTCTATTCCGACAACGACGTCCATGCCCTCAGGTTCATCAGCCAGGCCCGCGACCTCGGGTTCTCGGTTGAGCAGATGGAAGACCTGTTGGCGCTGTGGCGCGACCGCAGCCGTGCTAGCGCCGATGTGAAGGCGATCGCGTTGCAGCATATTGCGGCGCTCGAGGAGAAGGCGCGCGCCCTCAAGGCGATGAGCAACACGCTGCAGCACCTGGCCGACCACTGCCAGGGCGACGATCGCCCTGAGTGTCCGATCATCGAGGGCTTTGCAGCGGCCGCGCCGTCACCAGCCAGAAAGCGGCAGCCGCGCTTCGGCGTCACCGGCATCGACCCCCGCGCGCACAGTCATTGACGGCGCGCCCGCCCCTCGTTTCAGCGCCCGGCAGCCCACCTGCCGGGCGCCTTGCTTTTCTAGGCACGCGTCGGGGGCTTGACCCTCCAAGGGTTGGAGCCGTTACGGCGCTGCAACAGTCGCGCAGCTCGCGCGATCAGGCTCGCGCCGCTGAGTCGAGCGCGACAGAACTGGAACCTGATAAATGCAAACACCCGACCCCAAGCGGTGGCTGGCGCTCGCACTTTTGTGTGCGGCGCAATTCATCGTGATTCTCGATACCTCGATCATCGGCGTCGCTCTGCCGGTGATCCAGGTCGACCTCGGCTTCACCCAGGGCGGCCTGAGCTGGATCTTCAACGCCTATGTCATCGCCTTTGGCGGCCTTCTGCTGCTTGGCGGCAAGCTCGGTGATGTGTTCGGCGCCCGCCGCGTGTTCATGGCGGGCTTTGCCATCCTCACCGGTGCTTCGTTGCTGGCCGGCCTCGCCACCAGCCAGGAAGTGCTGCTGACTGGTCGCGCTCTGCAGGGTGTCGGCGCCGCGCTCATCGCCCCCACGGCGCTCGCCATCGTCATGCGGCTCTTTGCTCACAATGGCGCAGAGCTCGGCAAGGCTTTCGGCTTCTGGGGCGCCGCGGCAGCGGCCGGCGGCACCGCGGGGGTCTTCCTCGGCGGCGTCATCACCGAGTGGTTGAGCTGGCCGTGGACCTTCCTGATCAACGTGCCGCTGGGGGTGCTGGTCTTCCTGCTGGCGCCGATGGTGATCCGGCATACCGCTCCGGCCGCCGGACGCATCGACTGGCTCGGCGCGGCAACGATCACGGCGGCGCTGGTGACGGCCGTGTATGCGATCGTCACCACCGAGCCGGGGCAGTGGAGCTCGGCGCAGACCCTGCTGCTGCTGGGCCTTGCTGTGCTGTTGCTGGCGATCTTCCTCTTCATCCAGGCGATGCGGCGCGAGCCGCTATTGCCGCTGCGGATCCTCAGGGCACGGAACCTGGCGCTCGGCAACGTGCTGATGGCGCTGCTCGGCGCGGCGTGGATCCCGCTGTGGTTCTACCTCAACCTCTACCTGCAGCAGAGCTTGCACCTGTCGGCCCTCGCCAGCGGGCTCGCCCTCTTGCCCATGACATTGACGATCATGGTCGTCATGGTCGGTCTCTCCGGCAAGCTGATCGGCCGCTTCGGCATCAAGGCCAACGTGGTCGTCGGGCTCCTCGCCATGGGCGGCGCGCTGCTCCTGCTCACGCAACTGCCGCCGAGCGGCGACTATTTCGCCAACGTGCTCCCGGCGTCGCTGCTGGCCGCCCTCGGCATGGCGCTCGCCTATATCCCGGTCACCATGGCAGCGATGTCCAGCGCCCGCCCCGAAGAGACTGGCCTCGCCTCTGGGCTGGTCAACACCACGTACCAGGTCGGCTCGGCTGTCGGTCTTGCCGCGATGGTCGCGCTTGCCGCCGCCGCCGGGACAGAAGGTTCGAGCGAGGCGCTGCTGCAGGGCTTCCATGCAGCTTTTGCCGGCGCCGCGTGGGTGGCAGTGGCCGGCGCCGCGCTTGCCCTGCTGTTCCTGCGCAGCGGCGCCGCCACGCGGGAAGTGCCGGTCGGCTGACACGAGGCATGGGGCCGCCGCTCGGCGGCCCCATCGCCCAGGGTGGAGCAAGGCCCCAAGCATCCCCCTTGACACCGCCGCCAACCTCCGCCCATAACTTCGCACCTGATCTTGGAGCACGATCCGTGCAGAAGCTTATCGTAGTAGTGGGGCGCATCGAGCACGTGGGGTAAATCCCTGCGAGGGTCGGTGCGCTTGTGAGGTCCCTAACGGGGCCTTTTTTGTTGCCGAATTTCCGCCGGTAACGGCGTAGCGAATGAAGACCGGGTGAGCCCGGGGGAGTATGAGAAAATGGCCGAGCAGATGACAGGCGCGGAGATGGTGATCCAGGCCCTGGTCGATAACGGGGTGGAGCACATCTTCGGCTATCCCGGCGGGGCGGCGTTGCCGATCTATGATGCGATGTTCCAGCAGGACAAGGTGCAGCACATCCTCGTCCGCCACGAGCAGGGCGCGACCCACATGGCCGAAGGCTATGCGCGCTCGACCGGCAAGGTCGGCGTCGTGCTGGTGACCTCGGGCCCGGGGGCGACCAATGCGGTCACCGGCCTCACCGATGCACTGATGGACTCGATCCCGCTGGTCTGCATCACTGCCCAGGTTCCGACGACGCTGATCGGCTCGGACGCCTTCCAGGAATGCGACACCGTCGGCATCACCCGCTCCTGCACCAAGCACAATTACCTGGTGAAGTCGGTCAACGACCTGTCGCGCGTTATGCACGAGGCCTTCCATATCGCCAACTCGGGCCGCCCCGGTCCGGTGCTGGTCGATATCCCCAAAGATGTGCAGTTCGCGCTCGGCACCTATCTCGGCATCGACGAGGTCGGCCCGAGCCGCCACAAGAGCTATCATCCCGCGACATCGGGCGACAGCAAGGCCATCGAGGCCGCCGTCGACATGATGCTGAAGGCCGAGCGGCCGATCTTTTACACCGGCGGTGGCGTGATCAATGCCGGCCCGGAAGCCTCGGAAAAGCTGCGCGAGCTGGCCGAACTGACCGGCTTCCCGGTGACCTCGACGCTGATGGGGCTCGGCGCCTTCCCGGGCTCCAACCCGCAGTGGATGGGGATGCTCGGCATGCACGGCACCTACGAAGCCAATATGGCGATGCATGATTGCGACCTGATGATCAATATCGGCGCCCGCTTCGACGACCGCATCACCGGCCGCATCGATGCGTTCTCGCCCGGCTCGACCAAGATCCATGTCGACATCGACCCATCGTCGATCGGCAAGAACGTCCGCACCGACCTCGCCATTGTCGGCGATTGCGGCGTGGTGCTCGAGGAAATGGTCCGCATCTGGCGGTCGAAGACCAACCAACCGCGCACCGAGGCGATCGCGCCTTGGTGGGAAGAGATCAAGGGCTGGCGCAGCAAGCACTCGCTGGGTTTCAAGAACTCGACCACGACGATCAAGCCGCAGCATGCCATCCAGCGCCTCTACGAGGCGACCAAGGGGCGCGACGTCTACATCACCACCGAAGTCGGCCAGCACCAGATGTGGGCGGCGCAGCATTTCCCGTTCGAAATGCCGAACCGCTGGATGACCTCGGGTGGTCTCGGCACCATGGGCTACGGCCTGCCGGCCGCGGTCGGCGTGCAGGTGGCGCACCCCGATGCGCTGGTCATCGATATCGCCGGCGAGGCGAGCGTGCAGATGACCATGCAGGAGCTCTCTACCGCGGTGCAGTATCGCCTGCCGATCAAGGTGTTCATCCTCAACAATGAGCGGATGGGCATGGTCCGGCAGTGGCAGGATCTGCTGCATGGCGGCCGCTATGCGCACTCCTACAGCGAGAGCCTGCCCGATTTCGTCAAGCTGGCCGAAGCTTATGGCGGCAAGGGCATCCGCTGTTCGGACCCGGCGCTGCTCGATGCGGCGATCCAGGAGATGCTCGATTACGACGGCCCGGTGCTGTTCGACTGCCTGGTCGAAAAGCACGAGAACTGCCTGCCGATGATTCCGTCGGGCAAGCCGCACAACGAGATGATCCTGCCTGACTTCGAGGACGATATCGGCGCGGTGATCGACGAAAAAGGCCGGCAGCTGGTTTGAGGAGCAGAGCCATGAACGCACATTTGCAGCCGAGCGGTTCGGCATATTTCCTCGCCGCGGAAACCCAGGTTCCGGAGCGGCACACGCTGAGCGTGCTGGTCGATAACGAGCCGGGCATTCTCGCCCGCATCGTCGGGCTGTTCGCGGCCCGCGGCTATAATATCGACAGTCTCACGGTCTCAGAGACCGAGCACGAGAAGGGCCTCAGCCGCATCACCGTGGTGACGGTGGCGACGCCCAAGGTGCTCACCCAGATCAAGCTGCAGCTCGAGCGGCTGATCCCGGTGCACCGGGTGCATGACCTCACCAGCGAGGGCAAATCCCTGGAGCGCGAGCTGGCGCTGATCAAGGTCGGTGGCTCCGGTGAGCCGCGGGCCGAGGCGCTGCGCCTCGCCGACGCGTTCCGCGCCCAGATCGTCGACGCCACCACCGAGAGCTTCGTCTTCGAAGTGACCGGCAAGCCCTCGAAGATCGACAGCTTCATCGCGCTGATGATGCCGCTCGGGCTGATCGAAGTGGTGCGCACCGGGCTCGCCGCCATCTCGCGCGGTCCGGAAGGCATGTGACAGTGACGGGGCGGGAACTCCCGCCCCATCCGCCCGCTCAGTCGAGCGGGATCAGCTCGGCCATACTGGCGATATCGTGGTCGCCGCGCCCCGTGGCGACTGCCTTCAGCAGCAGCCGCTGCAGCGGTTCGACCAGGTCGGTCGAGAGTTTTCGAGCTCGGCTGGCATCGATCAAGTTCACGTAGGCGGCGGCCTGCATGGCGAGGTTGGAGCCGACATTACGGCCATGGTCGCCGTGGTCGATCTGCCGCGCCATCTCGGGCAGGCTCGCCTGCATCGCCGTGAGCCAGGGTTGCACCAGCTCGACAAAGCCTTCCGCTGCAATGCCGTCGGCCCTGAGCAGCGCGGTGCCGTGCAGGTAGCCGCCGAACATCCCATACATCGCCGTCAGCAACGCCAGGTCGTAGAGCGCTGCGTGGCCGGGGTCCCCGCCCAGATAGCGGCTCGAGCCGAAGCTCTTCAGCGCATCGTGCGCTGTGGCGTGGGCAGTCGCCGAGCCGCTGGTGAGGATCAGCGTCTCCGCTTGGCCGATCATCGGCGGGGTGGCCATGATGCCGCCATCGAGATAGGCGGCGCCCTCCGCCTCCGCCCACGCTGCCAGCCCGCGCGCCTGCTCAGGCGTGCCGTTGGTGAGGTTGAGGATGGTCTTGCCGCTGAGTGAGGCGCCGGCGGCATCGAGCACGGCGCGCACGGCGGGATAGTCGAGCAGGCAGATGACGACGAGGTCGGCCGCGGCGATGGCGGCAGTGCTGTCTGCCGCGGCGGTGGCACCGACCGCAACCAGCGGTTCGGCGCGCTCCGGTGTGCGATTCCAGACCGTGACGTCGAGCCTGGCGTCGAGGGCGGCGCGGGCAAGGGCGCTGCCCATGGCGCCGAGGCCGAGAAAGGTGATCTGTTGGGTCATCTGCTGCTCCATGGCTTTGGTGCTGCAGAAGGTAGGTCTGGCTTTCTTTCCCGCAAGAACCTACAATAAAGTCAGGTACTTACCAAAAAGTCAGTAGGAACTTGAGATGCAGCAGATCCCCTATACCTGCGGGCTCGGTCCGGCCATCGACGTGATCAGCGGCAAGTGGAAGGCCCTGCTGCTCTGGGCCATCGCCGAAAAGCCCTGCCGCTTCGGTGAGCTGAAGCGGGCCGTGCCCGGCATTACCGAGAAGATGCTTATTCAGCATCTGCGCGAGCTCGAGGCCGACGGCATCGTGCATCGCGAGGTGTTCCACGAAATCCCGCCCAAGGTGGTGTATTCGGCCACCGAACTGGGCGCTTCGCTCAACAAGGCCCTGGAGCCACTGGGTGCCTGGGGCGATGCGCACCTCACCGAGATCAGCGCGCGGCGGCAGCGCAAGGCGGCGATTTCGCCTGGGCCGGAAAGCATGTAGAAGGTCGGGGCCGGGAGCGATCCCGGCGTGTCGTCGAGGGGAAATCACCAGTGTCGTTCGCGTCGCACCCGTTCCGCGGGCCGTTGTTCATGGTCATTGCGACCTGTTCGTATGTGATCAACGACACGCTGATGAAGCTCGCGACCGAGGGGCTGCCGCCCTATCAGGTGCTGATGCTGCGCGGTTGCGCCGGGCTGCTCTGGGGTCTGCCGCTGATGCTGGCGCTCGGCTATGGCAAGCAGTTGCCGCTGGTGTTCGAGCGGCGGGTGCTGGCGCGTAACCTCGCCGAGACCGTTGCCATCCTCTGCTACGTGGTGGCGCTCGCCAACATGCCGATCGCCGATGCCTCGGCGCTGGGGCAGATCACCCCGCTGCTCGTGCTGCTCGGCGCCTCGATCCTGTTCCGCGAGCCGATCGGCGGGGTGCGCATGGCGCTGATCGGCGTCGGTTTCATCGGCGCCATCATGGTGGCGCAACCGACCATGCAGGGCATTTCGATCTACGCCGTGCTGGCGCTCGCCAACGCCGTGCTCTGCGCGGTGCGCGATCTCGCCGGGCGCCGCATCGCGCCCGAGGTGCCGGGGATGATCGTCGCCATGTCCGCGATCATCGTGGTGCTGCTCGGGGCAGGGGCCATGCACCTCGCCACCGAAAACTGGGTGGTGCCCCAGACGCATCACCTGCTGTTGCTCGCCGGCGCCGGGCTGTTCCTGATCTTCGGCCACTTCTTCATCTTCATGGCCTACCGCGTCGGCCCCACCGGCGTGGTGGCGCCGTTCTATTACTTCTTCACCTTCTGGGCGGTGCTGTCAGGTCTGCTGGTGTTCGGGCAGTTCCCCAACGTCCTCGCCATCAGCGGCATCGTCCTGGTGGTGGCGGCAGGGCTCACCATCGTGCTGCTCGATGAGCGGAAACGCCGGCTGGTGCCGGTGGCCTGAGAGCAACGCAGCTTCGGCGACAGGCATTGCCTGCCGCCATCTCCGTCGCTGATCGGGCTTATCAAAACGTTCGATTGGCCGGTCGGCATCCGATGGGGTAAGCCTCGGCCCAGTTTTGCCGAGGTCCCGCGATGACTCATCTCAGCGTCAATCTCAATGCCGTCGCCATGCTGCGCAACCGCCGCTCGGTGCCGTGGCCGAGTGTTACCGGCATTGCCCGCATCGCCCTCGACGCCGGGGCCGATGGCATCACCGTACATCCGCGCCCGGACGAGCGGCACATCCGCCGCACCGACGTGTTCGAGCTGGTGACACTGCTGCGGCAGGATTATCCCGGCCGCGAGTTCAACATCGAGGGCTATCCGACCGAGGATTTCTTGACCCTGGTCGAGCGCTCGGCGCCGGACCAGGTGACCTTTGTGCCCGACGATCCGCTGCAATCCACCTCTGACCACGGCTGGAACATCGAGGCCAATCGTGCCGTGTTGACCCCGGCGATCGAGCGGATGCGCCGGGCTGGGATTCGGGTGTCGCTGTTCATCAACGCCGAACCGTCAGCCCCGGCGGCAGCGGCCAATGTCGGAGCCGATCGGGTGGAGCTTTACACCGGCCCCTATGGCGGGTCGCTAAGGCCGGAAGTGCAGGCGGTGCATCTCGAGGCGCTGCGTGAGACGGCCGATGCGGCCAGGGCGGCCGGCCATAATGCGCGCTCGGGGCAGGGAGGCCTTCTGGTCAATGCCGGGCACGACCTCAACCTCGTCAACCTGCCGCCGCTGAAGCAGGCGATTCCAGATCTGGCCGAGGTCTCGATCGGCCATGCCATTACTGCCGATGCGCTGATCTATGGCATGGCCGAGACGGTGCGGCGCTACAAGATCGCTTGCGCGTAGCGCTCAGGGGCGCCCGCGGAAAGTGAAGGTGTGGTCTCCCTCACAGAGGTTGGCAGCGTAGTAGGCGTATTCCTTCCCGGCAGTCGACAGCATCCTGAAGTCAACCCAGCACTTGTCGACGCCGTCTTCGAGCATGAACTGCATCTTGCCCTTGGGCTCCAGCTGCTTGCCACGCAGACGCTCGGCGCCCCAGCCATCGGTGGCCATTCTTCTGATGTACAGTTCGCTGATCGTCACCTTCGAGGCGCTCTTCACCCATAGCCGCAGGGCCGGGCCGGCCATCGCAGTGGTCGTGAACAACATCAGGGCCAGCACGGCGGCAGCGAACAGTTTCATCCCAATATCCCCCAAAGCATGGGGCGGACACTGATCCGGCTACGTGGCGGACGCAATCGCCGCAGCCGGATGTGGTGAATGCCGGCGTCGACTGTGCGGTTTCGCACATATGTTAACGGGCAACCCGTGCTCGGCAGTCAAATCCGACTTAACTACCGCCATTGCCGCTTATTTCGCTTCAACGGTGGATGGACCAAGTTGGAGCCTTCCACGGATTGGGCGGGTTGCCATATGGCTTTGAGAGCAGTTGCATACGAGCAGGCGATGAGCGACCCGATCAACGAAGCCCTGGTGCTCTATACCGGTTTCGGCACTTCGCCGTTTCCGCGGGCCAAGACGCCGCATCTGGTGCAGCGCTTTGGCGAAGCCGAGGGGACGGAGCTCAAGCAGCGCATTCTCGGCCTGCTCGAGGAGTTGCAGCAGCCGGTCGATGGGCTGGAGAAGCGCTCCAAGAAGAGCCTCACCGAGCGCGCCATCGAACAGCTGCAGCCCAAGCACCCTGAGCTTGATGCGTCCGGGCTGAAGGCACTCGCCTGGACCTATTCGTTCGGCCTGCGCTAGGGCGCGCGAATTTCTCGACACCAGCCGAGGATCGGTGACTACCACCCCTCACCCGTCTCGGCCTTCGGCCGATCCACCCTCTCCCCGACGGGGAGACGAATAGAGGTGATCGCCGATGCCTCGGTATTCTTCTCCCCGTCGGGGAGAAGGTGGCGCGTAGCGCCGGATGAGGGGTAAGCCCAGATAGCTGGTGCCCGTGCTCACACGCTTCCGTTACCCATCGTTCGATAATCGCGAACGCTGCATTTCGCATCTGGTGCGAATGCCGGCCATGCCCGCTGGCGCGCCAGTCGGTCCTCGCAAGACGCCCGGAACGCCTTTACGCACAACACTGTAACCTCACGCACATCGGTGTGACCGGGGCTCGCTCGTGTGCCTTCGCCTCATCGAGGTGCCTGCTTGCGGGTGGCCACCTTGGTCACTTATTTGCTGCTAGTCACATTTTGATACTGGAGTGCAGCAGCAAATGACCAAACCCAAAATTGCAGTGATCATCAGCTCGATCCGCCCGACCCGTTTCGGCGACAAGCCCGCCAAGTGGATCGCCGACCACGTCGCCGCCCGCGACGATGCCGACGTCGAGATCGTCGACCTGAAGGATTACCCGCTTCCGCTGTTCGACGCGGCCGCGTCCGACTTCTGGATGCCGACCCCGAACGAGATCGCCGCCAAGTGGCAGGCCAAGCTCAACGAGTTCGACGGCTACATCTTCGTCGTGGCCGAGTACAACCGCTCGATCACCGGCGCGTTGAAGAACGCCATCGACTGGGCCTATAAGCCGTTCATGAAGAAGGCCGTCGCCTTCGTCGGCTACGGTTCGGTGGGCGGTGCCCGCGCCATCGAGCACCTGCGTACCATCATGGTGGAAGTGCAGGCCGTGCCGGTCCGCCACGCTGTCCATATCGGTGGTTCGGACTTCATCCCGATCATGATGGGCCAGAAGAGCTGGGACGACACCAAGGGCAACTTCGACTTCTTCGTGCCCGAGATGCTCGACAACCTGCTGTGGTGGACCAACGCCACCCGCACCGCCCGCCAGGCCGATGCGGCTGCCGCGGCCAAGGCCGCCTAAGCAAACCGACTCGTCTTTCCGGGGTTCTCCTCCTTTCGCACCCCGGTCGGGGGCGGCGCTTCCCATGGCGCCGTCCCCTTTTTTGTTTTGTGCTGCCCCCGCAAATCCGCATAACTGTCCATCAGCAAATGCGAACCTTAGCGGAATTTGACCGTTGAGTGCGTCGGTGGGCGGGTGTAGACAGCCGCCCACCCGATAACAGGGTGAGCGAAGGGCATATGACCCAGACCACTTCGTCCGGCGTGACGGCCGGCGCTGCGGCGACCGATCAGACCGGGCACGCCACAGGCAATCTACCCATTCTCATTCTGGGCGCCCTCGGCGTCGTCTATGGCGATATCGGCACCAGCCCGCTCTACGCGTTCCGCGAGGCGCTGCACGGCGCCGGCGGCAACCCGAACGAGAGCGAAGTGCTCGGCCTCTTGTCGCTGATCGTCTGGGCGCTGACCATCGTGGTCACGGTCAAGTACGTGATCTTCGTCTTGCGCGCCGACAACAAGGGCGAAGGCGGCACGCTGTCGCTGATGACGCTGGCCAGCAACGCTTTCAAGAAGCGGCCGGCCTGGATTCTCGGCCTCGGCATCGTCGGCGGGGCGCTGTTCCTCGGCGATGCCATCATCACGCCGGCCATCTCGGTGCTCTCGGCGGTGGAAGGCCTCGAAGTGGTCGAGCCGCGACTCACCCCCTGGGTGGTGCCGATGACGGTGGTGATCCTGATCGGGCTGTTCATGGTGCAGCGCTTCGGCACGGCGCGCGTCTCGACGGTGTTCGGCCCGGTGATGGCTGCCTGGTTCGTGATCCTCGGAGTCACCGGCCTCCTGCACATCGCCGACGCGCCGCAGGTGCTGATGGCCCTCAATCCGGCGCATGGCGTCGAGTTCCTCTATACCCATTCCGGCATCGCCATCGTGGTGCTTGGCGCCGTCTTCCTCGCGGTAACCGGCGCCGAGGCGCTCTATGTCGACCTCGGCCATTTCGGCCGCCGGCCGATCATTGTCGCCTGGCTGGCGCTGGTGTTCCCGGCGCTGCTGCTCAATTATTTCGGGCAGGGCGCCTTCGTGCTCAGCCACCCGAACGAAGTTACCAACCCGTTCTTCCAGATGCAGCCCGACTGGGCCAAGCTGCCAATGGTGGCGCTGGCCACCCTCGCCACCGTCATCGCCAGTCAGGCCGTGATCTCGGGCGCCTATTCGCTGGTTCGCCAGGCCATGCACTTGAACCTCCTGCCGCGCCTCGAAGTGCGGCACACCTCCGAGGAAGTGGCCGGGCAGATCTTCATGCCGCAGGTGAACTTCCTGCTGCTGATCTGCGTGGTGTTGCTGGTGGTCGGGTTCCGCTCGTCGAGCGCTCTCTCGGCTGCTTATGGTATCGCGGTGACCGGCGAAATGCTGGTGACGGCAATCCTGCTGTTCATCGTCATGTGGCGGCTGTGGAAGTGGAACCTCATCGTCGCGATGGTGGTGATCGTGCCGCTGCTGGTCATCGACCTCGGCTTCTTCGTCGCCAACGCCGCCAAATTCTCGCAGGGCGGCTGGGTGCCGGCCGTGGTGGCCTTCCTTATTGCCTCGATGATGACGATCTGGATCTGGGGCCGTCGCCGGCTGGCCGAAAAGACCCGACGCGACGAGGTGCCGCTCGAATTCCTCGTCGAAAATCTCGCCAAGAAGAAGCCGACCATCGTGCCCGGTACGGCGGTGTTCCTCACCTCCGATATCGAGGGCGCCCCGACAGCCCTGCTGCACAGCCTCAAGCACTACAAGGTGCTGCACGAGCACAACGTGATCCTGACCGTGGTCACTTCGGACCGACCGCGCGTCGCCGACGAGGAAAAGATCAGGATCGACGCCTACAACGACCTGTTCTACCGGGTCGTGGTGACCTTCGGTTACATCGAGACGCCCAACATTCCCAAGGCGCTGGCGCTGGCCCGCAAGCTCGGCTGGAAGTTCGACATCATGTCGACTTCGTTCTTCCTGTCGCGTCGCTCGCTGAAGCCCTCGCCGAAGGGCGGAGCGCCGGTATTCCTCGACCGGATCTTCATCGGGCTGGCGCGTAATGCCACCGATGCGACGGAATACTTCCATATTCCGACCGGCCGCGTGGTTGAAATCGGCACGCAGGTGGTGATCTAGTCCGTTCTCGGGTACCCGAGGACGCGAAACTGCTGAAATCACTTGATATTGCGATTGCGGGCGCTGGCCCGGGCGGGCTGGCGACGGCGCTGATGCTGAGCCGCGCCGGCCATCGCGTCCGGCTGTTCGAGCGGTTCGAGACGCCGCGGCCACTCGGCTCGGGCCTGATGCTGCAGCCGACCGGTCTCGCCGTGCTTGCGGCGCTCGGCCTCTATCCGGAAATCGCAGCGCTGGGAGCGCGGGTCGAGCGGCTGATCGGCACCGACGCGCGGAGCGGCCGGGTGGTGCTCGATGTCGGCTACCGGCCGCTCGGTCCCGACATACATGCCGTCGCGGTACACCGGGCGGCGCTGTTCAATGTTCTCCACGATGCAGTGGTAGCCGCACGCCTGCCGATCCGCACCGGCTTTGCCGTCGAGGCGCTGCAGCGGTCAGCCGGCAAACAATGGCTGGTCGGGTCGCAGGGACGCGAGGGGCCGTTCGATCTGGTGGTCGACGCGCTTGGCTCCGCCTCGCCGCTGAAAGTCGAGGCCAGAGTACCAAGCCAATCGCGCCCGCTGAGCTTTGGCGCCATCTGGGGCACCGTGCCCTGGGTCGATGCCGGGTTCCGCCGCGATGCACTGATGCAGCGCTACCGCAAGGCCAGCGTGATGATCGGCGTGTTGCCGGTGGGCCGGCAGCGGCGTGGCGGGCCTGAACTCGCGGCGTTCTTCTGGAGCCTCAAGCCAGAGAGCTTTGCAGCGCTGCAGGCCGCCGGCATCGATGGTTGGCGCGACGAAGTGCTGGCGCACTGGCCGGAGACCGCGCCGCATCTCGAGGCGATCCGCAGCTTCGAGGAAATGACGTTGGCGCGCTACGCCCACCACACGCTTGCCGTGCCGGCCGGTGACGGTATCGCCTTCATTGGCGACAGCGCCCATGCGACGAGCCCGCAACTCGGGCAGGGCGCCAACATGGCGCTGCTCGATGCGGCCGCCCTGGCTGGGGCGCTTGCCGGTGCTGCGTCGATCGACGAGGCGCTCGGTGAATATGCGAGGTTGCGGCGCTGGCACGTGCGCCTCTACCAGTTGCTGTCGCTCACCCTCACCCCGTTCTACCAGTCCGACGGCGCCGTGCTGCCGCTGGCCCGAGATGTGCTGGTTTCGGCTGTCGCCAAGCTGCCGCCGGTGCCGTGGCTGCTCGCCGCCATGGTCTCCGGGCAATTGCTCGGTCCGCTCAAGGCGTTGCGACTGGAAACGGAATCGTTACGCGAGGTTGCGGCATGAGCCGGCCGCACATTCTGATCGTCGGCGGCGCCGGGGTGTTCGGCTCGCGCCTGGCGCGGCTGCTGGCGCGCCGAGGCGGCTATCGCATCAGCCTCGGCGGTCGCACCGAGAAACGGGCGCAAGCGTTGCAGCGCGAACTGCGTTTGATCGACGAGCAGGGCGAATATGGCTTTGTGCTGATCGACCGCGACCGGATTGGCGTCGAGCGGCTGAAGGAGATCGACTGCGATGTCGTCGTCGATTGCTCGGGTCCGTTCCAGCTCAGCGGCACGCAACTGATCGAGGCGGCCATTGCCGCGCGCTGCCACTATGTCGATATCGCCGACAGCCGCGCCTTCGTCGCCGGCATCGCCAGGTTCGACAGCGCGGCGCGCGCCGTGGCGATCTCGGTGATCTCAGGGGCGAGTTCGACGCCGGGGCTGACCCACGCGGTACTCGACCACCTCACCAGCGCCTGGCTTGCCGTCGACAGCGTCGATGTCGCGATCGTGCCCGGCAACCGGACGCCGAAGGGGCGGTCGGTGATCGAAGGCATCCTGAGCTGGGTCGGCCAACCGGTGCGGGTGTTCCGCGAGGCCGGCTGGGAACTCGGCCGCGGCTGGAGCGGCGCGCGCTGGGTGCAGATCGAGGGGCTGCCGCGCCGCCGCGCCATGCTGGCCGAGGTGCCCGACCTCGACCTGCTGCCGGTGCGTTTCGCGCCGCGGGTCCGGGCCGGGTTCGACGCCGGCATGGAGCTGCCGGTGCTCAACTGGCTGATCGGTGTTGCCGCCGTGCCGGTCCGCTGGGGCCTTGTGAAATCTGCGCGCGTCTTTGCTGGCTTGGGGACGCAGATCGCGCTGTGGCTCGATCGCTTCGGCACCGCCGATGGCGGCATGCTCGTGGAAGCGGCTGGGCAGGATGCGCGCGGCGAGCCGCGGGTGGTGCGCTGGTGGCTGCGGGCGGCCAACGGCGACGGCCCCTATGTCCCGGTGCTGCCGGCTGCAGCGCTGATCGAAGCGCTGACCTTCGGCGGAAGGCTGCGCGGCGGCGCTCGCTCGGCCGCCGGGGTGGTGAGTATCGAGCAGATCAAGCCGTGGCTCGAAGGGTTGGCCATCGAGACCAAGCAGGTGGCGTTTCGGGGCGAAAAGCCGCTCTATCGGCGGGTGATGGGCGAAGGCTTCGATCGTCTGCCCGAGGTGACGCGCCGGCTGCATCGCGGTCGGCCCGCGGTGATCGCCGAGGGTGAGGCGGTGGTCGCGCCGGCCGAAAACCCGTTCTCCCGCTTCCTCGCCAAACGCCTCGGCCTGCCGGTGGATGAAGGACGGCTGCCGGTGCGGGTGGTGATCGAGAGCCGCGAGGGCAGGGAGCACTGGACTCGTTTCTTTGCCGATCGGCCGATGCGCTCGGTGATGAGTGCTGCACCCAACGGGCTGATCGAGGAGCGCTTCGGCGCCGTGGCGATCCGCATGCGCCTGGTGCCGCGCGGCGATGGGCTCGACATGCAGCGGGTTTCCGGCCGCATCTGGAACCTGCCGCTGCCAGGCTTCCTGCTGCCGCGCATCACCGCCGAAGAGCGGGTAGATGAGGGCGGCCGCCACCGCTTCGAGGTGGAGATTCGCTTGCCTTTGCTCGGGCGGCTGGTGGCCTATCGCGGGTATCTGGTGCTGTAGGCGTGGTGGTCGACTGATAGAGACGGCCCCCCGGCCTCCCCCATAAAGGGGGAGGTGAAGAGTCGAGCCCCTGTTTTCGATCGTGCCCAGTGAACCGGCAGGGCACCTCCCCCTTTATGGGGGAGGATGGGAGGGGGCCGTCTGTCTGTAGTGATCCCCCTAAATACTCCCCTGCACGCTGTTTAGCGCCGCATACACCCCGTCCCGCGCCACCAGCTCCTCGTGCGTGCCTTCCTCCGCCACCCCGTCCCGCCCCAGCACCAGGATGCGGTCGGCATGGCGTACCGTCGAGAGCCGGTGCGCGATGACGATGGTGGTCCGCCCTTTGGCGAGGGTCAGCAACGCCTGCTGCACCGCCCGTTCGCTCTCGTTGTCGAGCGCGCTGGTCGCCTCGTCGAAGATCAGGATGGCCGGATCCTTGAGGAAGGCGCGGGCGATGGTCAGACGCTGCTTCTGCCCGCCCGACAGCTTCACCCCGCGCTGCCCGACATCGGTGTCGTAGCCGTTGGGCAGCGCCATGATGAACTCATGCGCGTTGGCGGCGCGCGCCGCTGCCTCGATCTCGGCGTCGGTGGCGTCAGGCCGGCCGTAGCGCAGGTTCTCCGCTACCGAACCGGCGAACAGGTAGACATCCTGCTGCACCACGGCGACGTGCCGGCGGAGCGAGGCGAGCGTGACATCGCGGATATCGCGTCCGTCGATCCGGATGGCGCCCGCATCGACATCGTAGAAGCGCGGGATCAGCGCGCAGAGCGTGCTTTTGCCCACGCCCGACGGTCCGACCAGCGCCACGAACTCGCCCGGGACGATATCGAGCGACAGGTTGCCGAGGACGTGCGGTCCGCTCGACTCGTAGCGGAAGGTGACGTCGTCGAAGCGGATCGCCCCCTTCGGAACCGGCATCGCCACTGCACCTGGACGGTCCGCGATATCGGGATCGATCTCGAGGATCTCCATGGCGCGGACGAACCCGGTATAGCCCTCCTGCAGCAGGCGGGCGAAGTTGGCGAGCCGCTTGATCGGATCGACCAGCACCGCGACGCAGAGCAGGAAGGTCAGCATCTCGGCGACCGTCAGTTCACCCGAGAGGATACGCAGCGCCCCGACCACCACCACCATGATGGTGACCAACTGGGCAAAGCTCTCGGTGCCGACAGAGAACCACGCCTCCGAGCGATAGCCGTCGGCGCGGCTGGTGACGAAGCGCCGGTTCTCGGCGACGAAGCGGTCGGTCTCCAGCCGCTCGTTGGTGAAGGACTGGACAACCCGGATGCCGGCAAGCGCATCCTCCACGCGCTCGTTCACCGCCGCGATCTGCTCCTTGCTGCGCTCGAGCGCCCGGTTCATCCGCCGATTGAAGTGCAGCGCATAGGCCACCGCGAACGGGGTCAGCGCCAGGATCAGGGCAGCGAGGACCGGATCGATGAAGAACAGCACCAGCATGGCGCCGCCGAACTTGAACACGGCGATGGCGAGATCTTCCGGGCCATGGTGGAACAGCTCGCCCAGCCATAGCGTGTCGTTGCTGATGCGGCTCATCAACTGGCCGGTGCGCTGCCGGTCATAGAAGCCGAACGACAGCTTCTGGCAGTGCTCGAACAGTTCCTGCCGCACCGCCGCCTCGATGCGGGCCCCCATCACATGGCCCTGGTAGTCGACGAAGAACGTCGCCGCCACCTCGACCGCGAGGATGGCGAGCATCACCGCACCCATGACGAGAATCTGCCAGATCGCCTCGGGTGAACCGGGCAGGGCGAGCAGCCGCGTCGTCACATAATTGGCGCTGAGCGGCAGCGCGATGGCAGTGCCGGCGACGAGGATGGCGCAGCCGAGGTCTGCGGCCAGCAGCGGCAGATGCGGCCGATAGTAGGAAACGAACTTTCGCGCTCGCGAGCGATTGCGCTGGCGGGCAGCGGGGTCGGTCGAGCTGACGAAGAGGCTGCGGAAGGCGTCAGGGCGCGGCGGGTTTTTCCTCGCGCGCGGGGAGTGAGAAGGCATGAAGCGGGGTGTCCTTGCTGAAATAGGCTCCTTTCCGGTGGGACAGCGTCGCTTTCATCGTGATCTCCCTGGGGGCAGCGAATTGGGAAGCGGACCATAGGCCGCCGCCTTGCGCCGGGCAATCGGGGCACCGGCGAGCAAAGGTAAGGGTGTGGCCGGTCGGTTACAGTGCCAGGGCGGCTTCGCGCTTCCCATAGGCGCGCAGGAACGTCCTCACGCCGTTGCGGGCCGCCTGCGCCAGTTCCGCGTCGCTCACCACCTGGCCGGGTTCGTTCGGCAGGTCGGCGCGGATCAACGCCATGAACTGCCGGGCGGCGAGGTCCGGGTCGTCGAGTTCGATATCGCCGGCGCGCGCGAGGCGAGCAAAGCGCGAGGAGATGGCGGGCCAGTTCTTGCCTGGACCATAGTCCTTCCAGGTCTCGAACAGCTCGGGGTAGCGGCTGCCTTCGTTCTCGATCAGCTTGCGCAGGGCTCGCGAACCCTCGTCGCACAGGCAATCGCGGGTCAGCCGGGTGGCGAAATCCACGAGTTCGCGTCCGATATCCTCGGGCTCATCGGGAAAGGTGGCGAGCACCGCTACCAGCCGGGCACTACCCTGCTCGTTGATGCCGCGGACCACCTCGACGAACAGTTTTTCCTTGTCGCCGATCTGGTTGTAGATCGTCTGCCGCGATACGCCGGCTTCCTCGGCGATCGCATCGATGCTGGCCCCGACATAACCATCGCGCACGAACACCGCCGTGGCGGCGCTGATGATGGCGCAGCGCTTGTTGTAGTTGCCCCGTTGCATGGCAGGGGTGCGATGTAGGTCGTGGCTGATCTCCATGCTGAGGATGATAATGCCACTTGACGAATTGGACAAGAGTGTCCAAAAGTCACTTTGACACAAGTGTCCAAGTTTGTGGACTTGAGTGTCATTCAAGCGGCAGCTGAACCGGGTAAGCCGGCAAGTGAGGCAAACGACGCGCGGGGGTGATCCGCGCGCGGCCGAACTCTGTCCGACGCTCGTTGCCGGACCATATGCTCGCCATCAGTCACACCAGCAGTCTTGGGATTTACTGCTATGAACGCGAAACTCATCCGTATGGCCATCGTGCTTGGCCTGTTGTCGGTGATCGGCCCCGTCGCCATCGACATGTATCTGCCGGCTTTGCCGGAAATCGGCGGGCAACTGGGCGTCACCGATGCTTCGGTGCAGCTCAGCCTGATGTCCTTCATGGCTGCCTTCGCGCTTGGCCAACTGATCTACGGTCCGATCAGCGACATGATCGGCCGCAAGCCGCCCCTTTACATCGGCACGCTGGTCTTCATCGCCGGCTCGATCGGCTGCGCCCTGGCGCCGTCAGTCGAGTGGCTGATCGTCTCACGCTTCATCCAGGGCATCGGCGGCTGCGCCGCCATGTCGCTGCCGCGCGCCATCGTGCGTGACGAATATACCGGCGCTGAGGCAGCACAGCTGTTCAGCCTCATCATGCTGGTGTTCTCGATCTCCCCGATTCTCGCTCCGCTCGCCGGCAGCGTCGTCATTGCCTTCGGCGACTGGCGGCTGTTGTTCTGGGTGATGGGCGCGGTCGGCGTGTTCGGGCTGATCCTGTCGATCGTGGCGCTCAAGGAAACGCGGCCGAAGCACCTGCGCACCGACTCGACCGTCGGCAGCGCCATTCGTGGCTACGGTATGCTGCTGAAGGACTGGAACTTTATGGGCCTGACCTTCATCGGCGCCTTCGGTATGTCCGCCTTCATGGCCTTCATCGGCAACTCGAGCTTCGTCTTCATCGAGCACTATGGGCTGACGCCGACCGAATACAGCCTCGCCTTCTCGGTCAACGCCATCTCGTTCTTTGCGGTGTCGCAGTCGACCGGCTTCATGGTGAAACGCTTCGGCCTGCAGCGCGTGGTGCGTACGGCAGTCACCGGCTTCGCCATCTCGATGGCGCTGCTGGCCGGCATCTTCGTTGCGGGTATCGACAGCATGTGGGTGCTCTCGGGCCTGATGTTCATCGCCTTCGGCTTCCTCGGCCTGGTGCTGCCGACCACCGGCGTGCTGGCCATGGAAGAGCACGGCGAGTTCGCCGGTACCGCGTCGGCGCTGATGGGCACGCTGCAGATGGTGCTCGGCGCCGTGGTGATGGGGATCGTCGGTGCCTTCCACGACGGCACCGCCATCCCGATGGTGGTCGGCTTCGCCCTCTGCGCCATCCTCGCCTTCATCCTGACCCAGCTGACCATCCGTACCACGGTGACCCCGGTGGTCGGCGCACCGGCGGAATAACACTTCCCATGCAGGGGATCTGGCGCGGGAGGAAACTTCCGCGCCTTTTCTTTGTGCCGACTGAAGCAGACGGCCCTCTCCCATCCTCCCCCATAAAGGGGGAGGTGCCCAGCCGGTGCGTTTGGCACGATCGGAGACAGAGCCTCGACTCTTCACCTCCCCCTTTATGCGGGAGGCCGGGAGGGGGCCGTCTCTCTCAGTGGACCCTGTCGATCAGCTCTTCGGCATATCCGGGCAGAGATACGGCACGGTCGCCGTCACGTATTTCTCTTCCACCGCGTCGCTGCCGAGCTTGAGGCTCAGCACCAGTTCGGCGTCGGTGAGCGAGACGATGTCGGCATTGATGTCCATGCCGTCCTCGTTCCACTTCAGCGCGGTGTCCGAGGTGAGTTCCCAGGCCGAGAGGCGGTGGGTTTCCCAGCAGGAATCCTGCACCAGCGTGCCGTCGGAAAGGAAGATCTTCATCACGCCGGGCAGGTCGCCATCGGCCTTGGTCCAGACTCGGTCGACAAGACCAGCCTTGCTGGTCTTGGCGTCGGTGGCGGATTCGGTTGGAGTGTCTTCGGCGAACGCCGGAAGGCAGCTGGTGGAGCCGACGCCCCACATGGCGAGCAAGGCGAAAAGGGCGGCTTTGCTGGTCATTCGGCGTCTTTCTCCCGTGGTGATCCGAAGATGGGTGCGGCGCAATCGGCATGCAAGGACACACGGCGATTGCGACGGAAATCGGATCATTAGCGGCACAAAATGAACGGCCGATGAGCGTGGGGCTCACCGGCCGTATCGAAGCAGCAACGCGGGTGGGGGCTGCTACTCGATCCCTGGAGGCGACTACGCGACGTGTTCAGTAAGCGGAGCTGCGCTCCATCGGGGCGCGCGTCCCCGCGGCCGCGCCGGCCCTGAACACGATCACGTTGCACTTGTCCTTGTAGCAACCGTAGTCGCAGACGGTGTCGCCGCACTTCTTGGTGCAGCCGATCGCACCGCCACCTGACTGCAGGTTCTTGCCGCAGACGTTGCGGACCTGCTGCTCGGTGACCCGCGTTGCTCCCGAGGCAAATGTCGGCACGAGGCAGAGACAGGCAACGGACAGCAGGATCATTGATCTTCTCATGAATCGGCTCCCTCACCGGAGCCCCCCATTACGCCGGTATTGCCGATCCGGACGGCGCGTTCGCCCTCCGATCGGATAGGCAACTCAAACGCTGGCGAGGCTGCTGAACCCCGCGACCAGCTTCACCAGGTCGGCATGCCGCCGGCCGCCGGTCTTGTCGTAGAGCCGCCGCAGGTGGAACTTCACCGTCGTCTCGCTGATCCCCAGCGCTTCGGCGACTTCTGGCGCGCCGCCGATCTCGACGATGGCCAGCAGCACGCGCAGTTCGGCGGGCGTCAGCCCATAGGCGCGGATCAGCGCTTCCGGGGCGGTCTCGATGTGCAACTCGGCGCGCTGCACGAACAGCGCGGCGACGGCTGCGGTACTGGCGCGAACCTGCCTGCGGAAGCCTGAGCCCAGCGGCAGCACATGAGCAACCAGCGCCTCACCGCGCTGGCCGGCGAGGGGCAGGGCGATACCGCGCTCGCCGAGTTGCGCCTCGCCCCCGTCGCTGAACGCAGCCGCGTCGCGCAGGCACTGCTCCAACGCGACGTCGCTGGTGACCAGGCGACCGCCGGCGACCCGCAACGGCCCACCCGACACCAGCAAGCGGTGACCGGCGGCGTTGGCGTGGACCAGCGCACCGCCGGCGCCGATCAGGAACATGCCGGCCCGGATGCTGTCGAGCGAACTCGCCAGCACCGCGGCCTGTGCCGAATGCTGCTCCAGGGCACGGCCGATCAGCGCTGCCCGGCGAACATGCGGCACCACCAGATGCATACGATGGCGCGTCGCCTCGTCAACGATGCCGTCGCGCTCATGGCGAAACACGCCGAACATCGAGGCCGAGGTGCCGGAGCGATCGAGCACGGTGCTGATGAAATCCACCAGCTGCTGGGGGCGCACCCACTCGCGATAGAAGCGGGACTGCTCGAACTCGGCATGCGGCATTATGTCGACGGTGGCGACGAGCTCGCCGATCTCGGTGAAGAAGTGCCGCGTCGTGGCGGGGTCGAGCTGCACGTAGCGTTCGAAATACAGGGCGCGATAGGCCGGCGACAGGCCACCATCGTCATAGAGCACGCCGCCCGAATGACTGGTCGGGTCCTTGCTGTAGATCGCAGCGGAGCAGCCGCCGACGAACCTGGCGGTCTCCCGCAAGGCATCGGGCCACAGGCCGGGATCGATGGCTGCGTCGTAAATCTGGCCGACAAGCCCGGAGAGGGCCTCAGACTCGTTCACTCTGGTGTTCCGCCTGGGCGCCCCGGCGCGGGACCTTAAGTCGCGCCGGGAGCGTTTGGCAAGAGTCGTATTATGACTATTATGGCTGACGCGCACCCAAGGCGCGGTCGCGATCACGGATGCGGTTGCGGGCCTGCTTGGGCCACAATTGGTAGGCGTCGCCACCGCCTTCGAGGGTATGACGGGCATGTACGGCCCAGTTGGGATCTTCGAGCGCGGTGCGAGCGAAGGCGACGAGATCTGCCTCGCCCTCTTCGAGGATACGCTCGGCATCATGCGGATCGTCGATCAGGCCCACGGCAATGGTGGGGATACCGGCGGCACGCACGGCTTTCGACAGTTCCACCTGATAAAGCGGGGCGGCCTTCAGCGAATAGCCGTCAAAGCCGCCCGACGAGCAGTGGATCATGTCGACGCCCAGCGCCTGCATTTCGCGCGACAGGACGATCGAGTCCTCGACGCCCCAGCCACCAGGGCTGCCGTCGGTCACCGACAGCCGCACGATCAGCGGCTTGTCCTCGGGCCAGGCGGCGCGCACCGCCTCGGTGACCTCGAGGGCGAAACGCATGCGGTTCTCACGGCTGCCGCCATATTCGTCGGTACGGTGATTGGCGAGCGGTGAGAGGAACTGGCTGATCAGGTAGCCATGCGCGCCATGGATCTCGACGGTATCGAAGCCCGCCTGGTCGGCGCGCCGCGCGGCATCGGCAAAGCCCTGCACGACGCGCTGGATGCCGGCTTTGTCCAGCGCCACCGGCATCTGGTAGCTGGGGCTGTCCGCATGGCGCTCTGCACTCGGCGCTTCCGGCACCCAGGTCTCGTAGCCGTACTCGTGCTTGTCGGCCTCGCTCTCGTTGAAGCCGCCGCGCCACCAGATCGGCGTCGCCGCCTTGCGGCCGGCATGGCCCAGTTGGATGCCGGTAGAGGCGCCCTCGGACTTCAGGAATTTCACGATATGCGCGAGCGGCGCGATCTGCTCGTCGTTCCATAGGCCCAGGTCGCCATACGAGATGCGACCCTCGGGCGTCACGCCGGTCGCCTCGAGAATGACGAGACCGAAGCCACCGAGCGCAAATCGGCCCAGGTGCACGAAGTGCCAGTCATTGGCGAGGCCATGCCGGGCCGAGTACTGGCACATCGGAGCGATGACGGTGCGGTTGCGCATGGTCAGGCCACGCAGTGTGAACGGCGAGAAAAGCTGGGACATGTAAGGGAGTTTGCTGCGCTTGGTTGACGTCGGCAGCACCATGCACCGCACGCTATCCATCGGCAAGTGCCGATGAAGTGAATGCCGTTTGAGACGATGTTGAGGCGTATTGGCCGGTGAGGGCTAACCCGCAGGCAACCGGAGGGGTGCATCATGCCGGGCAAGGAGACGCCCATGCGGACCCACGTACTTGCCCTGATCATGCTGTTTGGCTGCGCCGGCCCCACCTTGGCGATGGACCTAGAGGTCGCAGCAGCCTTCCCGACCCAGGCCGAACTCGAAGTCGACAGGATCGGGAAGGAGATGCTGGCGGAGGGGATACCTCCGCGCGAGGATCACTGCGTGCTGGCGAACTTGGCGGCCAGCGAGCTGGACGACCCCCGATTGATTTTCAATGCCGCGATCTCCTTGCGGGAGAACACGTGCATCGACTCGGTCGGCGTCGACTCGAGGAACGGCATGACATTCTTGGGCACGAAGCGCTGAATGTCGGCCTTGACCACCTGGTAATAGGCGTCGGCGTCGCGTGACCCCGAACCATCGGGCTCGCCGACGCGATGTACGCCGAGCTTGCCGGTGACGATGTGCTCGCGGCCGGCGAAGAACAGGTAGGCGCAGGCCGAATAGCAGTAGAAATTGCCCGGGATGGCGGTGCTGATACCGCTGCTGCGGACGGCGCCCGCCAGCTTCAGCGCATCATCGACGTAGCCGCCGGCGCTGCGCAGCGCGAGCACCTTGGCATTCGGGCGGGCGGCACGCGCCTTGCGGAAATCGCTCGTCGCGCTGGCGGTAATGTCGCCATCCATCAGGATATAGTCCGGGCTTTCGAACACCACGAAGGCGCCGAACCGCTGCGCCGCCTGCGACGGCGCGAGAGTCATTGCCAGCAGCACTGCTGCTGCTGCAAGGCTAAGTAGGCTTTTCACTGAAGCTCCTCCAGTAGGACTTTCTCAAGGTTAGTATTTCACTAACGCCAAGTGTCCCAATGTGGGCGGAGCCAGGCCGATGTTATCGAATAGTTAACCGTGCCGCCGTGGTGGTAGCAACCTACTGTTGTTGCTTGTGAAAGCTAGTCGGTGACGGTGTACTCGGTAATGCCATTTGCGGCGACACTGAGGCGCTGACGGGCCTCGCCATAGCCGACGGAGCCGGCATCGACGTCCCAGCAGCCGGCGGAGACGGTAAAGCTGTAGGCCTGGCCGGAGCCCAGGGCGACCGTCTCGGGCAGCCGATCGAGGCCGTAAGTCGAAGCGCCACACTCCGAGATCAGGATCACGTCGATGACCCGGCTGGTGCCGTTGACCACGGTGATCGTGCCGGTGGGCTCACCGGGACGGATCAGTTCACCGCCGGTGATCCAGGCGTCGCCGCTGCAGCCGGCCAGTAACGCCAAAGAGGCCGCGGCTGCGGCCATGCGAAATACTGAAATCATTCTGTCCCCCAATGACGAGAGGACGTGCCGCACCATCGCTCTCTCTGCAATTGCTAGCAGAGCGATGAGGGTAGTCAATCGGGCTGCATGGAGGGCTGCGGCAGGCCTGTGCGAAACTCAGGCCGCCTGCGGCCTCCGATGGCCCGATACTTCGGCCCCGGCGTTGCGTTCGAGCGTCAGCAACTGCAGGGCACAGACGATGATGACCAGGCCCATGACGAGATAGGCGATCTGGAAGTCGATCACCCCGAGCGTCGAAGCGCCTCGCCACATCTGGCTGAGGTTGAGGCAGCCCGCCGCCACGGCAACGCCGAACACCATCGAGAGCTGCTGCGACATGCTGGAGATGGTGGTGGCGGAGCTGCGCTGCTTGGCATCCACATCGGCAAAGGCAAGCGTCGCCAGCGCCGTGAACTGCATCGAGCGGGTAGCGCCGGCGATGAACAGCACGGCCGCGGTGAGAAGGTATGGCGTTTGCGGTCCGAGCAGGCCGCAGGCGGCGACGGATACGCCGGCGAGCACGCCGTTGACCGTCAGGATGCTGCGAAAGCCGAAGCGGCGCAGAGTCGGCGTGGTCACCGCCTTGATGGCGAGATTGCCGAAGAAGTAGATTACCACCAGCCCGCCGGCGCTCAGCGCATCCATGCCGTAGGCGACCTGGAACATCAGCGGCAACAGGAACGGCGTGGCGTTGATCGCCGTCCTGAGGATGGCGCCGGCCTTGGCGTCGGTGGCGGCGAAGGTGCGGATCCCGAGCGTCCTCAAATCGATCAGCGGATGATCGGCGCGCAACAGCCAGATCACCGCCGCCGTACCCACGGCAAAGCCGACGGCAATCAGCAGCAGCGACAGCCAGACCGGCAGGCCGCCCTGCACCAGGGCGTCAAAGCCGTAGAGCAGGCAGCCCAGGGTAATCCCCGTGAGGACGAAGCCGATGCCGTCGAAGGGTCGCTCGGCGAACTCGGTATCCCTGGGCACGATCGCCAATACCAGCGCCATGCCGATGATGCCGAGTGGGATATTGATCCAGAAGTTCCAGTGCCACGAAATGAACTCGGTGATGAAGCCACCGAGCGCCGGGCCGAGCACCGGAGCGAACAGCGCCGGCCAGATGGTCAGCCCGATGGCCGAGACGATTTCCGACTTCTTTGCCGTCCGCAGCACGATGATGCGGCCCACCGGGAACAGCACCGAACTGCTGGCGCCCTGCAAGGCGCGGGCAATGGCGAACTGGCCGAGATCCTGCGCCAGGCCGCAGGCGATCGAGGTCAGCGTGAACAGCCCGATGGCGACGACGAACACCCGTCGGGCTCCGAACCGGTCGGAAAGCCAGGCGGCGGCGGGAATGCAGACGGCAACCGCCAGCATGTAGATGGTGACGCCGAGGCTCATCTCGAGCGTACCGACGTTGAAATCGCGCGCCATGCGTGGCAGGGCGGTAACGATGATCACCCCGTCGAGGAACTGCATGAACAGCGTGGCGGCCACGACGAGGGCGACGTTACGGGCGTGTGGGCTTAGGGGTGTGGACATGGCGAGGATGCGAATGACTAGTATGGTACCAATACATCATTCGCGGGCCGTGCATATCGGCGAATGGGATGAGGCGAGGGAATTCTCCCAAGCGTGGCAGCGGTGCCCAGGCGCTGACTGAAGCAGACGACCCCCTCCCGGCCTCCCCCACAAGGGGGGAGGTGAAGTGGAGCTTGAGGCTCGATCGAGCCATTCGCACCGGCAGGGCACCGGGCAGTCTCTCTCAGTCGGGCGCCACTACCCCTTCACTGCTCCAGCCGTCATCCCTGCCACGATCTGGCGGTTGAAGAACAGGTAGACGATCAGCGGCGGGATGGTGATCAGGAGGATGTTCATGAAGAGCAGATGCAACGAGGTGTTGAACTGCCCCTGGAAGTTGAACAGCGTCAGCTGCACCGTGACGTTCTGCTTGCCCGGCAGGTAGTAGAGCGGATTGGTAAAGTCGTTGAAGATGGCGACCGATTGCACCACGATCACCGTCACCACCACTGGTTTGAGCAGCGGCAGCACCACCTGGAAGAACAGCCGCAGCGGTCCGGCGCCATCGATGATCGCCGCCTCGTCGAGCTCCCTGGGGATGGTTGCGACGAAGGCGCGGAAGAGGAGGATGGTGAAGCTCAGTCCATAGGCGACCTCGATCAGGATCATGCCGTGCATGGTCTTGAACATGCCGATCGACTGCAACACCCAGATCGTCGGGACGACCGCCGGCGGGATGATCAGCCCGGCCAGCACGAGGAAATTGACGATCGCCGTCCAGCGCGACGGCCGGCGCTGCAACACGAAGCCGACCATGGCGCCCAGCACCACCAGCAGCGTCACGCTCACCACGGTGAGGATGATCGAGTTGACGAAGGCGGTGACCAGCATGAAATCCTGGGTGCGCACCACGTCGACAAGGTTGTCCCAGAAGTGCCAGCTGGTCGGCCAGTCGAATGAGCGGGTTGCCGCCTGCCGCCGGTCCTTGACCGCGGTGAGGATGATGAAGGCGAACGGCACCAGGAAAACCACGACCGAGGCCGCGATGGCGATGCCGCCGAAAATGTAGCGCTGGGCGTGCCTCACCGGTCCACCTCCTTGCGGTTGAGGAACATCGAGAGCGGCACGATGATCAGCGCGACCATTACGAACAGCACGACGTTGCCGGCGGTGGAGAGGCCGTAGAAGCCGGCCTGGTACTGCTTGTAGATCACCGACGCGATGACGTCTGAAGTGAAGCCGGGGCCGCCCTTGGTCATGGCCCAGATCAGGTCGAACGAGCGCAGGCCGCCGATGAAGCTGAGGATGACCACGGTCGCCGTGGCCGGCTGCACCAGCGGCAGGGTTACCGTCCAGAAGCGCTGCCATGCCGACGCACCGTCGATCTTGGCCGCCTCGTAATACTCGAGCGGGATCGAGACGATGCCGGCGATGTAGATGACGGTGGCAAGCCCGACGCCCTTCCACACATCGACAAGCGCCACCGAGTAGAGGGCAAAGCGCGGATCGGTGAGCCAGCCTGGTCCCTTGATGCCGATCGAGGCCAGCGTCTCGTTGATCAGCCCCTGGGTGGGGTGCATCATCGACGTGAAGGTGATGCCGACGCCGACGGTCGAGACCAGCACCGGGAAGAACACCACGGCGCGGAGGTACCCGCGTCCAAAAATGTCGGAGGTGAGCAGCAGCGCCAGCAGCATGCCCAACACCACTTTGAGGCCCGAGGTGACGACGCCGTAGATCAGCGTGTTGACGAGGCCCTGGAACAGGAAGGGCTCGCGGAAGAACTGGGCGAAATTCTCGAGCCCGATGAAGTCGGCCTTCTGCAGCGTCCACCGGGTCAGGCTGAAGAACAGCGACGCGAATGTGGGCAGCATGAACAGTACGGCGAAGATGATGGCCGCTGGCAGGTAGAACCAGCTCGGATAGAGCCCCGCCGTGCGCGATCTGCGGCGCGGGTTTGCGATGGGCACCGAGCCCTCAGCGACCGCAACTGCCATACCCGTCCTCCTCCAAGTCGGTATCGGCGTCCGGCCGATTGGGCCGGACGCCGAGTTTCACATGCGGTTGGTGCGCTTACCAGCCGGGCAGGCCGAGCTGCTGGGCCTGCTTCTTGACGTCTTCGTCATAGAGCGCGGCGCCGTCGGCGGCCGAACGGATGCCCGAACCGACTTCCACGGTGATCTGCTCGAGGGCCGGTCCCTTGATCGGCGACAGATACTCGAGGGCAGGGGCGCTGTGCCCGCCTTCCTGGAAGTAGGGCAGGAGGTCCGACACCACCGGCGGCACGTCGGCAGGCAGCTTGCAATCCTTCACCAGGTACGGACCGGTAGCGCCGGCCGACTGGGTCTGGACATCGCAGCCTTCGATCGAGGCGACGAAGGCGACGAATTCCTTCGCCTCGGCCTCGTGCTTGGTGGTCTTGGGGATGTAGAGCCCGGCCGGCATCCAGGTGGTGAGGCCATTGCTGGCCGCGTCGTCGCCCGGAATGGCGAAGAAGCCGACATCGTTGATGTGCTCGGGCGCCAGTTCCTTGATGTTGGACACGGCGAACGACAGCATCGGATAGTGCGCGCCTTCGCCGGTGGCGATCTTGGTCACGCCGTCGGGGAAGGTGGCAGCGGCGAAGTCCTCGTTGAGGTAGCCGGCCTTGAACACCTCTTCCTGCCGCTCAAAACCCTTCATCGCGGCGGGGGTCGATGCGTATTTGGCCTTGCCGGCGGTGTAGTCGGCCGCGAAGGTCGGAACTGCTGCCTGCACGTTGTAGAAGTCACCGAGCACGAACAGCTGGCTGGTCCAGGTCTCGCCGAAGGTCTGGATCACTGCGGTCTTGCCCGCCGCCTTGATCTTCTCGTTGTTGGCCATGAACTCCGCCCATGACTTCGGGACGGAGAGGCCCAGCTCCTTGTAGATCGGGATGTTGTAGAGCATGCCGCCGCCCATGGCGGTGCCGATCGGGGCGCCATAGACGCGGCCATCGGTGCCGGTGACGGTCGCCTTGAAGCTGTCGATCACGTTGGCCTGGAACGCCTCGTCGGTCACATCGACGAGGTTCTGCACCGGGTTGATCGCCTGGAACAGCGAACCGGCATTGTAGAGAAACACGTCGCTCATCTCGCCGGTGGCGAGGCGGGTCTTGATCAGGTTGTCGCCATCGGCGCCGCCCGGGCGGCTCTCCGTCTCGATGTCGATATTGGGGTGCTTGGCTTCGAAAGCCGCGGCCAGGGCCTCGGCCATGGCGACCGTCGAGGGGGCGTTGTCGAACAGGAAGGTCACCTTGACCTTGTCCTGGGCGCTCGCCGCGCCGACGAGGAGCGCGACGACGCCGGTGGTAGCCAGCGCCGCACGCGTCAGTTTGCGCATCAGCATTGATAGTTCCTCCCTTGTGGCCGCCACGGGTCCTCCGGCGGCCGGTTGCAGTTGTTCTTCGAGGTTCCCTCCGGCTCCTCTGCCGTCAGGGCTTGCTGATCCGGAACGTCACCTTGTGTTTTCCGGGCGCGAGCAGGCTGCGCGCTTTTCCGTCGGTGCCGCGTTCGCTGACGGCCATGCCGTCCACGCTGGCGTCGGTGTAGTCGGCGGCGAGGACGAGCGTGCCGCTCGCGCCCTCGGGCACGGTGATGCTGTAGGTCACCTTGTCGCCCTCGACGCTCCAGCCCGCCTCGATCCGGCCGGCGGCGGAATCGTGGTTGGCGGCGACCGGCGACAGCGCCGCGATGATCGTCGGTTCGAAGAAGATGTGCTTGAAGGCCGGCAACGCCGGATCGGGGCGGAAGCCCGCCACGCCCTCAAGCAGCCACTGGCACACCGCGCCATAGGCATAGTGGTTGTAGGAGTTCATCTGCGGATCGAACGCCACGCCGTCTTCGTTGAGGGCGTTCCAGCGCTCCCAGATCGTGGTGGCGCCCATCTTCACCTGGAACAGCCAGCCGGGCAGGCCTTCCTGCAGGAACACCGCACCGGCGAGATCGGCCTCGCCGATCTTCACCAGCGCCGGCAACAGCGCCGGGGTGCCGATGAAGCCGGTGCCGATGCGGCCATGAGCGCGTGCCACCGTTTCCTTGAAGTAGCCCTTGGCCGCTTCGTAGTGCTCGGGCGGGATCAGGTCCCACAGGAACCCCAGCGCGTAGGAGGTCTGGTCGTTGTAGCCGGTGCGGCCCGAGGCGGTGATGAATTCGCGCTGGTAGGCCTTCTTGACCAGTTCGGCCCGCTCGTTGAGCCGCTTCGCCTGAACCTGGTCGCCGATCACCTCGGCCGCCTTCGCCGCAAGGTGCGATGAGATGTAAAGGCAGATCGTCGCCGCCGCGTCGTCGCCGATGGTCGGATATGGTTTGGCGAAATCGCCCTGCGGCTGCAGCCAGTCGCCGAAGGTGAAGCCGCGCTCGCCCCAGCCCGAGGGTGGGCGGACGATCGGGCCATTGGAAATCGACCAGACGAAGTCGTTCCACTTCACCATGGCCGGCAGCGCTTCCTCGAGGATCGCGCGGTCGCCATAGTGACTGTAAAGCGTCCATGGGATCACAGCGATGGCATCGCCCCAGCCGGTCGAACCGTAAAAGCCCGGGATCACGTCCTCATGGTTGCGCGTCGGGTCCGGCACCACATGCGGAATGGCGCCATCCGGCCGCTGATCGGCGATCAGGTCGCGGACATACTTCACCAGCATGCCGTGGCTCTCATGCAGGTAGCAGGCGGTAGGCGCGAACACCTGCGCGTCACCGGTCCAGCCCAGCCGCTCGTCGCGCTGCGGGCAGTCCGTGGGCACTTCGATGAAGTTCGAGCGCTGCGACCAGACCGTGTTCTCGACCAGCCGGTTGACCAGCGCGTTGGCAGAACTGAAATTCGCCGTGCGGGTGGTAGCCGAGCTGATCGGGATCATCTCGATCCTGGTGATCGTCGCCTTGCCTTCAATGGCGATGCGAGCAAAGCGGAACCCGAAGAAGCTGAAGGTCGGGCGGTAGCTCTCCGGCGCGCCGCCCTTCAGCACGTACTCGATGCGGGCCTCCGCCGAGCGCATGCTCTCGCGGTCGAAATCGCCGAGGTGATTGGTCAGTTCGGCATGCTCGATGGTGACCTTGGCGCCGGCTTCGCCCTCGACCGTGAAGGCGACATAGCCGCCGGCATTCTGGCCGAAATCATAGACCATGCGCCCCTCTGCATCGGCAAAGGAGTTGACCACCGGCAGGGCGGGCAATTCATGCACGCCGGCGGTTTCGGCCGGCAACAGGGTCGACTTGTCGAAATCGGCGAGCACCGTGGCGCCACCGGTGACCGGCGCATTCTCGGCCCGGGCGTCGTAATTCTCGCCATAGTAGATGCCGGACTTCATCACGGGGGTGAGCCCGCTCTGCCAGCTGGCATCGGTTCCGACGATCAGCGCGCCATCGGCGCCGCGCAGCTCGGCGATGGCGCCGACCTTGTCGCCCCAGGTGTTGAGTAACTGGTTGCGCGGCCACATCATCCGCGAGCGGTACCAGCCGTCACCCAGCCAGATATCGATGCGGTTGTCGCCATCCTTGAGCAGCGCGCTGACATCGTAGGTCTGGAAGCTCAGGCGGTCCCAGTAGCTGGTCCAGCCGGGCGTCAGCAGATCCTCGCCGATGCGCTTGCCGTTGATGAAGGCACGGTAGAGACCGAGAGCGCTGATCCGTAGCGTCCTGGCCCCCCCGCGGGAGGAGAGGTTGAAGCTCTTGCGGAGGAATGACGACTGCGTGCCGACGCCCTGATCGACGCCGGGGTGGATCATTTCGGCGACCCAGGCGCCATCGCTGGATACGGCTTCACCTGCCCGGATGAGCATCGTCTCGTTCACTTTTGCATCCTCCCAGGGACCTGTTGCGGTCCGTCCGGCGCCTCTGGCTGCCGATCACCGTGTGACGTTCTACGTATACCGTTCTACAAAACGAATTCAAGCATGTTTCGCGCATGAACCGCCAAATCGACGCACGAACCGCCAAATGCCCTCAAGAACCGCCAAAATCGCTCACGTTGTGTTGTGGAAAGCGGGTTGCTAGAAGGAGGGCGGTTCGGGGGGAACTGTGGCGCCAACAACGAAAACCGGCCGGGTCACCATCAAGACGGTCGCTGCTGACGCCGGGGTGTCGGTGGCCGCGGTCTCGAAGGTGCTGCGCGACGCCTATGGTGTGAGCGACGCGCTGCGCGCCAGGGTGCAGGCTTCGATGGAGAAGCTGAACTACCGCCCGCATGCCGGGGCACGCGCCATGCGCGGCCGCACTTATACGCTGGGCATCCTCTTGCCGGATATGCGCAACCCGTTCTTCGCCGACATCCTCGCCGGGGTGAACGAGGCGCTGGAGCGCACCCAGTATCAGACCATGATCGGGGTGAGCCGGTCTGCCGAGACCATCGAGATGTCACTGATCGACTCGATGATCGACCGGCAGATGGACGGCCTGCTGATGATCGGCCCACGTATGCCGCCGGAAACCGCGGAGTCGGTCTCGACGCGCATCCCGACGGCGGTCGTCGGCTACCACGTGCCGCAACTGGCGACACTCGATACCGCGAACAACGATGACGTTGCCGGAGCTGCCCAGGTGGTGCGCCATCTCGCAGCCAACGGCTATCGCCGCATCACCATGGTCACGCTGGCCGTCCCCACCAAGAACGTCGTGGTCACGGTGCAGCGCGAGCGCGGCTATCGCGAAGCGATGAAGGAGCGCGGGCTGAGCCAGCACATCAACATCGTGCCGGCCGACCAGACGGCGCGTGAGGTGCAGACGGTGGTCCGCCACCTGCTCGAGTCCCGGCATCGCCCCGAGGCGCTGTTCTGCTGGACCGATATGGTGGCGCTGCATGCGCTCAGCGTCGCCAAGGACCTGGGGCTGTCGGTGCCGGGCGACCTCGCCATCGTCGGCTACGACAACACCATCTATTGCGACCTGGCGCAAAACAGCCTCACCAGCGTCGATCAGTCCGGCCAGGTGCTGGGGCTGCAGGCGGCCCGTCTGCTGATCGAGCGGATCGATGGGCGGCAGCAGGGCGACCACTTCGTCGTCTCGCCACGGCTGGTGGTGCGCGGCAGTTCGCGTCCCCGCCCTTCGTAGCGCTTTCCTTCGGCTACCATTCCAGTCAATCATTGCGCGCCAACCGGACCAGATAGAGATCATGCCCTTTTTCGACCTGCCGCAGTCCCAGCTCGACAGCTACCGCTCGAGCGCCGTTGCTCCCGCCGATTTCGATAGCTTCTGGGCGGAAACGCTGAACCAGTCGCGCTCAAAGCCGCTGGAAGCGGTGTTCGAGCCGGTCGATAGCGGGTTGAAGCTGTTCGACGTTTCTGACGTCACCTTCTCCGGCTTCGGCGGCGACAAGGTGCGCGGTTGGTACATCAGGCCGGCGGGCATCGCGCCGCGTGGCACCGTGGTGAAATTCATCGGCTATGGCGGTGGTCGTGGTCTGCCGCAGGAGCATCTGCTGTGGCCGGCCACCGGCCGGGCCGTGCTGGTGATGGATACGCGCGGGCAGGGCAGCTCCTGGTCGCGCGGTGATACGCCGGATCCTGTTGGCTCGTTTCCAGCGCATCCGGGCTTCATGACCCGCGGTATCAACGACCCGCACGATTACTACTATCGCCGCGTCTACACCGATGGCGTGCGTGCCGTTGAGGCCGCGCTGGGCCGCGCCGAGACCGATCCGGCAAAGCTCGCCGTGGTTGGCGGCAGCCAGGGTGGCGGCATCTCGATCGCTGTCGCCGGGCTCGAGCCGAGGGTGAAGGCGGCGATGCCGGACGTGCCGTTCCTCTGCGATTTCCCGCGCGCCGTCGGGCTGACCAGCCGCGACCCCTATGGCGAAATCGTCCGCTTCCTTGCCACCCATCGCGAGAAGGCAGCTGCTGCCTACAAGACGATCAACTACTTTGACGGCGTGCATTTCTCGGCGCGCTCTAAGGCAGCGGCGCTGTTCTCGGTGGCGCTGATGGATGATGTCTGCCCGCCCTCGACCGTCTATGGCGCTTACAATGCCTGGGCCGGGCCCAAGACCATCGAGAGCTATGCCTTCAACAACCACGAAGGCGGCGGCACCTGGCAGGAGCGGCGGCAGGTCGCCTGGCTCGACGAGACCTTGCCGTGACCACCCTGACGCTCGACTACGCCGACCGCGACGGAGCAACCGCCCGTCGCCGGTGGGCGCTGTCGCGCCTCCTGATCTACGCAGTGCTGGCGTTGTTCGCCCTCGTCTATGCAGTGCCGGCGCTGCTGGTGTTCTTCAACTCGTTCCGCGATGGCGAGGAGGTGTTCCGCAACGGCATCATCGCCATTCCGGAGAGTTTTTCGTTCGACAACTACCTTCGGGCCTGGAACGACGCCTGCGTCAGCGGCATGTGCCGCGGGCTCGGGCCGAACTTTCTCAATTCGCTGATCATCACCGTACCGGCGACTATCGCCACCGCCATCATCGGGGCGCTGAACGGCTACGTGCTGAGCAAGTGGAAGTTCCCTGGTTCCGAGTTCATCTTCGTGATGATCTTTCTCGGCATCTTCCTGCCCAGCCAGATCGCATTGCTGCCCTGGGCCTGGATCATCGGGCAGCTCGGGCTGCAGAACAACGTGCTGGGTCTGCTGCTGATCCACACGGTGATGGGCATCTCGTTCTCGACCCTGTTCTTCCGCAACTTCTATGCCAGCGTGCCCACCGAGATCATCAAGGCGGCGCAGGTCGACGGCGCCGGGTTCTGGCGCATCTTCATCCGCGTCATGCTGCCGCTCTCGGGCCCGATCGCCGCGGTGACGGTGATCTGGCAGTTCACCCAGATCTGGAACGAATATCTCTACGGCATGGTGTTCACTTCGGGCGCGCAGCAGCCGATCACGGTGGCGATCATGGGGGTCAGGGCCGGCGGCTCGGCCGCTACGGTAATGATGGCGATCGTGCCGCCGCTGCTGGTGTATCTGATCGGCGGCAAGTATTTTGTCCGCGGACTCACCCAGGGGGCACTGAAGTAGGCATGACGACCAGGAACTACGTGATCGACGAGATGATCTCGGCCAAGGCGATCGCGGCCCGGGTGGAGGCGCTCGCCAGGGAGATCTCAAACCACTATGCCGGCACCGACAAGCTCGTGGTGGTCGGGCTGCTGCGCGGCTCCTTCATCTTCATCGCTGACCTGGTGCGTGAGCTCGACCTGCCGGTGGAAGTCGATTTCCTCGAAGTCTCGAGCTACGGGAACTCCACCGAGTCGAGCCGCGAAGTGCGCATCCTCAAGGATCTGCGCGGCGAGATCGAAGGTCGCGACGTGCTGGTGGTCGAGGATATTGTCGATACCGGCTACACCCTGAAGCACGTGCTCGAAATCCTTGCGACCCGCCGTCCCAAGCGGATCGAAGTCTGCGCCCTGCTGGATAAACCGTCGCGGCGCGAGACCAGTGTGAAGGCGCGCTGGATCGGCTTCGAGATCCCCGACAAGTTCGTCGTCGGCTACGGGATCGACTACGCCCAGCGCAACCGCAACCTCGATCACATCGGCGCGGTACGGTTCACCGACTGACGAGACTTCTGAGGAGGGGGATATGGATCGCGCGCTGCTCACGGCGGTGGTCGACCGCATCATGCCGGCCGACCGGGATGGCGGCGCCATCGCCTTTGGTGCGCTGGCATACCTCGACGGGATCCTGGCTTCACAACCCAAGCTGGGGGCAGCCATAGCTGCCGGGCTCGGCGCCCTGCCGGCCGGTTTCACCGAGCTCGCCGAGGCCGACAAGGATGCGGTGCTCGCCGGTCTCGATGCGGGCTGGTTCCGCCAGCTCTCGGAACTCGTGGCCGAGGGCGTCTATGCCGATCCGGACAATGGCGGTAACCCCGATGCGGCCTCGTGGCGGATGGTCGGCTACGAGCATGGCCTGCCGGAAGGGGCGACCGGTCCTGTCAGGCGAGATGGAAAGGCGCCGGCGCCGTTCTCCGGCACGCTCGACTATGACCTGATCATTGTCGGCGCGGGAGCCGGCGGCGGCGTCGCCGCCGGCGTGCTCGCCGAAGCCGGTAAGCACGTGCTGCTGCTCGAGCGCGGGCTGCAGCGCGACTATGCCGACAGCGGCCATCGCGATCACCTGCGCAACCATCGCCTGGCCCTCTACGGCCACAACACTGGTCCCGACCTCGACGGCAACCCACGGGTGCTGGTTGATGCCGATGGTGTCGACCATGTGCTCCGCCCACACGAAAACGGCTACCAGAACCTCGCTGCCGCGGTCGGCAGCGGTACGCTGGTCTATGGGGCGCAGGCCTGGCGCTTCCATCGCGCCGATTTCAGGATGGCGAGCCTCTACGGGGTGCCGGAAGGCTCGTCCCTGGTCGATTGGCCGATCGGTTACGATGACCTCGAGCCTTGGTACGAGCGTGCCGAATGGCAGATCGGCGTCTCCGGCGACGGCGCTGCTCATAGTCATGAAGGCACGCGGACGAGCGACTACCCGATGCCGCCTCTGCCCGACAGTCCAGCACGGTCGGTGCTGAAGCGTGGCGCCGCCGCGCTGGGCATCACGACGACGCGCCCGCCGCTCGCCATCAACAGCCAGCCGCGGCACGGCCGGGACGGCTGCATCGGCTGTGGCACCTGCGTCGGCTTCCCGTGTCCGAGCGACGCCAAGAACGGCACACAGAACACCATGATTGCGCGGGCGCTTGCCACCGGACGCTGTCATCTGGTCACCGGCGCGATGGTCCTGCGGGTCGAGACGGATGCGGCCGGAAAGGCGATCGGCGTGCGCTTCGCCGACGGCACGGGCGCAGAACATTCGGTGCGCGGCAAGGCGGTGGTGCTGGCCGGCGGCGCCATAGAAACGGCGCGCCTGCTGCTCAATTCGCCATCGTCGCGCGAGCCGCAGGGGCTTGGCAACAATCACGACCTCGTTGGCCGCAACCTGCAGGGCCACGTCTATGCCACGGCTTACGGACAGTTCGACGAGCCGGTGCACGCCTCGCGCGGTCCGGGCGTCAGCATCGCCACCACGGCGTACAACCACGGCAATCCCGGCTTCATCGGCGGCGGCATGCTGGCCGACGATTTCGTCCAGCCGCCCATCATCTTCTGGAAGAACGTGTTGCCACCGGGGATGCGCCGCTGGGGGCAGGGCGCCAAGGACTTCATGCGCGACAACTTCCATCATGTGCTGCGCGTCGCCGGGCCCATCCATGAAATCCCCGACCCGACTGCCCGCGTGCGGGTCGCGGGGCAGGTGCGGGACAAATGGGGCCTGCCGGTCGCCATGCTGTCGGGCCGGGTTCACCCGGAGACGGTGCGCACGGCGGGCTACGTGCACGGCAAGGCGCATGATTGGCTGACGGCGTCCGGCGCGAGCCGTACCTGGGGCGCTGCGCCCAGTCCGGCACTCTCAGGCGGCCAGCATCAGGCCGGCACCTGTCGCATGGGCACGGACCCGGTGAACTCGGTGACCGATCCCTTCGGTCGCGTCTGGGGCCACGACAACCTCTTCGTGTCGGATGGCGGACTGCACCCGACCAATGGCGGCTTCAACCCGGTGCTGACCATCATGGCCCTGGCATTCCGCAACGCCGACCATCTGGCGCGCACCCTGTAGCGCGTGTAGCCGGTCCGGATCGCTCCGGACCGGCCCTTGTCGGCCGCTCACCGGCAGACGTAGCGGCGGCCGTTGCTGGCCCGATAAGTACCGGTTTCCGGGTCGAAGCTGCGGTACTTGCGGCTGCAGTAATCGAGCCAGCGTTCGTATTCGGCGTCGTAGCGGTCGCGCTTGCTGCGTTCCTTCTCGGCCGAGCCGGCGATGATCGCGCCGAGGGTGAGGCCGATGATGCCCGCACCGATCGCCGCGCCGATATCGTCGTCGTTCTTCTTCTTGCTGGGGCGGCCCCAGCGATCCTTCTCGCACCGCTCGCGCTCGCGGCGGTCGAGGAACTGGCTGCAGTCGGCCCAGCGCTGGTCTTCGCTCTGGGCAACGAGGAGGCGGCCGTCAGCCGGTGATTGCGCCACGGCTGGTGCGATCGTGGGCAGGGCAATTGCGGCAGCCATGATGGCGGCAGTCAGGGTTCTGGCGAGAGCCATTCGAAGCTCCTGTGGAAGGGGGTGGGGGAATGGGCGGCCCGGGTGGCCGCGAGCCGCCCTGGGACCGACGGGATGACTGACAGGTCCGCCGGTCCCGGTGGATGGATCAGAAGCGGAAGTTGAGACCCGCTTTGACCGCGTGGTTGGTCAGGTCGTCGGTGCGGTGGAGGTTGCCGATGAGCGTCGAGTCGACATCGTTGAAGCGGGTTTGGGTGTATTCGACCCGGGCCGACAGGCCGTTGCCAAAGCTCTGCTCGAGGCCGGCGCCCCACAGCATGCCGCCGACCCACTTGTCATCGGAGATCACGTTGTTGCCGGCGTCGAGCCGCGCCACCGCGTAACCGCCGGTGGCGTAGACCAGCGTGCCGCCGAGCGCCAGACCGCCGCGGACCTTGGCGGCGCCGCTCCAGTTCTGCTCGAGCTCGCCAGCCCCGACACTGTGCACGATGCCTTTGGCATAGGTGCCCTCGAGTTCGGCACCGATCACCGCGGGACCGAACTGCATGGTGTAGCCGGCCTGCACACCACCGAGCAGGCTCGAATCCTTGAAGATGTTGAAGTCGGATGCCTTGGGGGCAAGACCACCGTGGACACCGGCGTAGAAGCCGGTCCACTCCGAGGCCGGAGCCGGTGCATAGGGCTCGCTCCAGCGGCTGTCCTGCGCGTCGGCCGCAGTCGCCGGCAACACGCCGAGCAAGAGGGCGGCCACGAGGGCAGAGGAGGAAAACTTCGAGAACATTTGAACTCCGCGAGTACGAAGCCCCGCAGCCCGGGAGCCGGCTGCCGGGCAGTGGACGGTTGCGCCGGAGTGCAAGAAGCAAACCGGGCAGGGTCACTCAGTGACCGCCTTGCCCATTTTCAATGTCGGGATTGCGCGAGCATTGCGCGGCGCCAAAATCAGTCTGACGAGGGTCAGCTCGACATCTTCGCTATCGGCAGTTGGACGCGGAAGCACACACCGCCCAGGTGGCTCGGCAGCACCGAGATACTGCCGCCATGCTGGCGCAGCACTTCGCGCACCAGGTTGAGTCCGAGCCCGGCGCCGCGGTCGAGCGGGCGGATGCGATAGAACGGCTCGAAGATCTTCTCGCGGTGTTCGGGTGCGATGCCCGGTCCGCTGTCATGCACCTCGAAGGCGCCGTGACCGGCCATCTCGATCTCGATCGTTCCCTGGTTGCCGCCATGCACCACGGCGTTCTGCACCAGGTTGGCGAGCAGGCGCTCGATGGCCCCGCGATCACCCAGCACCCACTCGGAGGGTTCGGGCGCGCGCAGCGAAACGTCGTAGCCGGCTGAGATGGCGAGCGGTGCATGATCGGCCACCACACGCTCGGCCAGCGGCACCAGGTCGAGCGGCTGGAAATCGACACGCGACTGCGCCAGTCGCTGCAGGTCGAGCAACTGCTCGGCCATCGCGGCCAGCCGCGCGGTATCGGTCAGCAGTCGCGTCCGCTCCGGGCCGGCATCGAGGTTTTCGACGCGGGTCTGCAGGATGGCGATCGGTGTTTTCAACTCGTGCGCTGCATCGGCGAGGAACCGGCGATGCCGCTCATAGCCCTCGTCGAGCCGGCTCAGGGCCTCGTTCATCGCTGTCACCAGCCCACGCACTTCCTTGGGCACGGTGTCGAGCGGCAGCCGGGTGCCGTGCTGGTCGAAGTTGATGCTGCGCGCCTGCGCCTCGGCGCTGTCGAGCCCGCGCATCACTTTGCGCACGATCAGCGGAATGGCGATCACAGTAGCGATGATCAGCACCACCAGCAGCGGCAGGATGAAGATGTTGCCCAGGAGGATGCCCGCGAACACGATGCTGACGAAGGCGCCACCGCCGGCCAGCACGTGCAGTTTCCCTATCGGCGTGACACCAGTGTAGAACGCCGCTGACAGCGAATGCGGTTCGCCGTGGTCGCGGATGTCGACGAACCACAGCTTGTTGAGGATGGGCAGCAGCAACTCGTACTGCTCCGGCACCGGGCCCTCGCGATAAGTATTGCCGGCGTCATCGACCACCAGCATCCAGACGGCAGGGCCTTCCGCGCGGTAGTCATCGAGCTGCTTGCTCGGGCGGAGCTGCAGGCTGCCGTCCGGTGCCCGCTGCATCGACTGGGCGATGGCTTCGGACAGCGTCGCATCGATCAGACGCTGCGAGGGGTCAAGCTGCAGCAGCGCCATGGTGAGCAGCGTCGCAGCGACCGACAGGGTGATGGTCTGCAACAGTACCAGGCGCCAGGTCAGGCTCCGGCGCAGCGATTGCGAGCGCAGGAACTTCATTGCTCGCGGGAGCTTCATGCCACGGCCCTGATCAGGTAGCCGACACCACGGATACCATGGATCTCGACGCCGGCGCTGGCGTCGGCCAGCTTGCGCCTGAGCCGCGAGATATGGGCATCGAGCGAGTTAGACTGGATTTCGTCGCCATATCCGTAAACGGCGTCCTCGAGCGAGGCGCGGAGCACCGTGCGCCCGGAGCGGCGCAGCAGGCATTCGAGCACCAGCAGTTCGCGCCGGGGCAGATCGATGGTGGTCTCGCCGACACGCGCCTGGCGGCTGTCGAGGTCGAACGAGAGCGCCCCCAGTTGCACCGAGTCCGGGGCCACCTGCACCGGCCTGCGCAACACGGCGCGCAGGCGCGCCAGCAGCTCTTCGACGGCGAACGGCTTGGGGAGGTAGTCGTCGGCGCCGGTATCGAGACCCTCGATCTTGTCGGCGATCGAGCCGCGCGCCGAGATGATGATGACCGGTACGCCGGCATGACGCTTGCGCAGCAATGGCACCAGGTCGATGCCGTCGCCGTCGGGCAGCTTGCGGTCGAGCAGGACGGCATCGTGGCTGTGGCTGAGGATCGCCTCCTCGGCAATGACCATGGTGCGCGCGTGGTCGACGACCATGTCATAGCGCAGCAGCACGGCGCTCAGCGCCGCGGCCATCTCCGGCTCGTCTTCGACAAGTAGCAATCGCATCCAGGAATCCCCGCGCCACGGTTTGCCATATGCAGCATGCATTGCGCCAGGATTGCGCCGACGTGAGCGCCGGTTGCCGGCGTCGGGACCTTCGCGAAGGCTAACTAAGCCATTAGGCGATCAGGTCATTTCATCTGATGTTTGGCTTTTTCGCGCTCCGAAGACTCTGCTAGTGTCTTGCCGGGAGCTCTCGGAAGTTCCGAAGCTTCCGCTAAACCAGTGGAGAAGCATGATGGCCGAGACTCAGACTTCTACATCTTCCGCCTTCCCAGCGAGCCTCCGCGCCATACTTGGCGATAATTGGTGGCTGCTGCTGTTGCGCGGCATCGCCGCCATCGCCTTCGGCGTGCTGGCGCTGTTCTGGCCCGCCATCACCCTGATTTCGCTGACCCTGCTCTGGGGCGCCTATACGCTGGTCGACGGCGTCTTCGCGCTGTGGGCGGCGATCTCGGGTCGCGCCAACGCGCCGGCGATGGGGCCGCGCTGGTGGATGGCGATCAGCGGCGTGGTCAGCATCCTCGCCGGTCTCGCCGCCTTCTTCTGGCCCGGCATGACCGCGTTCATCCTGCTGATCTTCATCGGTATCTGGGCGATCATCATCGGCGTGCTGACCATCTGGGGTGCCATCCAGGCCCGCAAGGAGATCGAGGGCGAGTGGGTGCTCGGCCTGTTCGGTCTGCTCAGCATTGCTTTTGGTGCGCTGGTGCTGTTCCAGCCGGGGGCAGGGGCGCTGTCGCTGATCTGGACCATCGCCGGCTACTCGATTTTCGCCGGTGTGCTGCTGATCATGCTGGCTTTCCGGGTGCGGAAGTTCAAACGGCCGGCCTGAGGTGGAACCAAGCCGCTTCCGTCACGTTGATGGGCACGGTGAAAGCGCCCGCAAGAACGCGAAGCCATTGATCAATGCCCCGGATCGCTAAGGTGACCGGGGCATTTTCTTTTCCGTCGCTCCCGCTAGAATTGGCCCGTCATGTTGGCTCGGACCGACGCCGTGGTCAGCCCCGTTGTGTCGATGCCATAGTCGGCGAGGGCGCGCAGCGCCCATCCCGGTCCGGCCAATGTCAAGCCGCCGGTTATGCCCGCATAGGTGCTGTCGACCGCGATCGTATCTCCGGTGCCGCCGATGCCGGCCCGGATGCCGAACGATGGGGTCAGGTCGAGCCCATCGCTGAACGCCAGGGTGCGCGCTACGGTCAGCGCCCCGCCGAGTTCCAGCGTCGAGGTCGAGAAGCCGTCGACGTCGACCACATCGCCGCGAGGATTGGTGACAGTGTAGGCGCCGACATTGTCGTTGGCGAAATAGAGCCGGGCGCTGGGCCGGATGCTGAAGGCATCGGCGCTCCATTCGCCCTCGAGTTCGACCTCGGTCACAAGGCGGTCGGTTTCGAAGGTGCCGGTGAAGGTTTGCCCGAACAGCGTCGCGTTGGCATCGTTCCACGAGTGGCCGAAGAACACGCTGGCATCGAGCGTCACGTTGTCGAGAATCTCCACTGAGATATAGGGCCCGAAAAGCGCACCGGTGCCGCTGATCCGCCCGATATCAGTGACGTCACGCATGCCATCGAGATAGAGCGCGACGCCGGCGAGGAAGCGTTCGTTCACCAGGTAATCGGCGCCGGCACCGACCACACTCAGGCTGCCATCGGCGTCGTCGCGCGTATGGAAGGTCAGGGATCCGTCGATCCAGAAGCTGAAGGGCGCGTCGGTATCGTCGGTAAGCAGTGCCGTGCCGGGCCCGAGGTCCCAGGCATTTCCGGTGCGTGCCGAGAAGTTGAGTACGGCGTCGCCGTTCGCCTCCGACAGCGACACCTTCGGAGCGCCGCCCCTTCGGTCGCGCAGGCCGGGAGTATCGATGGCGTTGCCGATGAGCTTTTGTCGCGTCTCGACAAAGCCGCGTGTCATCTCCTCAAACGCCTGCGACACGGTGTCGGTCACCGCGGTCGTTGCCGAGCTCGAGTTGTTGGCGATGTTGGCGTCGCCGTCGCTGCTGGCGATGGTGGCGACATTGGTGATGTCACCATCCAGCACGGCTTCGGCTTCGATGGTGAAGCTCGCCGAAGTGACCGCGGCGAACTCGTTGCGGCTGCAGGTGATGGTGCCTGAGGTGCCAACCGCCGGCGCAGCGCAACTCCAGCCGGACGGGACAGTGATCGACGAGAACCGCAGGCCGGCCGGCAGTGCGTCGGTCATCACCGCATTGGTGGCGCTGCTCGGGCCTGAATTGGTCGCGGTGACCGTGTAGCTCAACAATTCGAAGCGCCTGGCACTGGTCGGCCCGATCTTGCTGATGCCGAGGTCAGCCTCACCTTGTACGTAGGTGCCGGCGGAAGCGCTGTCGTTCTCAGGATTGATGTCGTTCTGCGCCGAGCTCACCGAAGCGGAGTTCTGCAGGAACGTGCCTTCGGGAGTTCCAGCAGGGACATGCGTTGTCAGTGTGAAGGTCGCGCTGCCGGAGGCGAAGTTCGCTACAGAGCAACTGATTGTGCCATTGCTGCCCACGGCCGGTGTCGTGCAGCTCCAGCCAGGTGCTGCGTCCAGCGACACGAAGGTCAGTGGGGAGGGCAGGGCGTCGGTCAGGGTGATCGCCGCGGGAACGCCACTGGCGGTGACCGTCAGCTCATAGACCAGGTCGGCGTCGGCCGGGACATTCTCGATAGCCTGCTTCTGCACGCCGACATCGACTGTTGGCGCAGGGATCTGCGCCGTCGACACCGCGCTGTTGTTTTCCTCGTTCGGATCGGCCGCGGAAGAAACGCTGGCGACATTGGTGAACCAGGTTCCTGCCGCCGTACCCGCCTCCACGTGAGCCACGATCGTGAATGTCTGCGCCCCGGAGCCCGTCGACAACACGGCATTGCTGCACGACACGGTGCCGCCGGCGCCAACGGCCGGTGTCGAACAGGACCAGCCGCCGGGACTGCTCAGCGACACGAAGGTCGTGCCGGACGGCAAGGGGTCCGACATGGTGACCGAGTTCGCGTCATCCGCGCCGGGACTACCGGCGTCGCCGAGATTGGTGACCGTCACGGTATAGGTGATGTCCGTGTCCGCGGCCGTCGTTTCCGGTCCGCTCTTTTCGATCAGCAGGTCGGAGTAGGGCTGCGCCTGGGCGGCATCAACTGCCACCACCGACAAAAGCACGAGCGCCAGAATCCTGAGCACGGCGAACGCCCTCGCCGCCAACCATGCGTGCCAATTCATGAAATACGCCGCCCCCGGCCATAGGATATCCAGGCGAAAATCGGCAACCGCGATGGCCCTGTAAATCGCTAAGAATAGCGACAAAGCCGCTTCCGCACTTGCTGATGCACCCGTGCCACATCCGCTTACTCGGCAGCGCTCGTACCGGTCATCGGCGCCTCGACCTGCAGGTCCTCGCGATAGGGCCTGGCTGTCGAAGGCAGCTCCTTGCGCAGGAAGACATCTTCACCCCGAAGCTGGCGCAGCCAGATCGGGATCATCTCGCGATAGCCGGCGAGGATCGAGGGCGTCGGCGGCGGCAGGTCGTGCTTGATGGTTTCGTGCAGCTTTGCCAGCTGGTGGTACGGCACCACGGGAAACATGTGGTGCTCGACGTGATAGTTCATGTCCGAATAGAGGAAGCGGCTGATCGGGTTCATCAGCACGGTGCGGGTGTTCAGCCGGTGGTCGGTCACGTCCTCGGCCAGCCCGCCATGCTGCAGCAGGCCGACCATCACCATGTGCCAGCAGCCATAAAGCCGCGGCAACCCGATCAGCATGAACGGCAGGATCGACTGCATGGCGATGGCAACCACCGCCGTAGCGCCATAGATCGCTACCCAGATGCGCGCCACCCGCACCACTTTGGGCCACTCGCCCTTGGGGACGAAGCTCTTCTCAGCGTCGCTGACGTTACCGGCGGCATTGCGCAGCATGTCGCCCAGCGCGTAGCAGACATCGACAATGCCGATAAAGCTCAGGATCACCCGCGCCAGCACCGGCGGCCGCATCACCGCGATCTCGACATCGCGCCCGACGATGATGGTGTCGGCATGGTGCCGCGCGTGGCTCCACTTCCAGGTCGTCGGGTTACGGATCAGCATGAAGCAGGCGATCTGGTAGATCACCTTGTTCATCCACGCGGTCTTGAACGCCGTGCCGTGCCCGCATTCGTGCCAGCGACTGTCGCTGGCCGAGCCGTAGAGTACGCCGTAAACGAGGAAGAACGGCACGCACCACCAGGTGCCCCAGAACACAATGCCTCCGGCTCCACTGACTGCCAGCAGGCCGAGCCAGAGCAGGTTGTCGCGGATCGCCGGCCCGTCGGAGCGTTGCATCAATTCCTTCATCACCGCCCGCGGCACCTCGGTATGATACCATTCGGCCGCCGCAAGGCCCCGCTCGATGGCGCGCTGCGCCTCCGGCCCGGTGATGCTGTAGTCGCGCTTCGTGATCATCGGTTCCGCCCCCCTCGGATAATAGCGCTATGGCCGCGTCGGGCCCTGGCCGGCGCCAGTCGCGGTGATGGACCTGGCGATGGCGTCGAGGTCCGCAGCATCGAGTTCGAGCGTTGCGGCATCGATCCAGCCATCGACCTGCGCCGGCGAGCGGGCGCCGACGATGGCCGCGCTGAGGCCGGGCCAGGCCAGGGCCCAGGTCAGCGCCACCGTCGAAATCGAGGTGCCGTGCTTGTCGGCAATCGGCTGCAATGCCGCTGCGAGAGCGAGGTTGCGGTCGAGCCGCTCGCCGGTGAACTCGGGATTGCTCTTCCGCCAGTCATTGTCGGCAAGCGTCGCCGCGCGTTCCCGGGTGAAGCTGCCGGTGAGCAGGCCCGCCTGCATCGGGCTGTAGCAGATGACGCCGGTGCCATGCGCCGCGCACCAGGGGAGAATCGCATCGGCGGTCTCGCGCTTGATCATCGAGAAGGGCGGCTGCAGCGTTTCGACATGCCCCATCGCCTCGGCCCGCGCCAGTTGTTCGGCATTGTGGTTGGAAAGTCCGATATGTTTGACTTTGCCCTCGGCCTTCAGCTCCAGCATGGTCGCCCAATAATCCTCAAGCGGCACGTCGTCAGCGGGCCAGTGTACCTGGTAGAGGTCCAGCGCCTCGACCTGCAGGCGCTTGAGTGAGTTCTCGAACTCCTGCCGGAGGCTTTCGCGACTGGCGAGACGACGCGGATTCTGTCCGTTGGCGTCTCGGATCACCCCGCCTTTGGTGAAGACGAACGGCCGCCGGTCGGCTGGCAGTGCCTTCAAGGTCCGGCCGATCACCTCCTCGGAGTGGCCGACGCCATAGGCTGCCGCGGTGTCGATCCAGTTGATGCCGAGATCGATGGCGTGGCGGATGGCGGCATCGGAATCGGCGTCGTCCTGCGGGCCCCACATGTTGCCACCCATGGCCCAGGCGCCGACGCCGAGACGGGTGATCTCCATGCCGGTCTTGCCGAAGGCGCGGGTGGGCAGCGACGTTTTCATCTTCTTTCCTCCATCAGCTCGTAACTGCCATACCAGCATCTCCAACCGGATCGGACAACCCAGCCTTACGGCCGATGCACCAGCGGCGACCCACTTGCGTAACCGTCTGGGACGCTGCATGCATACATCCCGCTTGCGCCGAACCGTAACGTACGGTACGGTTTGCTTCAGTGATGTCGGGCGTTTGGTTCGCGGGGTGCGGATCTTCACCCGCTGGGCTTGGGTGTTATCGTGGCGTCTGCCATTGCCAACAGCGAAGAGGTGTTCACGCCGCGCCAGCAGCAGGTGCTGACGGCGGCGCTGGATCTGCTCGTCGAACAGGGCGACCGGCTGACCATGACGTCGGTGGCGCGCCGCGCCTCATGCTCCAAGGAAACGCTCTACAAGTGGTTCGGCGACCGCGACGGACTGCTCACCGCCACGGTGCAGTGGCAGGCCGCCAAGGTGAAGGCGCCGCAGGTCGATCGCTGGCGTCTCGATGCGGCCTCGCTCCGCCAGAGCATCGAGCAGTTCGCCCGCGACCTGCTCGGCACCATTGTCGGTGATGTCTCGGTGACGCTTAACCGCCTCGCCATCGGCCACGCCGGCGCGGAGAAGCACGGGCTCGGGGCGATCGTGCTCGAGAACGGCCCGCTCGCCATTCGCAAGCGGCTGAAGCCGGTGCTCGAAGCGGGCAGGGAGGCGCGGCTGCTGCGCTTCGATAGCTCCGAGGAAGCCTATCGCAGCTTCTTTGGGCTCGTGGTGCGCGACGCGCAAATCCGCCTGCTGCTCGGCGAAACCTTCACTCCAGCCGAAGCCGAGATCGCGCGCGACGCGGCCCGGGCAACGGAACAGTTTCTTGCCATCTACGCGGTCCACCAGGCCGCGTGACCTCAATCGGCCGCACCGGCCCAACGCTCAAAAGGGAGACTTCCATGCGCGTCTATTACGATCGGGATGCCGATCTCAACATCATCAAATCCAAGAAGGTCGCGATCGTCGGCTACGGCTCTCAGGGTCACGCGCACACGCTGAACCTGCGCGATTCCGGCGTGAAGGATATCGTTGTGGCGCTCCGTCCGGGCTCGCCGTCGGCCAAGAAGGCCGAGGGCGAAGGCCTCAAGGTCATGTCCGTTGCCGATGCCGCCAAGTGGGCCGACGTCATCATGATGCTGACCCCCGACGAGCTGCAGGCCGACATCTACAAGAAGGACATCGAGCCCAATATCCGTGACGGCGCCGCCATTGCCTTTGCGCACGGCCTCAACGTGCACTTCAACCTGATCGAGCCCAAGGCCTCGGTCGACGTGATCATGATCGCGCCGAAGGGCCCGGGCCACACGGTGCGCGGTGAATTCCAGAAGGGTGGCGGCGTGCCGTGCCTGATCGCCGTGCATCAGGATGCCTCGGGCAATGCCCACGACATCGCGCTTGCCTACGCCTCGGGCGTTGGCGGCGGCCGCTCGGGCGTCATCGAGACCAACTTCCGCGAGGAATGCGAGACCGACCTGTTCGGAGAGCAGGTCGTGCTCTGCGGTGGCCTGGTCGAGCTGATCCGCGCCGGCTTCGAGACGCTGGTGGAAGCCGGCTACGCCCCGGAAATGGCCTACTTCGAGTGCCTGCACGAAGTGAAGCTGATCGTCGACCTGATCTACCAGGGCGGCATCGCCAACATGAACTACTCGATCTCGAACACCGCCGAGTGGGGCGAGTATGTCTCGGGTCCGCGCATCATCACCTCGGAGACCAAGGCCGAGATGAAGCGCGTGCTGCACGACATCCAGTCCGGCAAGTTCACCTCCGAGTGGATGCAGGAATACAAGGGCGGCGCCTCGCGCTTCAAGGCGACCCGTCGCCTTGCTGACGAGCATCAGATCGAGGAAGTCGGCGAGAAGCTCCGCGGCATGATGCCGTGGATCAAGGCCGGCGCCCTCGTCGACAAAGCCAAGAACTGATTTTCGAGATCCTTCGCAGGATGTCTGCGCAGAGGGGCCCCCGGGCCCCTTTGTCGTTTGTGGGACCTGCACGTTTCGGTGATTGGGTTTGAGGAGTTCTTCTCCACACACTCGATGACAGCCGGTGGGAGGACGAGATCGCGGGCCATCCCCCCCGGCGATGGTTTCGCAGTTACCCTACCGGCTGCTGTCCGTTGCCATCCGGATGGCAAGGAAGCCGAGGACCGTGCCCATCAGCCAGCGCTGCAATCGGGCCCAGAATGGCCGGCCGGTGAGGAACAGCGCCACCGTTCCCGACGTGACGATGAAGATGGCGTTGACCGTCATGCTCACCGCGACCTGCGTCGCGCCCAGCACCAGGGTCTGCCCGAGCACATTGCCGGCCGACTTGTCGATGAACTGCGGCAGCAGCGACAGGTAGAGCGCCGCGACCTTGGGGTTCAACAGGCTGGTGAACAGCCCCATCGCATAGAGCCGCCCAGCTGAATCGGGTGCCAGCGCCCGCAGTTCGAACGGCGAATGTCCGCCGGGACGCAGCGCATTCCAGGCCAGCCAGCCGAGGTAGAGCGCGCCCGCGATGCGGATCGCGTCGTAGGCGAAGGGGACTGCGAACAGCAGGGCGGTGAGGCCGAGGGCGGCCGCCAGCATGTAGACGATGAAGCCGGTGGCGACCCCGAGCAGCGAGATCAACCCGGCGGCGCGACCCTGCGCGATCGACCGGGAGACGAGATAAGCCATGTTCGGGCCGGGGGCGATCACCATGGCGAAGGCGACGCCGGCAAAGGCGAGGAGGGTGGCGAGCGAGGGCATGCTGGATCCGCAGTTGGCTGCGGAGTTCATGCCATGCGGGACGGACTTCTGCCAGTGGCGGCTACGGCTTGCCGTCGCCCTTCTCCATGCGCTCACGGGTCAGCATCTCGAGCAGGCCGACCAGACGGGTGATGTCCTCCTGGCGGAGCAGGTCGATCTTCTGGTGCAGGGCCTCGATGTCGAGCTCGGCCCGCAGGTTCACGTCGTAATCGAGCTGTGCCTTCTGGCGGTCGATGTCGGACTGGCGGTTCTGCGCCATCATCAGGATCGGCGCGGTGAAGGCAGCCTGGAAGCTCAGCACCAGGTTGAGCAGGATAAAGGGGTAGGGGTCCCAGTGCTGCATCCAGGCAACGACATTGAGCACGATCCACAGCAGGAGGATTGCCGATTGCGCAATGATGAAGCGCCACGAGCCGACGATGGCGGCGATACGGTCGGCGAGATATTCGCCGTAGGTGCGCGGCAACACGATCGGCTTGGCATGCCTGAGGGTGAAACGACGCGCCGTCTCGGTCGCGGGGTGCGGGGATCTCGGATTGCTCATCTGTCGCCTCTCCGGCCAAGCCCGGCGCTATCATTGTAGCAGTTCCGGCGCGCTGCTCCGAGTACTGCGCCCGCTGAGCATGCCCCGAAAACAAGAAGGGCCCCGATCACCTCGGGGCCCCTCAGTTTGGGATATCGCCTACCGTAGGGTCATTCATGGCCGCGGGAGGGCGAGGCATGGTGGCGGCCGGCACGCATCGCGGCGAGGTCGCCACGGGTGAGGCCGATGTCGCGCAGCAGATGGTCGTCGAACTTCATCAGGTCGGTGAGGACCCGCTTGCGTTCTGCGCGACGGAACATGGATGTCAGGCTGAAAGCCATTTTTCTCATCTCGTCAGTTTGGATGGTGCCAGGAGCGGCGGAGCGGGCTTATGCCCTCAAGGTGATGAATGCCTGATGAACCGTTTCGCCCTTAGCGGGGCTTGCGGCCGAACCAGGTCTTCTGCTTCCTGAGCGCTTCGCGCGTCAGCCCGATATCGGCCAGCAGGCGATCTTCGATCTGCTGGTTGGGCGTACGGGCACGCAGGTGGTCGGACAGCAGCAGCAATTCGGGGATCATGTTTCGATTTCCTTGTTCTGAGGGCCGGCTCGTCCGGCGTTTCGACGCTCAATGACCGGGGCCGGTTGAACCGGTTCTGAACGAGGGCTTCAGGGAGAGAGCAATGACTGAGATCGAATTGCCGGCGTTTCCCGTCGAGGGCGGCTGCATCTGTGGCCGGGTGCGCTACCGGATCACCGGCGCGCCGCTCACGGTGTACAACTGCCACTGCCGCGATTGCCAGCGCACCAGCGGCGCCACGCTCTCGATGTCGATGCCGATCCTCCGCGAGCGCCTCGAGCACCTCACAGGTGAGCTTGTCGCCTATGACAAGCCTGCTGACAGCGGCCGAACCGTGCGGATGCTCGCCTGTGGCCATTGCGGCACCAAGCTCTGGAACGAGCCGCTCGCGTCTCCGGCGATGTTCGTGGTCAAGCCCGGTACGCTCGATGATCCGAGCTGGGCCATCCCCATTGGCAACATCTGGACCGCCAGCCGCCTGCCCTGGACGGTGATCGACGAAACCCAGGTCAACTTCCCCGGCCAGCCGCCCGATCGACAGCCGCTCTACGACGCCTGGAGCGCCGCCACGACCTGACTGGACGGGTGGTGGTCGCATCGGCTTGCCGCGGGACGAACCAGCCGGCTATATCGCCGGCAACCACAGGGAGCGGACGACATGGCTACGGCAGAAGACATCGCCAAAATCATCGAGCAGGAGCGCGGGCTCGAGTTGACCGAGTTCAACGAGAACGTCGCATTCTCGCTTGGCGTTCGGGTGCGGGAACGTGCCGCGCGCGAAAACCTCGGCCTCGTGGTGGATGTCCGCACCTGGGACCGGCAGATGTTCTACGCGGCAATGCCGGGAACGACAGCCGACAACCCCAACTGGGTGCGCCGCAAGATCAACACCGTGCAGCGCCTGCTCAAGTCGAGCTACCGCGTGGCGCTGGAGCAGAATCGCGAAGATCGGCTGTTCCCGCCGAATCGGGCGCTGGACGGCGCCGACTATGTCCTCGCCGGCGGCGCATTCCCGATCCGCATGAAGGGCTTCGGACCAATCGGCTGCATCACCATTTCCGGGTTGCACGAGCGTGACGACCACCAGGTCGCGGTGGACGCCGTGGTTGACGAACTCGGCCTCGACAAGGCGGCTTTCACGCTCACCCGGATTTAGTTCGAAGCGCCCCCGCGGACGCGGCTTGACACCATGAAGCGGGCTGTCGCAACTGCTGCCCGGTTGCGGAGCCCCGACGATGAAACTCAACTACATACTGCTTGATGTCTTCACCACCGAGCGGCTGAAGGGCAATCCTCTGGCCGTCGTGCTCAAGGCCGACGGCCTGCTCGACGACCAGATGCAGGCGATCGCCGCCGAGTTCAACCTGTCCGAGACGGTGTTCATCCAGAAGGCGCAATCCGAACGCCACGCTGCTGCCGTGCGCATCTTCACGCCCACAGTGGAGTTGCCCTTCGCCGGCCACCCGACTGTCGGCGCCGCCGTCGTGCTGGGGCTGCAGAATCGCAGCTCTGCGGTGCGGCTCGAGGAGAAGGTCGGTGTCATCACCTGTGTGATCGAGCGGGTGGAAAAGGATATCGGCCTCGCGCGCTTTGCCCTGCCACGGCTGCCGGAGGAGGTGGGCAAGGCTCCCTCGGTCGATGCGATCGCCGCCACGCTTGGGCTCGACACCGATGATATCGGCTGCGGCCCCTACCAGCCGGCGCTCTTTTCTGCCGGCGTGCCGTACTATCTGCTGCCGGTGCGCGATGCGGCCGCGCTGAAGCGCATACGGCTCGAACGGCGCGGCTGGGACGAGATCTATCCGGAAGGGCGTGGCTCGATCTACGTCTTCACCCAGACGCCGGAGGAGCGAGACAACGATTTCGCCGCCCGCATGTTTTCGCCCCGCATGGAAGACCCGGCGACCGGTTCAGCCGCAGCTGCGCTGATCGGTCTGCTGGCGCGCTACACCGATAGCGGCCAGCACGAGTTCCGCTTGCGGCAGGGCCACGAGATGGGGCGTCCAAGCCTGATCACGCTGCAACTGCGCAAAGACGATGACAAGTTGACCCATGGTGGCATCGGGGGGCACGCGGTGATCGTCGGCGAGGGAACGCTCAACCTCGGCGACTGACCTACCGCGCTCCCCGCGGTCGGTCTTCACAAGTTCCCCCGGGTCCTGTGCAGCGCTAGTGCGGCGCACCCAACTGAGCTAGCCTTCGCGCGGGCATTTGGAGGGCTTAGCCGTGTACGTTGTCACACTTCTCATCTTCTTCATCCACATCCTCGCTTTCATCGCCGGCGGCGCCAATCTGGTGCTGATGCCGATCGCTGGCGCCAGGCTGGCGACGGCCACGCCGGAGCAGCGCGGGCTGCTGTTCTCGATCATCGAGGGTTTCGCCAAGGTCGGCAAATACGCCTTCGCGACCCTGCTGGTCACCGGCCTGCTGACGCTCTGGCTCAAATGGAACTGGGTGGTCCCCAACGCCTGGTTCTGGGTCAAGATGCTTGGCATCCTCGGGATGGTCGTGTTCATCGGCCTCAATGAGATGAATCGAAAGAAGGCCATGCAAGGCGATGCGGAAGCCGGTAAGCGTTCGAAGATGTTCGGTCAGCTGACTGGCGTCGCTTTCCTCGTCGTCGTGTTTTCTGCCGTGTTCGCTTTCAACTGAACTGCCGCAACTGAGGTCACCTTGGACGTCGCCTTTTCGCTTCTGCTCATCGCCCATCTCATTGGTCTCATGCTGGTGGCGGCGGCGTTCCTGCCGTTACTGGGAATGATGGGCCAGGGCGGGGCGGCGCCCCAGACCAATCGCTTGCTGACCCGCTTCGGGCACTACGGCATCATCGTGCTGCTGCTCAGTGGACCGTTGATGATCTGGGTGCGCTATGGCGGCTTCGATGGCATCAGTCATTGGCTCTGGGCCAAACTGGCTTTCGTGGTGCTGCTCGCAGTCGGGGTCGTCACGTCGGCGATGTCGGCGCGCCAGATGCGTGCCGGGGATGCCGCGGCGACTGCTCGGGTCAGGTTGGGGCGGATCATTGCCGTGGTGTCGCTGCTGGCGATCGTGGTGTTTGCCGTCCTGGCGTTCAACTGATGCCACGGCTGGATCACATCAACATCGACGTGTCGGACGGCGCCCGGATGGTGCGATTTTTCGCCGAGGTGCTTGGCGCCGAAGACGGCTTTCGCCCGCCCTTCGACTTTCCGGGTCACTGGATCTATGTCGATGGCCACCCGGCCATCCACTTGAACGTCGTCGCGAGGCCAAGCGATTTCCCGCGTGGCATGGTCAACCACGTGGCCTTCGGGGTCTATGATTTCGCACCGACCAGGGCGCGCCTCGAGGCTGCGGGATGGCCGTACCGGATCACCGGGATCCCCGATTCGGAGATCGGTCAGTTCTTCGTCGAGGGGCCGGAAGGGCTGCTGCTGGAAGTGCAGTTTCGTCGCGAGCGGCCGGCGGGCGGATAGGCGGTTTTCATCTTCCGTTGGCCTCCGCTGCGCAAAGGCTTGCGCCGACGCCGGAATTCGCGCAGTATTTGCGCTGTAGCTAGTTTTGGTCTGACGAATGCAGCGCAACCGCGCCATTGCCATAGCCGCCGCCCAGCAGAAGGCTCGTGAGAGCCGGCTGATGGTTGCGGCCGCTCTGCTGCTGCTACCGGCCGCCCTGCTTCTCCTTCTTATCAGCCCCTGATAACCGACAGCTCGGCTAGCGAGCGGGTGGTCAGGGGAGCGCGCAGATTCACCGAACAACGATTTGTCCGGTCGCGACGGTTTTCGGACCCCGGCCGTTTGATAGGAACACTGAAATGAGCACCCAGGCAGCGGCAGCGAGCAACAAGGACCGCGTATTCATCTTCGATACGACATTGCGTGACGGCGAGCAGAGCCCTGGCGCGACGATGACCCTGGAGGAGAAGCTCCAGGTCGCCGAAGCGTTGGACGAAATGGGCGTAGACATCATCGAGGCGGGCTTCCCCATTGCCTCCAATGGCGATTTCGATGCCGTGGTCGCCGTCGCCAAGCATGTCAAGAACTCGGTGGTCGCCGGTCTCGCCCGCGCCATCCCGGGTGACATCGCCCGTGCCGGTGAGGCCGTTCGGCATGCCCGGCAGGGCCGCATCCACACCTTCGTATCCACCTCGCCGATCCATCTGGCCCACCAGATGAAGAAGACCGAAGAGCAGGTGCTGGAGATCATTTCGGCCACCGTGGCGCAGGCCCGCAACCTCATCGACAATGTCGAGTGGTCGGCAATGGACGCCACCCGCACGCCGATCGACTACCTGGCGCGCTGCGTCGAGCTCGCCATCAAGGCCGGCGCCACCACCATCAACCTGCCCGATACCGTTGGCTACGCCATCCCGGCCGAGCACGAGGCGATGTTCCGCTCGATCATCGAGCGCGTGCCGGGCGCCGACAAGGTGATCTTCTCGGCCCATTGCCACAATGACCTCGGCCTCGCCGTCGCCAACTCGCTGGCCGCCGTTCGCGGCGGTGCCCGGCAGATCGAATGCACCATCAACGGCCTCGGCGAGCGCGCCGGCAATGCGGCGCTGGAGGAAGTGGTGATGGCGCTGCGCACCCGCGGCGACGCCATGCCTTACGACACCGAGATCGATTCGACCCATCTGAGCCGGGCCAGCAAGATCGTCTCGGCTGCGGCCAACTTCCCGGTGCAGTACAACAAGGCGATCGTTGGCAAGAATGCCTTCGCGCATGAGAGCGGCATCCATCAGGATGGCATGCTGAAGAACGCCCAGACCTACGAGATCATGACGCCGGCCTCGGTCGGCATCAAGGAAACCACCCTGGTGATGGGCAAGCACTCGGGCCGCGCCGCCTTCAAGGACAAGTTGAAGGAATTGGGCTACGACTTGGGCGACAATGCCTTTCAGGAGGCCTTCGTCCGCTTCAAGGACTTGGCCGACCGCAAGAAGCACGTTTACGACGCCGATATCGTCGCGCTGGTCGATGACGAAGCTGGCTCGGTCGACGACCGCATCAAGCTGGTCGACATGGAGGTGATCTCCAAGACCGGTGGCGTGCATCATTGCGACCTCGTCATCACTATCGACGGCGTCGAGGTGAAGGCGTCGTTCGATGGTACCGGCTCGGTGGATGCGATCTTCAATGCCATCAAGCAGGCGGTGGGCAAGGATCCGCACCTGGTGCTCTACGCCATCGACGGCGTCACCGGCGGCACCGACGCCCAGGCCAGCGCCCATGTGCGGCTCGAAATGAATGGCCGCATCGTCTCCGGCAACGCCGCCGAGCCCGATACCCTCGTCGCCTCGGCGCGCGCCTATATCAACGCCTATAACCGCCTGCTGCTCGAACGCGGCGCAGCGGCGCAAGGCGCCACCGAAGCTGCTGTCGCCAGCTGATTTTGGAAAGGGGCCGCCTTCGCGGCCCCTTTCCATCCCCAAGGGCAGGCGGAGCGGCTGTCGCTACGCCGAGGATGTGCCCGGTCGGCGTCGACTGGTCACGGCGAACGAGGATTGACCGACGCCCGCCGGCGCTGGACGATGCCCGGCAACGGCGATGCAGCCGGCAGCGCGAGGGCAGTCGTGGGATATGAGTTGAGACGTGCGACGACGGCGGAGGATCTGGCCGCGATGCATCGGTTGCGGCGTGACGTACTGTTCGCCCGACGCGGTCGCGCCGCCGTCTACAACGATGAGCACCCCGACGACGCGGTCTCCAACCACCTGAAATTCCTGCTGGTACTGGACGGGGAGCGCATCGGTACGGCCCGGCTCGATCTGGTGCAGGGCGTGGCGAAGCTGCGTCTTGTCGTCATCGCGGCCGAGCGCCAACGTCAGGGCCATGGTTCGATCATGGAGCAACTGATCGTCGGGCATGCCCACCGGCTCGGCATCACCACCTTGCTGGTCAACTCGGCGCCTGACGCTGTCGGCTTCTACGAGAAGCGCGGCTGGCAGCACGAACTCTGGGATGCCTCGGAACTGGTGGGCAGCGCCAGCGACTGCGTGCAGATGGCGAAACATCTCTAGATCAGGATTGGGTTTGGTGTTGCGAGAGCTGAGGGGGGCGATCACGGCGCTGGCGCTGGTGGTGTGCGGCGTTCTGCTCGCCGTCAGCTACGATTTCGGTGTTCCAGGGCAGGCCCTGCTGCAGTCGCTGCGCTTCCATATCGCCGCGGCGCTGTTGGGGTTGGTCGTGCTGTTGTTCGCCAGCCGTGCCTGGCGTCGTGCCTGGCTCTTCGTCCTCGTCTTCGCCATCAGTGCGGGGCAGGGCGTGGCGATCGTCTACCATCAGCAGGAGCCGCGCACGGCGTTGGCGGCCCTGCCGACCAAGCCGCTGTTGAAGCTGCTCAGCTTCAACCTGCTGACCGGCAACCAGAATGGCGAGAACATTGCCCGCTTCATCGCCGGATCCGGCGCCGATGTGGCTGTGCTGATGGAGGCCTCGCCGATCGCCGGTCACGTGGAAATCCTGCGCGCGGTCTATCCCTACTATGCCGGCTGCGACGATGGTTCGCGCTGCGGCGGCGTGGTGATCCTCTCACGCACGCCGCTTGCCGACATCACCATCGAGTCGATGAGCGGCGCCTGGCTGAATCGTCTGGTAATCGCCAACACCACAATCGATGGGCAGAAGGTCAACATCGTGGCCGCCCATCTGGTGAAGCCATACTTCGATGAGTTTGCTGCCGAGGAGTTTGCCAAGCTCGGCGCGACGATCAACCGTCTCGACGGGCCGCTGGTGCTGGCCGGCGATTTCAACGCTGCAGCCTGGTCCGCCACCCTCGATGGTCTGATCCACCGCCGGAACCTGCTTCCCGGACCATCCTATCCCGCCACGTGGCCGGTCAGGCTCGGCCCGCTGGGTGTTCCCATCGATAACATCCTCAGCCGCGCCCCGCTGGTCATCACCGAGGTGAAGGCGCTGGATGATGCCATGGGCTCCAACCACCGCGGACTGTTCGCCGAGATCGCGTTGGCGGCCAGCTGAAGTGCCCTAGGCGGCAGGACTTGGCGCGTCGATCCGGCGTCCGCCGGGCCGGAGGCTCTGCAGCGCCACGAACCCGAAGAGGTCCTTGGGATCGTCGAGCGCCGGGATGAGGTCGATGTCGCGGATGTGCACGGTGCTCAGGTCGCGCAGGTAGCGCAGCGCTGAGAAGTCTTCGATAGCGAAACCGACTGAATCGAACAGCGTGATTTCACTGGCCGAACGCCGTCCGGCCGCCTTGCCACTCAGCACCTGCCAGAGCTCGGTCACCGGGAAGTCGGCCGTCATCTGCTGGATTTCGCCTTCGACCCGGGTTTGCGGCGTGTACTCGCTGAACACAACCGCACTGGCGACGATATCGGGATGGAGCTCCGTCTTACCGGGGCAGTCGCCGCCGATAGCATTGAGATGCATGCCCGGCGCTACGAGGTCGGGCGTCAGCACCTGTGCGCGGGTCTTGTCGGCGGTGCACGTGGTGACGATGTCTGCTCGGTCCACCGCTTCAGCCACCGAACCGGCACGAACGATGCGGAGGCCGCTATTGGCCAGGTTGAGGCAGAACTTGTCCATCGCTTCGGTATCGATGTCGAACACCCGCACCTCTTCGACTCCGAGCAGCGCCCTGAAGGCGAGCGCCTGGAACTCGGACTGCGCGCCCGCCCCGATCAGCGCCATGGTTCGACTGTCGGCGCGCGCCAGGGAACGCGCCGCGACGGCCGAAGTTGCAGCCGTACGCAGGGCGGTGAGGATCGTCATCTCGGATACCAGAGCGGGATAACCGGTCGCCACGTCGGCGAGAACCCCGAAGGCGGTGACCGTCAGCTTGCCGACCGCGGTGTTGCCGGGATGCCCATTGACGAACTTCATGGCGTAGAGTTCGCCGTCAGAGGCCGGCATCAGCTCGATCACTCCGTTACGGCTATGGCTGGCAAGCCGGGCGGCCTTCTCGAATCGCTCCCAGCGGCGGAAATCGGCCTCGAGATAGCCGGCGAGGCCAACGAGGAAGGGCTCGATGCCGATGCGATGCAGCAGGTCGCGGATGTCGCTGCTGCCGATGAACTGGGTCATATGGGCCTCTTACTCTGGGAAGCAGTCAGGCTTCGGTTGGTTCTCAGGCTATGGTCAGGTCCCGAACGCCTGCCGTGCGCGACGCCGGGGTAAGTTCGCCGAACAACTGGGCGGCGAGGGCGAGCATCAGGTCGGCGCTCTTGCCGCGGCTGTCGAGCACGGGGTTGAGCTCGACCAGGTCGAGCGAGCCGACACGGCCGCTGCGGTGCAGCAGGTCCATGACCATCTGCCCCTCCTCGAGCGTGAGCCCTCCCGCCACTGTCGTACCGACGCCCGGCGCGAGGCTCGGATCCATGGCATCGACATCGAGTGACAGGTGGAGGTGGCCGTTCACCGCTTCGACGCGGTCGAGGAAGCGGCGGAGCGGCGCGGCGACGCCGATGAGGCGGATCGCATCCATGCCCACCACCTCGACGCCGCGATCGTCGATCAGTTGCGCCTCTTCGCAATCGAGCGCGCGGGCGCCCAGGATCATGACGTTGGCCGGATCGACCGGGGCAAACCAGGCGTCGTCATTGGCAAAGCCCGGCTCCCCGCATAGGCGAGCCAGCGACATGCCGTGAATGTTGCCGGTCTCGGTGGTCGCCCAGGTGTTGAAATCGCCATGGGCATCGAACCACAGGACGAACAGCGGTCGGCCGGCGTCGCGGCAGTGGCGGGCGACGCCTGCCACCGAGCCCATCGAGATCGAGTGGTCTCCGCCAAGGAATACTGGCCGGGCGCCGGTCTCGAGGCTGCGGTAGCCGGCCTCGCTGGCCCCGGCGGCCAGTGCCTCGATCTCTGCCGCGGCCGAAAGCCCGGGCGCCACATTGACGTCGCCGAGGTCGGCAACGACATAGCCGAGGCTCGCAAACCGCTCTGCCAGTCCCGCGGTACGCAGGTCGTCCGGGCCGAGAGCGGCGCCCCGGCAGGACGCGCCGGCATCCGTCGGTACCCCGATCAGGTCGATGCGATTGCCGGCAGACGGGCGGCGGGGGCGAGCGTCGTGGAGCATCTCGGTGTCCTCGATTGCGGTGTTCACACTATTTGAGGTCGATCCGACGCTGACGAAAAGCCGGAGAAGTGATAGGATTGTGTATCGGACTTCGCAAAGTGATGGGAAATCGTGACGATTAGCGCACCTGGCCTCGACGATCTCGACTATCGGTTGATCGCGTTGCTGCGCACCGATGGCCGGATGCCGGTCGCCAAGCTCGCGGTGCAACTCGGCGTCTCCCGGGCAACCGTGACGGCGCGCATGGAGCGGCTGGAACGTTCCGGCGCGATCGCCGGCTACACCGTGGTGGTTCAGGCGCAGGGCCGGGCGGACGCGGTGCGCGCCATCACCATGGTCGAGGTGGATGGCAAGAACTCCGAGCAGATCATTCGCCGCCTCGCCGGCTTTCCGGAGATCCGCGGGCTCTACACCACCAATGGTCGCTGGGACCTGGTGGCGGAGATCGAAACCGCGACCCTGCGCGAGTTCGACGAGCTGCTGCGTAAGGTCCGCCAGATCGATGGCATAGCCAATACCGAGACCAGCATTCTGCTTGGAGCGCGCAAGGAGCTGGGGTGATCAGCCAGCCGCGTCGCGCAAGGCGCCGGGCAACTCGGCTGCCACCACATCAAGCTCTTCCGGTCGTCCGACGCTGATCCGGATGTGGCGGTCGAGCCCGGGCGCCATCGGCTTGCGCACGAACACGCCCCGAGCTTCGAGCGCCTTCAGCACCCGCAGGGCGAAATCGCCATCCCGACCGCAGTCGACCGCGACGAAATTGGTGGCGGACCGGACCGCGGTAAGGCCGTTGGCAGTGGCAATGGCGTAGATGCGTTCACGTCCTGCGGCGACTTGCGCCACCACGTAGGCCAGCCAGTCCTGATCCCCGAGCGCCGCCATCGCTGCGACCTGGCTCAGCCGGGTGACGCCGAAATGGTTGCGCACTTTGTCGAATGCCGTGATGAAGCCGGCCTCGCCGACGGAATAACCGACCCGCATGCCGGCAAGGCCATAGGCCTTGGAGAAGGTGCGGGTGCGAACCAGGTTGGGCCGCGATACATCGAGTGTGGGCAGGGTGCCCGGCGGTGCGGTCTCGCAATAGGCCTCATCGAGCAGAATCAGCGTCTCGTCCGGTACGGCAGCGATGAAGCGTTCAATCTCCCCGGCACCCCACCAGGTGCCCATCGGATTGTCCGGGTTGGAGAGGTAGATCACCTTGGCCCGTTCGCGCCGCGCGGCCTCGGCGAGCGCCTCGAGATCTTCGTGGTGACCGGAATACGGCACCGCGACGATTCGGCCGCCGAAACCGGCCACGTGATAGTTGAACGTCGGATAGGCGCCGAGCGAGGTCACCGCCACGTCACCCGGCTTGGTGATCAGCCTCGCGATCAGTCCGTGCAGCCCATCGATGCCCTCGCCAACCGCGACATTGGTCGTGGGGACACCGAGATGCGCAGCGAGCGCCGCCTTGAGGTCATGGATTTCGGGATCACCGTACCTCCAGACGCCGTCCGCCGCCGCTGCGATAGCCTCGATCACCTTGGGCGATGGTCCAAAACCGCTCTCGTTAGCCCCGACCCGGGCTCGGAACGGCACTCCTGTTCGCCGTTCCAGCGCCTCGGGACCGGTGAACGGCACGGTCGAGGGCAGGGATTGGGCGAGGGGCGTAAGGATCGGGCGCATGGCGGCGAACTTAGCGCGCTTGTCGGGCGCTGCAACTGTATCGCTTCGCACCACGTATCTGTTTGGTTACATCGCCCTGCCGCACGTTAGTTTGTGTTGTGCGTGACGCAGGCGCGGGACAACATCGACGGCAATCAGAACCTTCGGGATAACTTCGATGATGAAGAACAGGCTGGCGCTCGCGGTGGCACTCGTGGGTGCGCTGGGGATGACTGGGGCGCAGGGCGCCGAGACGGCAACGGCGATTTTCGCCGGCGGCTGTTTCTGGTCGATCGAAAGCGACTTCGACCACGCGCCGGGTGTCATCTCCACCACGTCCGGCTATATCGGCGGGCATGTCGACAACCCGACCTATGAGCAGGTGGTCACCGAAACCACCGGGCATCGCGAAGCGGTAAAGATCGTCTACGATCCCGCGGTGATCAGCTACGACAAGCTGGTCGATACCTTCTTCCACCTGATCGACCCGATCGAGACGCGCGGCCAGTTCTGCGATTTCGGCGAAAGCTATACCACCGCGATCTATGCCGGCACCGATGCCGAACTGAAGCAAGCCGAGGCGGGCAAGGAAGCCACTGCGGCAGCGCTCGGCAAGCCGGTGGCGACCATCGTCGCCATGGCACCGACCTTCTGGCCGGCCGAGGATTATCATCAAGACTTCTGGAAGGGCTCGGAGATGCTGCAGAACGGCCTCACCCGCGCCCAGCACTATGCCCGCTACCGCGCCGGCTGCGGCAAAAATGGCCAGGTCGAAGCCATCTGGGGTAAGGACGCGTTCCGCGGGCTCGACGGGCACGCCTGAGGTCTGACGACCTGCGCGGCCACCAACTCGGTGTCATCCCCGCGAAAGCGGGGATTTCCGTTTGGGAGGGGGCAGCAAGAAAACAGGGATTCACGCTTTCGGGTGAATGACCCGGTGGGTGGGCGCCGGCAGGGCGTCTATGTCAGATCCGGCGTTCGCTCGCCGGCGTTCTGCGTGTGTGGGTCGGCCGCCAGTTCCACCTGCACGTGCTCGTCCTCGGCGGAGAGCATCTTGTTGATGGCGAGCTTTGCCTTCTCGGTCAGGTCCCGCAGCGTCGGCAGGTATTCCGGCGTCGGCACCCAGGTGCGCAGCTGCAGCATGATCTTGTCGCCGACAAAACTCTCGACATGCACCGTCGGCGGCGGATCGACCTGCACGCGCTTGTCGGAGGTGGCGATTTTCAGCATGGTCCGGCGCGCCGCCGCGACATTGATCGAGTCCGGCACGGTGATGTTCACATCGATTCGCCGGCGCGGCTCGCGGCTGTGATTGGTGATCGCCGACGACCAGAGCTTCTGATTCGGCGTGAAGATGTAGAGCCCGCTGGTCGAGCGGAGGCGTGTGCCGAACAGGCCGATCTCCACCACCACGCCGGCAACGCCGTCGCCGACGATGTACTCGCCGATGGCGATGGGCCGAAGCCATACCAGCATGATTCCCGCGGCGATGTTGGCCAGTGTTCCCTGCAGCGCGAGCGCAATGGCGAGGCCGGCGGCGCCGATCACCGCGTAGATCGAGGTGCTCGAAACGCCAACGAAACTCAGCGCCGTGACCACCGAAAAGATGATGATGCCGTAGCGTGTTACCTGCGCCAGCAGGGGCGCGAAATTCTTGTCGACGCCATAGGCGCGCGGCAACAGGTTGCGCACCATGCGCGACAGCGTGCGCGCCAGGTACCAGCCCACGATCAGCACGATGAGCGCGCTGAGGATGGCTACGGAGTTGTCCGCCAGCCATCGCAGCGGCAGGGAGATGGCTTCGGTCGCTTCGGTGGGCAGCTCGTGCATCGGCTCTTCGTGGGCTCTGGCGTTGCGGGCGTTAACTTATCAATCTGGCAAAAGCAGGAAAGTCCACAGCAACGCGAATAGGTGCTGGACAAGGTGGGGAACCCCTGTTAGTCAGCCGCTCGGACCGGGTGCGTAGCTCAGATGGTAGAGCAGCTGACTCTTAATCAGCGGGTCCACGGTTCGAGTCCGTGCGCACCCACCAATCCTCCTAGATCGTTGATATGTATCGCGAACCACCGCTCATGCGGTGGGCCCCTCGGGGCGCGGAAACTGACGGGGAAGGTCCCTGATCTTGATGCTGCCCGACCAACGCGGCTTGCGTCGGTCTGCGCGGGAAGCGGCTCCGGCGGGGCGACCATGGCGGCGCCAGCCAGTACCGTTCGGCAGCCGGCGAGGCGCCAGCCGCAGCAGCCGCATCTGGAAATGGCTTCCATCCTGAGCGAAAACCGTCTCCGGGCGTCGAATTGATCTAATGGCGCTCTTCACAAGGCGCGCGGTGCCGCTTACATAGCCCCACTCACCTTGCTCACGGAGATACCCCGGAATGCCCTTCGGCCTTGATGCTTCGGCTTTTGCGGCATTCTTTCAGGTTATCATGATCGATCTGGTGCTCGCTGGCGACAACGCGGTCGTCATCGGGCTCGCCGCCGCCGGACTGCCGGCCGATCTCCGCCGCAAAGCCATCCTCATCGGCATCATCGCTGCGACGATCCTGCGCATCTGTTTCGCGTTGATCACCACGCAACTGCTGGCGCTCGGTGGCGGCCTGCTCATCGCCGGCGGCCTGCTGCTGCTCTGGGTGTGCTGGAAGATGTATCGCGAGCTGTCGGTCTCGCATGAGGACGAGCACGAGGCCAACGAAGCGCTCGCCGATGCCGACCTCAACGCCGACGGTACGGTTGCCGGCAAGGGCAAGAAGAAGTCGCTGAAGGCGGCTGTCTGGCAGATCATCATCGCCGACGTCTCGATGTCGCTCGACAACGTGCTGGCCGTAGCCGGCGCGGCTCAGCACCACGAAGTGGCGTTGATCTTCGGGCTCGGCCTGTCGGTGCTGCTAATGGGCGTCGCCGCAACCCTCGTGGCAGGCCTGCTGCACAAGTACCGCTGGATCGCCTGGCTCGGTTTGGTGATCATCCTCTACGTGGCGGTCAAGATGCTCTACGAGGGCGCCGACCAGTTGCTCGGCCACACCCTGCCGATGATCCCGCTGATCAAGGGGGCTCCGCCGGTCCCCGTGGTGCACTAACCCCGCCGTAACCACGGCCCGAGTTTCTTCGCATTGCGAGGCGGGCCGTAGGGATTTGCTCATCGCAGGGGCGATAGCGTCCGGCAGGTTTCTGCCGGATTTCGTCCATGTCCCTTGCCGCTCTTTCGCTCAGCCCTGTCGCGCAGTTCGCCGCCCCGTCGCGGCCAGTCGCCAGCAGCTTCGCCATGCAGTTGGTCGAGCCCGAGGCCTGGGACGATGCGATCGCCGATTTCGAAGGGGTCTGCCAGGAGCAGCTCGCTACCTTCGCGCGGGCTCGCTGGCCGGGGGTGGCACTCGAGCCGCAGCTGTTCACGCTGGCGGGCGAAGTGGTCGGCGGCTGCCTGATCATGGTACAGCCGTTGCCGCTCGGGCTTGGCTCCATTGCGGTGGCCAAGTGGGCGCCGATGCTCCGCCGTACCGAGACGGCCGACGCCAACGCCATCTACGCCCGGATGATCGAGGCGCTGTCCGATGAGTACGCAGTCCGCCGCCGCATGATGCTCTCGGTGCTGCCGCGCGCTGCGTTGGGAGCGAGCAATGCCGAGTACGAACACCTGCTTCGGCGTGGCTTCCGCCAGGGGGCCAGGCTGCAGTTTCCGGATCGCTACGTCGTCAACCTGCGACTGAGCGACGCCGAACAGCGTTCGAGCTTCCACCAGAAGTGGCGCTACCACCTCAACAAGGCCGACAAGGCCGGCCTGAGCTTCGAGCGCGCCAGTCCCGAACAGCGGCCGGAGTTCGACGCGCTTTACGAACAGATGGTCGATCGCAAGAAGTTTCCTGACCATTCGGCCTACGGCACGGTGCCGGCGCTGCTGGCGATGGAGAACCCGACGCTCAGGCCGGAACTGTTCTTCGTCCGTCACAGCTCGGGCGAGATCGTCGCCGGGGCGATCATCTTCAAGGCCGGCGACCGCGCCGTCTATCTCTACGGCGCCACCAGCGCCGCGGCGCTCGAGCTGCGCGCCGGCTATTTCCTACACTGGCACATTATCCGCTGGCTGCGCGATAACACCTCGGCCCGCTGGTACGACCTTGGCGGTACCGATGGTTTCCAGGGGCTGCACCAGTTCAAGAAGGGGATGGTCGGCGAGCGCGGTGTGATCGCCCCCGTCCCGCCGGTAGCGAACTTCGCTGCCCATTGGTGGCCGCGCCTCCTGGGCGAAGGCGCCTTCGCCGGCCGCGAGCTGGCCCATGGCCTCGGCCGCTACATCGACCGATTGCGGCCGGACCGGGCGACGCCGGATCAGCAAAAGAGCGTCGAATGAGCCTGCGGCAGCGTCTCGTCTCGCAATCCAGCGTGATCTTCGGCGCCCGGCTGTTCGGCGCCGGCGTGATCTTTCTCGCCCAAGCGGCGATCGCCCGGCTCTGGGGCGCCGAGATTCTCGGCGAATACCTGCTGATCATCGCCACGGTGAACATTGTGGCCGTGGTGATGCCGCTGGGCTTTGAGACCATCGGCACCTACTTCGCGGCCGAGTATCGCTCGCAGGGTCAGGGACGCCTGCTGCGTGGTTTCATGCTGCGTGCCTATGGTCACGTTGCCATTACCTCGATGTTCCTGCTGGTGGTGGGCTACCCCCTGGCCGCGTTGTTCGGCGAGCCGGGCAGGGTGTTGGCCGCCCACTGGCTGCCGGCCTGCCTGATGGCGCTGGCCACTGCGGTCGTTTACTGCAACAGCGCGCTGCTGGTGGGGCTGAAGCGGCCGTTTGCCGGCTTCTTCGCCGATACCATCTTCCGACCACTGCTCATCGTCCTTTGCTTCGCCCTGGCCGCGATGGCCGGTGACGCCGAAGCGAAGTTTGCCGAACTGATCTGGCTCCTCGCCATTGGCTTCGCCGTGATCGCCGCGGCCCAGTTCGCCTGGGTGCTGCGTGCTGCGCGTCAGGTTCCCGACGCTGCGGTTGGCGCGCCAACCGAGGTCAGGCGTTGGTGGCGCTTCGCGCTGCCCTGGGTGGTGATTGCGCTCGCCACCGATTTCTTCTTCGACATCGATCTGCTGATCCTGTCGCATTTCCTCGATCGCGAAAGCCTCGCGGTGTTCGGCGTGTGCACGCGGGTGTTCTCGCTGGTGGCGTTCGGTGTCTCGGCGGTCTACGCGGTGACGCTGCCCGAAATGTTCGAACGCAACGCGGCTGCCGATCGACCGGGCTTCCTCAAGCAGATCGGCGAAGCCAACCTTGTCGCCTGTGCCATCTCGGTAGCCCTGTTCGCCATCGTCGTCCTCACCGGCCCGCTGCTGCTCATGCTGTTCGGTCCTGCGTTTCAGGCCGGCGTCGCGCCGTTGGCCGTACTCTGCCTGGCGCTTTGCGTCCGCTCGCTGTTCGGCCCGGCTGCGCTTGTCTTGTCGATCCATGACCGGCCCTACGCCACGCTCCCGGCGATCGGCCTCGGCATGGGCATACTGGTTGGCGCCAACATTCTGCTCGTGCCGGCACATGGCTTAATGGGGGCTGCAGTAGCGGCCCTTGCGGCCCAGACCTTCTGGTCGGCGGCAATGTGGCTGACGGCGAAGCGGTTGGCGGGAATCGATGTGTCGATCGGGCCGCGGCTGCGCGAACTGCTGGCCAGCCGGCGGGTGAGACGGCTCTAGCGGAGGAGGGGCTCGGGAGGCAACCTCACCGCCCCAGCAGCATATCTAGCCGCGCTTTGAATTTGGCTATGCGGCCCATGCTCATGCCCGAGTCATAGTCCTCGGTAAGCTTGGTGTAGAACTTCTCCATCACCACGTAGTCCTGCCCGAAAATCTGCTGGCGCAGCAGCGCCGCCTGTTCGTAGCCGTAGCGACGGAGCAGGGCGAGGGCGACTTCGTTCTCCGGCCGCACCCAGGTGAAGGCTTTGTGGAACTTGCCGTTGTCCCAGTGCTCGTCGAATACCCGCATGCCGTAGAGGCCGAGCCGGCTCTGCCGGTGCGAGGGGAAGATCCAGCTCCAGTAGCGGAAGATCGAGCCGGTCTCGGGCCCGGAAACGAGCCCGCCGCCCGGCACGCCGTCTTGCGTCAGGATAATGACGTGGAACGGGTCGACGCGCTGCAAAGCGCGCAGGAACCCCTTGGTCAGGCGGTCTTTCTCGTGCGCCTTGAAGCGATCCGAGTAGTGCGGCGACTCGTCGATCACCGCCATCAATTCGGCGTGGATCATGTCGAGCTCGTCCGGTCGCGCCGCGTGATAGCCGAGTTCGGGCATCGGAGCCTCCAAATGGTATTGCCGCCATTGTCGCGGCAAACCGCCGAAAAAGCGTTTACCGCAAGGGTTTCCCAAGCGTTTCTCTAGGCCGAAAGACGGCAAGTGGTCTGCTTGCCCCACCTTGAGGGCTTGGTTAGAACGGTTCGCAAAACTCGGGAGGATTTGCGATGAGCGAGAGTTTGGTGTTCGCCCCCAGCGCGGCGGCGATTGCACGGACGCGGACCACGGCGGCGCAGTATGAGGAAATGTACGCCCGCTCGCTGAGCGATCCAGATGGCTTCTGGAAGGAACAGTCGCAGCGCATCGACTGGATCAAGGCCCCGACCAGGATCAAGAACACCAGCTACGTCTACCCCGACATCTCGATCAAATGGTTCGAGGACGGGGTACTGAACATCTCCGCCAACTGCGTCGATCGCCACCTCGCCACCCGTGCTGACGAGACGGCGATCATCTGGGAAGGCGATGTCCCGGGCACCGACGACAAGGTCACCTACCGCCAGTTGCACGAGCGTCTTGGCCGTTTCGCCAATGTGCTGAAGGCCAACGGCGTCAAGAAGGGCGATCGCGTTACCATCTACATGCCGATGATCATCGACACTGCCGTGGCGATGCTGGCCTGCGCCCGCATCGGTGCGGTGCACTCGGTGATCTTCGGTGGCTTCTCGCCGGATTCGATCGCCGGCCGCATCAACGACTGCGATTCGAAGATCGTGCTGACCGCCGATGAGGGGCGCCGCGGCGGCAAGACCATTCCGCTGAAGAAGAACGTCGACGAAGCGCTGCTGAAGACCCCGGGCGTCGAGCGCGTCATCGTCGTCAAGAACACCGGTAACGCGGTTGAGATGAAGGCCGGCCGCGACGTCTGGTACGCCGACGAAGCCGCCAAGGTCTCCGCCGAGTGCGCGCCCGAGCCGATGAATGCCGAGGATCCGCTGTTCATCCTCTACACCTCGGGCTCCACCGGCAAGCCCAAGGGCGTACTGCACACCACCGGCGGCTACATCGTCTGGGCATCGCTCACCCACGAGCGTGTGTTCGACTACCGTCCTGGCGAGGTCTACTGGTGCACCGCCGACGTCGGCTGGGTCACCGGCCACAGCTACATCGTCTACGGGCCGCTCGCCAACGGCGCGACCACGCTGATGTTCGAGGGCATCCCGAGCTATCCCGATGCCGGCCGCTGCTGGCAGGTGGTGGAAAAGCACAAGGTCAACATCTTCTACACCGCGCCCACCGCCATCCGCGCACTGATGGGGGCCGGCGCCGACATTCCCGACCAGTATGCCATGCCGTCGCTGCGCCTGCTCGGCTCGGTCGGCGAGCCGATCAACCCCGAAGCCTGGCTCTGGTACCACAAGCATGTGGGCAAGGAGCGCTGCGAAGTCGTCGACACGTGGTGGCAGACCGAAACCGGCGGCATCCTGATCTCGGCGCTGCCCGGCGCCATCGCGGCGAAACCCGGCTCCGCCACCAAGCCGTTCTTCGGCATCAAGCCGATCGTGTTGTCGCCCGAGGGCAAGCTCCAGGAGCAGACCAAGGCGGAAGGCGTGCTCTGCATCGCCGACAGCTGGCCGGGCCAGATGCGCACGGTCTATGGCGACCATGCACGGTTCGTTTCGACCTATTTCGAGACCTACAAGGGCTACTACTTCACCGGTGACGGCTGCCGCCGCGACGAGGACGGCTATTACTGGATCACCGGCCGCGTCGATGACGTGCTCAACGTCTCCGGCCACCGCATCGGCACCGCTGAGGTCGAGAGTGCGCTGGTGGCGCATCCCAAGGTCGCCGAGGCGGCCGTCGTCGGTTATCCGCACGACATCAAGGGGCAGGGCATCTATTGCTATGTCACCCTGATGGCCGGCGAAAAGGGCGACGACGCGCTGAAGACCGAACTCCGCAACTGGGTGCGCAAGGAAATCGGTGCCATCGCCTCGCCCGACCTGATGCAGTTCGCCCCGGGCCTGCCCAAGACCCGCTCCGGCAAGATCATGCGCCGGATCCTGCGCAAGATTGCCGAGAACGACTATGGCGCGCTCGGCGACACCACGACGCTCGCCGACCCGGGCGTTGTGACCGACCTGATCGAGAACCGGCAGAACCGCTGACCTCTGAGCGTGGGGCCTCCCCCACCCTTGATCCCTCCCCACAAGGGGGAGGGAGACGCTTGAGCGCCGGCCTTTCAGCTATCGCCTCCCTCCCCCTTGTGGGGAGGGACTGAGGGTGGGGGTGCCCCCACGCTCCGGCCAATCGGTGTTTCGCCGCATTCTCTTGCCACAAGCCGCGTCCCAGTTCTTCGAGACCCCTTTCATGCGCCTCGCCACGCTGCTCCTCGCGACGCTTCTTCCTCTTGCCGCCTCGCCTGCCTTCGCTCAGACGCTCGAGCAGATGGCGGGGCAGATGATCATTGTCGGCTTTGTCGGTAACGGCGTGGATGACAAGGGCGTCGCCGCGCTCCGGGCCGAAGTGGCGGCAGGCGATATCGGCGGGGTCATGTACCTGAAGACCAATGTTGCGAGCCGCAAAGCGGTGGAAGCGATGAATACGGCATTCCGTGAGGCGGCTCCAGCAGGGCTGCCGCCGTTCATCACTCTCGATCAGGAGGGTGGGCTGGTCGAGCGGCTCGACAAGTCCGTCGGCTTCAAGGAAATCCCCGATGCGGCGTCGGTCGCTGCCAGGAACAGCCCGGCCGAGGCCCGCGGCATCTATGATGGTCAGGCCGAAGGCGTCGCCGCCTGGGGCTTCAATGTCAATTTCGCGCCGGTGGTCGATCTCTCGGTCAACCCGAACAACCAGGTGATCGCCAAATATGGCCGCGCCTTCGGCAAGGACGGCAAGCTGGTAGCCGAGTACGCAGGCGAGGTGATCGCGGCCCACCACGCAGCGGGCCTGCTCACCTCGCTCAAGCACTTCCCCGGGCACGGCTCATCCACCGCCGACAGCCACGAGGGCTATGTCGATATCACCAAGACGTGGCAGGACAGCGAGCTCGAGCCCTATCGCGAGCTGATCGCCGGCGGCTATGACGACATGGTGATGATCGGCCACCTGATCGATACCAAGGTCGATCCCTCCGGCATGCCGTCGAGCCTCTCGAAGCCCTGGATCGAGGGTGTGCTGCGCGAAAAGCTTGGCTTCAAGGGTGTGGTGATCACCGACGATCTCGAGATGGGCGCCATCCGCGACCACTTCAGCCTCAAGCAGACGGTGGTCAATGCGGTGAATGCCGGCGTCGATATCCTGCTGTTCTCCAACACTGCCTACCAGCGCGCCACGTTGGGCGACGAGGTGCGCGCCATCCTCCTCGCCGAAGCCGATGCCGATCCGGCATTCAAGGCGCGGATCGAGGAGAGCTTCGAGCGCATCGTGGCGTTGAAATCGCGCATCGGAGCCGGCAATGTCCAGGCTCAGTAAGGCCGAGATCATCGCCTCGCTCGGGCTCGGCGGCCACTTCGAAGGCGGCTATTTCCGCGAGACCTTCCGTCCGACGCATCGCGACAAGCTGCAGACCGTCCGCGGCCCGCGCGGCACCATGACCAGCATCTACTACATGCTGACCGACGATTCCCCGGTGGATCACTTCCACACCAAGCACTCGGACGGCATCCAGTTCCACCATTTCGGGGCGCCGCTGACCTACCACATGATCCACCCCGACGGCCGCTACGAGGCGGTGGTGCTGGGACCGGACCTCGCAGCAGGGCAGGTGCCGAGCCTCGCCGTCACCGGTGGTGTCTGGAAGGCCGCGGAACTGCCGACCGGCGAGTATGGTCTCGTCAGCGAGGTGGTGGCGCCGGGCTGGGAGATGGAGGACATGATCCTCGTCACCCGCGCCGAGCTGCTGGCCCGTTTTCCCCAGCATGCCGAGATCATCACCCGGCTGACCCCGGCGCCGTAACTCGCGCGGGGGTTGTCGCGAGGGCACGGTTTCCCTTATGAGGGCCGGAGTTTTCCCCACCTCGTGGCCCGGCGTGCGCCGAAAGCGCTCCCGTCCCGTAGGTCAAATAGGCTAAACTTCCGGTCCCGAAAGCGAGAGGCAAAAGCATGAGCGAAGAGGGCAGGGAGGTACGGCGGGTTCGCGCGCTGTTCATCTCCGACGTGCATCTCGGCATGCGCCCCACCCGCATCACCCAGCTGATCGATTTCCTGCGCTGGCACGAAGCCGAGACGATCTATCTCGTCGGCGACATCGTTGATGGCTGGCGGCTCGCCAAGGCCTGGCACTGGCCGGCTGAGTATCATCAACTGGTCGAGATCTTCCTCGACAAGGCGCTTGCCGGCACCCGCATCGTGGTGCTGCCCGGCAACCACGACGAATTCCTGCGCGAGTATCTCGGCACCTATTTCGGTGAGGTCGAGTTCGTCGACCGCACCGTTCACACTACGGCGCAAGGCAAGACCTACGTGGTCATGCATGGCGACCAGTTCGATGTGGTCGTGGCGCACGCCAAGTGGCTGGCGCATGTCGGCGACTGGGCCTATCGCGCCGCGCTCCGGCTCAACATTGCAGTCAACTGGGTGCGCCGGCGCATGGGCCTGACCTACTGGTCGCTCTCGGCCTGGGCCAAGCACAAGGTGAAGAACGCCGTCAGCGTCATCGGCCGCTTCGAGGAAGCACTGACGCTGGAAGCTCGCGACAGCGGCGCCGACGGCGTCATCTGTGGTCACATCCACTACGCCGACATGCACGAGCGGCTCGGCATCCACTACGTCAATACCGGCGACTGGGTGGAAAGCTGCACCGCCGTCTGCGAGACGCATGAGGGCGTGCTGGAACTGGTCCGCTGGACCGAAACTCCGCTACCCCGCAAGCCGCGGCGGCTGCGGCTGCGGCGGGCGCCGGCGGTGCCGGGGCAGTAGTCAGCCGATAGAGACGGCCCCCTCCCGGCCTCCCCCATGAAGGGGGAGGTGAAGAGTCGAGGCTCGGTCTCCAATCTTGCCAGGCACACCGGCCGGCACCTCCCCCTTCATGGGGGAGCATGGGAGAGGCCGTCTGTGACAGTCGTCCCCCGCCCGTCATCGCCCCGTCACACCGCATTCGCAGCTCTGTCACCCGACTCCCGTAAACCCACGCCATCGCTTGCCGATGGATGGGTCCGATGCGCAAGGTTCTGATCGTCACCGATGCCTGGCTGCCGCAAACTAATGGGGTGGTCCGCTGCCTCGAAGCGGTCGGCCGGGAGTTGATGGGTCGCGGCCATGCGGTGAGCTACCTCACCCCGGAAGGGTTCTGGACCTTCCCGATGCCGACCTATCCTGAAATCCGGTTGTCGCTGGTCACCCCGATGACTATCGGCCAAGTCATCGCCCGCGAGGCGCCCGACCACATCCACATCGCCACCGAAGGCCCGCTCGGGTTGCTCGCCCGCTTTGTCTGCCTCGAGCAGGGGCTGGCCTTCACCACCAGCTATCATACTCGCTTCCCCGAATATGTCGCGGCGCGGATGCCGATCCCGACCGAGTGGACTTATGGCTTCCTGCGCTGGTTCCACGGCCCTGCCGCCGCAACGCTGGTCCCCACCGCCTCGATGCAGGAAGAGCTCGCCGCGCGCCAGTTTGGCCATACGCGGTTGTGGACCCGTGGCGTCGATCACTCCCGTTTCTCGCCCGGACCGAAGAGCGAGTTCATCGAACTGCCGGGTCCGCATCTGCTCTATGTCGGCCGTGTCGCGGTGGAAAAGAACGTTGAAGCCTTCCTCAAGCTGGATGTTCCCGGCACCAAGATCATCGTCGGCGACGGACCGGCCCGCGCCGAACTCGCGGCGCGCTATCCCGATGCGGTATTTCTTGGTTTGAGGACCGGCGAGGAACTGTCGCGGCTTTACCGCTCGGCCGACGTCTTCGTCTTCCCCAGCCGCACCGACACCTTCGGCAACGTGATGATCGAGGCGTTGGCATCGGGTGTCCCCGTCGCCGCCTATCCGGTCACCGGTCCGCGCGATATCCTCACCGATCCCTCATGCGGCGCGCTGGATGAAGATCTCGGCTTCGCCGTGATCCGCGCCCTGACCCTCAGCCGCGACGCCGCCCGGGCCCACGCGCTGGGCTTCACCTGGTCGCGCTGTGCCGACATCTTCCTCGATGCCCTGGTGCCGGTGCGCGAGGCTGCGGCGAAAGCGGCATAACGCAGCGGATAAGCCGCATTTATGCCGAGCCGATTGATCTTTCCGCGCCCGCTCTGCACTGTCCCGCCGTGCGGCGGATTCTCCCGCCCGGAGCACACCCGGATGTCGTCGACCACTATCGCCACGCGCATCTCGCCAGAGCTGCGCGCTGCGATCTATCATTTCACCGTCTTCGGCAGCACCGGCGTGGCGTCGGTCTATCTCGGCATCTGGCTGATCAACCACGGCATCAGTGCCGAAGAGATCGGCATCATCAACGCGGCCCCCCTCGTTGCCATGCTGCTGGTCAACCAGCTGGTCGGCCGCATTGCCGATCGGATGCCGGATTGGCGCGGTGTCATCATCGTCCTGTCGCTGATATCAGGGCTGGTGCCGATCGGGTTGTTCTTCGTCTCCGGCTTCTGGGGCATCCTCGGCATCTGGATCTTCTCGGTAATGCCAGCCTTCGCGCTGGTGCCCGTCGTCGATGCCGCGACGCTCAGGATGACGCAACGGCGGGGCACAGATTTCAGCGCGGTGCGCGCCTGGGGCACTGTTGGCTTCATGGTGGCGACGCTCTGTAGCGGCCCACTGATCGCCTGGCTCGGCGACGGCGCATTTGTTCCGGTGTTCGTCGCCTTCGCGCTGCTGCGCGCCGTGCTGGCGTTCCAGCTGCCGCAGTTCCGGTCCGGCGAGGATCGCGCTGCCGTCAGGAAGGGAGCCCGGCATCTGCGCGATGTGCTGAAGCCGTGGTTCGTGATGGGGCTGCTTGGCCTCAGCATCCTCTACTCAACCCATAGCGCGATGACTGCCTTCGCCGCGATCCTGTGGACCGAGCAGGGCATCTCACCGGGGCTGATCGGACCACTCACTGCCACCATGGCTGCGGCCGAAGCGGTGATGATGTTCGTCTGGAGCCGGTTGAAGCTGAGGGTTTCGGCGCGCCACATCATCATCTTCGCCTGCCTCGTCGCTGCCTTGCGATGGACAGCGATGGCGTTCTCACCGCCGGTCTGGGTGCTGTTCGGGCTGCAGCTGTTGCACTCGATCACCTTCGCCATGGGGTACCTGGGCGGCATCTACTTCATCGCCAATTGGACCAGCGACGACATTGCCGCCGAGGCGCAGGGCTTCTCCTATGTGTTGCAGCAGGCGATGTCGGTGGTAGCGATCCTCGCCATGGGCTGGTTCGTTGCCGCCTTTGGTCCAATGGCGTGGTTGTTCGTCGCGGCCTATGCCGTTCTCGGAGCGCTTTGCGTGGTGCTCTCGCTGAAGCTGCAACCCCCATCCGCGCACCCGATCACGTCGGATCAGCTGAGCGTAGCCGATCCGGCCCCCTGAGGTTTGACATGCCTGCCAAATCGGCCCCAGAGCCGTTCATCACGCCCGAGCTGCGCGCCACGGCGTTCTACTTTTCCATCTATATGGCGGGAGCGGCTTTCAACGTTTATGGCGGCATCTGGTTCGCGGACAAGGGGCTGACCTCGGAGCAGATCGGCATCATCAACGCCGTGCCGGTACTGGTCACGCTGCTGCTCAACATCGTTGTCGGCCGGCTCGCTGACAGGGCCTCGGACTGGCGGCAGGTGATCGTGTTCGGCTGCAGCCTCGCCGCACTGATCCCCATCGCGCTGTTCTACGTCCACGATTTCTGGGGCATTCTGATCGTCTGGACCCTGGCGCTCCTGCCCATCAACGTCGTTGGCCCGGTGGTCGATGCCGCCACCATGCGGATGACGCGGCGGCGCGGCACCCAATATGGCCCGATCCGGGCCTGGGGCACCGTCGGCTATATGGTGACGCTGTTCGCCGTCGGCTGGGTCATCAGCACCTTTGGCGGGGGCATCTTCCTGCCGATGTTCGTCGGCCTGTCGATCCTTCGCGGTCTCGTCGCCTTCGGCCTGCCGCGCTTCCGCGCCGGTGAAGGCGAGCAGAAGCCCCCGATGTCCGGCGCGACGCATCTGGGCGCGGTGATGAAGCCATTCTTCCTGCTGCCGCTGGTCGGCTTCTCGATGGTCTATGCCACCCACATCGTGCTCAACGCCTTCCAGGCGCTGTTGTGGATGGAGCAGGGGCTTTCGGCAGATCTCATCGCACCGCTGCTTGCCCTGGCGGCCTTTGCCGAGGCGGCGATTATGTTCGTGTTCGGCCGGATCGCCCGCCGCTTCTCAGCCCGCAGCCTGATCCTGCTCTCGGCAGCCACGGCGGTGTTCCGCTGGATCTGCATGGGCTTCCAGCCCGGCCTCGAGTTCCTGATCCCGCTGCAGCTGCTGCATGCCTTCACCTTTGCCCTTGGTTTCATGGGCTGCGTCAACTTCATCGCCAACTGGACCAGCGACGAAATCGCCGCCGAGGCACAGGGCTTCTTCCAGATGCTGCAGCAGGCAATGAGCGTCATCGCGCTGATCGCTTTCGGTTGGCTCACCGGCCTGATGGGTGCTCAGGCCTACTTCATCGCTGCCGGCTTCGCCTTCGTCGGCGCGCTGCTGATCTGGTTGTCGATCACCATGCAGGGCCCGAAGCGCCCGGCCGAGGCGCGGTTGGGCTAGCAAAGCCGGCGCCCCGCTCTATCTCTTCGAGGTAACCCCTAGGAGAGATCGATGAACGATGCGCCCAAACTCTACCAGCCGATCAACTTCGCCCAGAAGTACGAGCTGTTCCCCGAGCAGTGGCAGCCCAAGGTGGTGGCCGAACTGAACGACTACCAGTTCAAGCTGGTGCGTATCGAAGGCGATTTCGTCTGGCACGAGCATCCCGATACCGACGAGGCCTTCATAGTGCTCGAAGGGGAGCTGCGCATCGATTTCCGCGATGGCGCAGTGACGGTGAAGCCGGGTGAGATGTTCGTGGTCAAGCAGGGCGTCGAGCACAAGCCGTACGCGGCCGGCGAAGTGAAGATGATGCTGATCGAGCCTCGTGGCGTTGCCAATACCGGCTCGGCTCCGGGTGAGCGCACGGCCCAGAACGACGTCTGGATCTAGCGGCAAAGAAAAGGCCCGCGGTTTCCCGCGGGCCTCAAGTCGAGGTCAACTCTTACGCGTCAGCCGAGACGGCCGCTGGCGTGGGCCAGCATGGTGTAGACGCGGCCGCGGTCGCTGAGCAGGTACTCGCGGGTCTCCCCGGCCGGGTTCGATCCGGTGGCGGCGCGCTTCAGCAACTGCTCGAATTCGGCCATGTAGGTAGCGGCAGTCTTGGCGAAGTCGCTGTCGCGCTGGATGCGCTTGCGGACTTCGTCATAGGTCGCCTGGCCGCCCAGCGTGTAGATGCGGCGCGAGAACACGTTTTGCTCGCCGGCCTGGTAGCGCTGCCACGCGTCGGCCAGTGCCGAGGGTTCCATCGCCTTGGCAATTTCCTCGGTAAGGGTCGAGAGGTTCTGCGGCTCGGCGGCCGAAGCAGGAGCTGCAGGAGCGGGAGCCGGGGCCGCTGCGGCGGCCGACGGACCCGAAGCGTTGCGCAGCACGTCACGCAGCCAGCCGCCACCTTCTTCGGTCTTGGGCGCAGCGGCAGCGGGCTTGGTCTCCGCGACCGGCTGCGGGCGCGGCGCAGTGACCACCGGGGCCGTAACCTCGGGCATCGCCGTGTAGCGTGCGCGTGTCGGCTCGGGCTTCGGCGGCTCGGCGGCGCGCACCGGCTCCGGACGGACCGGTTCCGGACGCGGCTCGGGCCGCGACGGGGCTTCGTCACGTGCCGGGCGGCTCGGTGCCGGGCGACGCTCGTTGAGGTCGTGGGTCGCCGGCTGGGCACGGACGATGGCGTTAAGTTCGGCGAGCGCCTCGATCTGTTCGGCCACGACGCGACGCATCGCAGCAGCGCTCGACTTGGTCTCTTCCGGCAGCTCCATCACTCCGCGCGCCAGTTCCGAGCGGGTGTTCTCGAGTTCCGAGCCCACTTCCTTGGCGGTGGCGCGCATTGCCGATGCGGTCTCATTGAAGCGCTGCGTTGCGGCCTCGAGCGCCTGCTGCATCTCGAGGATCATCGTCGCCTGCGTCTGGCGCAGGGCATCGGCCGCCCGCTGGCTCTCATTCGATGCGGTATCGGTGAACGAGCCGAGCTGGGTGGCGACGCGGTGCGAAGTACCTTCCAGCGCTTCCTCGAGCAGGTTGGTGCTCTTGCCAAGCACCGACTGCATTTCCGCGGTGGCGCTGGCGAGGGCGTTCTGCACCTTGTCGGTGGTGCCGGTGAGGGCCTGCTCCAGCTGGCCGGTGGTCTCGCCCAGGGCGCTCTGCACGCGCTCGGCGGTGCTGCTCATCACCGTCTCGAGCTGGTTGGTGGTCTCGCCCAGGGCGCTCTGAACGCGCTCGGCCGTGCTGTTCATCACCGTTTCGAGCTGATTGGTGGTCTCGCCCAGGGCGTTCTGCACCTTTTCGGCCGTGCTGGTGAGCACCGATTCGAGTTTGCCGGTGGTCTCGCCCAGGGCGTTCTGCACGATCTCGGCGGTGTTGGTCAGCACGTTGTGCAACTGGCCGGTGGTGTCGGCGAGGGCGGCGTTGATGGTGCCCGAGGTCGCCTCCAGCGTTTCGGCCACGCCTGAGGTGGTCGAGGCCAGAAGCTGTTCCATCGACTCGCGAGCGGCGACCAGGCGCTGCTCGGTCTCTTCCACGGTTTCCGTGATCGAGTGGGCAAAGCCGCGCATGCGGCCGTCGATCTCGTCGGCGCGAGCTGTAAAGGCCTGTGCCAGTTCGTCCATCGCCGAGCGGCGCTCGTCGAGGTTGGCGAGGGTCATGGTGCCCGAAGCCGAGAGGTTCTGCGCCGCGCTGTCGAGGCTCTTGGCCTCGGCATCGAGGTTGCCGAGCATCGAGCCGAATTCGTTGACCATCGAGGCGATCGAGGCCTGCAGGGCGCCGACATGCTCGGTGACCAGCCGCCCGGCTTCCTCGGTCGAGCCGATGGCCTCGCGAACGGTGGTCGAGTAGGTGGCGGTCTGCTGGGCTACCGAGTTCTCGAGGTTGGCAAGGTTCGCCGTCGAGGCGTCGAGCACCTTCTGCAGCAGCATGTTGGAGTCGTTGAGCTTGCCCAAAGCCGTCGTCACATCCGTGAGGATGCGCGAGGTCGACTGGTTCATCAGGTCTTCGGCCTGCGAGGCATTGGTGATCAGCGCCTGTGCCAGCACGTTCCCGTGATTCTGCAGGCTCATCTCGAGCTGCGCCGAACTGTCGGACACCAGCGCCGAGAACGCATCGGTCCGCTCGGACACCACGCGGTTGATCTCGGCCACCTTGCCACCGATGGCGTCGGCAGCAGCAACCGCCTTGATCGAGATCAGCTCGTCGATATTGCTCGACGCCTGCTGGAACTGCGCCAGGGCGCGGCCCACGGCCACGTCCATGCGGTCGGCAGTCGAGGTGACGTCGTCGGCGATGCCCTGCGTCGCCGAAACGATGCGGCGGGAGATGGTCTCCTCGATGCGGTCGGCGCCGGCCTCGAGGTCGGTCATCGACTGCACCAGGGCGGTGTTGATCGCGGTGTTGAGCGAGGCCAGGCGCTCGGCCGTGATGTCGGCGCGGGCGGTAATCGCTTCGGGCAGGGTGCCCAGGCGCTGGTCGACCATGTCGGTGATCGCCTTGCGGGCCGAGTTGACGCCGGTCTCGATGATGTCGGCGGCCTTGCGGGCGCTTTCGCCCACCGTGCCGGCTGCATTCTCGATGCGGGCGTTCACGCCGGCCTCGGCATCGGCCATGCGCAGGATGGCGGTGTCGATGCCGCGGCCGAGACCCTCGCTGACCTCGGCGACCTTGGCCTCGATCAGGGTCGAGACAGCGCCGGCGCGTTCCGAAATCACCTCGGTGACGTTGCGCAGGCTGGTGTCGATGCGGTCGCGCGCCGTCGTGCCCTGTGCGTCGATGGTGCGGGCCAGTTCGCTGGTGCGCTCGCCGATCGCTGCCGCGATACCCACGGTATGGCTGCCGAGCGTTTCCGCCAGCTGCTGGGTGCGGGTGTTGAGCGCTTCGGCGAGCTCCGCCGAGCGGGTCGATACCGTTGCCGCCAGAGTCTGGGTGCGCTGATCGAGGCTGTCGCCGATCTGTTGGGCGTGCTGCTGCAGCGTACTGTCGATCGCCTGGCTGCGGCGGTCGAGGCTGTCGCCGATCTGCTGGGCATGCTGCTGCAGCGTGCTGTCGAGCGCCTGGCTGCGCCGATCGAGATTGTCGCCGAGCCGCTGCGTATGCTGCAGCAGGGCGGTGTCGAGCGTGACGGTACGCTGGTCGAGGCTGTCGCCGATCTGCTGGGCGTGCTGCTGCAGCGCGGCGTCGAGCGTCGCGGTGCGCTGGTCGAGACTGTCGCCGATCTGCTGGGCATGCTGCTGCAGTGCGAGGTCAATGGCCTGCGTGCGGGTCGCGACCGACTGATCGAGCGCCTGGGTGCGGCTCGCCACGGCCTGGTCGAGTTCCTTGGCGCGGCCGGTCAGCACGTTGTCGAACTGTTCGACACGCGAGCCGAGCGCCAAGTCGATCGTCTGGGCGTGGGTAATGATGTTGGTGTCCATGGCCCGGGCATGGCCGGCAATGGTCACGTCGAACGCCTTGACGTGCTCGTCGAGCGCGGCGCTCAGCTCACCATGGCGGCTGCTCAGCGTGTCGCCCAGGAGCTGGGTACGGCTGTCGAGCGCGTCGGCGATGATCTGCGTGTGACCTTCCAGCGAGTCGGAGATTTCCTGCGAGCGGTTGGCGATCGCTTCGGTGATCTGCTTGGTGCGCTGGCCGAGCGTCTCGGTCATCTCGCGGGTGCGCTGCGAGACGATCTCGTTGAAGTGCTCCGATTTCTCGTCGAGCGCCATTTCCAGCACGTTGGCGCGCGCGGCGAAGCTCGCATTGTTCTTGTCGAGCGCGGCGATCAGCTTGTCGCCCTTGTCGCCGATCACCCCGTCGAGGCTGGCGAGACGGTTGTCGATCACCACGGCGATCTCGTCGAGGCGCGCGTCGAACTGCGCGAGGTTCTGCGAACCGGCGCCGGTCAGGGTGACGCGGGCGCGCTCGGTGGTGTCGTCGAGGGCTCCGCTCAACTCGATCATCGCTGACTGCAGCCGCGATTCCATCGAGTTGACCTGGATCTGCACCTGCTCGTCGAGCTGGTGGCTGAGGCCCGAAAGCAATTGCTCGGCCTCACGGGCGCGGCCGGTGATATCCGATGCGATGCGGGTGCCGATCATGTCGAGCGCGCTCGACACTTCATGGCCACGGTCGCGCAACTGATCGAGCAGCGTGATGCCGCCCTGGCTGAGCAGCTTGGCCAGCGACGAGGTGCGGTTGTCGATGGCGTCGGAGAGGGTCACGGCACGGCTGTCGAGCGCCTCGGTCAGCGACTGCATACGGCCGTCGATCACCGCGCTCAGTTCCTGCGTGCGGTTCTCGAACGCGCCGGAGATGGTGCCGGCGCGGTCCTCGAGCGTGATGTTGAGACGCGAAGCGGAGTCGTCGAGGGCGACCAGCAGGTGGCTGGTGCGCTGGTCGATGAGCGACACGAAGCTCTCGGTGCGTTCGCCGAACGCACCGTTCAGCGAGTTGCCGGCGGTTTCAAGCGCCTTGGTCAGGTTGCCGCCCGACTCAACGATAGTGCCGGCGATGCGCTGCGAGATCATGTCGAGGTCGAACACCAGGCCGGTATGGCTCTCGGTGATCGCTTCGCGGACGCGCTCGGTATTGGTGATCACCGCTTCGCGCTGGCTTGCCAGTTCCTGGATCAGGGCGCGCATGCGGGATTCGTTGTCGGAGTAGGTGCGTTCGAGCGCGGTGACCTCATTGTGGATCATCACTTCGAGCTCGCCGGCGCGCGACAGGGCGCGCTCGAGGCCGTCGCCCAGCGCGTTCACTTCGCGGCGCACCGCCTGGCCGACCGACGCGACCTTCTCGGAGGCGGTGGTTTCCGGCTCGGCAAGGCGGATCGCCGCCTGCGTCACCGCGGCCGCGGCGTTGCGCAGGTCCTGCGCGCGGCGGATCAGTGTCGCGATGGCGAAGATGCCGATAACCGGCACGATGGCGAGCGCCAGCAGGCCGATAAAATCGTTGGAGCCCCAGAACGAAGCGGTGCCCATGTCGGCGCCGTTGCGGATCATCGCCACCAGCGCGATCGCCACCACCCAGCCGAGCGCAACCAGCCCGGCCACCATGGTTGGTGCGCCGGACGATTTCGACTGCAGGCCGTAGAGAATCTTGGAAGAGGGGAACCGGTCGTCGTTGGCGACCGAACCAGTCTGAGCCGCGAACTTGTCGGCAGTGCGCTGGCGTTCCGAGCGCGGCGAGTTATCGCGCGGCGGCAGCTTTGGCGCGGCCTTTTCTGCCGGGGGCTCTTCGGCCGCGGCGGGCTGGTCAAGGTTCGCGAAAACCGAGTCCTTCAGCGCGTCCTCGACGGCCGAGAATGCGAGCGTAGCAGGATCGTTCTGGGGTGTTGCGGTCTTCTTGGCCATAACTCTTTACAACTCTCGCATCGGCACATGGCAGGCGATCAGAGCTTGCATTGGACCACCCCCGGAGTTCCGGTTAGCCGTCCAAATTGGGTAAAATGCGATTCAAATGCCCCGCAGTCGACCCTGTGCCCCACGCCGCCGCACGCTAGGTGGACCTCAAACATACATACAATTTGAGGCAAACCGAACACGTTCTTAATGGAAGGTTAATTTCCGGTCTGAATGCGGCCGGTTAAGGGCATAGATAAGATTGTACCCATTGGTTTTGGCTGCCCTTCATTCGGTCCCGCTAGCTTCCTGCCATAGCCCAGGTCCGGGCGGTAGGAAGGGTTGCGGGGATGGTTAGGAATATTGCAGTCGAATCCGGGGCAGGTGCTTCGTCCCGGGACATCTCCGACGCGCCCATCGACATGGACCACCTCGACCAGCAGTCGCTCGGCGATCCGGGGCTGCGCGACGAAGTGCTTCGGTTGTATGCTCAGATGTCGAGCGTCTACCTTTCCCGCATCGAGGAGAGCACCTCGATCCCGCTGCTGCTCGAGCACCTTCACACCTTGAAGAGCGCCGCCGCCGGCATCGGCGCCTGGGGCGTCCGCGATCTTGCGAGTCGCGCCGAAGATGCGCTGCGCGCCGGTGCGCCGGTCAATCCAGAGCATATCCAGGACATCGCTGCCGCCGTCGCCGATTGCCAGCGATTCATCACCGAACTGGTCAGCGCCGAAGAGGCCTGAGCAAGCCGCATGAGCCTGCGCCGTTTGGCGCGCTTGCGACCGGGGGCCAGCACCGCTATATGCGGCTGATCCTCCTGAGCGAAGTTACATGCCCCACATCACCTATATCGAATCCGACGGCACGCGGCACGAGACCGAGGGCGAAGTCGGTTCGACCGTGATGGAAACCGCCATCATGAACGGCGTGCCCGGCATCGTCGCCGAATGCGGTGGCGCCTGCACTTGCGCCACCTGCCACGTCTATGTCGATGACGCCTGGACCGAAACGGTCGGCGGTCCCTCGATGATGGAAGAGGACATGCTGGATTTCGCCTATGCGGTGAAGCCGACCAGCCGCCTCAGCTGCCAGATCAAGGTGAAGGATGGGCTCGACGGTCTGGTCGTCCACGTGCCGGAGCGGCAGGGCTGATCCTTGATTTGGACCAGCCAATGGTCTAAATTAATGGTCCATTATGGACCAGATATCATGAACATCCCCATCACTGAAGCCAAGGCGCAGCTTACCGAGCTGGTCCGCAGGGCTGAGAACGGCGAAGTTGTGGTCCTCACGCGACACGGCAAGCCAGCAGTCCGACTGGTCCCCGCCGAAGAGCCGACGCCGAGAAAGCTGGATCGGGCTCTGATCGATGAAATCACCGCGAGTGCGGTGGCAAAGCTGAAGCCAGGGCCGTGGGATGAAGACATGTACGACGAGGGCGGGCTGCCCAAGTGATCGTTATCGACACCTCCGCGCTGGTCGCTATCCTTACGCGAGAGCCCTTTCGTGACGCCTGCATAGAGGCGCTTGATCAGAACCGGACCTGCATGTCGGCCGGAACGCTGGTCGAGTGCTTTGTGACTGCGGAGTGGAAAGGCGTGGGTGGGGAAATGCGCCGGATGATCGATGCTCTGGCGCCCCAAATCATTCCGGTGACGGAGGAAACGGCTCGCTATGCCCACCTGGCCTACAAGCAGTGGGGCAAGGGCATCCACCCGGCCGCCCTCAACTTCGGCGATTGCTTCTCCTACGTCGCCGCCCAACAGGGCAACCTGCCGCTGCTCTTCGTGGGTAACGACTTCTCTCAGACCGACATTAGGAGCGTCCTTTAGCACCGCCATTCCATCGGCCGCTGTGAGCATGGATTCTTTTGGCGGCGGACATCGTTCGGCCTCAACGCAATTCTAATCCATACCTGCTACGGGAAACATTAAAGCTATTGAATTTCAATAGCTTGTTCCAAAGTCCCGAAGTCAGTATGTATCCGGCTCCGGAAAGGCCGTGAATGGGTGAACTCAACACATTCCCCGTCAGCTACAAAGTCCAGGGTCAGCGCATCGTCATCATCGGCGGTGGAGAAGAAGCCCTCAACAAGGCCCGGTTGGTTACTAAGACGACTGCTTTAGTCGTCATTATTTCCCAGAACATCGAAGCTGATTTCTCCGAGCTGCCGGTTACCGTGCTGGCACGTTCGTTCGAGGATGCCGATCTGGTTGATGCGGCACTGGTTTTCGTCGCCGACCATTGCCCGGATGGCGATGCGGCCAAGCGGGCGGCGCGCGCCCGCCGGATCCCGTTGAACGTCGTCGACGTCCCCGAAGAGTGTGATTTCTACACCCCGTCGATCATTGACCGGGCGCCGGTGACCATCGCGGTCGCCACCGAAGGCGATGCGCCGGTACTGGCGCGGCTGATCCGGGCGCGGATCGAGGCAGCCCTGTCGCCGAACCTCGGCGCACTCGCCAGGCTCGCAGGCTCGATGCGCGACAAGGTTGCAGCTTTGCTACCGGGCGCGCGCGCCCGCCGCTTCTACGAAGAGTTGGTCACCTCGCCCGAGGTAGAAGTGGCGCTGCTGCGCGGGCAGGGCAACGCCAAGGCCGAAAGCCTCCTGGCCCAGCATGGCGCCGACGGCGAGAGCCCGGGCGTGGTCTGGCTGATCGGCGCTGGTCCCGGCTCCGAGGATCTGCTGACCCTGCGGGCCCAGCGCCTGCTCCAGGAAGCCGATGTAATCGTCCATGATCATCTCGTGCCTGCGGCGGCGGTCGAGATGGGCCGGCGCGATGCCGAACGCATTCTTGTCGGCAAGCAGAAGGGCCATCACTCCTTCACCCAGGCCGAGATCAACGCGCTGATCGTGCGGCTCGGCAAGGCAGGCAAGCGAGTGGCGCGGTTGAAGGGCGGCGACCCGATGGTGTTCGGGCGCGCCGGCGAAGAGATCGAGGCGCTGAAGGCGGCGGGCATCGCCTACCACATCGTGCCCGGCGTCACTTCGGCGCTGGCTGCCGCGGCCGACACGGCGACGCCCGTGACGCTGCGCAAGATCTCCACCGGCTTCGTTCTCGCCACGGCGCATGGCGCCGAGTCCGAGGAGCTGAAGCACTGGGCGGCGCTGGCTTCGACCGGCCTGACGCTGGCGCTCTATATGGGCAAGTCCGTCGCCGGCCCGACCGCTGCGCGGCTGATCGCCGAGGGCGCGGCGGCGACTATCCCGGTCGGCGTAGTGGTGCGGGCAGGGCGCAAGGACCGGGTGCTGTATCGCGGCACCCTCGGCACCCTCGCCTCTGGCACCATCGCGCTCGAGGATGGGCCGGCAATCATTTTCGTGGGCGAAGCGATCGCTCATGGCGACTGGAGCGAAGCGATCGAACTCGCCAGCTCCGAATTCAAGGTGGCGTAAGTGAGCATGGAAATCCTCACCGGCAATGAGCTGATGAGCGGCGCGACGGTCTATCTCGATCGCGCCGGCAACTGGGTCGAGGAGCTGCAGCAGGCCCGCGTCTTCCTCAAGGAAGAGGCGGAAGCCAAGGAAGCTTCGCTGGCCGCGACCAAAAAGACACTGCGCGTCGTCAGTCTCGAGGTCGAGACCGTGACGCTGCGCGACGGGGTGATCCATCCCGACCGTATCCGTGAGCGCATCCGCGCCGAGGGCCCGACCGCCCCGCGCTTCGAGCGCCAGCATCTCGACGAGGACGGCCATGTATCGATATGACGAGTTCGACGCCGCGTTCGTGAAGGAACGCACGGCGCAGTTTTCCGACCAGGTGGCCCGTCGTCTCACCGGCGAGCTCAACGAAGACCAGTTCCGGCCGCTCAGGCTGATGAATGGGCTTTACCTGCAGCTCCACGCCTACATGCTGCGGATCGCCGTGCCCTATGGCACGATGAATTCGAGGCAGATGCGCATGCTGGCGCGGATCGCCCGCGACTATGACCGCGGCTATGGCCACTTCACCACGCGCCAGAACATCCAGTTCAACTGGCCGAAGCTGCGCGACATCCCGAAGATTCTCGCCGATCTGGCGTCGGTCGAGATGCACGCCATCCAGACTTCGGGCAACTGCATCCGCAACATCACCACCGACCAGTTCGCCGGCGCCACTGCCGACGAGATCATCGATCCGCGTCCGGTCGCCGAAATCCTGCGCCAGTGGTCGTCGCTGCACCCCGAGTTCAGCTACCTGCCGCGCAAGTTCAAGATCGCCATGACCGGCTCGACCACCGACCGCGCAGCGATCCGCTTCCACGATATCGGCCTGCAGGCTGCCACCAACGCCCTGGGCGAGATCGGCTGGGAAGTCTGGGTCGGCGGCGGCCTCGGCCGCACCCCGATGATCGGCAAGCAGATCAGCCCGTTTGTGCCGCACGAGCACCTGCTCGCCTACCTCGAGAGCATCCTGCGCGTCTACAACCGCTACGGCCGCCGCGATAACAAGTACAAGGCGCGCATCAAGATCCTGGTGCACGAGACCGGCATCGACACCATTCGCGAGCAGGTCGAGGAAGAGTTCGCTCACGTTAAGGGCGGCGTGCTGACCCTGCCGCAGGACGAGCTCGACCGGATTACGAAGTACTTCGCCCAGCCCGACTACGAACTGGTCAATGAAACCACCGTCGATGTGGCGCGGGAAAGGATCCTCAACCCGCCTTACGCCCGCTGGCTCGAACGCAACCTCAATGCGCACCGGCAGCCTGGCTACGTGTCGCTCACTATCTCGCTGAAGCCGACCGGCGGTGCGCCGGGCGATGCTACAGACAAGCAGATGGAGGTCGTAGCCGACCTCGCAGAGCGCTACTCCTTCGATGAGCTGCGCGTCAGCCACGAGCAGAACCTGGTGCTGCCGCATGTGCGGATCACCGACCTGCCGGCGGTTTACGCGACGCTGGTCGAGCACGGCCTCGCCGAGGGCAATGCCGGCCAGATCACCGATATCATCTGCTGCCCGGGCCTCGATTTCTGCGCCCTGGCCAATGCCCGCTCGATCCCGCTGGCCCAGGAGCTCAGCCGCAAGTTCGCCTCGCCGGAGCGGCAGGCCGAAATCGGCGACCTGAAGATCAAGATCTCGGGCTGCATCAACGCCTGCGGTCACCACCACGTCGGCCACATCGGCATTCTCGGCGTCGAGAAGAAGGGCACCGAGCTCTACCAGATCACCGTCGGCGGCGATGCCACCGAGAACGCCGCGATCGGTAGCATCCTCGGCCACGGTTTCGTGGTGGAAGATGTGCCCGCCGCCATCGAGCGGCTGGTCGATCTCTACATTTCGAAGCGCGAGAGCGCCGACGAGCCGTTCATCGCCGCCTACCGGCGGCTGGGCGACGCGCCGTTCAAGGAGGCCTTGTACGGCAATGCTTGATCTCGCCGTCGTTACAGCCCGCACGCACAAGCCGGACAAGCTGCGCGAACTCGGCATCATGTCGCTCAACGGCATGTTCGACGAGATGGATGGGGTGGCAGTGCTGCGCCAGGCCGTCGAGGAACTGCTCGTCGATGACGTCGCCATTGTTTCCTCGTTCGGCGCCGATTCCTCGGTGCTGCTGCACATGGTCTCCGATGTGAAAAAGGATCTGCCGGTCTATTTCCTCGAAACCGGCAAGCACTTCCACGAGACGCTCGACTATGTCGAGACGCTGAAGCGATATCTGGGGCTCACCAACGTCATCGCGCTCCATCCCGACAGCAAGGATATCGAGCGCTTCGACCCCAAGGGCGACCTGTGGGAGACCGACCCGGATTCGTGCTGCCATATCAGGAAGACCGAGCCGCTCGACGCCACGGTTTCCGGCTTCGGTGGCTGGGTCACCGGCCGCAAGCGCTTCCAGACGGCCGAGCGTGGCGTGCTGCCGCATTTCGAGTTGACCAGCGACGATCGCATCAAGGTCAATCCGCTGGCCTATTTCTCCGATGCCGATATCACGACCTACAAGCTCAAGTATGGGTTGCCCGAGCACCCGCTCTACAATAAGGGCTACAAGTCGATCGGTTGCGCGCCGTGCACGAGCGTGGTGGCCGAAGGCGAAGATCCGCGTGCCGGCCGCTGGCGCGGGTTGAACAAGAAAGAGTGCGGCATCCACTTCGATTTCAACGGAGCCATCGCCAAACCCATGGCCGCTCAGGAATTGAACCTCTTCAAGGACGGCGCCTTCATCGCCGACCCGTTCCGCGCCTGGGCGGAGGGTGATGATGCCGGCACCGTGCGCTACACGCACATCCCGCTACCGGTGTTCCTCGAGCACCGCGAGGTCGTGCTGGCCAACCCGCATCCGGTCGGGCTGCTGGTTTCGCCGGGCGACAATGTCGAGCTGGTCAAGGGCGATCTCGATCGCTTCAGCTCCATCGCCATCAACTTCCCGGCTTTCGGCGATGGCCGTGGCTACTCGTCGTCGCGGCTGCTTGCCGAGCGCTATGGCTACAAGGGCGAACTGCGGGCTGTCGGCGATGTGTTGCACGACCAGATCTCGCATATGCGCCGCTGCGGCATGAACGCCTTCGTGGTCAAGCACGAGCCGACCCGCAAGGCGCTCGAAGCGGGTAAGCTCGCTACGGTCGACCTGTTCTACCAGCCGGTTGGCCTCACCGAAGTGCCGGTGGGCACCCGTCCGTTCCTGCGCCGCGCGCTCGAGAACGCCTGACCTCTTTTCACGGCAGTTCCACCGCCGGTGGGCCGCCGTTTTCGCCGCGCCTAGCGTGACAGGCTGCGCACACCCCTGAGAACTGCAAGGCCGAGTGGCCTTCAGCCAAACGAGAAGCGAATGTCGAACGAAATCGTCACGGATGTGGTCATCATCGGCGCCGGTCCTGTGGGCCTGTTTGCCGTATTCGAGCTGGGTCTGCTCGATATCAAATGCCACCTGATCGACATTCTCGACCGCCCCGGCGGGCAGTGCGCCGAGCTCTATCCGGAAAAGCCGATTTACGACATCCCAGGCTTCCCGATGGTGACGGGGCAGGGCCTCACCGACAATCTGATGCAGCAGATCGCGCCCTTCGGGCCCGAGTTCCACTTCAGCCGCATGGTCACCAAGCTGGAAAAGCTCGAGGACGGCTCGTTCCGCCTCGAGACCGACGCTGACGAAGTGTTCCTCTGCAAGGTGGTGGTGGTCGCCGCCGGCGGTGGTTCGTTCCAGCCCAAGCGTCCGCCGGTCGATGGTATCGAGCAGTACGAGAACAAGTCGGTCTTCTACGCCGTCCGCAAAATGGATGATTTCCGCGATCAGGACGTGGTGATCGTCGGCGGTGGCGACTCGGCGCTCGACTGGACGCTGAACCTGCAGCCGATCGTCCGCTCGCTGACCCTGGTGCACCGTCGCGACGCCTTCAAGGCGGCGCCGGCTTCGGTCAACAAGATGAAAGAGCTGGTCATGGAGGGGAAGATCAACTTCCTAATGGGCCAGATCGGCAAGCTAGAGGGCAAGGACGGCCAGATCGACCACGTCCACATCACCATGGATTCGGGCGATACCCCGCTGCCGGCAACCCGGCTGCTGCCGTTCTTCGGCCTCACCATGAAGCTCGGTCCGGTCGCCGACTGGGGCCTCGAGCTCAACGACAACCTGATCACCGTCGATACCGAGAAGTTCGAGAGCTCGGTTCCGGGCATCTTCGCCATCGGCGACATCAACCACTATCCGGGCAAGCTGAAGCTGATCCTCTCGGGCTTCCACGAAGCCGCGCTGATGGCGCAGGCGGCCAAGGCCGTGGTGTCGCCGGGCGAGCGCGTGGTGTTCCAGTACACCACCAGCTCCACCAAGCTGCAGAAGAAGCTTGGTGTCGTCTGAGGGTTGGCGGACTCCAGCAAGCCGCACCCCTGGCGTGATTTAGCAATCGCTCTCGTATGCGCGGTTGTTGTTTCCTCGGTGCTGCTGGCGTTCCGGATACAGCCGGCCTACGGCGGCATCATTTTCGTGTTGATTTCGCTGTTCACAGCCCCGCTTGCGGTGACGGTGGCGTGGTGGTTTACAGCGGTTCTGCTGGTGGCGGTTGTTGGGTTGGCAGGGCTGTGGCACGCGCCGGTTCCGCGATGGGCGCGCCTGAGCGGGTTCACGGCGCTGCTGGTGGTTTGGATCGGCTGTGGCTTCATTTGGCTAGGAATGCAGTACTGATGAAAATCCTCGTCACTGACCAATCCGGCGTCGAACATGAGCTCGAAGGGCTCGATGGCTGGCGCACGATGGAAGTGATCCGCGACTGGGGTCTCAATATCAAGGCCGAGTGCGGTGGCGCCTGCTCCTGCGCCACCTGCCATGTCTATGTCGAGGATGGCTGGTTCGACAAGCTGCCGGACCCCAGCGATGACGAGGAGGACCTCCTCTATTCGACGCTCGACAAGAAGCCGAACTCGCGGCTCAGCTGCCAGATCCTGCTCAGCGAAGATCTCGACGGTATGCGCGTCACCCTGGCGCCGAGCGCCGCCAAGGACTCCGAGGCAGCCTGAAAAATCCACAGCCGGCATCCGGAGGTCAAACGGATGCCGGCTGGGTAGCATGCTCCCCGCCGCGGCGGGCCGGGAGCGTCGTCGGGCTCTGGATGGCCCGTTAGCGGAGCTGCGCAGCGGTGGTTTCCCGCTGGCGCAACAAACTCCCATAGACCCAGCCGCTCTGGCCGGTTTCGTCGGTGATCCGTACCCAGCCGCGGATATTGTCGCTGATGTTGACGAAGCTGCCGCCTCTGAGCGTGAATACCTGCGGCTCAGTTGTCTTCGGCCCGGATCGGACGCGCAGCGCTTCGACGCTCACGCTGTGGGTGAAACCAGGCGCCGGCGCGATCGCCGCTTCTGGTGGCAGAGGCTGGGGCACCGGTTTCACCGGCACGGATCGTGCAACGTTGAGATCGTTAGCTCGCACCACCGCCGAGCGCGGCACGTAGCCTGGCCTCAGGTTGTCAGTGCGGACCGGGGCAGCGGCCGCCATGTGGGCGACGACTCCGGCGCTGTATTGCAGTCCGGCAATGGCTAGAGTAGCGGCGCTGAGCGCGACTGCCGAAAACAGCGCGATCGAGGTGATCATGCGGGCCAGGGTGAGCTCCCGTTCTCTGGAGCACGGGTGGCGTCCGCATTCGCGCCGTCCTCCTGACCAGCATTAAGTTCCGGAACGGCCGGAAGTTCCCCAAGGCCGGGAGAATCCTTGGCCGATGGCGCTTGCACCACCGGCCACTGGATCAGGCTGCCGCAGCCAGCGAGTCGTCGTTGCGACCGACCTTCAGCACATTGGTCCACCACAGCAGTTCGTCGAGCATCGGAGCGACTGAAGCGCCCAGATAGTCGTAGTCGCCGAAATCCTTGCCGTTGCGCAGCATGCCAAGCATCGGCTCCATGCCGATATGGACGGCGGCGCGGGTCGCCGCCACCTGCATTTCGACCAGGATCAGCCGCAACTGCTCCACCGCCCGGGCGCCGCCGACGCCGCCATAGCCGACAAAAGCCGCCGGCTTGTGTTTGGTCTCACTGTAGACGTGGTCGAGCGCGTTCTTCAGCGCGCCGCTGATCGAGTGGTTGTACTCGGCAGTGACGAAGATGTAGCCGTCGAGTTCGCTGATCTTGGCCGCCCAGCGTTTGGTGACGCCGTGCTCGATCGGAGCGTAGGCGGGAGACATTGCCGCCTCGAACAGCGGCATCGGATAGTCGCGCAGGTCGACGATCTCATATTCGGCGTCGCCGCGGGCCTGGGCGAGATCGAGAATCCACTTCGCCGGCCGGTCGGCAAAGCGGGTTTCGCGAGTGGTGGAAAGGATGATGCCGATACGGGGCTTGCTCATGTCTGCTGCTCATGACGAAAGGTTGAGAGGTAGCCACCAACGGAGACCTAGTCACCGTCAGTAACTGGCGCTATATCGGTGACTACCTCAGAGGTGCACAAGACGGCACCGTTTCGAGACGGAGTTACCCATGGAAGACCTGGTCACCCACACGGAACTGCCTGCCAATGCGCCGGCGGCCGAAACCGGTGGCGTGTTCGACGGGCCCAAGCCCGAACCGCACAATTTCGCCGAATGCCAGCGTGCCATGCTGCCGGTGCACGAAGTTCTGGCGCAAATCAGCGGCAAATGGACCATCCTGGTAGTGCGGGTGCTCAGCGATGGGCCGAAGCGCTTCTCCGAGCTGAAGCGGCAGATCGATGGCGTCTCGCAGAAGATGCTGACCGCCACACTGCGCGACCTCGAGAAGGATGGTTTCGTCTCCCGCAAGGTGACGCCGTCGATCCCGCCGCGCGTCGATTACGCGCTGACCGAGATGGGGCAGGAACTGCAGGGGCCGCTCGCCGTCATCGGCAACTGGGCCCATGCCAATCGCCACCGCGTCGAGGAAGCCCGCGAGCGTTTCGCCGAGCGCGAGGCGAGGGAGCGCGAACTCGCCTGGTGATCAGGCAGCTTTCGCCGCGCGGGCTCCGGCCCACTGGTTGACGATCAACCCGGTCATCACCAGCACCACCCCGACCAGTTGCAGCGGGCTCGGCACGACGTTGCGGACTATCGCATCGAGGATGAACGCAACCACCGGCGTCACCAGAACGAACGGGATCACCGAGGCCGCACCCAGCGCCACAATGGCGCGGAACCACAGGATGAAGGGCAGGGCGGTCAGCACCACCGCGAGGATCGCCAGCCCCAGTGCATTGGTCCAGGTGACCGCTGCCGGCACGTCACCGATGATCAGCGCCAGCACGGCGAGTTCGCTACCGCCGATCAACAGCTGCCAGGCGGTGAAGCTCACCAATGTCATCTCCGGCGGCTTTCCCCAGCGGTTGATCAGGATGCCGCCGAGCGAGCCGGCGACGACGCTGCAGAGCGCTGCCATGACGCCGATCATGTCGATGCCGGCGTCGGCTCGCAGGATCACCAGCGTCACGCCTGCCGCGCCGATCAGGATCGATGCGATCTTCAGCAGCGTTGGTGGCTGGCTCAGCAGCGCCCAGGCGAGAAGGATGGTGATCAGCGGTCCCAGCGTCTGGAAGGTCCCGGCAACACCGCCCGGCAGCCGGATGGCCGAGACGAACAACAGCGCGAAAAACGCCCCGAAGTTGAGCGTGCCGAGGACGATCAGTTTCGGCCAGAAGCCCCGTGGCACCATCTGCCGGGCGATTGCCAACAGCAGCAACCCGCCGCCCAAAGCCCGCACCGAGCCGATGAAGAGCGGGTTATGCGGCAGCATGGTGGTGGTGATGATGTAGGTGAAGCCCCAGAGGATCGCCGCACAGAGAGCGGCCAGTTTGAGGTTCATCTGCGGGCTCAGGGAATCAAGGTGGAGGACGGCAAAGGGTAGGCCGAAGCCCTGTCGAACGAAACGAACGAATCCGGGCCAGGCTCCAACGCCCATTCATCCCCGGTTCACTCGCGGCGCCCTACCCAGCGCGCCTTCGCGGGGGGCACGCGAGGGATCGATGGACTTCTATACAATCTTCAAGCTTCTGCATGTGCTCGCTGCCATGGCCTGGTTCGGCGGTGGTGCGGTCATGCTGCTGCAGGCTATTCTGGCGATGCGCCAGGGCGACGACGAGAGCCTGATGCGGGTTACGGGCAACCTCGGCAGTCTCGCCTTGTTGTGGTTCCTGCCGGCCTCCGGCCTGACGCTGCTGTTCGGCCTCGTCATCGTGCTGCTCGGCAACCTGTGGGGCGAGGCCTGGGTTATCCTCGGTCTGCTCGGCGCGCTTGCCAGCTTCATCGGTGGCCACTTCTTCCTCCGCCCGATGGGTGAGGAAGCCGCCAGGCTCATCGCCGACGGCAAGATCGCCGAGGCTGCCGTGTTCGGCACCCGGATGACCCGCATCGCCATGGTCGACTATGCCAGCATCATCGCCATTGTCGCGCTGATGGTGCTCAAGCCCAACTGGACCGACATCCTTGCGCTAACAGTAATTTATGGCGCGCTCGGGATTGCGGCCTTCCTGATCCTCGGCGGCAAGGCGCGGCTGCACCCGCTAAGCGCCGAGTGAGAGCCCCTGGTGATCGCGGCGCCGCTTGGGGGCGCGCCGCGATCACCAGTGGGTTTCAATTGTCTTCGTCGTCATCATCGTCGTCATCATCGTCCTCGTCGTCGAAATCCATGTCGACGAGTTCCGAGACTTCGACGCTACCGCCATCGGCGAGGACCGGGCAGCCCTTGGCGATCTCGAGTGCCGCATCCATGTCGTCGGCCTCGATGATCGAGTAGCCGCTTACCGGGTCAGCCGGGGCCGGGCCGACCGAACCGTCCGAGCCGACGCTCATCGTCGCGCCGACCGGGCTGCCGAGATCCAGCATCGCTTCGCCGGTCGCCTCGAGCCACTCGTTCCAGGCCAGCATCACTGCCGCCTGTGCTTCTTCGCTCTCGGGTTCGCCACCGCCGTGGTAGGCCAACAGATAGTTGGGCATCGCGCATCTCCATATCGCCGACGATGTGCCGGATATGGCAACGGGTAGCCCGCCGATGCGACTCTTGTGTGAAGGGCGATCAGGCGGTCTTGCGCTCGATGTCTTCCACCGCCTGCTGCGGCTTTGCGAACATGCCGATCCAGTCGGTGAAACGCTCCACCCAGATATTGAGGTTGGTCCTCAGCCGCTCGTCGGTGATGGTGTAGTCGTCGTCGATCGCTCCCGGGCGCGACTGGAAGTAGATCTCCGGCCGCCCCATCAGCGCCACGCCCACCACCGGCAGGATCGAACGGAGGTGGACCTGTGCCGCTGCCGTTCCGCTCACCCCGCCGGTGGCGCCCGCAATGGCACCCGGCTTGTCGGTCCAGACGCTCTCGCCGAACGGCCGCGACGGCCAGTCGATGGCGTTCTTGAGGATGCCGGGGATCGAACGGTTGTACTCGGGCGTCACGAACAGCACGGCGTCAGCCGCGGCAATCTCGCGCTTCAGCCGCATCACTTCGGCCGGCGGATCGTTCCACAGCGCATCGTCGTAGAACGGCAGGTTGTCGATCTTGATGTACTGGAACTCCAGCTTGCCGGCGGCCAGTTTCTCCAGCGCCTTGGCGAGCTTGAGGTTCGAGGAAGTCGGGCGTGTGCTCCCGACGAATACGGCGACCCGGTACATTGGTGCCCCCTTGGTTACAAAATGTGACTGGGGGTGGATATGTGCCTATGGTCATGGGCGCGCAAGACGGCACACGGATGTGACTGGCGAACGCACTGTTCACCAGATGCGCCAACGGGCCGGAATAGCCCGGCCCGCTCGAGGCATCCTGATCGGCTACAGCGTGTCCTTCAGCCAGGCGGTGGTGGTGTCGATCACCTGCTTGCCGATCTCGGGCTGCTCGCTGAACACCCCCAGCATGTGGTCGGCGCCGGGGATGGTCAGCGACTCGGTCTTGCCCTTGGCAAGACCCAGATACTGCTCGAAGTAGCCGGTGGCCGGATCTGCCTCGCCGGCGATGGTCAGGAACGGGCCGGCATATCCCGAGAACCGCGCCGCGAGATCGTTCTGGGCGAGGCTGTCGAAGAAGCTCTGCTTCAGCGTCACCACGCGCCAGCCGAGATCGACGCTGGCAACACCCTCGGCTTTCGCCTTGTCGTAGAAATCCTGGCCGAGGAACTCGTGGAATTCTTTCTGCAGGTCGCCCATCTGGCCCCACACCACCACCGACTTGAAGTCGTCGGGCGCGAGCATAGCGACGGCGGCGCCGAAACTGTAACCGATGACCCCGACCCGGGCTGCGTCGACGCCTTCGACGCCGGTAAGGTACGTCCGTGCCTCGGCAGCGTCGGCGACGAGACCTTCGAGCGTCGTGTCAGCCATGTCGCCGGTGCTCTCGCCATAACCGCGGAAGTCGATGCGCAGCGAAGCGACACCCTCGGCAGCGAGCGCGGCTGCCTGCTGGGCGAACAGCCCGCCAACCTCATCGCGAGAACTGCCAAAGCCGTGCAGCATCACCACTGCAGCGCCGGTCGAACCGCTGTCTGGGGTGGACAGCGTACCCTTCACCCCGCTGGGCAGGTCCACCACGGTCTCGGCGGCGACGGAAGCGCTGGCCAGCAGGGCAAAGGTGAGGGTAGCGATGGTCTTGGTGCTGAGGATCGACATCGTCGTGCTCCGTTGTTGATGCCTCAGTTCTAGCGACGGGGTGCCGTGGCAGATTGAAGAAATCCGACAATGTGGTCGGCGATGTGGCGCCCGCCTACTTCTTCTCCGCATTCAGCACGTTGGCCAGTTCGGGGATGAAGTCCTTGACCATCGGCTGCTTCACCACCTCGAACGGCAGCGGTCGGACCACCCGCATGGCGGCAATGCCGACACGCACTGTCATCAGCCCGTTGACCACGCCCTCGCCGAGCCGGGCAGAGAGCTTTGCCGCCAGCCCCTGGCCGACCAGCTGCTCGACCACGCCGTCGGTCAGCACCAGCCCGCCGGTGACTGCTAGGTGCGCGAGGATCGCGCCGATCAGCCGCCAGGTACCGATGACGCCGGGCCGCGCGCCGTAGAGCCGGGCGATGTCGCCACCCAGTCGCACGCTCTCGAAAATGACGAAGGCGATGTCGATCAGCGCCCGCGGCGACACTGCCGTGACCAGCGCCACGCGTCGTGCCGACGCTGCAGTCAGCGCCCGGGCCCGCAGGTCGAGCGGCGCCATCATCAGCCGTTCGCCCAGCCGCACGTGCTCGGCGCCGTCGAACACGTGGCGGGCATTGCTTTCCAGCTCGTCGCGCGGCCGCGCCAGGTCCGGTCGCCGCGCATAGATCTCGAGCAATTCGCGGGTGATTGCCGCGCCGTCCTTGTTGCGGTCGCTGATCAGCGCCGCGTTCGCGGCATGCCGCAGCCGATCGAGGGCGCGCAGTCGCATCAGCGATGCCACTTCGCGCACGATGATCACCAGCAGCGCCGCCACCAGCATGGCGAGCACTGCCAGCGCTACCCAGCCGAGCCAGGGCTGCGCGGCGAACAGCTCGGCAATCAGTCGCTCCGCCGCAAGCCCCAGGGCCAGCGACACCAGGATGCCGCCGGCGGTCCAGGCGACCCGCCCGGCCCAGCCGAGCAGCTTGGGTGGGCGCACCACATCGTCGAGTGGCACTTCGCTATCGGTGATCGGCTCGATCAGCTCGGGGAGGGCGACGGCCTGTGCCGGCTCGAATACCCGAGGACGACGCGGCTCCTCGGCGTTGTTGCCGTTGGACGAGACGGTGCGGGCGAAGGGCGGTTTCATCTGAGCCAATCCCCGATCAGGTAGTCGAGCGCCCGGTCGAAGCGGATATGCGGCAGGACGACATTGCCCTCGGCGTTCTTTTCCAGCCGCTGCGGCGGCTGAAAGCGAAGAAAGTTCAGAGCTACTGGCCGGCCATCTTCGAACAACGCATCAGGATGCTCCGGTAAGTCGCCAGGAAACAGCGCGATTTCGGTCTTGCCGTCATAGATCGTACCGTCCAGCACCTCGCCCGCCTGCGGCGTACCGACGATCACTTCGTGCTTGTCGCCGCCGTCCTCGATGACGCTCTCGCGCGTCGCCCGGATCGCGGCGATCGCCATCGAACGCGTCTCTGCCCCGGCGAAGCGCGCCTTGCGCGCTGCATCGGCGACCAGCCGGTTCATTACTGCTTCCAGCCGGTCATGGCTCGACGAGTGGATATGGTCGGCCTTGGTCGCCGCGAACAGGATGCGGTCGATGCGGCGTGCCACCAGCCGGGTGATCGGGTTATTGTCGCCCTGGCGGAAGCACGAGAGGATGTCGGTCAGGGCGGTTTCGAGGTCCGCCACCGCTGCCGGGCCGGCATTCAGCGCGCGCAGCGTGTCGACCAGCACCACCTGCCGGTCGAGGCGTGCGAAGTGATCGCGGAAGAAGGGCCGCACCACGATGGCCTTGTAGGCCTCGTAGCGCCGCTCCAGCATCGCATAGAGGCTCGACGAACGCACCGGGCCCACGGGCGGCGGCAGCGGCGCGAAGGTCAGCGCCGGGCTGCCCTCGAGGTCTCCGGGTAACAGGAAGCGGCCGGGGGGCAGGGTGCTGAGCGCCCGTCCATCCTCGCGGCTGCGGCGCAGGTAGTCGGTGAAGGCTGCCGCCAGTCGTTCAGCATCCACGTCGGTCGCCTCCTTCGAGGTTTCCGTCTGCTGGATTTCACCGAGGAAGGCAGCGGCTTCGGCCTGTGAGTGGGGCAGCGCGGCACGCGCCAGCGCCTCTGCGCTCCATTCGGCAAAGCTCAGCGACAGCAGTGGCAGGTCGAGTAGCCACTCGCCGGGATAATCGACGATATCGAGGTTGAGCACGGTGGGGCCGAACATGCCCGAGACCCAGCGCTTCGACTGGAATTTCAGCGTTAGCCGCAACTGGCTGATCTTGCGCGTCGATTCCGGCCAGTGCGGATCCTTGGCCGTCAGCGCGGCGAGGTGCTGCTCATAGGCGAAGCGCGGGATGCCGGCGTCCGGATGCTCGGCCAGCCGGGCTCCGATGAACCGGCCCTCGGTCAGCGCGGCAAAGCCCGGGAGGCGCCCCCCGGTAAGGAGGTTGTGGATCAGCGCGGTGATGAAGATGGTTTTGCCGGCGCGACTGAGCCCGGTCACTCCGAGCCGTAGCGTCGGCGTGAACGGCGCCGCTGCCGCATCGGCGAGGTTACCCAGCGCGATGCCGATCTCGTCGGTGATAGTGGTCGGCGATTGCGGCACGGGCGTTCCTCGGATTGTCCGGGAAGGTAGGCGGTTCACGACCGAATGCAAGGCTAGCGCATTGGCGCGATGGGACGAATCGTGATCGCACGGTTTGGGATTTCTTCACGGTTGACCGCGTTGAGTGGGGCATGGCTCACGCGGTGGCTCGAAACTTCCAGGGCGATGCGTCGGAACTCCTCGGCGTTCCGCGCGAGCGTACGGCCGGCGAACGGCTGCATCTCGACGTCGCCAAGCTGTTGATTTCCAAGAAGCTGCTGCGGCTGACCGATCTCGCCATTGCCATGCGGCAGACGGCGGAGTGGGGCTCGAGCCTCGCCTCCACCATCATCGCGCTCGGGTTCGTGCGGCCGATCGACTACTACAAGGCCGTCGCCGAAGTGTACGGGCTGCCTTTCATCGACCTGCAGCGGGAACCAATCGATGCGGAGCTGATCCGCGTCGAAGACCGTGCCGACTATGCCGAGCGCAACATTGTGCCCTGGCGCCGGATCAGCGGGCGGCTGATCCTCGCCGCGACCGAGATCACCACCGAGCATTTCATCTGGGGCGACGAGCGGTTCGGGGCCGACAACTACGAGTTCGTCATCACCTCGCCGTTCGACATCCTGTGGCAGACCCAGCAGCTGTTCCGCGACTGGGACAGTTTCTTTGCTCGCGAGGCGCTCTATTCGTGGAAGCCCGAGCATTCGGCCAAGTACACGGTGACCAAGCCGCAGAAGCTGGTGCTCTGGACGCTGCTGGCCCTGTTGGTGGCCAGCCTCATCCTCGCGCCAATGGCGACGGCGGTGACGCTGATGGCCTTCTTCACCACCATCTACACTCTCACCTTCGTGTTCAAGTTCGTGCTGACCTTCGTCGGCTCGTCGCGCAAGGCCGATATGGAGATCTCGCCCGAAGCTATTGCGGCGCTCAAGGACAGCGAACTGCCGGTCTACACCGTGCTGGTGCCGATGTACAAAGAGGCCAAGGTCCTGCCGCTGCTGACCAAGGCGCTGAAGGGGCTCGACTATCCGGCATCCAAGCTCGAAGTGAAGCTGGTTCTCGAAGAGGACGACACCGAGACCATCGAGGCGGCCAAGGCCCTGCGGCTGCCCGGCACGTTCGAGATCGTACGGGTGCCGCCGAGCCAGCCCAAGACCAAGCCCAAGGCCTGCAACTACGCCCTGCAGTTCAGCCGTGGCGAGTTCGTCACCATCTATGATGCCGAGGATCAGCCGGAGCCCGACCAACTGAAGAAGGCCGTGCTGGCCTTCCGCAACGGCGACCCGCGGCTCGCCTGTGTCCAGGGGCGGCTCAACTACTTCAACCGCTCCGAAAACTGGCTGACGCGGATGTTCACGCTGGAATACAGCCAGTGGTTCGATTTCCTGCTGCCCGGGCTCGACTGGCTGAAGGTGCCGATCCCGCTCGGCGGTACGTCCAACCACTTCCGGCTTTCGGCGCTTCGCAAGGTCGGCGCCTGGGATCCCTACAACGTCACCGAGGATGCCGATCTTGGCGTCCGGCTGGCGCAGGAAGGTTACACTGTCGGCGTCATCAACTCGACGACCTATGAGGAAGCCAACGGCGTATTGCCGAGCTGGATCAAGCAGCGCTCGCGCTGGATCAAGGGCTATATGCAGACCTGGCTGGTGCACATGCGCCATCCCGTTCAGCTGTGGAAGTCGATTGGTGCCAAGGGCTTCTTTTCGTTCCACTTTTTCATCGGCGCGCCGCCCTTCACCATGCTGCTGGCGCCGATCCTGTGGGCAATCACCTTCCTCGTATGGTTCACCAGCACCTGGGATTTCGGCTGGCTGTTCCCCGAGCCGTTCGGCACCATGGCCCTGTTCAACCTGGTGATCGGCAACCTGTTCCTCGTCTATTTCGGGGTGATCGCGGCGCTGAAGCGCAAGTACTACGACCTGGTGCCGGTGGGCATCCTGCTGCCGGTCTACTGGGTGCTCCACTCGATCGCCGCCTACAAGGCGTTCTGGCAGCTGATCTTCAAGCCGCATTACTGGGAAAAGACCGAGCACGGCACCTCCAGCGTCACCCAGAGGACGCTCGATCAGGTCAGGAACGAGGCGACGAAATGAGTATCCTCGATCTCGCCACCGCTCCGGTCGCGGCGCACCAGCGACGGCCGTTCTGGCGTCCCGCGACCATCGTCTGGTCACTGACCGCGGTGGTGATCCTCCTGGTGCTGGCGCTGCACGTCATCGACGGTGGTTACGTCCGGCGTGACGTCGAGCAGCTGCAGGCGGGCGAGGCCTGGCGGACCGGCGGCTGGCTGTCGCAGGTGGTGCTGCGCGTCGTCAGCCTGTTGCCCGGTACGCAGCTGCAGCAATGGGGGCTGTCGCTTACTGCAGTGGTGGTCTCCGGCTTTGCCTTCGGCGCGCTCTACGATCGGCTGCGGGCCAATGGCTGGTTCCGCATCGGCGCCTTCATTGCGCTGGTGGCACTGATGCTGCATGCCGGCGGCCTCTACACCGTCACCGCATCATCGCGGGCCATCCCGCTCTACATCGCCTTTGCCGCGCTGATCCCGGCCATCCGCTCGCTCGAGGATGTCGGCGATGTCCAGTCGGCCATCGGGCTGGGCCTGCTGTTGCCGCTGTTGCTGCTGGCGAGCCCGATCGCGGCGGTACTCATCGTGCCGTTCGCTGTGGCAACGGCACTGGCCGATCACGACGCTCGCACCGACCCGCGCGCCTTCGTCGCCATGCTGCTCGTCGCTATCCTGCCGACGCTGATCGTTGCCATCGGCATTGTCGGCTTCATCATGCAGGCGAGGATGGATGTGGCGGCGGCGCTTCTGCCCTATGTCAGCACCTACACCAACCTGCATTTCGACCCGGCCGCGCTGGCCAGCGGACTCGAGGCGCTGGCGGTGTTCGCGCCAGTGCTGCTGGTGCCGCTGCTCTATTGCTTCGGGCCCGATCTGCCCGAACGACGTCACGTGTTCAGTGCCCTGGCGGTGGTTGTCCTGCCACTCTACCTGGTGTTCGCGCGCGCAATCCTGACCACGACGATGACTGCCATCGTGCCGCCGATCGCCCTCATCGTGGCGTTCCTGTCATGGCTTGCGGTGGTGCGCCTGCCGTTCCAGCTCCGCCTGCTGTCGCTGCTGCTGTTGCTGCTCGCCGCTGCCGCGAGTTGGACCTATACCGGATTGTGGGACGATCCGGCATGGAAGGCGGCGCTGTTCAACGCCGTGCCGCAGGGCATTGGCAACCTCACGCTGCGATCGGGCGTTTGACCTCCCGCAACAGGAGGTGCAGATGCACAAACCCGTCGTCGAGGTGGATACCACCATTGCCGCACCGGCCGCCGAGGTCTGGGACGCCATGCAGAAGGGTGCCATGTTTCCGGGCACCACGATCGAAACCGACTGGAAGATCGGCCATCCCATCACCTTCAAGGGTGAGTGGAACGGCAAGCAATTCACCGACCGCGGCGAGATCCAGACCCTGTCGGAAGCCAGGGAACTGAGCTTCACCCACTGGAGCGATACCGACGGCTCCGGCAAACGTCCGCTCAGCTATCACCTGGTGAAGTACCGGCTCGAGCCATCGGGCCAGCGCACCAAGGTAACGCTCAGCCAGTTCAACGAGGGCAAGGAAACCCAGGTCGACGCCAAGACCCGGGCCGAGTTCGAAAAGAACTGGACCATGATGCTGGACGGTCTGAAGCAAACGGCCGAGGGGATGCACTGACCGCAGCAGACAGCCCCTCCCGGCCTCCCCTTCATGGGGGAGGATGGGAGGGGGCCGTCTCTTTCAGTCTCCACCGACCAAATGCACGAACGTCTCAGTCGCGCAGCCCGATCTGCTCGAGCTCATACGGCGTCGTCTGGTAGATCTCGTTGATCCAGTTCTGAAACAGCAGGTGCGCGTGGCTGCGCCAGCGGTTCTCCGGCTCCACCGTGGTATCGCCATTGGGGAACAGGTTGACCGGCGGCGCAGTATCGAGACCCGCCTTCACGTCCCGCTCATATTCATCGGCCAGCGAGCGATTGTCGTATTCGAGATGGTTCAGCATGTAGAGGGCGGGGCGCGCCTTGTCCTGCAGCATGCAGACGCCGATCTCGTCGTTGTCGATCAGCACCTCGAGGTTGTCCCCGAGGCTGGTGCGATCGATGTCGTTGTAGCGGCTCACCGGGATCATCGGGCTGTCCGAGAAGCCGTGCAGCCACGGTGTCTGCGGGCCGACCAGCTTATGCCGGAACACCCCGAAGGCCTTGTTCGGCATGCGGTAGCGCTTCGCCCCATGGAAATGATGCAGCGCTGCCTGGGCTCCCCAGCAGATGAACATCGTGTGGTGCACGTTGGTCTGGGTCCAGTCCATGATCTCGAGCATCTCGGACCAGTACTTGACCTCTTCGAATGGCATGTTGGCGACCGGCGCGCCGGTCACCACAAAGCCATCGAACTTGCGCTCCCGCACCTCTTCCCAGGTGGAATAGAAGCTCTTGAGGTATTCCTCGGAGGTGTTCTTGGACTTGTGGTCGCTTACCCGGACCAGCGTCAAGTCGACCTGCAGCGGGGTGGCGCCGATCAGCCGGGCGAATTGCGTCTCCGTCCGCTCCTTGTTGGGCATCAGGTTGAGCAGGCCGATCTGCAGCGGGCGGATGTCCTGGCGGGCGGCGCGGGAGGAGTCCATGACCATGACACCCTCCGATTCAAGGGTCTTGGCCGCTGGCAGGTGGTCAGGAATGCGAATTGGCATGATGTGCCTCTAAATAGGATAGCGATCGGGTGAGCGGAAGCGGCGCCGACAATGTCGGCGCTAACGCATTCGCTTGCGGATCGCCCCCGCCACGAGGTCGAGAAACTCGTCGCCGTCGCGTACCGTGGCGAGGTCGCTGGCTTCGATGGTGTAGCCGAAATTATCGGCGAGTTGCTGGTAGCGCGGCAGCCGATCCTTGAGCAGTGCCTCAAAACCCCAGGCGCCAAACGCATCCGGATCGACGCCGGCGTCGTCCTTGACCTTGTTCAGTCGTTTGAACTCGTCCCACTTCTCGACGAGGAAATGCGGCTGGTAGTACATCGGCTTGGGGCTGTGCCTGAAGCGCTCGATCAGCTTGTGCGCATCGTCCTCGGTGCCCCGGATGTAGAGCAGCAGCGTGCTCGCCGTCAGCGCCTTGATCACCGGATCGTCAGCGTTGGCCGGGTCCACCACCTCGATCAGCGAGCCGCCGGTATCGGCGATGAAGTTTGAATAGCCATAGAGCGTGTCGGCGCGCTCGATGAAGTAGGGCACGTCCGCCAGCGCGGCGATCTCGGCCACCCGGTGCTGCTCCTGCCGGCGCTGATACTCGCTGAGCGGCAGCCCGCCGCGGCGCGTATCGCCCGGGCGCCCCAGATAGGTCGAGAGCGGGTCGAGGTTGGCGAAGGTGATGTTGCTGTCGATCTTGATCGAGTCCGTGCGCAGCAACTCGCGCAGGAACGGCACCTTCATGGCTTCAGCCTTGAAGTTGTCGACGATGAACTCGCCCATGTAGCGGGTGCCGATGCGGTAGTCGGCCGAATAATGGAACCACTGGTGCTTGCGCAGCAGCGCCGCCAGCCAGGTCTTGCCGACGCCCGCCATGCCGAACACCGTCACGGCGTGACGCGGCGCGCTCAGGAAATCCTCGGCGGAATTGAACAGCATAGGGGCGGGTCCGGTTCGGCGTGAACGATTTAGACGATGCGCGGGGATGCGACAAGGGCAGGGGTGCTTCGGGGCGTGCCGCCCCCGGCAATTCCTGCCGCCCGGCCCGGACTCTTTTGCCCCTTTGTCGCCATACCCATTACCGGAGCGGCGAAAATGTGAGCAAACTCAACGGCCAACCGAACTGGCATCACCCTTGCATTGCTTTGTCCGAACCCGCGTGTCCGCACGCCAAATGGGGGTATGGAGCAAACAATGGGCATCTACGGCGCTCTTTCGACCGCAGTCACCGGGCTACGCGCCCAATCCTTCGCGCTCGAGAACATCTCGGGCAATATCGCCAACAGCCAGACCACCGGCTTCAAGCGCATCGACACCGACTTCGTCGACATGATCCCGGATGCGGCGCAGAAGCGGCAGACCGCCGGTTCGGTGCTCGCCTATTCGCGGTCGACCAACAACATCCAGGGCGACATCAAGGGCACCTCGACCGAAACCAACATGGCCATCAACGGCAACGGCTTCTTCGTCGTCGAGCCGCCGATCGGCATGTCGGACGGCGACACCCTGTTCGCCGGCGCCAACTACTACACCCGTCGCGGCGACTTCGAGCTCGACAAGAACGGCTATCTGGTCAACGGCTCGGGCTACTACCTCAAGGGCCTGCCGATCGATCCGGCGACGCAGAACATCTCGAGCTCGGTGCCGCAGGTGCTGCAGGTATCGAGCGCCTTCCTGCCGGCGCAGCAGACCACCTCGGTCAACTACGAGCTGAACCTGCCGCAGCTGCCCAAGACAGCCGCCTACCAGGCCTCGAAGACCCCGGGCAGCGAACTGCTCAGGGCGCAGGACTTCCTCAACATCACGCCGGATACCGCTGCCACCACTTCGGGCGCCACCACGACCAGCGGCGCGGCCGCGAACTCTGTCGCCCAAGCCGGCAACTCGCTCACTTTCGTCGTCAACGGCGGCGCACCGGTCACTCTCAACTTCAACGAAGGCGGCCCCAACAGCGGCCTCGACATCGACGTTACCGCTGCCGGTACGGTCGGTGGCCTCATCACCGCCATCAACAACGCCCTGACGACCGCTTATCCCGTGGCAACAGACCGCCCGGTCGTGAGCCTGAGCCCGAGCGGCGCCATCACCGTGACGGCCGCCGATGCCTCCGACACCGTCCAGATTACCGACAGCACCACGGGCAGCTCGTCGCTAGGCCTGGGGCTTGCCGATGGCACCTATAACCCGACGGTCTCGTCGGCGCTGGCCCTGCAGCAGCGCGTCAACACCATCAGCGCCGACAAGGCCGATACCTTCGTGGCGCAGTCGATCTCGGGTGGCGCGGTGACCGTCTATGCCGGCAACGGCGCCCCGGCCAACGTGCAGATGCGCTGGGCCAAGGTGAACTCGACTGCCAATGGCGGTGCCGAGAAGTGGAACCTGTTCATCCTCACCAACTCGCAGGCCACCGGCCCCGGCACCGCCTGGACCCGTGTCGGTGACGACTACACCTTCGGGCCGGATGGCTCGCCCAACCCGCCGGTCGAGACCACCGAATTGCCGGGGCTCATGGTCAACGGTGTCACCATCGGCGACATCCGCCTGCAGCACGGTGCCTCGGGCCTGACCCAGTTCGCCGACCCGAACGGCAATGCCGAAGTGACGACGCTCAACCAGAACGGCTATGCCGCGGGCGAATTCGTCTCGGTGTCGGTGAACGACAACGGCCGCGTCGTGGTCTCCTACACCAACGGCCAGCAGCTCGAAGTGGCCCAGGTGGTCACCGCCAACTTCAACGCCGTAAATGCGCTGAAGCGCATGGACGGCGGCGTGTTCGCGGCCACCTCGGAATCAGGCGAACCGCTGCTCGACACCGATGGGGTGATCGGTTCGGCCGTCGAGGCCTCCAACACCGATATCTCGGAAGAGTTCACCAAGCTGATCGTCACGCAGCAGGCTTACGCCGCCGGCACCCGCATCGTCTCGGCGGCCGACCAGATGCTGCAGGAATCGCTGAACATGATCCGCTGACGCGGACCTGATCCCCTCCGGCGCGGGCCCACTCCGCGCTGGAGATCTCTCAACTGGAGCAGGGTGGTATGGGGCTCTCGGTTACCCTCAACAACGCGCTTTCGGGCATGCGTGTCGGCCAGAACGCGCTCGATACGCTGTCGAACAACGTCGCCAATGCCGGCACCCCCGGCTATCACCGGCGTTCGGTCAGTGTCATCGACTCGTTGGGCGTCAACTCGACCTACGCCCGCGAAGGCCAGCTCAGCCGCACCTTCAACCAGTCCCTGCAGGCGCATTACACCCGCACCACCGCCGAGTCCGGCTTCACCAGCGTGCAGGCGAGCTTCCTCGACCGCGTGCAGACACTGTTCGGCAAGCCCGGCACGGTCGGCTCGATCGACAGTGCCTACAATGCTTTCGAAAGCTCCCTCGCCGCCGCGGCCACCAGCCCCGACAGTTATGCCAACCGCGCCGACCTTGTGCAGAAGGCCCAGACCGTCGCCTCGACGCTGAACCGGCTGAGCTCAGACATTCAGTCTTTGCGCCAGGAGATCGAGGCCAAGCTTTCCAACGGCGTCGACACCATCAACAATCAGCTGCAATCGCTGGAAAAGGTGAACCTCAGGCTCGCCGACCAGGGCATCGACCCCACCTCGCGCGCCACCCTGATGGATCAGCGCGACCGGCTGGTCGAGGATCTGTCGGGGCAGATGGACCTGCGCGTCAGCTATCGCGGCGATGGCACCGTGTCGCTGATGACCCGCTCGGGCGTCGGCATCCTCGACGTCAAGGCCTCGGTGTTCAACTACGAAAGCGCCGGCGCCCTGTCGGCGGCCTCACGCTTCAGCCCGAACGACGCAGTGAGCGGCGTCGGCAAGCTCACGATCATGACCCCGGCGGGGCTCGAGATCGACCTGGTCAAGCAGAACGTGCTGCAGTCGGGCGAGCTCGCCGGGCTGATCCAACTGCGCGACCAACAACTGGTGCAGGCGCAGGACCAGCTCGACGAGATCGCCGCCTCTGTCGCTCAGGCGATGTCGACCAACGTCACGCAGGGCGCGCAGGTTACGTCGGGTCCCTCCAACGGCTATGAGGTCGATCTCTCGAACGTCCGCAACGGCAACGAGTTCACCTTCAAGTACACGCAGGGCGGAGCCGAGAAGACGGTCCGCGTGCTGCGCGTCGACGACACCACCAAGCTGCCGCTCGATTATGTCGACGCCAATGGCGCGCGGGTGATCGGGCTCGACTTCTCGGGTGGCGCCGGTGCGGTGGCCTCGCAGCTGCAGAACAAGCTCGGCGGCGGTCTCAACGTCTCGAACCCCTCGGGCTCGACGCTTCGGATCATGGATGATGGCGTCGCCGGCACGACCGACATGCTGTCGCTCTCGACCCGCACCACCTCGTCGGGGCTGCAGAACGGCACGCTCGGCTTCTCGCTGTTTGTCGACACCAATAATGCCGACTTTACCAACAGCCTCGACGGCGTCGGCCAGAAGCTCGGCTTCGCCAGCCGCATCAGCGTCAACGCCTCGATCGTCGCCGACAACAAGCTCCTGGTGCAGTATACCGGCACCACGCCCCTGGGTGACCAGGACCGGCTCAATCGGCTGATCTCGAACCTCGACGACATGCGGTTTTCCGGCGGGCAGGGGGCAGGGCTCAGCAATGCCAGCTCTCGCCTCGGTGGCACGGTCGCCGACCTGATCTCGCAGACCCTCAACTACCAGGGCAACGTCGCCGAAGCCGCGATCTCCAACAACGAGACGCAGCAGCAGACGCTCGATGCCCTGACGCAACGGCTCGACAGCGAGTACGGCGTCGACGTCGATGAAGAAATGGCACGCCTGATGGAACTGCAGAACGCCTTCGCCGCCAATGCGCGGGTGATGAGCGTGGTGCAGGAACTGATGGACTCCCTGATGCAGTTGTAAGGAGCGAACACCATGACCTCTGTCGGCAAGACGATGTTCCCGCTCGCCAACGGCATCAAGAACATCACCGCCATGAAGGCCCGCTACGATCAGTTGCAGACCCAGCTGGCCAGTGGCGAGAAGGCCTCGACCCTCGCCGAAATGGGCTCCGACCGTTATTTCGACCTGGCGCTGCGCCAGCGCATGGCGCGCATGGATGGCTACCAGCAGTCGATCTCCACGGTGAACCTGCGCCTCGAGGTGCTGGATACGGTGATGAGCCGGCTCGACACCATCGAGTCCGACGCCCGCGCCGCCGCGATCTCGGGCGGTGGCGGCACCTCCGGCATCAACTTCCAGACCACCCCGACGCTGGCTGGCTCCCGCTTCGACGAGGTGCTGACGCTGCTCAACACCGATGCCGCAGGCCGCTACATGTTCGGCGGCAATCGCACCGACAGCCGCCCGGTGGCGAACTCCTCGGAGGTGATGAACGGCGTCGGCGCCCGTGCCGGCTTCAAGCAAGTGGCGGGTGAACGCAAGCTCGCCGATCTCGGCGCCGATCATCTCGGCCGCCTCGACATCACCAGGGTCACCGATACCGTGACCTTGGGCGAAGAAAACACCGTCTTCGGCATGAAGCTGTCCGGTGTCACCACCACTTCGGCCAATATCGCGGTAACCGCGCCGGGCGGCGGTCCGCCGCCAGCGCTGACCGTCAAGTTCGGCACGCCGCTGCCGACCGCCGGCGACAAGGTGCAGGTGAGCTTCACCATGCCCGACGGCACCGAGGAACAGATCGTCCTCGTCGCCACCACGGGTACGCCCGGCGATGGCGAGTTCCAGATCGGCGCCGACGCCGATGCGACGGCCGCGAGCTTCGAGACCGCCCTTACCGGCTCAGTGAAGCAACTGGCAGAGACGACGCTGGTCTCCGCCTCGGCCTATGCCGCCGCGGAGAACTTCTTCAACGGCCAGGGCCAACAGGTGATGCGCGTCGACGGCCCGCCCTTCGACAGCGCCACCGGGCTCATAGGCGGCACTTCGGCCAACACCATGCTCTGGTACACCGGCGAGGACAGCGCCGACCCGCGCAATACCGTCACGGCACGGGTGGGCGAGGGAACGACCGTCGGCTACGGTGTTCAGGCCAACGAGGCGGGCTTCATCAATCTGATCCAGACGCTCGCCGCCGTCGCCGTACAGGATTTCCCCGACAGCGACCCAAGCTCCGAGAAGCGCTATTCCTCGATGATGTCGCGCAACGCTGCGCGCCTCGCCGACACCAAGGACAACCAGCCCGGCTCGCTCGCCGCCATCACTGTCGAACTCGGCCTCGCCCAGAGCACGACCGGGGCGATCGCCGAGCGGCATACCGCGCACTCCGCCCAGCTCGGAAACATGCTAGAGCAGATCGAGGCGGCGCCGACCGAGACGATCGCCATGGAAATCCTGGCGCTGAAGACGCGCCTCGAAGCGAGCTATCAGACCACGGCGCTGCTCAGCCAGCTGTCGCTGGTGAACTACATGAGGTAACCGATGCCCCGCGCGATCGTCGTCCACGAGCTTGGCGGCCCCGAAAAGCTGACCCTGGAGCAGGTCGACGTGCCGGCACCCGGCGCCGGCCAGATCAAGATCAGAAGCCACGCCATCGGGCTCAACTTCATCGACACCTATCAGCGCACCGGGCTCTACAAGGTGGCGCTACCGTTCGTTGCCGGCAACGAAGGCGCCGGCGAGGTCATTGCGGTCGGCCCCGATGTCACCCAGTGGCGGGTTGGCGATCGTGTCGCCTATCAGGGCTCGGTGGGCGCCTATGCCGAGGAGCGCCTGCTGCCGGCCGACCGGGTGGTGCGTATCCCTGAGGGCATCAGCTACGAGGTGGCGGCCGCGGCGATTCTCAAGGGGCTCACGGCGTTCTACCTGCTGCACTGGACCCATCCGCTCAAGGCCGGTGAGACCATTCTCATCCACGCCGCCGCCGGCGGTACCGGGCAGATCCTGACGCAATGGGCCAAGGCCATCGGCGCAACGGTGATCGCCACCGCCGGATCCGGCGACAAATGCGCCATCGCGCAAAAGAACGGCGCCGACCTGACGATCAACTATCGCACCGAGAACTTCGTCGAGCGGGTGAAGCAGTTCACCGGCGGCAAGGGCGTCGACGTGGTCTATGACGGCGTCGGCGCCGCGACCTTCGAGCCCTCGCTCGATTGCCTCCGGCCGCGCGGCCTGATGGTGAGTTTCGGCAATGCCTCGGGTCCGGTGTCCATTCCCAAGCTGACCATTCTCGCCGAGAAGGGCTCGCTGTTCCTCACCCGGCCGACCACCGGGGGCTATCTGCGGACGGCGGAGGACTTGCGGCTCGCGGCCGAAGCGCTGTTCAACATGATTTCGCTGGGCAAGGTGAAGATCGCCATCGACCAGAGCTTCCCGCTGGCCGAAGCAGCGAAAGCCCACATGGCGCTAGAGGCACGTGAGACCACCGGGTCGACGCTGCTCTTGCCGTAAGGCGCGGCTGCCGCTAAACGCGTCGGCAACGGGTAGGTGGCAGAGCGGTTGATTGCTCCGGTCTTGAAAACCGGCGAACGTGAAAGCGTTCCGGGGGTTCGAATCCCTCCCTACCCGCCACCCTGCGCCCTCTAGGGCTTCGGGTGGCAGGCCACCCGGGGCAGGGTGATCTCCCGAAGCTGCGCAGCAGCGCGGGGAGACGGTCTGCGCGATCCTAAACGGCGAACGCCCGCTCCGCCCCGGCTATGCCGTCAGCGAGCGTTGCCGGGTCGTCGTGATCGATACCGAACAGCATATCCAGCAGCGGGAATGTGGCGCGATAGAAGGCGATCCGCTCGGTCATTGCCGCCAGCCCGGGATAGTGCGGCAGCAGGCGAGGCAGCAGCCCATCGCCCAATCCCGCAACGAGGCTCGCAATGTCGTAGGCCGGGTCGCCCAGCCCACAGCCGGTAAAGTCGATCACGCCGGTGATGCGGTCGCGCATCGCCAGAATGTTGCCGGTGCCGAAATCGCCGTGGATGACCTGCAGCGGCAGGGAATCCGCGCGCTCGGCGAAGCGCCGGAAGGCGATCTCGACGGCTGGCCGTATCAGGGACGACAGTTTCGGCAGCAGGTCGGACGGCAGTCGGTCGGCAATTTCGCGCCAGCTGTCTTCTCGCCGGCCATCGCCTACGACGGCAGCATCCAGCCCGTGCAGGCTGTGGAGGAAGGAGACCAGATCCTGCACCACCCGCTCGTCATCGCCAAAACCGTTGAGGGAATAGAACGGCTCACCCGGCAGTCGGTCATGGACGGCGACCGGCCCGATCTCACTGTCGAACATCCGGACCTGCGGAACGGCCACAGCCAGGAGAGGCCGTAGCCGATCGAGAAGCGAGGCCTCGCGTCGAAACGCCGCTTCCGCCTTGGCATGGCGCGGGATGCGGACGATCCGGTCGCCGAAATCTAGGACCCGGCTGTTCTGTCCGGTCTCGATGATATCGGCATCTGCAGAACTCGAACCGATCAGGGCGGCGAGGCGGGCCACCATGTCCGGACTCGTCGTCACCTCGCGTCTGCCCCATTCGCACGCTGCCGCTGCGCGACGATCACTCCCGCGACGATCAGCACGATGCCGCAGAGCGCCGTCGGCGACACCGCCTTGCCGGTCAGCACCCAATCGAGCGCCACACCGCCGAGCACCTGGCCGGCGATGATCAACATGGTCGAGCGGGTGGCGCCGATCTGGCCGATGATCCAGCTGCTGAGCGCCACGAAGACGACGCCGACCGGGCCACCGAAATAGATGTGCCACGGGCCGGAGAACGCGCCGTCGCGGAGCAGGCCGCCGATGATCAGACCGATCGCGGTCAACAGGACGAAGCCGACGAGGTGATTGCAGAACGAGGCGAACAGCGCCGAGGTCGACACCGCCAGTCGTCCGTTCAACTGCCGGCTGACCCCGACGAGACCGCCAGCGACGAAGGCAAGGACTACGGCTTCGATCATAGCGTACCCCAGATCACGAGGGCGCTGCCGGCGACGATGAGCACGAGCGCGATAGCGTCGCCGAGCCGCAGCCGCCGCTTGGCGATGCCGAACAGGCCCCACTGGTCGGCCGCCAGGCTGAAGACGATCTGCCCGGCGAGACCCAGCGCCACCGTGCCCGACAGCGCCAGCGAGGAATTCACTGCGGTCGAAGTCATGATCACGGTCACGGCGCCGGCAAAACCGCCGACATAGGCCCAGAGTGGGATGGGCGCGCGCGGTGCGTCGCTGCGCTGGATCGCCTTCCACCACAGCGGGATAACCAGCAGCGCCGCAACCGTTCCGGTGCCATGCGCCAGCCACGACGAAAACAGCGCGCCGCCCTGTCTGGCCGCTTCGCCGTTGAGGTGGACCATGAGCGAGAGCAGGGCGCCAGCCGCCAGCGCGGCAAGGTTGGCGGCAAGATCAATCCGGCGAGGTGACATCTGGAGCTACGTTGGGAGGTGGGGCAGAGCAATGCGGCGTGGAGGGGGTGATCGTCAAGCCACGGCGTCGCATCGGTGACGCAGTGGCCCTAAGGGCGGACCCACTGGGTCTGCACCACACCGCGATCGATCAGTTCCATGTCGCGGGCTTCGAGGCCGGCCCCCGGCAGCACCAGCCTCGGATGGCCTTTGCTGAAGCATGGGATACCGTCGGGGAGTGAGAGGTCACGGACCTCCGACAGCACGAAGCGATCGAGCAGCGGCAGGAACAGGTCGAACGTGCCGGTGCCACCGGTAATGGCAATGGTGCCCGCGGTGATGCCGAGCTGGGTGAGAACGTCGCCGATTTCGATCCCCGCTGGGTTCCAGAACTGCGTCAGCCCGTCGTTCGGGGCAGCCTCCAGCCCGGCAACCGAGCGGGTCAACACCAGCCGCCTGCGACCGGGATTAGGGTGGCGGTCATGGCCGAGCCGACCGAGCACGACCAGCGCCGCTGCATCCAGCGCCGCCTGAAAGATGCGCCAGTCGGCTTCATTGCGGAGCGCCTGCGGCATGCTGCCGTCGGCGGCTGCGATCATGCCGTCGACCGAGACGATCGCATGGCCTTCGACGATGACACTGGAATTGGCGATGGACATGATCCGGCTCTAGCGCGGGCGGCAGGGCGCGGCAATTGGAGATTGGGGCTTTCGGTCGGCGGCTGGCGTGCTAGGTCAGGGCATGCCCGACACATACCCCATACCGATGATCCTGCCGCTTGGCGACCGGGGACTGCTGGTGCGGTTCGGCGAGGTGCTGTCGGACGAGGCCAACCGGGCCGCCATCGCGCTTGCCGCCCGTATCGAGACGGCGACGATCCCGGGTGTGGTCGAGCTGGTGCCGAATCTCATCTCCGTCCTGGTGCGCTACGACGCGGCGAAGCTCAGTTTCGATCGGCTGGCGGGCGAGATCAGGCTTCTGGTCACGCCGCCGGATGGCTCGCCTGCAACCGGCACGCTGCACACCGCCGCGGTCCGCTTCGATGGTGATGACATCGAGGAGGTCGCTAACCTGGTCCGTCTGCCGGTGGCGGAGTTCATTCGGGCGCACAACGCCGCGGCCCTGCGCGTGCTGGCGACCGGCTTCGCGCCCGGCTTCATCTATTGCGGGTTACACGCCGAGGCGCTGCTGGTGCCGCGCCGGAGCGTGGTGCGACGGCAAGTGCCGGCCGGGACGGTGCTGTTCGCCGCCGGGCAGACGGCTATCACCTCGACGCCGATCCCGACCGGCTGGCACGTCATTGGCCATACCGGCTTCCGCAATTTCGATCCTCTGGGGGAGCCGCCGACTTTCGTGCGGGCGGGCGATAGCGTGCAGTTCGAGGCGACGGCGTGACGGGTATCCGCATCACTCGCGTCGGGCCGCTGGCGACCCTGCAGGATGCCGGGCGTCCGGGATTGCTGCGACACGGCATCAGCGCCTCCGGCCCGATGGACAAGGCCGCCTTCGAGCGGGCCGGCGGCTGGCTCGGTTCGGTCGGCACGACCGGGATAGAGTTCACCACGGCCGGGATCGGCTTTGTGGCCGAGGGCTCGGTTTCCATCGCCGTCGACGGCGGAACATTCGAGCTGACGATCGATGGCGAAGCCAAACCCTGGCCGACGCGGGCGCTGCTGCGGGCAGGCGCGGTCGTCGACATTCGCCCGGGGCCGGCCGGGAACTACGGCTACCTGCGTTTCGATCGCGAGATCGACGTGCCCGCGGTGATGGGCAGCCGGGCGACGAGCTCGATCGCCGGGATTGGCGGTCTCGACGGGCGCGCCTTGCAGGTGGGCGATCTCGTGCCGCTGGATGCGACGCTGCCCCGCGGGCGGGGTCAGCATCCGACGGCGGCGGCGGTAAGCGATGGTCCGATCCGCATCATCTGGGGCATCCATGCCGACCGGTTCAGCAATGCCGCCCGTCAGCGTTTCGTTGCCGGTGAGTTCGCCGTCTCGCCGCAGCTCGATCGGATGGGCGTCCGGTTGACCGACCCGCAGCGGGTGTTCGCCGACGCCAGAATCCTGTCGCTGGTGTCGGATGCCGTGGTGCCGGGGGACATCCAGATCCTCGGCGATGGGACGCCGATCGTGCTGATGCGCGACCATCAGCCGACTGGCGGCTATCCGCGCATCGCCACCGTGGTGTCCTTTGACCTCGATCGATTTGCCCAGTTGCGCCCCGGGACACCCCTACGGTTCGAGCCGGTGACTATGGCGCATGCACAAGGACTGAAGCCGTGAATGCACTCGATCTCAATGCCGATCTCGGCGAGGGCATGCCGGGCGATGCGGCGTTGCTCGATATCGTCTCGTCGGCATCGATCGCCTGTGGTGGCCACGCCGGCGACGAGACCACGATGCGCCTGACCCTGCGTGCGGCCAAGGCGCGCGGTGTGGCGGTTGGCGCCCATCCCGGCTTTGCCGACCCCGAACATTTCGGCCGCCGCCGGCTGCTCTTGCCGCCCGAGGAGCTGGATGAGCAGGTGCGGGGCCAGGTCCGCGCACTGGTCGAGTTCGCCGAGGAAGAGGGCGTACCGGTCCGCTATCTGAAGCTGCATGGTGCACTGGCCAACATGGCGGCCGAAGAGCCGGCGGTCGCCGCCTTGTGCTTCGCTGCCGTAACCGGCCTCGTTCCCGGCCTGTCGGTACTGGCCATCGACGACAGCGCCCAGGTCGAGGTGGCCGAGGCATTCGGCTATCCGGTGGTGCGCGAGGCCTATGCCGATCGGGCCTACCAGCCCAATGGCCTCTTGGTGCCGCGCTCCGAGCCCGGCGCGGTGCTGCATGATGCGGCGGCGATTGCCGCGCGGGCCGTGCGGCTGGCGCGCGCCGGCGAACTGGTCGCCATCGACGGTTCGATCATCCGGACCGAGGCGACATCGCTCTGTATCCACGGCGATACCGAGGAGGCGGTGGCGATCGCGGGGGCGGTGCGGCAGGCGCTCGAGGCCGAAGGGATCGCCATCCGCGCCCCTTACTGAGGTTGCGCGGCGAGGCGAGTTGTTCCATATCGGCGCTTCCAGCCCGAGGAGTTCCCATGACCGCCAAGATCATCGACGGAAAGACCTATGCCGAGGGGCTGCGCGCGCGGATCGCCGGCCATGTCGAGCGGTTGAAGCGCGACCACGGAGTGACGCCCGGCCTTGCCGTGGTGATCGTCGGTTACGACCCGGGCAGCCAGATCTACGTGAGTCAGAAAGCCAAGCAGACCGTCGAGGTCGGCATGCATTCCGAGAAGTACGAGCTGCCCGAGGAAACCTCGGAGGCCGAGGTGCTGGCTCTGGTGCAGAAGCTCAATGCGGATCCGGCCATTCACGGCATCCTGGTGCAGCTGCCGTTGCCCAGGCAGATCGACCCCAACAAGGTGATCGCCACCATTTCCCCCGACAAGGACGTCGACTGCTTCACGCCGGCGAGCGTCGGCAAGCTGCAGATCGGCCTGCCGGGGCCGGTATCCTGCACGCCGCTCGGCTGCCTGATGCTGCTGCGCGACACGCTCGGCTCGCTCGAAGGTCTCAACGCGGTGATCGTCGGCCGCTCCAATCTCGTCGGCAAGCCGATGGCGCAACTGCTGCTGCGTGAGAACTGCACCGTGACGGTGGCGCATTCGAAGACCAGGGACCTCGCGGACGTGGTTCGCGGTGCCGATATCGTGGTGGCAGCCGTCGGCCGGCCGCAGATGATCAAGGGCGACTGGATCAAGCCGGGTGCCACGGTGATCGACGTGGGCATCAATCGCATTCCTGCGCCGGAGCGTGGCGAGGGCAAGACCCGGCTGCTCGGTGACGTCGACTATGCTGCGGCCTCGCAGGTAGCGGGCTCCATCACCCCGGTGCCGGGTGGGGTAGGGCCGATGACCATCGTCTGCCTCTTGGCCAACACGGTGACCACCGCATCCTTGATCAACGGCATCGCGCCGCCGAAGGACCTGACGCCCTAGTGCTTCGCTGCCGCGTAGGCGTCAGCCAGCCGCTTGGGCGCCCGGAACCGCCAGGCGTCCTCAAGTCGCAGCGACAATTCCTCGTCGCCGATGACTTCGAGCCGGACCAGGAGGCCCGGCCAGCCTTTGAAGTGGTCGGTCTGCCAGTAGATGTCGGGCGCCATCTCCATCAGCAGTTCCTTCTGCTCGAGCGGGCAGTGCAGCACCATCTCCTCTTTGCCGCGCACCGAGGCGAAGTTCTTGCCCCTCACCTTGAGCGACGGTGCGCCGTAGCTGGTGGACTCGCTGACCTCGGGTAACTGCAGCGCCGCGCAAAGGCGCAGCATCCGGTCCATCTCGTGGCCCATCGCCATCTCCTTCTCGGCGAAGCAAAAAACAGCATCTGCAAGTCTGGCGCATCTCCACTCGATTGGCTACACCAGCCATGAACCCGACGCGCCAGCCTCCCGGGGTCTCCATGACCAATGAATCCGACATCGCGGAACTCGGGGAAACCCGGCCCGATCCGAACGCGCTTCGCAGTCCGGACGATCACCTGAATCAGGATTGGATCGAGCGGCTGCGCGCCCACCTCTCGGCGGGCGAGGAGCACGACGTCGCCGAGATGATGGAGCCGCTGCACGCGTCGGATGCCGGCGACGTGCTCGAGGCGCTGGAGCAGGACGAGCGCGTGGCGCTGGTCCAGATGCTGGGCGACAAGTTCGACTATTTGGCGCTGACCGAGGTCGACGACAACGTCCGCACCGACCTGATCGAGGAACTGCCGGCCGAGGACGTGGCGCGTGGCGTCGCAACGCTCGACAACGACGACGCCGTCTACATTCTCGAGGACATGGATGCTGGCGACCGCGAGGAGATCCTCGCCCAACTGCCGGCCTTCGAGCGGCTGAGCCTCAAGCGCAGCCTCGATTTCCCCGAAGACTCCGCCGGCCGGCGGATGCAGACCGATTTCATCGCCATCCCGCCGTTTTGGACGGTTGGCCAGACCATCGACTACCTCAGGGTGGAAAAGGACCTGCCGGACGAGTTCTTCCAACTCTATGTCGTCGATCCCGGCTATCGGGTCCTGGGCACCATCCCGCTCGACAAGTTCCTCCGCGCGAAACGCCAGGTGCGCATCGAGAACCTGATGAACCACGACGTCCTCACCGTGGAAGCCACCGAGGACCAGGAGGAGGCGGCGCGCGATTTCGAACGCTACGACCTCGTGGAAGTCGGCGTGGTTGACGAGAACAAGCGGCTGGTCGGCGTGCTGACCGTCGACGACATCGTCGACGTCATCCACGAAGAAGCGACCGAGGACATCAAGCTGCTCGGTGGCGTGGCCGGCGACGAAGAACTGTCGGACAACGTGCTCTCGACCGTGCGCAGCCGTGCCCCCTGGCTGGTGGTCAATCTCATCACCGCCATGCTCGCCTCGTTCGTCATCAGCCTGTTCAACGCCACCATCGAGCAGATGGTGGCGCTGGCGGCGCTGATGCCGATCGTCGCCTCGATGGGCGGCAATGCCGGCACGCAGACCATGACCGTGACGGTGCGTGCGCTCGCGACCCGTGATCTCGACCGCGGCAGGGTGCGCCGGCTGGTACTTCGCGAGGTGACCGGCGGCTTCCTCAATGGCTGCATCTTCGCGGTGCTGATCGGCGCCGTCACCTGGCTTCGCTTCGCCAACCTCGGTCTGGGGATCGTCATCGGACTCGCCATGATCATCAACATGATCGCCGCCGGCAGTGCTGGAATTTTGATCCCGTTGACGCTGAACAGGCTGAAGGTCGATCCGGCGATCGCCTCCTCGGTGTTCGTGACGACCGTCACCGATGTCATTGGATTCTTCGCGTTTTTGGGTTTGGCCGGGCTCTGGTTCGGACTGTTCTGAAGCGCTTTCCACAGGGATACTCGACCTATCCACTGTGGCTTTCCCGCCACTTCCCAACCACGCCCTTGCCGAGTTAACGAATCATTACTGTCGCAATTCCGTCACCATGTGTGGTTGCGGCAGCCCGTGAACGGCAAAAAGGAGCTTTGATGCGAGGCCAATCAAAGACCGAATGGTGGCGTTCCGCCTTGCCGACCGTGTCCTGGACACTCGTCTGTTTGCTGGCCATGTCACTTGTGTTCACTATCGTTGCCGGCGCCTAGGACGGAGCGCAACTGGACCTGAAGGTCCTTCGATAGTACAGAATTTTGGAAGGGCGCCGGGCCACTCGGCGCCCTTCCGCTTTTGAGGCCCGTCATGAAGCTCATCTTCGCCAACCGCAATTACTCGAGCTGGTCGCTGCGCGCCTGGCTGGTGCTCCGCCACTTCAACATCCCGTTCGATGAGGAGCTGGTGCTGCTCAACGGCGAGGGCTGGCAGCAGAACCTGCGCAGGAAATCCCCCAGCGGCAAAGTCCCGGTACTGGTCGATGGCGATGTGGTGCTGCCCGAGACCACGGCGATCATCGAGTACCTGCACGACAAGTATCCGGCCAAGGGCATCTGGCCCTCCAACCGCGTGGAGCGCGCCTATGCACGCTCGGCGGCCGCCGAAATGCATGGCGGCTTCAATGCCCTGCGCGATGCCGCGCCGATGAACCTGCGCGCCTCGCATCCGGGCAAGGTCGATTTCGACGAAGTGGCCGATGACCTTAAGCGCATCGAGCGAATCTGGGGCGACCTGCTGTCGCGTTCCGGCGGACCTTACCTGTTCGGCGCGTTCAACGCCGCCGACGCCATGTTCGCGCCGGTCGCGACCCGCATCCGCACCTATGAACTGCCGGTGAGTGACCTGGCGCAGGAATATGTCGAGGCGATCTACGCCCTGCCGGCCTTCCAGGAGTGGCTCGCCGAGGCGGTGAAGGAGCCGTGGGTGGTCGATCACGATGAGATCGACATCATCAACGCCAAGCGGGACGCGGCCGGCAACGCATGATGCACATGATCAAGCTCTGCGTCGGCGTTGCGACGCTGGAGGAGCTCGAGTCTTATCGCAGCGAGCGCGCCCATTGGTGGGGCGCCGACTACGGCGAAGACGTGCACGTCCATCGCACCCGCACCATGCCCAAGCGCAAGGACGAGATGGAGGGGCAGGGTTCGATCTACTGGGTGATCTCGGGCGTGGTTCGCTGTCGCCAGCCGATCCTGCGGCTGGCCGAGGCCGTCGACGAGCAGGGGCTGAAATGCTGCGACATCATCATGGCGCCGGACATGGTCCGCACCATCCCGCGGCCGAAGTCACCGTTCCAGGGATGGCGCTACCTTGACCCCAAGGATGCCCCCGCCGATATCGGCAAGGGCGGCTTCGAAGAGGAAGGCTCGCTCGAGCTCGCCGAAGAACTGGCGAAACTGGGACTGATCTGATGCAGAGCACAGCGATCAAGGGCGTAACTGTCGGCTTCTACGAGGGGCCGGTGATTGCCGTCGAGGCAGACAGCAACGACCTGATCGGCTCGACCTATGGCTTGGGCATAGACCTGATCGCCATTCCCACAGAGTACCTGGTGGACGATTTCTTCTGGCTGAGCAGTGGCCTCGCCGGGGCGGTGCTGCAGAAGTTCCAGCAGTATGGCTTCCGCGTCGCCATCCTCGGCGATATCTCGCGCTTCACCGCCGAAAGCCCGTCGCTTCGCGACTTCATCTATGAGAGCAACCGGCGCGGGCAGGTGATGTTCCTTGCCGACCAAGCGGCGCTGGAAGCGCGGCTTTAGGGTGACGTTGCACGCCTGTCATCACTTGGTACTGAAACACCCCCTTGAACGGGGTGGGTGTCTCATCAATAGTTCGCTCGGGCAAACAACTACCGAATCCCGAAATCGCGTCGCTTCGGGCTACTGGAGCGGCAGGGGAGACTGATGGGCAGGACAGGCACGCATGTCATTGTCGTAGGCAATGAGAAGGGCGGCTCCGGCAAGTCGACCACTGCGTTCCATCTTGCCGTCTTCCTGATGTACCAGGGCTTTCGTGTCGCCTCGATCGACGTCGACAGTCGCCAGCAGACGCTCACCCATTATGTGCGCAACCGCCGCAACTGGGCGCAGGCGCACGATCTGAAGCTGCCGCACGCGACCCACTTCCACCTGCCATTGTCGAAGTCGGATTCGGTCAAGGAGAACCAGCGCGTCGAGTTCGACCTGTTCCGGCAGGCGATCATCGAGGTCGAGGGCGAGGCGGATTTCCTGATCGTCGACACCCCAGGGTTCGATACCCACCTGACCCGGCTGGCGCATTCGCTGGCCGATACGCTGATCACGCCGCTGAACGACTCGATCATCGACCTCGATGTCATGGCGCATGTCGATCCGGTGACCGGCGACCCCCGGGAGATGAGCCACTACGCCCGGCTGGTGCAGCGGGCGCGAACCGAGCGGCTGTCGATCGACGGACGCACTATCGACTGGGTGATCGTGCGCAACCGCATCTCGATGCTGCCGTCGCGCTCGACCAAGATCGTGCAGGGCGCCATCGAGAAGATTGCGGTGCGGCTGGGCTGCCGGGTTGCCGAAGGCATTGCCGAGCGGGTGATCTTCCGCTCACTGTTTCCGACCGGCATGACGGTGTTCGACCCACTGGATGCGGAAATGCTCGGCGGGTTGCCGTCGATGTCCCACCTCAGCGCCCGGCAGGAATATCGGGCCCTGGTCGAGGCGTTGCGGCTGCCGGTGAGCGAGCGCGCCAAGGCCCGGATCGAGGGCGAGAAGGCGCTGGCCGCCAGTGCCGGCGAGCCGGCCAGTTTCGAGCACATGGCCGGCGAGTAAGCTCGGAGCCTTGCTAGGCCCGGCGGGGCAGGGTGACGGTCACCGCGCGACCACCGGTCGGTGCAAACACATCGAGTTCGATCTCGACATGCGGCATCAGCATGCGGCGGGTGCGGGCGCTCAGCGCCATCACCACGCCGAGCAGATCGCCGACGCCGCGGCGCTTCAGGCCGGGATTGAACCGCGTCACCATGGCATTGACCGCCTGCCTGCGGACAACGGCATCTTCGGACGCGAGGGCCGACTGCCCTACAAATCGGGCGAGTTCGGTGAGGCTAGACGTATCGCTCATTTGGGCTACTCCAACACAGGCCACAAATTCGCTTCCCTGGGGCGGCTGCTTTTCGCGTTTTATGACTGCATCGCGAGGCAGCTCATCTTGGCTTTCTTCAGCTGGTTGCACACACCGGCCGCATCTTCACGGCCGCTGAAACCGCCGAACCGTGCGCGGAAGAACACTTGCCCGTTCTTCTCGAAACGTTCGACATAGGAGCGGGCCGCGCCAAGGTTTCCGACCTTGGACGAAGCGTCGCTGATCAGGGAGTTGGCACCGCCCTCGGTCGGCGCAGCGCCGATCTGGACGATCCAGCCGCCACTGACGTCCTGCGGGACCTCGGCCACCTCCACGGCGGCGAGTGGCGCCGGAGCGGGCTGGTCTTCGATAATATCGGGCGCAGTGTCGCCGATGCCGCCCGACGTCATCAGGTCGATCGGCTGGCCTTCCTCGCCGATGCCGACTGGCGGCAGCAGCGGAGCGGACGGCGCCGTCTGGCCGAGCGGGGCGGGAGCCGCGCCGAGCGAGAAGGTGTCGCTGAGCCAGGCGCCGATCACATCGAGCGGGCGTTCCTGCGGGGCGATGCTGGCAATGGTCGGGCGGCTGGCAAGCGTATTCGCCGCCTGCACGGCTTCGTCGAACCCGAGGTCGGCGGGGCGCGCTTCCGGCAGCGGAGCAGCTTCGCCGATCGAGGCGACGACGATATCGTCTGCTTGCTGCGTGGCTTCGGTCGGCTGCAGCTTGGCGGTGACCGAGACGGTGCCGCCGCCGACCCGGAAGGTCGGGTAGGGTGCCGGCATCACCGGCACCGGATCGGTGGAAGCGACCATGACGGTGGCGCCCTTGCGGCCGGGCTGCGGGATCATGGCGACGTCGAGATAGCCGCCGCTGCGGCTCTTGGGCAGGTACTTCTTGACCAGTTCGCGGACCTTGGCGTCACGCGCACCGCTCGAGTCAAAGCCGAAGCCGGCGACCACGATGTGGTGGCCGTCGGCGCGCGCCGCGGTCAGCAGGTTAAAGCCCGAGGCGTTGGTGTAGCCGGTCTTGATGCCGTCGACGCCGTTATTGCCCAGCAGGCGATTGTGGTTCCCGTAGGTGCGCTTGCCGTACGAGAAGCTCCGGGTCTGGAAATACTCGTAGTAGTTCGGGAAGTGCTGGTAGACGGCGATGCCGAGGATCGCCTGATCAGCGACAGTCGTAACCTGGCCGCTGTCCGGCAGGCCCGAGGCATTGCGATAGGTGGTGTTGGACATGCCGAGCGCCTTGGCCGTCGAGGTCATGCGTTTGGCAAACGCGCTCTCGGAGCCGGAGATGTTCTCGGCGATCACCCGGGCGATGTCGTTGGCGGAGATAGTGACGATCGCCTTGATGGCGTTCTCGACGGTGATGGTTGAGCCAGCTTTCAGCCCAAGCTTGGTCGGCACCGCCTGCGCGGCGTATTTCGACACGGTAAACTTGGTCTTCAACGTAATGTTACCGGCCTCCAGTTCCTGGAACAGAACGTAGAGGGTCATCACCTTGGTGACCGACGCGGGGTAGCGCGCCGCGTTGGCCGAACTCTCGTAGAGGATCTTGCCGGATTTGGCATCGACCACGATGCCGGCGAACTTGCGCGGAACACCTGCGGCTTCGGCGGCCGAGATCATCGGCACCAGCAGCGCCAGGGTGACCGCGATTGCCGCGATCAGGCGCGAAAACAGCGCGCGCGAATGGGAATAATGCTTCTGCGAAAGCACCCGGTACTCCAACTACTCTCGGGCGGAAACGCCACCCGTACTCAACGCCTCGAGAACCTGCAGCCGACCCTCCCCAAATGAGGCCCGCTACCTTCCCTGTTACCCCTCACCTTAGGCAGCCCGTCTTACCATTCCGTAAAATGCGATGGATTTCGGGCACTTGGTTAAGGGCTTCCTGCGGGCGGCACCTGCTCCAAAGTTTAGGTACTTGGCCACTTAACAGGCACGGAGTTTTGCCTACATAATGGCCTCACCATGCTGCTTCGAACCAATCTCTCCCACACCCGGGCCATGCGTGCAGCCATCGAACTGACGCTCCCGACCACTGGTGCATCGATGATGCCGCCAAGCGGGGCCGACGATGACCGCAAGGGCGGCAACGGCGACGGGGGAAGCAAGAACGATACGGCGACCATCACGAAGCCGAAGACCAAGAGCAAACGCCCCAGCCTCTATCGGGTGCTGTTGCTCAATGATGACTACACTCCGATGGAGTTCGTCGTCCTGGTGCTGCAGGATGTGTTCAACAAGACCCGCGAAGAGGCCATGCGCATCATGCTTCACGTCCACAACCAGGGCGTCGGCGAATGTGGCGTCTATCCCTTCGAGGTGGCCGAAACCAAGGTCACCAGGGTCATGGACGCGGCCCGCAAGAACCAGCACCCACTACAGTGCGTGATGGAAAAGCAATAGGAACCGACATATGCCCTCTTTCTCCCGCGGACTTGAGAAGGCCCTCCATCAGGCGATGAACCTGGCGCGCGAGCGGGCGCATGAGTTCGCCACGCTCGAGCACCTGCTGCTGGCACTGACCGACGACCGCGATACCATCGCGGTATTGACCGGCTGCGATGTCGACATCGAAGCGCTGAAGTCGGACCTCGAAGACTTCATCAACGAAGAGCTCGACAGCCTCGTCGTGCCCAACGGGCAGGACGCGCGACCGACCGCCGCGTTCCAGCGCGTCATCCAGCGCGCCGTGATCCATGTGCAGTCGTCCGGTAAGGAAGAGGTTACGGGCGCCAATGTGCTCGTCGCCATCTTCGCCGAGCGCGAGAGCCATGCCGCCTACTTCCTCGAGCAGCAGGACATGACGCGGCTCGATGCAGTCAACTTCATCTCGCACGGCATCACCAAGTCCGGGCCGAGCGAAGAACGCCGTGTGCGCGGCGCCGAGACTCCGGCCGGCAATGGCCAGGGCGGTGAGGAAGGCGAACGGGCCGGCAACGGCCAGAGTTCGGCGCTTGCCGATTTCTGCGTCAACCTCAACGACAAGGCCCGGGCCGGCAAGATCGACCCGCTGATCGGCCGCGACAGCGAGTTGCGCCGGACCATCCAGATCCTCTGCCGCCGCTCCAAGAACAACCCGCTCTATGTCGGCGACGCCGGCGTGGGCAAGACCGCCATTGCCGAGGGCCTGGCCCGCAAGATCATCGAGGGCGACGTGCCCGAAGTGCTGCGCGAGTCGGTGATCTATGCGCTCGACATGGGGTCGCTGCTCGCCGGCACCCGCTATCGCGGCGACTTCGAAGAGCGGCTCAAGGCCGTCATGAAGGAGCTTGAGAAGCATCCGGACGCGATCCTGTTCATCGACGAGATCCACACGGTGATCGGCGCGGGGGCCACCTCGGGCGGCGCACTCGATGCTTCCAACCTGCTGAAGCCGGCTCTGGCTTCAGGCAATATCCGCTGCATCGGTTCGACCACCTACAAGGAGTACCGGCAGTTCTTCGAGAAGGACCGGGCGCTGGTCCGTCGCTTCCAGAAGATCGACGTCGCCGAGCCGACCATTCCGGATGCGATCGAGATCGTGAAGGGGCTGCGTCCGTACTTCGAGGACTACCACAAGCTGAAGTACACCGACGACGCGCTGAAGGCCGCCGTCGAGCTGAGCGCGCGTTACATCAACGACCGCAAGCTCCCGGACAAGGCGATCGACGTGATCGACGAGACCGGCGCCAGCCAGATGCTGCTGACCCCCGAGAACCGTAAGCAGACCATCGACGTCGCCGATATCGAGCAGACCATCGCCACGATGGCCCGCATCCCGCCCAAGTCGGTGTCGAAGTCGGATACCGAACTCCTCGCCAACCTCGAGGGCAATCTCAAGACCGTGGTGTTCGGCCAGGATCAGGCGATCACCGCGCTCTCGTCGGCCATCAAGCTGGCGCGTGCCGGCCTGCGTGAACCGGAAAAGCCGATCGGCTCCTACCTGTTCACCGGCCCGACCGGCGTCGGCAAGACCGAGGTGGCCAAGCAGTTGGCGGATACGCTCGGTGTCGAACTGCTGCGCTTCGATATGTCGGAGTACATGGAGCGGCACACCGTTTCGCGGCTGATCGGTGCCCCTCCGGGCTATGTCGGTTTCGACCAGGGCGGCCTGCTCACCGATGGCGTGGACCAGCATCCGCATTGCGTGGTGCTGCTCGACGAAATCGAGAAGGCCCATCCGGACCTGTTCAACATCCTGTTGCAGGTGATGGACCACGGCAAGCTGACCGATCACAACGGCAAGTCGGTCGACTTCCGCAACGTGATCCTGATCATGACGTCGAACGTCGGCGCCATGGAACTGCAGAAGTCGCCGATCGGCTTTGGTCGCAAGCGCGAACAGGGGGACGACGAGGAAGCGGTGAACCGGATGTTCACGCCGGAATTCCGCAACCGTCTCGACGCCATCATCTCGTTCGGTCCGCTGCCGCCGGCAGTCGTCCGTCGCGTGGTCGAGAAGTTCGTGCTGCAGCTCGAAGGCCAGCTGGCCGAGCGTGGCGTGACCATCGAGCTGACCCCGGAAGCCGCCGAGTGGCTGGCGATCCGTGGCTATGACGAGCGCATGGGTGCGCGCCCGCTGGGCCGCGTGATCCAGGAGCACGTCAAGAAGCCGCTGGCCGACCAGGTGCTGTTCGGCGAGTTGCAGAACGGCGGCTCGGTCACTGTCGCAGTGGTCGGCGTCGGCACCGAGGCCAAGCTCGAGCTGATCGCGGTTCCGCCGCGGCCGGCCCGGCCCAAGGCCATCGCCGCGCCCAAGGCCAAGAAGGCCAAGGCCGCCGCCGACAAGCCGGCAGAAGAGAAAAGCTGAGATCCCATGCAGGGACTTATGCAAGGCCGGGAGCGATCCCGGCCTTTTTCTTGGGTCAGTATCGGGGGAGGAATGAATGGGACTTGAAGGCAAGACGATCGCCATAACCGGCGCGGCGCGCGGCTTGGGCGCAGCGCTGGCCATCGTTGCGGCAGACCGCGGCATGATCCCGCTGCTGCTGGGCCGCAACGCTGCCGGCATCGGCGCCGTCGCCGAGGCGATCGAGCAGCGCACCGGCAAGCGGCCCGACGCCTTCGTCTGCGACCTGGCCGACCCGCTGTCACTGACCGGCGCGGCTAGCCAGATCGCGACGGTGCATCCAGAGCTCGACATCCTCGTCAACTCCGGCTCGCAATGGGTGGGCGGTGCCTACACCGCGATGACCGATGCGCAAATCGCGGCGGTGATCGACTCCACCGTAACCGGCACCATGGCGCTGACCCGCCGGCTGCTGCCATTGCTGCTCAAGCGACCCGAGGCGGACATTCATACCGTAGTCTCGATGAGCGGCTTGCCCTATGCGCGGATGCGCGGCTCGTCGGTGCCATTCGTTGCCGCCAAGCACGCCCAGAACGGGTTCGTCCAGGCGTTGACCGAGGAGATGGCCGGCACCAGCGTCCGCGTCACTTCGGTCTATCCCGGGCACATCGAGGACACCTCGCCGCTCGAGGAAAACTGGGATCATCCACGCGGTATCGAAGATGCATTGAGCGACAAGGATGTCGTCGAGTCGATCCTGTTCGTCCTCGCCCAGCCGCGCAACGTGGCGATCCGCTCGCTGGTCATCGAACGGGCGCGAACCGAGTTCTTGAGCTGAAGCGCTTGCAGGATTGGGTCGCGTCGAGATGGCAGTGAGGTGGGGTGTTTGGCCACCCCACCGGCTGTCATCCCAGCTTTGGCTGGGATGACGTCGAGTTTGGGTCAGGACTGCGGTGAAATGCTTTATCGCTTAACCGCGAGCCCGACGAGGAATCCCGCATAAATCACCGCCGGCAAGGCCAACGCCCACAGCTGCCAGGCGCCGTATGCCGCCCCGCCGATCAGCGCGCCGACCAAGAGGGCGAGCCAGACCAGCAGGTGCTGCACCCAGCGCAGCGGTGGCGCTTCGCCGCGCACCGTGCGGGCCAGGTCCTGGCCGACGGCGAACAGCGTGCCGGTGACGAAGGTGGCGCCGAGACGGACGGCGCCGCGCGGCGACATGATGGCATTCTGCGCACCGGCTGCCGTCGCCAGTGCCAGCATCGCCTGCGCTGCCGAAAACCCAAGCCCGCTGAGCGCCAGCGTCACACCGAGGCCGCCAAGCACCAGTGCCAGCACGCCCATGGCGCGGCGGCGATCGGTTCGGCCGCCGATCAGGCTGCCGAGGAAGCTGCCGACGACGAACATGACGATCAGTCCCGCGGGCAACGCCAGGGCAGGGCCGAGATGCGCCAGGCCCGCGCCGAGCTGGGTGGTGTTGCCGCTCATGAACGAGGTGTAGAAGCCGCCCAGCTCGATAAAGCCGACCACGTCGATCATCCCGGCTGCGGCCGTGAGCAGCAGGCCGAGGCTGAGCTGCGGGGCGGGCGTCACTTCAGGCGAGGGCGGCTGCGATGGCCTTGGCCTGCGCGGTGAGCTCGGCGTCATCTGCCTTGCCCTGACCGTGTCGACCGAGCTCCACGCCCTCGTAGACCGGGATGACGTGGAAATGCAGGTGGAACACCGACTGGCCAGCCGGCGCCTCGTTGAACTGCACGACACGGATGCCGTCCGGGTTCAGCGCCTTCTGCGCGGCCTTTGCGACCCGCTGTACCTGCGGGATGGTACGGGCGAGGACAGCGGGGTCGGCATCCAGCAGATTGCGCGAGGCGGCCTTGGGGATGATCAGTACATGTCCCTTCGACTGTGGGAAGATGTCCATCATGACCAGGACGTCCGCATCTTCATAGACCTTGTGGGACGGGATCTCGCCCTTGATGATCTTTGAAAAGATGTTGCTCGGGTCGTAGGCGGTCACGAGGCGGTCTCCATCACGTCGTCAGTGTCGTAGAGGTTCCCCGGATAGCTCTCGATCGTCTCTTCGACAATGTCGGCCGCGAGCCCGGTGCCGTCCTCGAGCACCAGCCGGTCGCGTAGTTCGGTCGCCGCGATCTCGAACGAAGTGTCGGTGGCGAGTTCTTCGAGCGCGGAGGCGAGGATGCCCGGGGTGAGCTTGCGCAGGCGGACCGGGGCAGGGCCGCAGCCCAGTTCGTACACCCGGCGCCCCCAGTAGGGCTGGTCGAAGAAGTGCGGCACGACGAAGGTCGGCCGGCCGGCATAGAGCCCTGCATAGGTGGTGCCGGCGCCGCCGTGGTGCACCAGCGCCTTCATCAGCGGGAACAGCTTGGTGTGGGGCGCCTTGTCGATGGTGTAGACGGTGTCGGGCAGGTCTTCGGCCTTGATGCCGCCCCAGCCCTTGCCGACCACGGCCCGGCCGCCCCATTCCCTCAGCGCCTTGGTGATGATCTCGGTGTTGCGCGCTGCGCCCCAGGGCATCGAACCGAAGCCGAGATAGATCGGCGCCTCGCCGGCATCGAGGAATTTGCGGAACGCCGCATCCGGCTCCCAGCCGGTGATGTCATCGAGCCGCCAGAAGCCGGTGACGGTGGTGGTCTCGGGCCAGTCGCCGGGCCTCGGCGAGATCACCGGGGAATAGGCGTGCAGCGCCGGGATCGGCTCGCCGCGGGCGTTCTTCGAAAAGCCGGAGCGCTTGCGGCTGCGGAGGCCCAGGAGCTTGGCGCGCATCCGGTCGCGCGGGAAATCGTAGTAGCTCTGGTGTGCCGCCTGCACGACGTAGCTCAGCCGGTTGAACAGCGGGTCGAGGCTGATGCGGTTGAACAGCGGTTCCGGCGGCGGGCCGTCATAACCGAAATACGGGAACTCGCCGGTCGGGTTGATCGGCTGGAACGCCGTCATGATCGCCGGGATATCCAGCGCCTCGGCGACGTCGACGGCGAAATTGGTGGTCTGGTGGAAGATGATGGCATCGACATCCTGGGCGGTGGCCCAGAGGTGCCGGCACGCGGTCTTCATGATCTTCTGGCCGTCGCGCAGCAGCTTCGGTGCGTAGAGCAGCGAGTTCTTCGACATCACGTTGTCGAACTGGCTCTGCCGCATGAAGGCCTGGATATCGCTGCCCAGCGTCGCGAATTCGACCCCGTGCCCGGTGACGAAACCCTCGAAGTCATTGGTGGCACACAGCACCACCGAATGCCCACGCTTTTTCAGGGCGAGCGACAGCGCGACGAAGGGCTGGACGTCTCCCATCGTACCAATCGCGGCTATGGCGATGCGCTTGCTCATTCAGTCTCCGTCAGCCCCAGGGCGAGGCCGGGCGTCATATCCATCGAGAGTATGGTCTGGCTGAGGCGACAAGGTATCGCGCCGGACCCAAACCCGTCCAGTGTGGTGCTTTCGAACCACAGTGCCGCGCCGCGTGCAACTCCCGCTCAATGTGGGTCCCCATGTCTGAACGGGGTGTAACGCTCGAGCTGTTCCTGTTCGCGGGCCACCGAGGCGCGCTCCTGCGCGACAAAGCGCGCTACGGCATCGCGGAGACCCGGATGGCCGATCCAGTGGACCGAGCGGGTAGTGGCCGGAGCATAGCCGCGCGCCAGCTTGTGTTCGCCCTGAGCGCCCGCCTCGACCACCGGCAGCTTATGCGCGATGGCATAGTCGATGGCCTGATAGTAGCAGAGCTCGAAATGCAGGAACGGCACGTTGCGCGTGGCGCCCCAGTAGCGGCCGTAGAGCCGGTCGTGCCCGATCATCGAGAAGGTGCCGGCGATGGGCTCGTCCCCGTCATACGCGAACATCAGCAGCACCCGATCGGCCATCGCCTCGCCGAGCAGCGAGAAGAAGCGTCGGTTCAGGTAGGGGCGGCCCCATTTTCGGCTGCCGGTATCCTGGTAGAACTCGAAGAACTGATCCCAGACCCTCTCGGTGAGGTCTGGGCCGGTGAGCCACCTGACCGTCAGGCCGTCGGCTTCCAGCGCATCGCGACGCTCGCGACGGGTAACCTTGCGGTGACGCGATGACAGCGTGCCGAGGAAATCCTCGAAGCTCGAGAAGCCGTCATTGTGCCAGTGGTACTGGGTGTCATGGCGGACCAGCCAGCCCGACGCGCGGGCGAGATCGGCTTCGGCCTCGCTGACGAAGGTAGCGTGCACCGAAGAGATGTTGTTGCGGGTGGCGAGGGTCTCGGCCGTCCGGATCACCGCTGCGCGGGTCGCATCGTCGGCCGCCAGAAAGCGCGGGCCGGTGACCGGGGTGAACGGCACGGCGCATTGCAGCTTCGGATAATACTCGCCGCCGGCGCGTTGGAAGGCATCGGCCCAGCCGTGGTCGAAGACGTATTCGCCTTGCGAATGCGATTTGAGATAGAGCGGCATGGCACCCACCGGAGTGCCGGCGCTGTCACTCAGCAACAGGTGCTGCGGTTGCCAGCCGGTGCGGTTGGAAGCGGAGCCGGATTGCTCGAGCGCGAGCAGGAACCGGTGATCGAGGAAGGGGTTGTCGACCACCCCGTCATGCGCCGGTGCCAGCCCGTTCCACACCGTCGCGGGGATCTCCGCGATGGAACTGAGCACGTCGGCGCTGAGCGTTTCCTCAGGCACTTGGTGGATCGAACCCCTCGAAGACGATCTGGTCGGCCTTGCCGAGCACGGCGAGCGCAGCCGCCGGCGACTTGATGGTCCACGCGGTGACCGGCATGCCGAATGAGCGAAAGAGCTTCACCGCCGGCAGGTCTAGCGACTTGTCACGGCAGGAGATGAAATCGAAGCGACTGACCGGCCAGTGCAGCAGGTGCCGCAGCATGAACCTGGTGGCGTCGCTGAGGTGCTGGTCCCACTCCGGCTCATCATAGGCGTAGGTGACGATGCCGACCGGCATCGTGGCGCCGCGCTTCTTCACCTCGACGATCAGCTTCGGATCGAACGACTCCAGCGTCACCGGGCCGCGATAACCTTTGAGCGCGTCCATCACCGTCTGCGCCAGCACTTCGGTGGCGGCCTGGTTGGGCTGCTGCTTCAGTTCGATCTGCAGCAGCACCCGGCCATCAATCTGCGCGAGGAACTCGTCGAACCGCTGCGGCGTGTCGCCGGCAGCGCTGTCGAGCAGCGTGTAGCTTGCGAGCTCAGCCATCGTCCGCGCCGCTACCGGGCCGCTGACCCCGGTCAGCCGGTCGAGGTCGTCGTCGTGGAAGATCATCGGGATGCCGTCGCGGCTGAGCTGCACGTCGCATTCGATGGCGTAGCCGCCCTCGATCGCTGCGGCGAAGGCACTGGCAGTGTTCTCGATGACGCCGCGACCGCGGTCGTGCAGACCGCGGTGGGCAATAGGACGATCAAAGTTGGGTTTGGCGCACATGCTTTAAGCCGTCATATGGGGTGGAAACAGCGCCGCCGCTAGCAGCCCCGCATGACACTTTCGCGTCGGCCGCGCCTTACGCCTCGACTTCGATGATGCCCTCGACCTCAACAGCCGCGCCAAGTGGCAGGGCCGCCATGCCGACGGCGGAGCGGGCGTGCTTACCCTTGTCGCCGAGCACGCCGACGATCAGATTCGAGGCGCCATTGGCGACGAGATGGTGCTCGGCGAATTCGGCGGTCGAGGCGACGAACACCGTGAGCTTAAGTACGCGCTTGACCTTGCCGAGGTCGACACCTGCGCTATGGACGATCTGGCTCAGGAAGTTGACGGCCGCGAGTTCGGCGGCATTGCCGCCCTGGACGACGTTCATGGTGTCGCCGAGGCGGCCGGTGACCACACCATCGGCGCCTGAGGAAATCTGCCCCGACACGTAGACGATGTTGCCCGTCCGGGTGATCGGCACATAGGTGGCGACCGGCGCTTTCGGCTGCGGCAGCTCGTAGCCGTATTCGCGGAGCTTATCGAGGGGGCTGGTCATCCTGGTTCTCTTCGTCTTTGTCTGCGTTGCGGGCGGCGCGAGCCTTCACCCGGTCATATAGCTTGCCGCGGATCACCGCGTCCCGGCCGAAGCGATCGCGTACACGATCTATGGCGCGTTCGGCGGCGGCACGCCGGGCGATTCCCGGCTCGATCAGGTCGACCGGATCGATGCCGTCTGCCTCCGAAATACCGCTCACTCCAATGCCGATCAGCCGGAATGCGGTCCCGTCGATCTCGCGAGCGAGAAGCTGCACGCCGGTTTCGTAGAGCACGTTGGCAAGCTGTGTCGGGATCATCAATTGCCGGGCGCGGGTGCGCAAGCGAAAACCGGCCGACTTGAGCTTCAGCGTGACGGTGTCCCCGAGGATCGTCTTGGCTTTGAGCCGTTCGGACAACCGCTCGCACAGTGCCAACAGCTCGGTCGACAGGTCTTCGAAGCTGCGGAGGTCGGTGTTGAAGGTGGTCTCGGACGAGACTGTCTTCATCTGGTCGTCGGTCGAAATGGCGCGGGCATCCTCGCCCCGGGCCAGCCGGGCAAGGCGGGCGCCGGAATCGCCGTAGCGGCGCATCAGTTGCTCTGGCGGCGTCACCTGCAACTGGCCGATGGTCTCGTAGCCATCCTTGCGCAGCGTTTCGGCGAACACCTTGCCCACGCCATAGATCAGCGTCACCGGCTGCGGCGCGAGGAAAGCGACGGTTTCGGCCTTGCCGATCACCGCGAAACCGCGCGGCTTGTCGAGGTCGGAGGCGACCTTGGCGAGGAACTTGTTGTGGCTCAGGCCCACCGAGATGGTGACGCCGATCTCCTGTTCGACGCGCTTGGCGAAGCGGGCGAGCACCACGGCGGGCTTGGCCCTGTGCAGGGCCTCCGTGCCGGTGAGGTCGAGGAACGCTTCGTCGATGGAGAGCGGCTCGACCAGTGGCGTCAGCTGGTCCATCAGAGCGCGGATATCGCGGCTGACGGTCACGTACTTCGCCATGTTGGGCGGGATGATCACTGCGTTTGGGCAGAGTTCCTTGGCCCTGAACATCGGCATGGCCGAGCGTACGCCATACTGCCGTGCGATGTAGCAGCAGGTGGAGACGACGCCGCGCACGCCGCCGCCGATGATCAGCGGTTTGTCGACGAGGGTAGGGTCGTCGCGCTTCTCGATCGAGGCATAGAAGGCGTCGCAGTCGACATGGGCGATGCTGAGCGCGGCGAGCTCGTCATGCGCCTTGATTCTGGGCGATCCGCACGTGCGGCAGCGGGTAGGGGCCTCGAAGGCCTCCACCGTTGCCGAACAGTCGCGGCAGATCGCCAGCATCTCGTCACCCCGCCGGATTGAGCCGAGCCCAGACGCGCATGAAATCGTCCGGCTTGAAGCTGTTGTTGGCGCATAGCGCCAGCAGCAACGCCTCGTTGGAGGCGAAGTAGTCGATCAGCCCGCGGTCGAGCCCATCTCCGCCGGCCGCCTTGCGCAGCGCGTCGGGAGAATAGCCGGTCAGGCTCATGAATTCGGCAAGCTGCGCTGGGTTCTCGGCCAGCTGATGCAGGCAAAGCTCGCCCAGTGTACGGGAGGTGAGTTCGAGGGGTTTGGGCAAGGGCAGGGTCTCGTGGGTAATCGGATTGATGTTACCCCGAACTTCGGGCAGAACACGAGGGCCCGCCAGCCTCCTTCCGGGTGGATTTGAGTCCCGTATGCCCAAGACCGTGATGATCGTCGAAGACAATGAGCTCAACATGAAGCTCTTCAATGATCTGCTTGAATCGCGTGGATATTCGATCATCCAGACCCGCAACGGGCTGGAGGCGCTGGACCTCGCACGGGCCCATCGTCCCGATCTGATTCTGATGGATATCCAGTTGCCGGAAGTCTCGGGGCTTGTGGTCACCAAGTGGCTCAAGGAAGACGACGAGCTGATGGCGATTCCCGTCATCGCGGTAACGGCCTTCGCCATGAAGGGCGACGAAGAGCGGATCCTGCAGGGCGGCTGCGAAGGGTACATCTCTAAACCCATCTCCGTGCCTCACTTTTTGGAAACCATTGCCCGCTACATTGGACCTGCCAACTAGGCTTTGCCCTTATTGGCATTCGGGCAGATTTCCTCAAATCGCGGGGCCTGAGGTCTTTGACGGCGCGGGTGCTGATCGTCGACGATATTCCAACGAACGTCCGCCTGCTGGAGGCGCGGCTTTCGGCTGAGTACTTTGACGTCGTTACGGCATCGTCGGGCAAGGAGGCGCTCGCCATCTGCGCCGAGGGCGAGATCGACATCATTCTGCTCGACGTGATGATGCCGGAGATGGACGGCTTCGAGGTCTGCATCCGGCTGAAGGCCGATCGCCGCACCAGCCACATCCCGGTTTTGATGGTGACTGCGCTCGACCAACCCTCCGACCGGGTGCGCGGGCTCGAGTCCGGCGCCGACGACTTCCTCACCAAACCTGTCGACGACGTCCAGCTGATGGCGCGGGTGAAGAGCCTGGTGCGCCTCAAGGCCCTGACCGACGAACTGCGCGCCCGGGCGCGCACTGGCCAGGAAATCGCCATCGAAGACGCCATGCGGGCGATGGATTCTATCGACCACGATGACGGTCGCATCCTCCTGGTCGACCCGGACCTGCGCCACGCCGAGCGCATCCGCGGCTATCTCGAGCTCCACAACCGCGTCGACATCCTCGCCAACCCGGCCGACGCCGTGCTGGCGGTGAGTGGCGGCGACTATGAGCTGGCGCTGGTGTCGATGGCTCTCGCTGACTTCGACCCGTTGCGGGTCTGCTCGCAGATGCGAACCGCCGAACAGACACGGACGCTGCCGATCATCCTGATCGCCGAGGAGGACGACCGCCCGCGGGTGGTGCGCGGCCTCGATCTTGGGGTCAACGATTTCATCATGCGCCCGGTCGAGCGCAACGAGCTGATGGCGCGGGTGCGCACACAGATCCGCCGCCAGCGTTACGCAGTAGAGCTGCGCCAGAGCGTCAACAATACGCTGGCGCTGGCGGTCACCGATGAACTGACCGGGCTCTACAATCGCCGCTACTTCGAACGGCATTTGTCGATTCTGCTGCAGAAGGCGCAGCAGCAGGGCCGCGACATGGCGGTGATGCTGATCGACATGGATTACTTCAAGGACGTCAACGATACGCACGGCCACGACACCGGCGATGCCGTGCTGCGCGAGTTCGCCGACCGGCTGCGCCGCAACATTCGCGGCGTCGACCTCGCCTGCCGATTCGGCGGCGAGGAGTTCGTCGTGCTGATGCCCGACACCGACGCACGGCAGGCGCAGAGCGTGGCCGAGCGGGTGCGCAGCGCCGTGGCGGAGAAGGGGTTCGACGCCGGCAACGGGCGGCCGCTGCCGGTGACCGTATCGGTGGGCATGGCGCTCAACGAGCACGAAACCGACACGCCGGAGCTGCTGCTGAAGCGCGCCGACGTGGCCCTCTATCGCGCCAAGCGCGAGGGGCGAAACCGCGTCGTGGTCGACGCCGCCTAGTTGCGATCGGTGCAACCGGGGAATATTAAGGTTAAGGATTAGTAACGTTGTGGAGCGGCTACTTGCTCTGACGCCGGAAAGGGTTAAGCTGTATCCATAGAAATAACGCCGACACTTTCGGTGTCAGCAGTCACCCCTACGGTTCTCCTCAGGTCCGCCGCAACTCCTGGGTCCGTAGGGAGGCTGGTCCGCAGCGGGCAAGAGTGGCCTCTTCGACATGCCGCTTCGGACCAGCCGCTTCTTCAGACGCCCGTCCCGTATATCGGGGCGGGCGTTTTGCGTTCGTGATGTCCCTCACGAATTCTTCGTGAGGCCCGCGCAAACTTCCTTGTGCGGTCGAACACGACCACCTTCGTGAGGCCCACAACGAAAAACCCGCGCTCGAAAAGCGCGGGTTTTTCAATCAGGCAGGAAGAAGCCAGATTATTTGATCTTGGCTTCCTTGAACTCGACGTGCTTGCGCACGACCGGGTCGTACTTCTTGAACGAGAGCTTCTCGGTCTGGGTACGCGAGTTCTTCTTGGTGACGTAGTAGAAGCCGGTGTCGGCAGTCGACACGAGCTTGATCTTGAGGGATACGGCTTTGGCCATGGTCGTGTTTCCTTGAAACGGCTTGCCGCGCGCTAACCGCGGGGCTGTGAATTCAACCGGCCAACCGGCCTGTGGAAATTTGGCCGGAAACTACGGATTTTCGGGCCGATGTCAAGCGGGCACTAGGCGACCGGCAGGCCGCCCAGCCTCGGTTCAGACGTCGCTCTTCGACGTATCGCCGCGCGTCGGGTCGAACCCGTACATGTAGTTGGCCCACTGCAGGCCGACCACCGCGCCCTTGATCGATGGGAGCATGATCAGCGGCAGCACGATGGCCGCCGGAATCATCGTCCAGACGTAGAGCATCGGATCGACCGGGCCGCTCATCTCGGCATGCAGCATCCAGCCGACCAGGATATGGCCGACGATGAAGATGGCGATGTAGGGCGGGAAATCGTCAGCGCGAGCCGAACTCAGCTTCTCGCCGCACTCGCTGCAACTGTCGTTGATCTTGAGGTAGGAGCGGAACAGCTTGCCTTTGCCGCAGTTCGGGCAGCGGCACATCACGCCATTGCCGATTGCCTTCCACAGCGAGCGCTGCTCGCGCACAAAACCGATCTCGACCGCCATCGCTATCTCTTCCGTTTGGCGAGCTTGCGATAGGCGCCCGCCTTGCCACGTTTGCTAGATGGTCCTTTGCGGCCACGCCCGCCAGATGACGGAACGCCGCGGCTGCCTTCGCTCAACAGTTCGAAGCGCAGGGCTCCGGCAACCGGGGCGACTTCCAGCAGGCGAACGCTCACATCGTCGCCGATGCGGAACGTCTCGCCGGTGTGATCGCCGACCAGTGCCTGCATCTCCTCGACGAAGCGATAATAATCCTGCCCCAGCGTCGAGGCCGGAATGAACCCATCGGCGCCGGTGTCCCTGAGCCGCACGAACAGGCCCGAGCGGGTGACGCCGGAGATCCGGCCCTCGAACCTGGCGTTGACGTGAGCGGCAAGAAACTGCGCCAGCAGCCGGTCGATGGTCTCGCGCTCGGCCAGCATGGCGCGGCGTTCGGTCGAGGAAATGTGCTGTGCGATGCCCGGGAGCTTGGCGATCTCGCTGTCGGTGAGCCCATCCTTGCCCAGGTCCAGCGCGCTGATCAGCGCCCGGTGCACGATCAGGTCGGCATAGCGACGGATCGGCGAGGTGAAGTGGGCATAGCGATCGAGGTTGAGGCCGAAATGGCCGTAATTTTCCGCGGCGTACTCGGCCTGCGCCTGGGTGCGGAGGATGATCTCCGACACCTGCTGGATCTTGCCGTCGGTACGAGCCTTGTCGAGAATGCGGTTGAAGTCGGAAGGCCGCACCGCGTCCGATTTCGGCGCCGGCAGCTGCAGCGAGCTGAGGAAGTCGCGCAGCGCCACCAGCTTCTCCTGGCTCGGCGTGTCATGCACCCGATAGAGCAGGGCGCTCTTGTGCTTTTCCAGCGTCTCGGCCGCCGCTACGTTGGCGGCGATCATCATTTCCTCGATCAGCCGGTGTGCATCGAGCCGCTCCGGCACCTTCACGTCCACGACCATCCCAGTTTTGTCGAGGATGATCTTGCGCTCGGGCAGGTCGAGATCGAGTGGGCCACGATTGTCGCGCGCCTTGGCCATGGCGCCGTAGGCGGCCCAGAGCGGGCGGAGGATGGTATCGAGAATCGGGCCGGTCTTGTCGTCCGGCTTGCCGTCGATTGCTGCCTGCGCCTGCTGGTAGTTCAGCTTGGCGGCGGAGCGGAACAGCACGCGGTGGAAACTGTGCTCGCGCTTCTTGCCGTTCTGGTCGAACACCATGCGCACCGCCAGCGACGGGCGGTTTTCGCCTTCGCGCAGCGAGCAGAGATCGTTCGAGATTCGCTCTGGCAGCATCGGTACGACCCGATCGGGGAAGTAGACCGAGTTGCCGCGGATATAGGCCTCGCGATCGAGCGCCGTACCTGGGCGGACATAGGCCGCGACATCGGCGATGGCGACGTAGACGATATGGCCGCCCGGGTTCTTCGGGTCGGTATCGGGTTCGGCGTAGACCGCGTCATCATGATCCTTGGCGTCGACCGGATCGATCGTCACCAATGGGATGTGCCGCCAGTCCTCGCGGCCCTTGATCGTGGTTTCCTTCGCCTCTTCGGCTTCCTTGGTCACCGAGGCTGGGAAGCGGTAGGGAATCTCGAGGTTGTGGATGGCGATCATCGAGACCGCCCCCTCGGATTTCGGGTTGCCGATAACGTTTGTCACCTTGGCCTTGGGGATCATCAGCCGGCCGGTGAGCTTGACTTCGACCTCGACCAGGTCGCCATCGCGGGCGTTGCCGAGATCGCCGCCGTCGATGCGCATTTCCTTTTGCTTGCGGTCGACCGGGATCAGCCGGGCGCCGTCCTCGTCGAGGCGCACGATGCCGATCTGGCCGCGCCGCGGTTTGTCGAGGATTTTCATCGCCCGGGCCGTGTAGTCCGGCAGTTCGCCGTCGCCGGCACTGATGCGCGCCAGGATACGGTCACCCGGGGCCGGGGCGACACGGGCGTCCCTCGGCTGCTTGAGCATGACGCGCGGCCGGGCGCCGTCCTCGTCGTTCCATTGTGCCGGGAAGGCGTGGAGGTTGTCCGGGTCGGCGTCGGAGGGGATGTCGAGGACGGTCACCGCGGGCAGGGCGGCCGTCGGCCGGATCTGCTTGCGGGTCCGGGCAATGAAGCCCTCGCCCTCCATCTGTCTGAGCAGCACCTTGAACGGGGTGCGCATGTCGCCGTGAATGCCGAAATGGCGCGCCAGGTCGCGCTTGCCATCGAGGTTGGGCTGCTGCGCCATCGCTTCGAGGATGGCTTCGCGTGAGGGGAGCGTGCCGACGGCAAACTGCCGCGGGCCCTTTGGGGTTGTCTTGGGTTTTGGCGCTTTCGCCATTGTCTCTTTCTTTAGGCGGAAGTCTCCGCCTTCGTCTTCGCTGCAGCCTTGGGCTTGGTCGCCGCCTTGGCAGTCGACTTGGCCTTGGCCGCAGGTTTGGTTGTTGTCTTCTTGGCCGCCGCTTTCTTCGCGGGCGCCTTCTTGGCGCCGGCGGACCGCGACGAGGATTTCTTCGCCCCGGAGGCGCCGCCCTTGGCTGCGATGAGTTCGAGCGCCTGCTCGACCGTCACATCCTCGGGCTTCAACTCTTTGGGCAGCGTTGCGTTCACCTTGCCCTGATTCACGTAGGGGCCATAGCGGCCGGCGCGAACCGAGATGGTGCCGCCATCATGCTCGAAGGTCTTGATCGCAGCGGGTGTGCCGCCGCTACCGCGACCGAAGCGTCCGCCACCCGCCGCCTTCTGGGCAAGCAGATCGACAGCTCGGTTGAGCCCGACCGTGAACACCTCTTCGACCTCGGGGAGGTTGGCATAGGTGCCGTCGTGAAGGATGAACGGCCCGTAGCGACCAATGCCGGCGCTGATCGGCTTGCCCGTCTCCGGGTGGTCGCCGACCGGCCGGGGCAGCGACAGCAACTGCAGCGCCTTTTCCAGCGTCAGGCTATCGGGTGTCCAGCCCTTGGGGAGCGACGAGCGTTTCGGCTCGGCACCGTCGCCCAGCTGCACATATGGACCGAAACGGCCCGACTTCAAGGCCACCTCGAGGCCGCTCTCCGGATCGGTGCCGAGAATGCCGTCACCGGTACCAGCCTCGCTGGCGCCGCCGGTCGCGGCGTCGGACAATTGCATGGTGTAGCGGCACTCGGGATAGTTCGAGCAGCCGATGAAGGCGCCGAACTTGCCGAGCTTCAGCGACAACTGGCCTTCGCCGCAGTTCGGGCAACGGCGCGGATCGGAACCATCGGCCTTGGCCGGAAAGATATGGTCGGCCAGCATCTCGTTGAGGGCGTCGAGCACCTCGGAGACGCGGAGATCCTTGATCTCCTCGACATGCCCCTGGAAGTCCTTCCAGAACTCGCGCAGCACGTCCTTCCAGGCGAGCTTGCCGTCCGAGATCAGGTCGAGTTGCTCTTCGAGCGAGGCGGTGAAGCCGTACTCGACATAGCGCGTGAAAAAGCTCTCGAGAAAGGCCGTGACGATGCGCCCGCGATCCTCGGGGATCAGCACGCGCTTCTCGAGCCGCACGTAGTTGCGGTCCTGCAGCACGGTGATCGTTGCGGCATAGGTCGACGGGCGACCGATGCCGATCTCTTCCATCTTCTTGATCAGGCTGGCTTCAGAATAGCGCGGCGGCGGCTGCGTGAAGTGTTGCTCGATCAGCGCCTGTTCCAGCTTCGGCCGGTCGCCCACATTGAGCGGCGGAAGTTCGCGGCTGTCCTCGTCTTCCTCGGCGTTGGGGTCGCGATCCTCCTTGGCCTCGACGCCGTAGAGCGCGAGGAAGCCGGGGAAGGTGACGACTGAGCCGACGGCGCGCAGAGCGATGTCACGGCTGGTGGCAAACACCGAGATATCGGCCGTGGTGCGCTCGATTTCGGCCGAACGCATCTGGCTGGCGAGGGTGCGCTTCCAGATCAGCTCGTACAGGCGGTGCTTGTCCGGGTCGCCCCGCATCGTGTCGGGATGGCGGAACATATCGGTCGGGCGGATGGCTTCGTGCGCTTCCTGCGCGTTCTTGGCCTTGGTCGAATAGATGCGAGCCTTCTCGGGCAGGTAGTCGGCGCCAAAGTTCTTCACGATGGCGCGGCGCGCCTGCTCGATGCCTTCCGGCGCCATCTGCACGGCGTCGGTTCGCATGTAGGTGATGATGCCGTCCTCGTAGAGGCGCTGTGCGATCTGCATGGTGCGCGCCGGAGCAAAGCCGAGGCGCGAGGACGCGTCCTGCTGCAGGCTCGAGGTACTGAACGGCGCATACGGATTACGCTTGGTGGGCTTCTTGTCGACGGCACTGACCGAGAAGGTGCCGGCTTCGATTGCCGCCTTCAGCGCTTCCGCGTCGGTTCCGTTGCCCACATCGAGCTTGTCGGTCTTCTTGCCGTCTACCGAATAGAGCCGCGCCTCGAAGCTGCGCCCCTTCTCGTTGAGACGCGCGCCGACCGACCAATATTCCTCGGCGCGGAACTTCTCGATCTCGGACTCGCGGTCGCAGACGACGCGCAGCGCCACCGACTGCACGCGGCCGGCCGAACGCGAACCCGGGAGCTTCCGCCACAGCACGGGGGAAAGGGTGAAGCCGACGAGATAATCGAGGGCACGGCGGGCCAGATAGGCATCAACCAGCGGCTCATCGATATCGCGCGGATTGCGCATCGCCTCGGTGATCGCGTCCCTGGTGATGGCGTTGAAGACGACGCGCTTGACCGGCTTGTCCTTGACCAGCTTTTTCTGTCTCAGCACGTCGAGCACGTGCCACGAGATCGCTTCGCCCTCGCGATCGGGGTCGGTGGCGAGGATCAACTCGTCGGCATTCTTCAGGGCGTTGCCGATATCGGCAAGCCGCTTCTTGGACGCCGTGTCGACTTCCCAGCTCATCGCAAAGTCTTCATCCGGGAGCACCGAACCGTCTCTTGCGGGCAGATCGCGGACGTGACCGAAGCTCGCGAGGACCTCGTAGTCCTTGCCGAGATAGCCGCTGATCGTCTTGATCTTATTGGGACTTTCAACGATGACGAGCTTCATGGACGCAGCTTTCGGGAGTGGCGTTCGAACGCGGCGCAACATGGTGAAGCGTCTAAAGCCTGTCAACCAGCCCAGAAGGGCGGCGCGCCATTCCCCCTATGGGGGAAGAAAGTTGGGCTCAGCAAAGCATAAACCGGTTCGTGCTAAGCCGACATCGTCTGGGGGACGGCATGCGCATCCTGAAAGCCGCAATCATCTTTCTGCTGGCGTTCATCGCGTTTGCGCGCCTCGCCCCGCAGGATCCGTTCAATCCGCAGCACGTGACCCGCATCGCCTTGGCCTTGTCGTTGAGCGAAGGACGCCTCGATATCGACCAACTGGCGGCCAGCACCATCGACAAGTCCTCCTTCAACGGCCACTTCTATGCGGACAAGCCGCCGGGCGTCTCCATCCTGGCAGTGCCGGTGGTGGCAGCGACGCGTATGGTGCTGGAGGCGAGGGGGGTGAGCAGCGACCCTACGGATCCGGCCGCGCTCGAGGCCTACATTCGCGTGGCTGCCATTGTCGCCATCGCCCTGCCGGCGGCGCTGGCGGTGCTGCTCGTCTATTTGATGGCGGTGAAACTGGGCGCGAGCCAGGCGGCCGCGACCTTCGCTGCCTGTGCCTTGGCAGTAGGGACGCCGTACTTCGGTTGGTCATCCACGCTGTTCGCACATTCGCTTTCCGGCGCTATCCTTGTCGGAGCCCTGGCTCTGTCAGTGCTGAACCGGCCCGCTGGCTGGGTGGCACCAGTGGCGGGCCTGCTGCTCGGCTTCCTACTGGTCGTCGACATGACGGCTGCTCCTGCGGGAGCGCTGGTCGGGCTGTTCATCCTGCTGCGGTCGGAGCGGCGAGTGCAGACCTTTGTCGGGTTGGCGGTCGGCGGCCTTGTGGGGCTGATGCCGCTGTTGGTCTACAACCAGTTGGCCTTCGCCTTGCCGTTTCGCATGGGCTACTCGCAGGTTCAGGGTTTCGAGGGGATGCAGCAGGGCTTCTTCGGCATCGGGGTTCCGCAGCCAATGGTGCTGGGCGAACTGCTGTTCGGTCACTTCCGGGGCCTGTTGCCGCTGGCGCCGGTACTGCTGCTGGTGCCGATCGGGCTATGGGCGATGTTCAGGTTTCCGCCGACGCGAGCAGTTGCCATCGTGATCACCGGGGTGATGGTGAGCTTTCTCGTGATCAATGCCGGCTACTACTACTGGGACGGAGGCTCCTCGACCGGGCCACGGCACCTCGTCGCCGCCCTGCCATTGGCCGGCCTGGCACTGGCCTTTGCCTGGCCGCCGGGCTGGCCTGCGAGGATTGTTGCCCTGCTGCTGCTGCTCGTCAGCCTGCTGATTTCGCTGGTGGTGGCGAGCGTCGACCCGATGTCGCCGCCCTGGTTCGAGCAGCCGCTCTTCGGCTACCTGCTGCCCGGCTTCTTTCAGGGGGGCTGGATCTCCGCCACCCTGGCGACCGCGGTGATCTGGGCGGGCTTTGCCATTGTCGGCCTGTGGCCGGATCGCTCAGGGGCGGAGCGCCACCAACTGCCCGCTTGACCACTCGACCCGGCCTTCGAGGTCGAGTTCAAGCAACAGCGTCTGCACCCGGCTGATGGCGATGCCGGTGGACTTGATGACATCGTCGACTGGCGTCGGCGTGAGGCTGAGCGCATCGATCAGGCGGGATCGGTCGTCGTTCGACGGCGGGGCTGGCTCGACCATATTGGCGTCGGGCAACCAATCTGGCTCGAACAGGCTGGTGCGCGCCGGATCGGCCTCGCGCAGCGTTTCGATGATGTCGGCAGCGCCGGTGATCAGCTTCGCACCTTGCTGGATCAGGGCATTGCCGCCCTCGGCGCGCGGGTCGAGCGGCGAGCCGGGAACGGCGAACACCTCACGGTTCTGCTCCAGCGCCAGCCGGGCGGTGATCAGCGAACCGGAGCGCTTGGCGGCTTCGACGACGACGGTGCCGAGCGTCAGGCCGGAGACGAGGCGATTGCGGCGCGGGAAGTCGCGGGCGCGGGGCTCCCAGCCGAGCGGCATTTCGGTAAGCAGCGCGCCGCCATGTTCGACGATCTGGTGCGCCAGCGGCAGGTTTTCGGCGGGATAGATGCGGTCCAGCCCACCGGCGAGCACCGCCACCGTGCCGCCGCGGAGCGCCGCCTTGTGGGCCGCCGTGTCGATGCCGCGGGCCAGCCCTGAGACGACGGTGTAGCGCGCCTCGCCCAGGTCGAAGGCGAGCATCTGCGCGAACTTCTGGCCGGCAGTGGAGGCATTGCGCGCGCCGACAATTGCGACGGCGCGCCGCCAGTCGAGATCGTGGCCGCCAGCGATGGTGATCAGCGGCGGAGCGCCCGAGATGTAGCGGAGCAGCGGCGGGTAGTCAGGCTCGCTCGAGCCGACGAAGCGGCCGCCCAGCCGCTCCGTGGCGGCAATCTCGTCCTCGGCTTCGGCAATCGAGGGCGTGTGCGCGGGCGTGTCGAGGCGCTTGAGCAGAGCTGGAAGGGCGGCCAGCGCCGCTTCGGCCGAGCCTTCACGGTTGAGCAGCTGCCGGAAGGTCTGCGGCCCGACATTGTCGGTGCGGATGAGCCGCAGCCACGCGGTGCGTTGCGACGGCGTCAGTACACTGCCGTCGCGCGCCATAGGTCAGGCCTTGGGCTTTTCCGAGCCGATCTTCGGCTCGGTACCGTTCCACAGTCGCCGGATGTTCTGCCAGTGCTTGAAGTAGAGCACGAAGCTGAGGAGCGCGCAGGCGGCAGCGAAGGTGAAGCCCTGCATGTCGGTGCCGGCGAGCGTGTAGGCGAAGATCGGAGCGGTGGCCGCGGCGGTGAGCGCGGCCAATGAGGAGAAGCGGCGGGCCACAGCGATAAGCAGCCAGACGGCGCAGAAGATCAGGCCGACTACCCAGTTCCACGCCAGCAGCACGCCGATATAAGTGGCGACTCCCTTGCCACCCTTGAAGCCGAGCCAGACCGGGAAGACGTGGCCGAAGAACGCCCCGATACCAGCGCCATAGACGATGAACTCGGCAGCGAGCGGCGACTCGGCGCCCGGGACGAGGAAGTAGCGCGCGATCAGCACGGCGGCGGCGCCCTTGCCGGCGTCGAGCAACAGGGTAGCGGCTGCCAGCCAGCGGTTGCCGGTCCGCAGCACGTTGGTGGCGCCGATATTGCCCGAGCCGACGGAGCGGATGTCGATACCGACGGCGCGCGTCAGCAACAGTCCAAACGGAATCGAGCCGAGGAGATACCCCAGTACAGTCGCGATCAGAAAGTTCATGCTTCGGCCCCCTCAGCGACGGCAGCATGGCTGAAGACCGGGCGGCCTGCAACGAACGTGTGCATCACGGCGCCCTGCATACGGGCGCCCTCGAAAGCGGAGTTGCGCGAGCGCGAACGCAGCGCCGCCTCCTTGACCACCCAGGGGAATTCGGGGTCGAAGATGATCAGGTCGGCCGGTGCGCCGATGGCGATGCGACCGGACGTGAGGCCGAGCAGTTCCGCCGGGCGGCTGGTCATGGCGCGCAGCAGGGTGAGCAGCGGCACGTCGCCGGAATGAACGAGGCGTAGCGCCGCGGCGAGCAGGGTCTCGAGCCCAATCGCTCCGTCCGAGGCCTCCGCGAACGGTTGGCGCTTCACCTCGGTGTCCTGCGGGTCGTGGGCCGAATGGATGGTGTCGATGGCACCGGAGTTCAGCCCGTCGATCACGGCGCGGCGATCGTCCTCGGAGCGCAGCGGCGGCGACAGCTTGAAGAACGAGCGATAGGGGGCGACGTCGTTCTCGTTGAGCGCCAGGTTGTTGATCGAGATGCCGGCCGACACCGTGGACAGCCGGCGCTTGGCCGCCGTCAACAGCTCCACCGCAGCCCCGGTGGAGACCTGCGCCGCGTGGTAGCGGACGCCGGTAAGGGCCGCGAGTTGCAGGTCGCGGCCGAGCGGGATGGTCTCGGCCTCGATGGGGATGCCCTTCAGGCCGGAGATCGTCGCCAGCGCGCCTTCATTCATCACGCCATCGCCGATCAGCGTGCGTTCGGCGAGGTGATGGATGATCGGCAGGTCGAAGTTGCGGGCATAGGTGAAAGCGGCGCGCAGCAGGGCGGCCGACTGGATCGACTCGCGTCCGTCGGAGAGAGCGACGGCGCCCGCTTCCTTGAGCAGGCCGAACTCGGTGATTTCCTCGCCCTTGAGGCCACGGGTGATCGCGGCGGCGGGGAGGATGTTGACCGAGGCTTTGGCGCCGGCGCGGCGGAGGACGAAATCGACCAGTGCGCCATCGTCGATCACCGGCGTGGTGTCAGGCATCAGCACGAAGCTGGTGACCCCGCCCGCCGCGGCCGCTTCGCCCGCGGTTGCGAGTGTTTCGCGATACTCGTGTCCGGGCTCGCCGGTGAACACGCGCATGTCGATCAGGCCGGGCGCGACCACAAGGCCCTTGGCGTCGTAGACATCGGCGCCATCAGGGATGCCCTGCGGCGCGCCGTTGGTGATGCCGGCGATCTTGCCTCTTTCCACCAGCACGGCGCCCGGCGCGTCGTGATTGCTGGCGGGGTCGACGATGCGGGCATTGGCGATGACGACGGATTTGCTCATTGCGCCGTCTCCCGATCGGCCAAGAGGGTATCGAGCACGGCCATGCGTACGGCAACACCCATCTCCACCTGCTCGGTGATCACCGAGCGCGGCCCGTCGGCGATCGCCGGATCGATCTCGACACCACGGTTCATCGGACCGGGGTGCATGACGATGGCGTCCGGCTTGGCGTAGCCGAGCTTCTCCTCGTCGAGGCCGTAGAAATGATAGTACTCGCGCACCGAGGGGATCATGCGGCCGTTGGCCCGCTCGTGCTGCAGGCGCAGCATCATCACCACGTCGGCGCCTTCGAGGCCTTGCCGCATGTCGGTGAACACTTCCGTCGCCAGCGTTTCGATGCCCTTGGGCAACAGGGTACGGGGGGCGACGACTCGGGTGCGGGCCTGCATGGCGCCGAGCAGCAGCAGGTTGGAACGGGCAACGCGCGAGTTGGCGATGTCGCCGCAGATCGCAACGGTGAGGCCAGCCAGCCGGCCCTTGTGCTGCCTGATGGTGAGCGCGTCGAGCAGCGCCTGGGTCGGGTGCTCGTGCGCCCCATCGCCGGCATTGACGACCGAGCAGCCGACCTTCTGGCTGAGGAGTTCCACCGCGCCGGATGCGCCATGGCGCACGATGATCACGTCGGGCCGCATGGCGTTGAGCGTTGTGGCAGTGTCGATCAGCGTCTCGCCCTTGGCGACCGACGAGGTCTTCACCGACATGTTGGTGACCTGGGCCCCGAGCCGCTTGCCGGCAATCTCGAAGCTCGACTGCGTACGCGTCGAGTTCTCGAAGAACAGGTTGATCTGCGTTTTGCCCGAAAGCGTCGGCAGGATCTTCCGCTCCTGGCGGGAGATCGGGATCATCGCCTCGGCCCGATCCAGGAGATCAACGATCTCATACTGGTTGAGCTGGCTGATGCCGAGAAGATGGCGATGACGGAAAGCGGGTCGCGCGACCCCCTGGCCGCCGGTGACCGATGCTGGCGAGGAAGTAGCCATGCCGCTCCGTTCCGAATGTTCGCGGGGGTCTAACCCGTAGGGTTCGGACTCGCAAGCCGCTCGGTCGATTATCCCCGTCGCAGCCGCTCGAGTGCCCCTTGCAGGATGTAGCTGGCCGCCAGCTTATCGACCACCTCGGCGCGCTTGTCGCGGCGCATGTCCGCTTCGATCAGCGTGCGGGTGACGGCGGCCGTCGAAAGCCGCTCATCCCAGAACACGATGGGGATGGTGATCCTGGCCGCCAGATTGCGAGCGAAGGCGCGGGTCGATTGCACCCGCGGCCCCTCGGAGCCATCCATGTTGAGCGGCAGTCCCAGCACGATGCCAACCGCACTGTTCTCGGCGATCAGTTCCTGCAGCCGGACCGCATCCTGGGTGAACTTCAGCCGCTTGATGGTCTCGAGTGGCGTCGCCGAGTAGCGCATGCCATCGGAAATCGCCACGCCGATGGTCTTGGTCCCAAGGTCGAGGCCCAGCAGTTTGCCGGCGGCGGGGAGGGCGGAAAGGTCGTTCTCGGTTGGCATAATCGCGGTCAATCACTATGATTAGGTTTGATTGGAGACGATTGCCATGAGCACCCGAGTCCTCACTGCACATATCCCTGAAGAGCTGGCCGATAAAGTGGACCGGTATGCCAAGAGCATGGAGCGCTCGCGGGCCTGGATCGTCAAGCAGGCGCTTTCCAACTGGGTGGATTGGGAGGAAGAGAAGCTTCGGCGCACGCTCGAAGGGCTTGCGGATGTCGACGCTGGCCGCCTCATCGATCATGACGACATGGTGGCTTGGGCAAACAGCCTCGCCACGGACAAACCACTACCTCCGCCAGTCCCGCGCAAGAAATGAGGATACGTTGGACCGAGAACGCTCGGCACGATCTTGTCAGGCTCGAGTTGTTTCTCCGCCCCGTCAATGAGCTTGCCGCGGCACGCGTCGTGCGAATGCTGGTTTCAGCGCCGGATAAGCTCCTCGGCCTGCCGCGGATGGGCGAGCGCGTAGAGGCGATCCCCGATCGGGAAGTACGCCGCATGTTGGCCGCTCCCTACGAACTGCTCTACGAAATCCTTCCGGACGAAATCGCCATACTTCGGGTCTTCCACCCGCGTGAGGATCGATGAAGCTCACCTGGTTCGGCGGCACCACGATCCGCATTCATATCGGCGGCAAGATCCTCGTAGCTGATCCCTCGGGAATCGGCTGGGTGGATCCGGACGAACTGGTATCGGGAGCGGACGCGACGTTTGCCCTCGATGGCGGGCTGCCCGAGATCGATCCGGTGCTGTGGCAGCCGGGGCGGCCGGCCTCCATGCTGGATGAGGATGCGCTGGTGGAGGTGACCGCGCACGGCTTCGAGGGCGGTGCACTGATTGCCGCCATAGGCGAAGCGCCGCTGCTCCTGCTGGCGCAGCGTGTGCCGAAGGCCGGGCGCTGGGCACGCGACTCGGTGGTGGTGGTGTTCGGCGATGACGGTGACCGGCTGGCGGCCGAGGCCCTCGATGCGTTCGGGCCGCGGTTGATCGCCGTCGCCGGTTCCGATGCCGTCGTCGAGCGGGCGTTCGCGGCGCTGCGAGAGCGGCTCGACGGCACCGCGCTGGTGGCGCTGGAAGCCGGCATGGCGCTGGAAGTTTGATGGCGCCCATCAACGCTTTTCGTTGTTCATCGCGCCCGTCCGTTGCTAGAACGCCGGAAATCGTGACCTTCGGAGTGACCCCATGTCGGTAGATGCCGCCACCGTGAAGCGTATTGGGCGCCTGGCCCGCATTCGCATCGAGGAGGGCGAAGTCGAAACCTACCAGAACGAGCTCAACACCATTCTGGGTTTCGTCGAGCAACTGGGTGAGGTCAATGTGAGCGGTGTCGAGCCGATGACGTCGGTAATGCCGATGGCGCTGCGCCGCCGCGAGGACAAGGTCACCGACGGTGGCTACCCCGACAAGATCGTCGCCAACGCACCACTGACCGAAGACAACTTCTTCATGGTGCCCAAGGTCGTCGAGTAACTGATATGAGCGTCACCATCGCCATCGAAACACCGCTGCAGGACGATGTCCGCGGGCTGGTGGAAGAGCTGAACGCGCACCTGCTGCCGCTGTCGCCGCTGGAGTTCCAGTTCAAGATGACGGTCGAGCAGATGGCCGGCGCCGATACCACGGTGTTCGTGGCGCGCAATGCGGTGGGCGAAGCCGTCGGCTGCGGGGCGCTGAAGGCGATCTCGGCCACTGAAGGCGAGGTGAAGCGCATGTATACCCGCCCGTCGGTGCGCGGGCAGCGGGTGGGGTCGGCGCTGCTGGCTGCGATCACCGAGCTGGCACATGCCAAGGGCATCTCGCACCTGCTGCTCGAGACTGGCACCGGCCCGGGCATGTCAGAAGCGCATCGGCTCTACACCAATAGCGGCTTTGTGGCGCGTGGGCCGTTCCTCGATTATCCCGACAGCGAGTGGTCGGCGTTCTTCGAGAAACATATCGGGCAAGCTGCTGTCGCCTAAAGCCATGCATGTTGCGATAATCGCAACATCGCCACCGAATGTTGCGATTATCGCAACTCAGCTATAGGAACGGCGGTCGACATTCCCCGCGTCCTTTCCCCGCGAGCCAAGCCTTTGACCGACCTTACCCGCCTGACCCTCGCTGCTGCCCGTTCCGGCCTCAAGGCCAAGCAGTTCACCTCGAGCGAACTCACCGGCGCCTATCTGAACGCCATCGAGGGCGGCAATTCCAAGCTCAATGCCTATGTGGCGGTGACAGCCGAGCAGGCCCAGGCGCAGGCCAAGGCCAGCGACATCAAGCTCGCAGCCGGCGAGGGCGGTCCACTCGAGGGCATCCCGCTCGGCATCAAGGATCTGTTCGCCACCAAGGGCGTGCACACTCAGGCAGCGAGCCACATCCTCGATAGCTTCAAGCCGGAATACGAATCGAGTGTCACCAGCAACCTGTGGCGCGACGGCGCCGTGATGCTGGGCAAGCTCAACATGGACGAGTTCGCCATGGGCTCGTCGAACGAGACCAGCTATTACGGCCCGGTGATCAACCCGTGGCGGGCCAACAGCTCTAACGCCCAGCTCGTTCCTGGTGGTTCGTCGGGCGGCTCGGCCGCGGCGGTCTCTGCTTGGCTCTGCACTGCGGCGACGGCAACCGACACAGGCGGCTCGATCCGCCAGCCGGCAGCGTTGACCGGTACCGTGGGCATCAAGCCGACCTATGGCCGCTGCTCGCGCTGGGGCGTCGTGGCGTTTGCCTCCTCGCTCGACCAGGCCGGGCCGATCGCCCGCACCGTCGAGGATGCGGCGATCATGATGACCTCGATGTCCGGGTTCGACCCCAAGGATTCGACCAGCGTCGACCTCCGCGTACCGGATTTCGCCGCGGCGGTGGAGCGCGGCGTCAAGGGCCTCGTTATCGGCATTCCGCGCGAATACCGCATGGACGGCATGCCCGCCGAGATCGAGGCGCTTTGGCAGCAGGGCATTGCCTGGCTGAAGGCCGAGGGCGCCACGGTTCGCGACATCTCGCTGCCGCACACCAAGTATGCGCTGCCGGCCTACTATATCGTGGCGCCGGCCGAGGCGTCGTCGAACCTCGCCCGCTATGACGGCGTGAAGTACGGGTTGCGCGACACCGGCAAGGACATCACCGACCTTTACGAGCTGACTCGTGCCGATGGGTTCGGCCGCGAGGTGAAGCGCCGCATCATGATCGGCACCTATGTGCTGTCGGCCGGCTACTACGACGCCTATTACGTGCAGGCGCAGAAAGTCCGTACGCTGATCAAACGCGATTTCGAGATCGTGTTCAACGAAGGCGTCGACGCCATCCTGACCCCGGCGACCCCGTCGGCGGCGTTCGGCATCGGTGACGAGGACATGAAGGCTGACCCGGTCAAGATGTACCTCAACGACGTGTTCACGGTGACCGTGAACATGGCCGGGCTGCCGGGAATCGCGGTTCCCGCCGGCAAGGACAGCGCGGGGCTGCCGCTCGGTCTGCAGCTTATCGGCAAGCCGTTCGACGAAGAAACGCTGTTCGCGGCGGGCCGCGTCATCGAGCGTTCCGCCGGCATCGACTTCAGCCCCGACAAGTGGTGGTGATAGCCACCGCCACCTGAAACCGCTTGTATCCTAGCGGTTTCAGCACTATTTGCCGCCCATGCGCAAATTGAGACTTGTCGACCTCCCGGCTAAGCCGGTGGTTTCGTTTCAGAGGATTGGCTCCATGGCCGATGTGTTCACGACCCTCGATTGGTCGGCCCCGCCCAAGGATATGTCCAAGCCCCTGCAGGCTTTGTGGTGGATCAAGAAGGGCGAGTTGCGCGTCGGCCCCGAGTGGGAAGAGGCGCACCGCATCGTCCAGGCGATGGAAGGCACCTTCGAATTCGACTGGGTGCATGCGCTGCTGCACTGGATCGAAGCCGACATGGGCAATGCCGACTACTGGTATCGCCGCGCCGGCCGCAAGCGCGCCACCGCGAGCGTTTCGGCCGAGTGGGAACACATCGCCCGCGAACTGAGCGGCGTCACACAGCACTGAGCGGCTGGCGTCGCGCCTTCGGCCCGAAGAGGCCTCACGCACCGGCCGTCATCCCGACGAAAGTCGGGACCCAGTGCTCTGAGCCCAGCCCCGTGCACGATCCCTCCGGCCTTGCCGCGATAGACCGGCACGGTCCGCACCAGACCAACCGTTCGAGCGGTGGGTCCCGATTTTTCGTCGGGAGACGATCGAGTGCGAGGAAGAACCAGCGGATTGGAGCCCCGGACGTCGTCCGAGGCTCCAACACACCTATCGGTTGTCGAACTCGCTCCGCGCCAGCTCCAGCCCGCGTCGGGTGATGCGGTAGGGATGGCCGTTGCTGGAGGCGATCGCTTTCTTGGTTCTGAGTTTTTTGAACAGGGGCAGGGTGCATTGCTGCATCAGCCAGCCATCGCGGTTGAAACACTCGACGCCGATCAGTTTACCGGCTTCGGACTTAAGCGCGACGATCTTGCCGCCCTGTGCGAGGACGTGCAGCACCCGCTGCTCGTGGCGGGAAATATCCATGAGAAATCTAGCCTGAGGATGCGTGGAAAGAACGCCCCGGCCAGCATCACGCCTGGCAGGCAGCGTAGTTCCAGAAACCCCGTCGCAACACGTCGCCGTCCCTTAGGGCTCAGCGGGCGGACGGGGTATTACGCAATCTCAACTTTGCTAGACATGCAGCAGTCTCTCTAATGACGACGCCGCGATACGGCTGCGCCGGTGAACGGCGGATGAATAGCCGCAACCTGCCGCCGTGGCCAGTGGTCGGTTGCAAACTCCGGCGTGGCGGTGCAAACCAGCAACTCCCACCTTATCCGCCGAGTGCCTCCCGTGACCAAAGCCCCCGCCGAATGCCAGACCAAGGAAGATGTGCGCGTCGAGATCGACCGGATCGACCAGGCACTGTTGAGCCTGCTCGCCGAGCGGCACGGCTACGTGACACGCATGGCTGAGATCAAGACCGATCCGCACGAGGCCTATGACCCGACCCGCATAGAGGCGATTATCGCCAAGCAGCGCAAGCGCGCCGAGGAGCTGGATCTGGACGAGGATCAGGCCGAGTTGATCTGGCGCACGCTGATCAACTGGAATGTGAACTACGAAAAGGGCATTATCGCTGCACGCAAGCGCCACGGCTGAGCTAGCCTGAGGCGGAGTGGAGGCTTCGATGACGTCGCCGGAGATCACTGTCCGCAAGGCCGTGGCGAGCGAGGCAGAGCGTCTTGCCGATATCGCGCTGCTCGCCTGGGAGCGCGACCTGCAGCCGTTCCTCAGTGGCGAAGCGGCCAGTCGGCAGAACGAGAAGCGCCGGCTGGGCATCGCAGTGCACGAACTGCTCGATCGCACCATTGTCGCCGAGATCGATGGCTCGCCGGTCGGCTGGTGTGCCCGGGCCCGCAGCCGTCCCTATATCCCTTACCTGTTCGTCACCCCGTCGTTGCAGAACCAGGGTATCGGCACGCTGCTGCTCCGCCGGATGGAATCGATCATCGAACTCGAGGGCGCCGACCGGGTGCAGCTCGATACGTTGAGCGACAATGTGCGGGCAGTGAATTTCTACCAGCACCAAGGCTATCGCATTCTGGTACTGAAGCGTGAGGGCGCTACCGGCAGTGACCCGCAAACCAGCGTTCGACTGGAGAAGCGCCTCTCTCCCTATCGTGGCCCGCTGAACGACGACGACGACTGAGGCCCCGGAGCCTCCATCCCCACCCGACAATGTTGCCATGTCCACGAGGTCGCTCTATGGCTTCGTGGTTCAAATCGAGACCTTTGCAGTGACCCTCATCGATACCCGCACGCCAAATCCCAAGAGCTTCATCCAGGGCGCCACTGGGGACTGGGAGATCGTCATCGGCATGGAAGTGCATGCGCAGGTGCTGTCGGAGTCGAAACTGTTTTCCGGTTCCTCGACCGAATTCGGCTCGCCGCCGAACTCCAATGTCAGCTTCGTCGACGCGGCCATGCCGGGCATGCTGCCGGTGATCAACAACGAATGCGTGCGCCAGGCCGTTCGGACTGGGCTCGGCCTCAAGGCCGCGATCAACAAGCGCTCGATCTTCGATCGCAAGAACTATTTCTATCCCGACCTGCCGCAGGGCTACCAGATCAGCCAGTTCAAGGATCCGATCGTCGGTGAGGGCAAGGTGCGGCTCGATATGGGCGGCGACGAGCACATCGAGATCGGCATCGAGCGGCTGCACCTCGAGCAGGACGCCGGCAAGTCGATCCACGACCAGCACCCGAGTATGAGCTTTGTCGACCTCAACCGGTCGGGCGTGGCGCTGATGGAGATTGTCTCGAAGCCCGACCTGCGCAACTCCGACGAGGCCAAGGCTTACCTCTCGAAGCTGCGCAGCATCCTGCGCTACCTCGGCACCTGTGATGGCAACATGGAGCAGGGCTCGATGCGCGCCGACATCAACGTCTCGGTGCGCAGGCCTGGTGGCGCGTTTGGCACGCGCTGCGAGATCAAGAACGTCAACTCCATCCGCTTTGCCGGCCAGGCCATTGAGTTCGAGGCGCGCCGCCAGATCGACATTCTCGAGGGTGGCGGCAGCATCGACCAGGAGACCCGGCTCTACGATCCCAAGACCGGTGAGACACGCTCGATGCGTTCCAAGGAAGAAGCGCACGATTACCGCTATTTCCCCGATCCGGATCTGCTGCCGCTGGAATTCGACCAGGCCTTCATCGACGAGTTGGCGCAGCACCTGCCCGAACTGCCCGACGAGAAGGAAGCGCGCTTCATCTCCGACTATGGGGTGACGGCATATGACGCGATGGTGCTGACGCTGGAGCGCGAGACGGCCGACTATTACGAGGCTGCGGTGAAGCACGGCAGCGTGAAGCGTGACGGCAAGGCAGTGGCCAACCTCGTCACCGGTGACATCGCCGCCTACGCCAACAGCCAAGGCCTTTCTGCGTTCGAGACTCATATCAAGCCGAGCCAGATCGCCGGTATTGTCGACCTCGTGGCAGCCGGGACCATTTCCTCCAAGGGCGCCAAGGACCTGCTGCAGGTGATCATCGCCGAGGAGCCGGAAGGCGAGCCGGCCGAGATCGTCGAGCGGCGCGGCATGAAGCAGGTGACCGACCTGGGCGCCATCGAGAAGGTGGTGGACGAGATCATCGCCGCCAACCCGGACCAGGTGGCCAAGGTACAGGCCAAACCGACCTTGATCGGCTGGTTCGTCGGGCAGGCCATGAAAGCCTCCGGCGGCAAAGCCAATCCGCAGGCGCTGAACGAGATCCTCAAGAAGAAGCTCGGGCTCGAATAGGAGGGGCGATGGCCAAGGGGTACTGGGTCGTCAATCTCGAGGTCATCGACCTCGAGATATACAAGCAGTATCAGGCGTTTGTCCGCCCCTTCCTCGCCGCCAATGATGGCCGCTTCCTGATAAGGGGTGGCCAGATGAGTACGGTCGAGGGAACGGTCCATCCACGTGTCGTGGTGGTCGAGTTTCCGAGCTACGAGCAAGCGCTCCGCGCCTACCACTCCGCCGACTATCAGGAGGGGATGCAGGCACGGCTGGGAGCGAGCTCCGCCAACTTCGCCATCGTCGAAGGGTTTGACGGCTGATGGACGAACCGGACAAATCACCGTTGAGCGAGCGGATCGCCGAGACCCGCAAGCAGCAGGGGCCCTTCGTCATCGGCGGGTTCGTGGTGCGGATCGCCATGCTGGTGCCGGTAATCGCGCTCAGCGTCGCGTCGGTGGCGCTCATCGTCTACGGCGCGCTGGAAACGCGGCACCTGCTGACTGCCCTGTTTGGCGGGCATCCGGTGACGCGCGACGAGGCCATTCTCCTCGCCATCGAGATTGTTGACCTGTTCCTTCTGGCGACGGTGGTACAGGTGGTCTCGCTGGGCCTGTACCAGCTCTATTTCCGGCAGGATCTGCAACTGCCCAAGTGGCTGAAGATCGAGACGCTCGACGATCTGAAATCGAAGCTGGTCGGCGTCACCATCACCGTGCTCGCAGTTTATTTCCTCGGCCGCGCCGTGGTTTGGGAGACGGGGATCGACATCCTCTATCTCGGCGGAGCCGTCGCGGTGGTGATCGTCGCTCTGACCTACTTCCTTTCGAAGATCGACCACGGCTAGACGGGAACCCTCGCCGCTGCGGACCGTTGACGAAGATCACCCCGTCAATGGAGGCAGCGATGTCCGTGCTCAATCGTGTCCTGTTCAACGTGCTCTGCAAGGACCTCGCCGACAGCACCCGCTTCTACAAGGAGCTGTTCGGCCTCGAGACCATCTACGACAGCGACTGGTTCGTGGTCCTGACCCCCAAGGGCCAGCCCAACGTGCAGATCGGGCTGATCGACCAGATGAGCCAGTTCACCCCGCGCCATGCCTGGGGCATGCACGAAGGGACCTACCTGACCTTCGAGGTCGACGATGTTTTCGAGGTGCTCGACCGGGCAAGGGCAATGGGTGCCGACGTGGTGTCGGAGGCCATTGCGCTCGACTATGGCCAGACCCGCGGACTGATCCGCGACCTCAACGGCATGGTGATCGACGTCTCCACCCCAACCGCCGAGCTTGCCATGCGTGAGGACGTGATCATCGATGAGGTCGAGCGCGACACCGCCATCGACCAGCAGCAGCCTGGGGATCGGGACGCCGTATCGCGGCCGGTGTGGTAGTCACACCGGCTTGCCCACGGTCATTGCGGCGCGGAAGTCGGGATCGGGATCGAGCCAGGTCGCCTCAGGCATGGCGCCGACGGCGTCGAAGTAGCGGCTCACGAAGGTCCGATACGAGGCGCAGAAGGCGATGTCGGCGATCTCGCGATCGCTGAAGCCGTGCTTCCGCAGCACTTCGATGTCACCCTCGGTGATGAGGCTCGCATCCCGCGCGATCTGTTCGGCATAGGCCAGCATTGCGACGGTCTTCGCGGCGAGTCCGGCGTTGCGGAAATCGTGCTGGATGGCGAGGACTTTTCCCTTCGAACCCAGATCGCTGATCAGCAGCTTGGCGTAAACGTGCGAACAATAGGTCGAAGGAATCTGTTTGGCGGCGACGAGGGTGATCAGCCGCCAACTCACCAGCCCGAGCGAGAAGCTGTTGCGTGCCGCATGCAGCAGGTGCTCGACCATCGGCGCGATGTGGGGCAGAGCGGTCCAGCACTTGGTCCCCTCCATCACGAAGCCCAGCACGCTCGCTTCCGATGCGTAGATGTCAGCAATGGCTCCAGTGGCATCTTTCTCGTCGATCGTTCCGATGAACACGGCTGGCCTCCTCAGGTCATATGATGACTGGGGAAACTACGGCGCGAACCTGAACCGTGGCTGAACGCTAATCGAGGTGGCTGAGGATGTTCACCAGCCGTCCAAAGGGATCGCGGACATAGAAGCGACGAACGCCCCACGGCTCGTCAGCCGGGCCGTACTCAACCGCAAACCCAGCAGCCTCGACCCTGCCAAGCGTCGCCTCGAGATCATCGACTTCGATCGACAGATCCGGCACGGGCGTACCGGAGCCACCCTCGCGGAGGACACTGACCTGAACGCTCATCTGCGCCGCCGAGCCATAGGTGACGATCCAGCCCAGGTCCATCAGTTGGTCCAGCCCGAGCACCTCGCCGTAGAACAGCTTCGCGGCCGACAGGTCGGCGGCTGCGATGTTTGCGACGATGCGTCTGACCGTCATGCCGGTGCCTTGCGCCAGCCCTTGACCAGCCGGCCATCGATGAACACCAGCCCGAGGAAGATCACGATGATGCCGAGGATGTGGATCAGCTCGAAGCGCTCGTGCAGCACCAGCACGCCGAGCAGGATCGCCGAGATCGGGGTGATGAAGGTGTTGAGCGACAGGTTGGTGGCGCCGACGCGCGGCAGCAGCCAATAGACGAGGAGGAAGCTGAAGCTGGTCGAGAATACTGAGATGCCGAACAGCGCCCCCCAGGTCTCCGGGCGAGTGATGATCGGAATGCCTGAAAAGAACAGCGCGATCGGAATCGATACCAGTGCGGCGCCGGTGAGTGAGGCCGAGGCCACGGCATAGGGCTCTACTTTGGCGAAACGGCGGGCGTAGTTGAGGGTCAGGGCGTAGCACAGCGTCGCGATGAACGCGGCGAGCAGGCCGATGATCTGTGCCGACGCGCCGACGCCGAGCGAGGGCAGGGCGAGGATCACCGCGCCGGCAAAGCCGATGGCGACACCCACCACCTTGTTCCAGGTTGCCTTCTCGCCGCCAGGCCAGAGCTGCGAAACGATCACCGTGGTCATCGGCGTCATGCCGTTGATGACGCCGACGATCGAACTCGCGACCGTCTGCTCGGCGAAGGGGAACAGCGCGAACGGGATCGCGTAGTTGAGAATGCCCAGAATGAGGAACTGCCAGTAGAGGTTGGGATCGGTCGGCAGCTTCTTGCGCGTGGCAAAGAACACCAGCCAGCAGATGGCGGCGCCGATGGTCACCCGGCCGGCGGCCACCCAGAGCGGGCTGATTTCACGGATCAGCACCGCGTTGAACAGGAACGAACAGCCCCAGACGGCGCCGAGCAGGATGATGAGCAGCCAGTATTGCAGTTTCATCGGGACGGCTCCTTCAGACTTCGACCTTGAAGCCGAGTTCGATATCAACGGCGGCCTTGCCACCCAGGCCCCAGTTCTCGCGCGGCACGTCGTGCAGCACAACCTTTAGGTCGGACGGGGCGATGCCGAAGGCGCCAAGCTCGTTGACCAGCGCGGCATAGAGCCGGCGCTTGGCATCGACCGAGCGACCGTTGAACAGCGAGATTTCGACGATGGTATAGTTGGCGCCCTTGCTCGCCGGCGGGGCAAAAGCATGCGCAGGGTACTCGATGATGCGGATGTCGCGATCGTGCTCGGGGATCCGAATCCCTTCCACCAGCGCGCGCTGGACTGCGGCGATCAGCACCTCGTGGCGGTCGCCGATCCAGCCGGCGCGGGTTTCGATGCGGGTCGACGGCATGCGGGCTGTTCTCCGTTTGTGCGCAAGATAGGGAAGCGCGGGAGTCGCGTCGAACCGATTTTGACGATGGCAGCGATCGATTCCGGTGATGGGCTCACCACATAGGTTTTGCTGGAGGGCTGCTGAGATGACGCTTCGACTGATGGGGCGCGAACCCATGCGTGACGCTGTACATCGCGAGGCCGAGGTGTGGTGCACAGCGGATCATCCCAGGAAATGACAAACCGCAACACTTGCACCGCTCCACCGGTCGCAGATATGTTAGTACTTACATATCTTGCTGGAGGACCTGCAGGTGACCTATCTCGGTGACATGGGGCTGCTCTCGCTCGGCAGCCAGCTCAAGGCCGTCAGTGACCAGCTCTACGCGATGGCGGACGAGGTCTACGTACGGCACGGCATCGAACTGCAGGGCCGCTGGTTCCCAATCCTGCGGCTGCTGCACGACCGTGGACCGATGACGGTGGGTGAGATCGCGAGCGCCATCGGGCAGACGCACTCGGCCATCAGCCAGCTGACCACGCGACTGGTCCGCGATGGCTGGGTGAGCACGGCCAGCGATGCCGGTGATCGCAGGACGCGGCGATTGACGCTGACAGCGAAGGCTGAGGCGGCGCTCCAGGCAGCGAAACCGCTGTGGCGAGCGATGCGAGACGGACTGGAGCAGCGGGTTCGGAGCGCCGGGCTCGATCCGGCCACATTGCTGGCCGGGCTGGAACAGGTGGCCGCGCCTGGGCTGGCCGACATAATCGCTGCCAAGGCGCGGGATTACGGCCAGGAGGTGGTGCGGATCGTGCCGCTCAGCCCGGAGCTACGCACGCATTTCTATCGGCTCAACGCCATCTGGCTGGAGCGCTACTTCGTGCTGGAACCTTACGATATCGAGGTGATGTCCAACCCAGAGGCGATCGTCGAGCACGGCGGCGCCGTGCTGTTCGCGCTGCTCGGCGATACCGTCGTTGGTACCTGCGCGCTGAAACAGCATGCGCCTGGCGAGTATGAACTGACCAAGATGGGCGTCGATCCCTCGGTGCAGGGCGTTGGCATCGGCCGCACGCTGATCGAGGCGGCGATCGTCGAGTTCAGGCGGCTGGGCGGCACTGAGCTCTATCTCGAGACCAACAGCCGGCTTGAGTCGGCGATCCACCTCTATGAGCGCACCGGCTTCGAGCATCAGCCCGCCATCCGCGAAGGCTCGTCCTACGGTCGGGCCAATGTCTACATGATCTGGCGCGGCCGCCCTGCGGCAGCTTCGTGATCAGCCGGCGAGGCTGACTTCGCCGCGGGCCAGCCTGGCCAGCGCCTCGGGGTAGGCCAGGTGCTCCTCGACCAGGATTCTGGCGCCGAGCGTCTCCTCGGTGTCGCCGGGCAGGATCGGCACCCGGCGCTGCAGGATCGCGGGGCCCTCGTCGGTGCCAGCGGTGACGAAATGCACGGTGCAGCCGCTCTCGCTGTCGCCGGCATCGAGCGCCTGCTGTTGCGGATGGAGCCCCTTGTGCAAGGGCAGCAGCGAGGGGTGGACGTTGATCATCCGGCCTTGCCACTTCTGCGTGAATTCCGGGGTGAACAGCCGCATGAAGCCGGCAAGCGCAATGATGTCCGGCCGCCAGAGCCTCAGCACGTCCGAGAGCGCCAGCTCGAACCCGGTACGGCTGGGATAGTCCTTGTGCCAGCGCCAGGCGGTGGCGATGCCCTGGCCGGCGGCGGTCTGTAAACCCGCCGCATCGGGCTTATTGGCGAACACCCCGACGATTTCGGCCGGATAGTCGGGCGCTTTTGCTGCCTCGATCAACGCGGTCATGTTCGACCCGCGGCCGGAGATCAGGATGGCAACGCGCTTTTTCGGCTCGGTCACGGGAGTGGGGCCTTTGCTGGAGGGTCGTAAAGAGCGAGTTCTTCGGCAGTCGGCCGTTCGAACGCCTTGCTCGCATCTTCTAGCATGGCGCGATCGATCGGCGGTGATTCCCGGCCGCGCCGGGTGACGCGGTCGAGGAGCACGTCGATTGGGGCTTCCATATGGATAAGCTCGACGGCGGCGCCCACCGAACGTGCGCCTTCTCGCAACGCATCGCGCTCGCTGCGGGCCCAGGTGCCCCATTCGATGATCGCCGTGCCGCCCAGCGCCAGCAGGCTCAGTGCCTGCTGCCATTGCAGGCGTTCGATGCCGGCACGGGCTGTCTCGTCCCAGAGGTTAATGCCGATGGCGTCCATCCAGTCGTCCGGCGAATAGCGGACGCCCTGGTGGCGCGCCGTCAGTTCGGTCGCGATGGTGGTCTTGCCCGCTCCGGGCAGGCCGCAGACGATGATCAGCCGGCCGCGGGGCTCAGCCATCAGAGCGCGAGCGCGCCTTCGAAGGTCACCGGCTCGCCGCTACGCGGCTGCAGCTCGCCGACGATCGCTGCGGTTTCACCAGCCGCGGCAAGATGTTCCACCAATCTGCTCGCATCTTCCTTCGAGACGGCACACAGCATGCCGACGCCGCAGTTGAAGGTGCGGAGCATCTCGCGCTCGCTCATGCCGCCGACCCGTGCCAGCCAGCCGAACACTTTGGGCACGGTGATCTTGTTGAGCTCGATATGCGCCGAGAGGCTGTCAGGCAGGACGCGCGGGATGTTGTCGATGAAACCGCCGCCGGTGATGTGCGCCAGCGCCTTGATGCCGATACCGGCCTTCAGCGCCGATAGCAGCGGCTTCACATAGATGCGGGTGGGGACCAATAGCGCGTCGCTGAGCGATTTGCCCGGCTTGAACGGGGCGGGCAGGTACCAGTCGATGCCCGAGACCTCGACGATCTTGCGCACCAGCGAGTAGCCGTTGGAGTGGACGCCCGACGAGGCGATGGCGACGAGCACGTCACCGGCCCCGATATCCTGGCGCGGCAACAGCGTGCCCCGCTCGGCGGCGCCGACGGCAAACCCGGCAAGGTCGTAGTCCTTGCCCGAGTACATGCCCGGCATCTCGGCGGTTTCACCGCCGATCAGTGCACAGCCGGCGATGCGGCAGCCCTCGGCGATCCCTTCGACGATGGCTGCGCCAGTAGCGACATCCAGCTTGCCGGTGGCGAAGTAGTCGAGAAAGAACAGCGGCTCGGCGCCCTGCACGATGATGTCGTTGACGCACATCGCTACCAGGTCGATGCCGATCGTGCCGTTGTTGCCGGTTTCGATGGCGATCTTCAGCTTGGTTCCCACACCATCATTGGCTGCGACCAGGATCGGGTCGGTAAAGCCGGCCGCCTTGAGGTCGAACAGGCCGCCAAATCCGCCGATCTCGGCGTCGGCGCCGGGGCGTCGGGTGGAGCGGACGGCGGGCTTGATGGCCTCGACAAGCGCGTTGCCTGCGTCTATGTCGACGCCGGCCTGCTTGTACGAGAGCCCGTTTGATGGCACGTTTTGCGCGTCGGACATGGGCTGTTCGCCAGATTTTCAGGGGTAGCGGAATTGCCGAGCGCTGATAACCGCTCCACCTCAGTCACGCAAGAGACGCCCGGGACCTTGAGCCTAAGATATCAGGTAATGATCTGGGCTGGGCTGTTTGTCGCAGCCATCCTGTTGCTCTGGGTGTTCCGCTCGATCCTCTTGCCATTCGTCGTCGGCCTGACGCTGGCCTATCTGCTCAATCCGGTGGTCAACTGGTTGCAAAAGCTCGGCATTGGCCGCTCCTGGGGCTCGATGCTGGTGTTGCTCCTGGTGCTGATCCTGTTGGTCGGGCTGCTGCTGGCGCTGGTGCCTCTGGTCGCCGTGCAGATCGGTGGGCTCATAGCAGGTCTGCCCGGATATGTTGCCGATCTGCAGGACCTGCTGCGCCAATGGATGCCGCAATTTACCGAATGGCTGGGGCCGGAGCGCACCGCGCAGCTTGAGAACAGCCTTACCGACCTGATCGGGCGCGGCGTCGAGTTCGCCGGCATCGTCACCGGGACGCTGGCGCAAAGCGGTCTCACGGTGATCAACACCATCGCGGTGCTGTTCATCACCCCGGTGGTGGCGTTCTATCTGCTGGTCGACTGGGAAGGAATGGTTCAGAAGGTCGACGACCTGCTGCCGCGAACCTACCGCACCGAGATTCGCGGTGTTATCGGCGATATCGACAGGGCGATGGCGGGCGTCATCCGGGGCCAGGGCTCGGTTATCCTGGTGCTGTGCGTCTATTACGCCACCTCGCTGACCCTTGCCGGGCTCAATTACGGGTTGGCCATCGGACTGATAGGCGGCATCCTGAGCTTCGTGCCCTATGTTGGTTTCTTCGTCGGCTTCGCGCTGTCGATGACGGTGGCCCTCGTGCAGTTCTGGCCCGATCAGTGGGTGTTCGTGCTGATCGTCCTGCTGATCTACGGCGTCGGGCAGTTTCTCGAGGCAAACATCCTCTATCCCAAGCTGGTCGGGCAGAGCATCAACATCAACCCGGTCTGGCTGATGTTCGCGCTGTTCGCCTTCGCCCTGCTGTTCGGCTTTGTCGGGCTGCTGCTGGCGGTGCCGCTGGCGGCCATTTCGGGGGTGCTGACGCGCTTTGCGCTGACCAAGTACCAGCAGTCGAGCCTCTATCTCGGCCCCGATGAACTTCCGCCGCCGGCACCCGAGCCCGAGCCTGCCGCCGCGAAGCCGGCGCGCCGGTCGCGCGCCACGGCGGGGAAATGACCAACCTGCAGCTCGGACACGGACAGCTGGCACTGGACCTCGGACACGAGGCCTCGCATGCCGAGGACGATTTCATCGTCGGCGAAGGCAACCGCCTGGCTCATGCACACGTGCTGGCCTTCCCGCATTGGCCGGGGCCGCTGACCTTGGTCGAGGGTGCGGCGAGTTCGGGCAAATCGCATCTGTCACGCATCTGGGCTGAGCGGGCCGGGGCCGAGCACGCGACGCCGGCGACGGCCGAAGCGCTGTCGCGCAATGGCGGCACGCAGCCGCTGGTGGTGGAAGATGCCGACCGGGCAGGCTATGCCGAAGCCGAGCTGTTCCACCTGCTCAACCAGTCGATGCGCGACCGCCGGCCGCTGCTGCTGACGGCACGGGAGCCCGTTGCAAACTGGCCGTTCGCAACCGATGATCTGAAATCGCGGGCTCGACTCGCGGCGCATTTCACCGTGTCACTGAGCGACGATATCCAATTGTCACAGATGTTCGTGAAGCTGTTCGACGATCGTCAGGTGGCTGTTGAACCGAGGATCATCGCCTATCTGGTGGCGCGCATGGAACGATCGTCCGAAGAGGCGGTTGCCCTTGCGTCAATGATGGACCGCATGGCGCTCGAGCGTGGCACTGCCATTACTCGCGCCATTGCCGGCGAAGCGCTCAGGCAGCGGGGCGCGGCGCGTGACGGCCGACAGCTGGCCCTCGATCTCGGAGCCGACGACGATGAATGAGATAAGTGAAATCGCCGAACAGCCGCAGGAGGAAGCGCCCGACGTCGTCGAACTGCGTCAGAGTCCGGCGCGCTTCGTCAACCGCGAGGTCAGCTGGCTGCAGTTCAACATGCGCGTGCTGGAGGAGGCGGGGAACGTCAATCACCCGCTGCTCGAGCGGCTCCGCTTCGTCTCGATCTCGGCCAACAATCTCGATGAATTCTTCATGGTGCGGGTGGCGGGGCTGAAAGGTCAGTTGCGCGCCGGCCTCACCAAGCAGAGTGCCGACGGTCTGTCGCCGGCCGAGCAGCTCGAAGAGATCGCGACGCTGGCCCAGCACCTGCATCTCGAGCAGCAGGATCACTGGCAGCAACTGCGCGAGGAGTTGTTCGCCAAGGACGTGGTGATCCACGAGGCCGACGACCTGACGCCAGAGCAGGTGCGATACCTGCAGAAGCTGTTCCGCGAGGAGATCTTCCCGGTGCTGACCCCGATCGCGGTCGACCCGGCACACCCGTTCCCGTTTATCCCCAACCTCGGCTTCACCCTCGCCTTCGAGATGGTGCGCGAGGGCACGCCGCAGACCCTGACCGCCTTGGTGCGCGTGCCGTCGAACCTCGATCGCTTCGTCACGCTGCCGCAGGAACTGGCCGCGCCCAATCGGGTCGAAGTCGTCACCATCGACACCCTGATCAACCGGTTCATCGACAAGATGTTCCCCGGCTACCAGGTGTCCGGGTCGGGCGCCTTCCGCATCATCCGCGACAGCGAAATCGAGATCGATGACGAGGCGGCGGATCTCGTGGTGGAGTTCGAGTCGGCGCTGCGCCAGCGCCGCCGCGGCATGGTGATCCGCCTCGAAATCGAAAAGAAGATGCCGCGCGCCCTGCGCCGTCACATCTCCGAGCGGCTGGGCGTCGGCGCCACCGACACTTTTGAGGTGGAGGGCTTCCTCGGCCTCGCCGATGCGTCCAAGATCTGTGACATCGACCGGTCGGACCTGAAGTTCCCGCCCTACCTGCCGCGCTTCCCCGAGCGGATCCGCGACTATAACGGCGACATCTTCGCCGCTATCCGGGCCAAGGACCTCCTGGTCCACCACCCGTTCGAGAGTTTTGACGTGGTGGCGCAGTTCCTGATGCAGGCGGCCCGCGACCCCGATGTGGTGGCGATCAAGCAGACGCTTTATCGCACCTCGCGCGACAGCCCGATCGTCAAGGCGCTGGTCCAGGCGGCGGAAGCCGGCAAGTCGGTGACCGCGCTGGTCGAGCTCAAGGCGCGCTTCGACGAGGAGGCCAATATCCGCTGGGCCCGCGACCTCGAACGCGCCGGCGCGCAGGTAGTGTTCGGCTTCATCGAGCTGAAGACGCATGCCAAGATGAGCCAGGTGGTGCGGCGCGAGGGTGGCAAGCTGGTCAGCTATTGCCATCTGGGGACCGGCAACTACCACCCGATCACCGCCAAGATTTACACCGACCTCAGCTACTTCACCACCGAGCCATCGATTACCCGCGACGTTGCCCGGGTGTTCAACTTCATCACCGGCTATGCCCGGCCCGCCGAGATGGAGGCGATCGCCTTCTCGCCGGTGACGCTGCGGCAGACGCTGCTCGATCACATCGCCCGCGAAGTCGAATTCGCCGAGCGGAGCGAGCCAGCCAATATCTGGCTGAAAATGAACGCGTTGGTCGATCCAGAGATCATCGACGCGCTCTACGACGCCAGCCGCAAGGGCGTGAAGATCGAGCTGATCGTGCGCGGCATCTGCTGCCTCAGGCCCGGAATCCCGGGATTCTCGGACAATATCCGGGTGAAGTCGGTGGTCGGCCGCTTCCTCGAGCACAGCCGCATCTTCTGCTTCGGGCAGGGCGCTCCGCTGCCCTCGCGCCGTGCCAAGGTCTACATGAGCTCGGCCGATATCATGCAGCGCAACCTCGACTGGCGCGTCGAGGTGATGGTGCCGATTCTCAACACCACGGTGCACGAGCAGATCCTCGACCGGACCATGGTCGCATATTTGAAGGACAACCAGCAAAGCTGGGAGGTGCTTCCGGACGGCAGTTCCGATAGGATCAGGCCCAGGGAGGGTGAAGAGCCCTACAATGCGCACGACTACTTCATGACGCATGCGAGCCTGTCGGGCCGCGGCACGGCGCTCAAGCGCGATAACGAAGAGAGAAGCCAGTGAACCAATACTGGGGCGTCGACGCCGACCCCACCGCGCAGGGCCGCATCAAGGGCGGACGACCTGTTGCCGTGCTCGATATCGGGTCCAACTCGGTTCGTCTCGTGGTCTATGAGCGGCATGCCCGCTCGCTGACCCCGCTCTACAACGAGAAGACCGCCTGCGCCCTGGGGCGTGGGCTCGCCCAGACCGGCAAGATTGCCTACGAGAACATCGATCGGGCGCTGACCGCGATCCAGCGCTTCGCGTTGGTGTCGAAGCTGATGCGCGCGGGGACCACGCACATCCTCGCGACGTCGGCGGTGCGCGAGGCCTCCAATTCCAAGGCCTTCGTCGACGCCGTCGAAGAGATCATGGGCGCCAAGGTGACGGTGCTCTCGGGCGCCGAAGAGGCGCATTTCGCGGCGCTCGGCGCCATCTCCGGCATGCCGGGTTTCGTTGGCGTGGTCGGCGACCTTGGTGGTGGCAGCCTCGAGTTGTCATCGATCGCGGGCGGCACCGATTCCACCGGCGAGACGCACGAACTGGGTGTCATCCGGCTGCAGGACGATTCCGATGTGTCGCCGGCGAAGGCGCAGGCCATCGCGAGGCAACGGCTGAAGAAGTCCAAGCTGATGGACGGGCAGGGCGGCAGCTTCTGCGCCATCGGCGGCACCTGGCGCTCGCTCGCCAAGGTGCATCAGGTGCTGCGCGACTACCCGCTGCACATGGTGCAGCACTACGCCGTCAAGGCCAGTGACATGCTCAAGCTCTGCGAAGACATCGTAGCCGCGACCGCGGCGAACAAGCCGTACACCGGCTCCGAGCATGTCAGTTCAGGCCGGCGTGACCTCGTGCCCTACGGCGCGGCCGTGCTGATCGAGGTGCTGAAGGCCGGCAAGTTCGACACCGTGGTGTTTTCGGCGCTCGGCGTACGCGAGGGCTATCTGTACGGCCTGCTCGATGACGACGAGCGCGCCGTCGACCCGCTGATGCAGACCGCCGAGCAGATGAGCGTGCTGCGCTCACGCTCGCCGGCCCATGCCGACGACCTGATCGACTTCACCGCCGAACTGCTGACCACGCTCGGTATCGCCGAGACGCCGGAGGAAACGCGGCTGCGCAAGGTCGCCTGCTATCTGGCCGATATCGGCTGGCGCGGCCACCCCGACTATCGCGGCGAGCAGGCGGTGGACATGGTCGCCTATGGCTCGGCGACGGGTGTCGACCATCCGGGGCGCGCCTTCCTCGCCGAGGTGCTGGCGGTGCGCTATATGGGACTGAAGCAGAAATCCATGAGCCAGAGTCTGCTGGCGCTTTCTGGCCCGACGATGAGCGCCCGGGCGCGCCTGCTGGGGGCAGCTTTCCGGGTCGGTTATCCGATGTCGGCGGCGATGCCGGGGGTGCTGCCGCGCGTCGGCTTCGTTGTCGACAAAGGCATCCTGAAGCTGCATTTGCCGGGCGACCTTGCCTTCCTCGACGGCGAGCACCTGCGCGGTCGGCTCGATCAACTGGCCGGCGTCGTGGGGATCAAGCTTACCGATGTGGTGGCAGGGTAGGGCCGCCTGTTGGTGTCGCTACACTCTAGGGTTCGGCAACGGAGTCATTCCCGCGAAAGCAGGAACTTCCGTTTGCGATGTCTGCCGCTCCCGCGGAAAACAGAGGTTCCCGCTTTCGCGGGAATGCCCCGGTGGGTGAGGCACTAGAAGAAGGGGCTCCCGGCCCTACTCTTCGTCGTCGTCGAGGATCTCGATCTCGATAACGCCCTTCTTGCTGGCCGCGAGGCCGAGCTTTCCGTGCTTGATGGCCAGCGCCTTGTCGCCGAACAGCTTGCGGCGCCAGCCCTTCAGCGCCGGCACGTCGGCATCGTCGTCCAGCACCAGCGCATCGATGTCGTCGGAGGTGGCGATGATGCGCGAAGCGACGCCGTTATCCTCGGCCACCGATTTCAGCAGCACCCGCAACAGGTCGCCGACCGCGCCTTTGGGCGAGGGCCCACGGTGCCGATCGGGCAGCTTGGGCAGGTCTGACTTGGGCAACGCCTCGACGTCCTTGAGGATCGAGACGATCTCGGCCGCCGCCGACGAGCGGCCATAGCCGCGTTGCACGGCGCGCAGCTTGTCGAAACTCTCGGCGTTGAGCGGCCGCTGCATGGCGAGCTCGATAAGCGCGTCGTCCTTCAAAATACGGCTGCGCGGCTGGTCGGTATCCTGGGCGCGCTGCTCGCGCCAGGCAGCGAGGGCCTTGAGCGCGGCGACATCACGCGGCTTGGCGAGACGGGCCTTGAGCCGCTCCCAGGCGTGTTCGGGCTGCACCACGTAAGTGTGGATCGACTCGAGCACCGCGAGCTCGTCCTCCACCCAGTCCCAGCGCCCGGTATCGTCGACCTGCTTGACCAGTGCGGCATAGACATCGCGCAGATGGGTGACGTCGGCGAGGGCGTAGACCTTCTGCTTTTCGGTGAGCGGACGGGCCGACCAGTCGGTGAAACGGGAGGACTTATCGAGCTCGACCTTGGTGATCGAGCGGACCAGGTTGTCGTAGCTGACGCTGTCGCCGAAGCCACAGACTGAAGCAGCGACCTGGGTATCGAAGATGTTGGCCGGCACCTTGCCGGTCAGCTTGACGAAGATTTCGATGTCCTGGCGCGCCGCATGGAAGACCTTGCGGACCTTGTCGTTGGCGAGAAGCTTGAAGAACGGCGACAAATCGAGGCCGGGGGCGAGCGGATCGATCAGGACCGCTTCGTCGAGGGTAGCCGCCTGCAGGAGGCAGAGCTTCGGCCAGTAGGTGGTTTCGCGCAGGAACTCGGTATCGACCGTCACGAAATCATAACCGGCGGCGCGCTTCGAAAAGGCGGCGAGCACGTCGGTCGAAGTAATGAGCTCCATCAAGACTCTTTCGTCACAAGGCTTACCAAACCTGAATAACAGTGGGACAGGCGAATGGCGAGCAGAGAGTGGCGAATAAGTCACGGTGACTCATCGTCGCCGCCTGCGCCGCTTGATTTCGGTGCGAGCTGGATCTGGGGGCCTCAACTTGACAATTGCGCCCTCGCGTGCGCTTGTCCGGCCCCGGAATCCGCCTGCCTCAGAGACAAGAGATGAGTGAAATGCACCGCTATCGCACCCACACCTGCGCCGCCCTTCGTCAGGGTGATGTGGGCAATAATGTGCGGCTCAGTGGCTGGGTGCATCGCGTCCGCGATCACGGCGGCCTGTTGTTCATCGATCTGCGCGATCACTACGGCCTGACGCAGTTGGTGATCGACCCCGATTCCAAGGCGTTCAAGCTGGCCGAGACGGTACGCTCCGAGTGGGTGATCCGTGTCGACGGAGAGGTGAAGCAGCGCACTCCCGAGACGGTGAACGGCAAGCAGCCGACCGGTCAGATCGAGGTGTTCATCCGCGAGCTCGAAGTGCTCAGCGAAGCCACCGAACTGCCGCTGCCGGTGTTCGCCGAGCCGGACTATCCCGAAGACATTCGGCTCAAGTACCGCTTCCTCGACCTGCGCCGCGAAACGCTGCACGCCAACATCGTCAAGCGCACCAAGGTGATCTCATCGATGCGCCGTCGCATGGGCGATATCGGCTTCGCCGAATACTCGACGCCGATCCTCACCGCGTCGTCGCCGGAAGGCGCCCGCGACTTCCTGGTGCCCAGCCGCATCCATCCCGGCAAGTTCTTCGCCCTGCCGCAGGCGCCGCAGCAATACAAGCAGTTGCTGATGGTGGCCGGCTTCGATCGTTACTTCCAGATCGCGCCGTGCTTCCGCGATGAGGACCCGCGCGCCGACCGCCTGCCGGGCGAGTTCTACCAGCTCGACCTCGAGATGAGCTTCGTCACCCAGGAAGAAATCTGGGACACCATGCAGCCGGTGATCACCGAGCTGTTCGAGGAGTTCGCCGACGGCAAGCCGGTGACCAAGCAATGGCCGCGTATCCCGTACGATACGGCGATCCGCACCTACGGCTCGGACAAGCCGGACCTGCGCAACCCGATCGAGATGCAGGAGGTCACGGAGCATTTCCGCGGCTCCGGCTTCGGCGTGTTCGCCAACCAGATCGCCAGCGACGCCAAGGTCGAGGTCTGGGCTATCCCGGCGAAGACCGGCGGCAGCCGCGCCTTCTGCGACCGGATGAACGCCTGGGCCCAGGGCCAGGGGCAGCCGGGCCTCGGCTACATCTTCTTCAAGGATGGCGCCGGCTCGGGTCCGGTGGCCAAGAATATCGGTGAAGAACGCACCGCAGCGATCCGCACCCAGCTCGGCCTCGCCGACGGCGACGCCGTGTTCTTCGTGCTCGGCCGTCCGGACAAGATGTACAAGTTCGCTGGCGAAGCACGGGTGAAGATCGGCCTCGACCTCAACTTGACCCAGCTCGACCAGTTCAAGCTGTGCTGGATCGTCGATTTCCCGTTCTACGAGTGGAGCGAGGAAGAAAAGCGCCTCGACTTCGCGCACAACCCGTTCTCCATGCCGCGGGGCGGCATAGAAGCGCTCAACACCCAGGATCCGCTGACCATCAAGGCGTTCCAGTATGACGCGGTGTGCAACGGCTTCGAGATCGCCTCGGGTTCGATCCGTAACCAGCTGCCCGAGACGATGGTCAAGGCGTTCGAGCTGACCGGCAAGTCGCGCACCGAGGTCGAGGAACAGTTCGGCGGCCTCTACCGCGCCTTCCAGTACGGTGCCCCGCCTCACGGTGGCGCCGCCTTCGGCATCGACCGCATCGTCATGTTGATCTGCGGCGCGCAGAACCTGCGCGAGATCACGCTGTTCCCGATGAACCAGCAGGCCGAAGACCTGCTGATGGGCGCTCCGAGCCCGGCAGAGCCCAAGCAGTTGCGTGAGCTGCACGTGCGGGTGATCGCCGATACGAAGTAAGCGATGGCGCGAGGGGCCACCATGCGCCCTTCGCGCATCTTCGTACGGTTTGTGGTGTTGACCCCGGACCCGGACTCCGGTCATCGACAAGGGCTCTTCATAGCCATGTCGAACCTCAACAGACGGGGTGCCTTAATGGCGCGCGAACAGGCCGTCTGGAACGACCTCCAAGCGTGGTTCGATCTGCACCTCGAGCGTCCAGATCGGTTTGCTCGGGCGGGCAGGGCGCACGCCAAGAAGGCGGCCCTTTGCTGGTTCAAACCGGATGCCACCGAACACATCGCCGGGATGCGGAAGATCGCCGTCATCCTGGAAGCCCACGGCCATCACGTGGAGATGATCCGATCAGACCGGCCGGGCTACATCGTCCACGAGGACGAGCACCAGATTGCCGCGGAGCCGTTCCGCGACACCCTGACGTGAACCGCCGTCCCAATCCGGCACGTCGGGCAATTCATCGTTAACACTCTCTTAAAGTCCGCCCGCTAGGCATTTGTTGCCTATCTCCGTCGGGGGCGGATTCGCTTGAAGTCCAGGTTTGCCCATGTGCTGATGCTGCTCGCGGCCATTGCCGCGTTCTTGCCGGTCCTGGCCGTGGATTTCGTGCTCGATTCCTACGTAAGGGTGCGCGAGCGGGCGCTGCTGCAGCAATCGGTCGATGCGGTGGCGAGCCGGGTGCAGGCAACGGCCTATGACGCGATCTCGTCGCTCCGCCGCATCCTCGCCGAGAGCCCGTCGCTGTGCACCCCCAGCTTCATCGCCAACGTGCACCGGCAGATGGACGTAAGCCTCTATCTCAAGCAGGTGCTGGTCGAGAATGCCGACGGGGTGCAATACTGCGACGCGCTCGGCAAGGACCTGAAATATTCGCCGCTGTCGCGCCCGCTGTCGGTACCCAACCAGACCGAGACCATCGAGGTGGCGAAGTATGCCGACCTCAGGATGCCGGTGCTGAAGGTTACACAGGCCTTCGGCACCACCCGCAAAGTCTCGGCCTTCGTGCCGATCCTCGCGGCCGAGCCCGACAGCCTGCTGAATGGGCTGAAGCCGACCTCGATGATGCGGGTTTCGCTGACCGATGGAGCGGAGATCGTCACCGTCGGTGACCCCAAGGCTTATGACAATCGGGGTGACATCGAGTTCGTCACCGCTGAGAGCTTTGCCGGTGAACTGCCGATCCGGGTGACTGCGGCGGTGCCCTTCGCCATGGTGCGCACCGATTACGGCGATCTCGATGCGAGCTTCACGGTCGTCGCCGCGCTGATGTGCGGGGCCTTCTTGATCCTTGCGTTGCAATATGTGCGGCGCTCGGACCTGCCGGCCTTCGACCTCGAGCGAGCGATCGCCGCAGGAGAGCTGAAGCCCTACTACCAGCCGGTGATCAACCTCAGGACCGGCGCGCTGGCCGGCTGCGAGGTGCTGTGCCGGTGGGAAAAGAAGAACGGCGAGGTGGTGCCGCCGGGCGCCTTCATCGACTATGCCGAGGTCACCGGCCTCGCTCTGCCGATGACTGTCAGTCTGATGCAGCAGGTGAAGGCTGACCTCAGCGCACTGTGCGGTGACATGCCGGACCTCAAGATCTCGATCAATCTGTTCGAGGGGCATTTCCGCGACGGCACGGTCGTCGATGATGTGCACACGATCTTTGCCAACTCGGCGATCGGTTTCCGCCAACTGGTGTTCGAAATTACCGAACGGAAGCCGCTCGAGAAGATGGCACAGGCGCAGAGCGTAATTGCCGGGCTGCATGCGCTGGGCTGCAAGCTCGCCATGGATGACGCCGGTACCGGCCACTCCAACCTTGCCTATCTGCAGACGCTCGGCGTCGACGTGGTGAAGATCGACCGGGTATTCGTCGACATGATCAAACCCGAGGGCGCGCCGGTGCCGGTGCTGGACGGGCTGATCGCCATGGCGCGCGACCTCGGTACCGAGATCGTTGCCGAGGGCGTCGAGACCGAGGCGCAGGCGCTGTACCTCAGGGCGCGTGGCGTGGTGCAGGCGCAGGGCTACCTGTTCGCCCCGGCGCTGAAGGCCGGCGCCTTCCGCGACCTCGCACGGGCGCTGAACGCCCCGGTCGTGCTGCCGGGGCTGGTGCAGGTGAGCGCGGCATAAGATGCTCGCCCTGGGCCCACTCGTAGGGTGGATGCGCCTCGGGGAAACAGGGGCCGCAGTTTCCCTCTGCCGCTGCCTTTTCATCGCCCTCGATTAGTGGCACTCCATCCTGAGTTTCCGGGAGGGTATTGATGTCTGCCGACGTGACCGAACAGAAGAAGGCGCTGCGTGAAGCGGCGCTGCATTTCCACCAGTTCCCCAAGCCCGGAAAGCTGGAGATTCAGGCCACCAAGCCGCTCGGCAACCAGCGCGACCTGTCGCTGGCCTATTCGCCTGGTGTTGCCGCCCCGTGCGAGGAGATCGCCGCCGATCCCGAGGCGGTGACCAAATACACCTCGCGCGGCAACCTCGTGGCGGTGATCTCGAACGGCACGGCCGTGCTGGGCCTGGGCAATATCGGCGCGCTGGCCAGTAAGCCGGTGATGGAGGGCAAGGCCGTCCTGTTCAAGAAATTCGCCGGCATCGATGTGTTCGACATCGAGATCGACGAGACCGACCCGCAGAAGTTCATTGAGGTGGTGCGGCCGCTGGAGCCTACCTTCGGCGGTATCAACCTTGAGGACATCAAGGCCCCGGAGTGCTTCGCCATCGAGGAAGCGCTGCGCGAGCGCATGAAGATCCCGGTGTTCCATGACGATCAGCACGGCACCGCGATCATCGTCGGCGCCGCGGTGCTAAACGGGCTGGAGCTTACCGGCAAGAAGATCGAGGACGTGAAGATCTGCACCTCCGGGGCAGGGGCGGCGGCCATCGCCTGCCTCAACATCCTTGTGGCTTTGGGCGCCCGGCTCGAAAACATCTGGGTGGCCGACAAGGATGGGCTGCTGACCGACAAGCGCGACGACGTCAACGACAAGTGGCGCGGCCGCTTCTGCCGGCAGTCGAACGCCACGACGCTGGCCGAGGTGATCGACGGCGCCGACATCTTCCTCGGCCTCTCGGCGGCCGGCGCGCTGAAGCCCGAGATGTTGCAGAAGATGGGGCGGAGCCCGCTGATCCTGGCGCTCGCCAACCCCAATCCCGAAATCATGCCTGAGGTGGCCAAGGAAATCCGGCCCGATGCCATGGTCTGCACCGGCCGGTCGGACTATCCCAACCAGGTCAACAACGTCCTCTGCTTCCCCTTCATCTTCCGCGGCGCGCTCGACGTGGGCGCCACCACCATCAATGAGGAGATGAAGCTTGCGGCGGCCCAGGCGATCGCCAAGCTGGCGCATGACCCGGGGCTGGAAGTGTCGCCTTCCGGCCAGCCGGCGGTTTACGGGCCCGAGCACATCATCCCGAACCCCTTCGACCAGCGGCTGATCCTCCGCATCGCGCCGGCGGTGGCGCGGGCGGCGATGGAGTCGGGCGTAGCCAAGCGCCCGATCACCGATTTCCAAGCCTATCACGACAGCCTCAACCGCTTCGTCTTCCGCTCCGGCCTCGTGATGAAGCCGGTGATCGACAAGGTTATCGGCCAGCAGAAGCGCATCGCCTTCGCCGACGGCGAGGATGAGCGGGTGCTGCGCGCTGCGCAGGTGATGATCGAGGACCGCATGGCGCTGCCGATCCTGATCGGCCGCCCGCAGGTGATCGAAAGCCGGCTGCAGCGCTTCGGGTTGACCATCAAGCCGGGGCGCGACTTCGAGGTGGTGAACCCCGAGGACGATCCGCGCTACCGCGACTATGTCGAGCTGTTCCACTCGCTGGTCGGTCGCAACGGCGTCACCCCTGATATCGCCCGTACCATCGTCCGCACCAACACCACGGTGATCGCGGCTTTGTCGGTGAAGCGTGGTGATGCCGATGCCATGCTCTGCGGTTTCCAGGGCCGCTTCATCAAGCATGTGCGCGACATCCGCTCGATCATCGGCCTGCAGGATGGCGTCAAGGACGTCTCGGCGCTGTCGATGCTGATCATGCCCCGTGGTGTGTTCTTCCTCGCCGACACCTACGTCAACATGGACCCGACACCGGATGAGCTGGTGGCGATCGCCTTGCAGGCGCGCGACCACCTCAAGCGTTTCAACATCGAAGCGCGGGCGGCGCTGCTCAGCTACTCGAACTTCGGTTCGCGTGACGGCGACACCGCCTACAAGATGCGCGAGGCCTACCAGAAGCTGAAAGCCGTGGCGCCCGAGATGATCATCGAGGGTGAAATGCAGGGTGACCTGGCGCTCAATGACGATCTGCGCAGTCGCTACATCCCGGACTCGGTGCTGAAGGGTGAGGCCAACCTCTTGCTGTTCCCCAACCTCGACAGCGCCAACCTGTCGATGACCTTGCTGAAGGAAATGAACAACGCGCTGGCTGTCGGTCCGATCCTGATGGGACCGCGCGCCCCGGCCCATATTCTTGCCCCCTCGACCACCAGCCGCGGAATCGTCAATATGACGGCAATTGCCGCCAGCGAAGCGGTCGCATTGGGGGAGAGGACCTGATGATCCGGCATACTGTCGTATTCAATTTGAAGCACGCCCACGGTTCATTGATGGAGAAGGCCTTCCTCCGCGACGCGATGGTGCTCAAGGAAATCCCCGGCGTGAAGAAGTTCGAGCAGCTGCGGCAGACCTCGAAGAAGAACGACTACGAGTTCGGCTTCTCGATGGAGTTCGCCGACCAGGCCGCCTACACGGCTTACAACGAGCACGCCAAGCACGTGAAGTTCGTGAGGGAGCGCTGGGACCGAGAGGTCGAGAAGTTTCTCGAGATCGACTACGAGCCGCTGTAGTCCGGTGGTAATGGCCCCCCAAACTCGCAGCACCGTGACCTGTTGAAGCAGTACCGGGACGTCTGCGGTCAGAGCGTCCCATTTCTCCCATGGGATCTCGGTGTGCGTCTTGTGAGCGCTTTTAGCGTCATCACGCCCGCCAACTTGGATTTTCTGCCGGCCAGAGACTCGGACTTTGATTGCCCCGCAACGATCTCCGCAGCGCCTACAGCCGCGTCATAATTGCGGCCAGGTGGCTAGCGATGCGCTCGTCGGTCAAACTGGCTGAACCTTGGCGAGCACGCGGTGCCGAAAGCGTCTTCCGAGCTCATTCGGTGTGAGCACCTGAACCGGAACGCCGAGTTCGTCCCTAAGCTCGTTCTCTAGGCCAATCAGGTCAACCAGCGTCGCGCCCGGCAACGTGTCGATAAGGATGTCGATGTCGCTGTCCTCTCGGTCGGTGCCATGCAGAACGGACCCAAAGATGCGCGGGTTCGTAGTGCGGTAGGGAGCAACCGCTTCGCGAACGAACTGCCGCTTTCTCTCAAAGATCTCCGACGGGCGCATCTCAAGTCTCCTGCCTGAAGGATAGGTTACGCCCGGCTGACTGCAATATGCCTACTGGAACGCTGTCTCCGCAAAGCTCCTGAGCTTGCGTGAGTGCAGCCGCTCCGGAGGCTGGTCGCGCAGAATCTCCATCGCCCGCAGCCCGATCTGGAAATGCCGGTTCACCTGGGTGCGATAGAAGTCCGAGGCCATGCCGGGGAGCTTGAGCTCGCCATGCAGCGGCTTGTCCGAGACGCAGAGCAGCGTGCCGTAGGGAACGCGGAACCGGAAACCGTTGGCGGCGATGGTCGCCGACTCCATATCGAGCGCCACGGCGCGCGATTGCGACAGCTGCCGGGTGATCTCGGCCTGGTCGCGCAGCTCCCAATTGCGGTTGTCAAACGTGGCGACCGTGCCGGTGCGCATGATGCGCTTGGTCTCGATGCCCTCGAGGTGGGTGATCTCGGCCACCGCCTTTTCGAGCGCCACCTGCACTTCGGCGAGCGCCGGGATCGGCACCGTCACCGGCAGGTCGGCGTCGAGCACATGGTCTTCGCGCAGATAAGCGTGGGCCAGCACGTAATCGCCAAGCTCCTGCGAGTTGCGCAGCCCCGCGCAATGACCGAGCATGATCCAGGCATGCGGTCGCAGCACCGCGATGTGGTCGGTGATGGTCTTGGCGTTGGAGGGCCCGACGCCGATGTTGACGATGGTAATGCCGCGGTTGCGCGGCATGGTGAGGTGCAGCGCCGGCATCTGCGGGATGCGGGTGGCCCGCAGCCCCGAGGTGCCGCCGCCCAGCCGCTGGTTGAGCGTCACGAACCCGCCGGGCTCGATGAAGCTGTCATACTCAGGATGGCCTTCCTGCATGTAGCGCTCGGCTACCCGAGCGAACTCATCCATGTAGAAGCCGTAGTTCGTGAAAATCACGAAATTCTGGAAATGGTCGGCTTCGGTGCCGGTGTAGTGGCTGAGCCGCTGCAGCGAATAGTCGACGCGTGGCGCGGTAAAATGCGCCAGCGGGTAGGGACCGCCCGGCGGGGGAACGAATGTGCCGTTGGCGATCTCGTCGTCGGTATCCTGCAGGTCGGGCACATCGAACAGGTCGCGCAGCGGGATCGGCAAGGCGTTGATGGCCTCGCCGTCGATCCGCTCGGTCGAGGGAATGGCGAAGTGCAGCGGGATGCGGGTCGAGGATTCGCCGACCTCGATGGCGCCGCCATGATTCCTGAGGATCACCTCGAACTGTTCGATCAGGTAGTTCTTGAACAGGTCGGGCGCGGTGATGGTGGTGCGATAGATCCCCGGCGTGTGGAGATAGCCATAGGGCAGGGTGCTGTCGGTCTTGCCGTAGCTGCGCGAGGTAACCTGCACTTCCGGGTAGAAGGCCCGCACGCGGCCCTTGGGGACGCGTCCGCGCGTCAACCCGAGCAACTGCTCGCGGATGAAGCCGGTATTGCGGTGATAGATCTCGGCCACATAGGTCCAGGCGGCGACGGGGTCGGTGAACGCCTTCTGCGGCAGGCCCGGCGGAGTGATGGTGTCCATGCTGTTCTCGTTGGCAAGGCGGTACGAAGTACCGCTTTGCAGCCCATCCATAGGGGCTTCGCGGCTGTTGGGCAATCGGCTCACCTTACGAGCTGTTCATGATCTTCACCTTCCGGTGAAGGCACTTTTCATGCCGCAAAGCACACCCATCTTAGAGTGGAGTTCATCGGACTACTGCAAACGACCCATGCACCGGTGAACGCAGGAGAAGTTGCCCGCCGCTGCCCCCAAGCCCTCAACAGTGCGGCCGGCGCTTCTCAGGGCCACGAACCAGAGATGGTTCGTGGCCCTCTTATTTTGTGCCGATGACGCCGCGATGTCAGTCGACACGCCGGCGATGTCAGTCGACACGCCGGCGATGTCGGTCGACACGCCGGCGATGTCAGTCGATCCGGCGGGCAGTGATCTGCACCGGCTTCTCACCGCGGACCGACGGCGTGTAGGTGCAGCGCAAGGTCTGCAGCACCGGCAGGTCAGGCACGATAATGCGGGCGAGGAAGGCCGGCAGCAGGTTGCCGCCGCGGCAGGTCATGCGATCGCCGCTCCAGGCAACGCCGTTGCCGCACGAGGTGCGCTGCAGATTGATATTGATGTCGCGGCCCTTGGCCGACCAGTTCAGCCGGCCGTCGCAACGCACGCCACCGCCTCGCACCGAATAGGTGCCGCGCTGCTCGAGGCAGAAGCTCATGCGATATGGGCCATAGAGGCGCTGCTGCACCTGGTAGCAACCGGTGAACAGGGCGCCCCCCGGCACGTCGGGGACGATCACGCGAGTGTTCATATCCTGGGCATAGGTCGGGGTCAGAACGGCCAGCACAATCAACAGGCCAGCGGCTAGTCCGGCGAGATAGCGAATGACGCTCATGAGGCTTCTCCAATGCGCTGCCGGAGATCGGCAACGTCCGCGGGTTGCGAGGCTAACACCTTGAAACGGAGGACAATATGACTGACGTAATCACATTGCTTCAATGCTTACCGAGAGGTTCGAGGGTCTGCGCGTAGTGCTTCGAGCTAATTCGGCAGCGCGATGTCCTCGGGTTCTGCTCGATCGAATACCCGGACCGGGTTTATCTCGCCATCGTAGGAAGCATCGACGTCGTAGGTGACGAGCTGATACTCGCCATCCGCGAGCGACCACACGCCGACACTCGACGCATCGCCGATGCCGCGCCAATAGGCCGTCGCGGCGATCGTCCCTGACTTGGGGTCGACTGCGGCGTTGGTGGCGAGCAAGCTCGCCGTCATCCCGGTGAGCTCGAGCTTGATCAGCTTACCGTCACCGTCGCCTGCGGCCTCGTCGTAGGTCGGCTTTACGCTTGGCGTGGCGAGGCTGATCGGCTGCAGTCCGTCGGTCTCATCCCAGCCGTAGAACACCGAGCTGAAATTGTAGGCGCCGCCATTGCAGTTGAACTGGTAGAGCCGGAACTTGCGCTCCGGCGCGTCAGGTTCGTCGTAGCTGCCCTTGTAGGTGAGGTCGAACACCTGCGGTTCGGTACCGCCATAGCCACCGTCGATCGCCGCGTTGCAGGGCTCGGTGAAGGCGAGGGTGAAGAGCCGACGGACCAACGCGGTGTCCGGAGGCGTCTCGGTGGCGGTGCTGAGCTCCGTGGTCGGCACGAAGTGGTCGTAGTCCTGGGCCAGGGCTGGGGCCGTCATCGCAACGGCGGTAAGCACGGTCAGCAGTCGGCGCATCCTGAAACTCCTGTTGGGTGAGAAACTATGACAGCGGTCGGACGACGCGGCGAGGGGCACGACAAATTTGCTTCCGGCCTCAGCGGCTTGCCGCTATGTTTCGCCCGGCACGCTGGAGGGATCATGCGACTGCCGGTTTCAGCCATCGCACTGTTGTCTGTGACGCTCGCCGGGGCGCCGTCCTTGGCAGCAGAAATGACCGAATCGATGTTTCAGGTCACTTTCCGCTATGCTGGCGAAGACGAGGTGCTGAACGACACTGTGGTGCCGCTCTTGCCGGGCAACGCCTGCTACAACTGGTATGTGCAATTGGCTGCGGGGAGCGCGCCGAAGACCGCAACCGAAATCCTGAGCCTGCCGGTGCCGCTCGAGGATTGGGGCACCCTGGCCACCGATCTCGACGATGGCATCGACATTTCGGCCGACGGGAAGGTCGCCACGCGAACCTTTACCCCCGAACTCGACGATTCAGGCTGGTTCAGCCATAGCTGGTGCGTCGCCCCTGGCGATCCCGTCGGGGCGCACTCGATCGCCATCGCAGTCGATGGCGACAAACTCGTCACCTATGATTTCCAGGTAGTCCTGCCTGAGGACTATTACTGGCCCTCCATCGCCCAGCCCCAGCCACGCGAGCGTAGCGTCGACCACAGCTGGTGATTTCCGCCTGACCAACCCCTGAGGACTACCGATGTCGCTTTCCATGTACGCGATCACCGTTCCGGTGTTCACGCGCTATCTCCATAACCTCGATGCCATCCTGGTGAAGGCCGAGGTCAACGCCGCTGAGCGCAAGATCAAGCCGGAGGTGCTGGTGTCGTCACGGCTGGCGCCTGACATGCATCCGCTGTCGTTCCAGGTGCAGTCGACCACCGATCGTATCAAGTTCACCCTGGCGCGATTGACCGGCCGGACGCCTCCGAGCTGGGAGGACAACGAGACCACGCTGGCGGATCTGCGTGCCCGCATCCAGAAGGCGCTCGAGTTCGTTGCGAGCTTTTCCGAGGCCGATCTTGCCGGCAGCGAGGGCAAGACGCTGACGCTGAAGGTGCGCGGCGAGGACACTCAGGTGCCGGCGATCGAGCATGTGACGCTCAACGCGGTGCCGCAGATCTTCTTCCACATCACCTCGGCTTACGCGATCCTGCGCCACAACGGCGTGCCGATCGGCAAGCGTGACTTCACTGGCGGCTGATACGGCCTGCCGGCTCCCTTGCCCGCGTCTGCCGCCCGCGCGGCTGGCGCGGGCCTGATCAGGGGGCTTTCGATCAGGAGTAGCGCTCTTCCTTCCACGGGTCGGCGTGGTTGTGATAGCCCCGGACTTCCCAGAAGCCGCGGTGATCGCGCTCGGCAAACTCGATGCGCTTCAACCACTTCGGGCTCTTCCAGAAATACAGGTGCGGCACCACCAGCCGCACCGGGCCGCCATGGTCACGGCTGAGCGCCTCGTTCTCCCAGGTGTGGGCGATCAGCGCGTCCTCGGAGGCGAAATCCTCGATCGCCATATTGGTGGTGTAACCGTCGTTCGAGCTGAACAGCACGAAGCGCGCCTCCGGCTTTACCCCGACCGCATCCATCAACTGGTGTGTCGTGACGCCCTTCCAGTGGTTGTCGTAGCGCGACCAACTGGTGACGCAGTGGATATCGCTGAGCTTGTCGGCCTGCGGCTGCGCCATCAGGTCGTCGAATGACCACGTCTGCGGCCGTTCGACCGCGCCCGCAATGTCGAGGCGCCACACGTCCTTGGGGACATTGGGGGTCTGCCCAAGATCGAGAATGGGCCAGTTCTTCACCAGGTGCTGGCCAGGCGGCAGGCGGTCATCCTCACGTCGTGACAGCTGCCCGGTGAGGAATTTTCCCAGTTCCGCCCAACGCGACTTGGTCTTGGTGAGCTTGCTGTCCTCGGGGAGATCGTCGTCGTTTGCCATGCTGGCCTCGCTGGTACTGGCGAGAGCTTCGCCCACCGGCGCGGCAAGTCAATGGACATTCCTGGGACATTCCTGCTCCAGCGGTCTTGCGCCGGGCGATGTCCAATTTTGGCCCGTCGACCCATTGTGAGGTTCCCCGGCGGTCCCCATGTCCTACCCACTCGTTCAACATTGGAGCTTGAAGATGCTGAACCCTGAAGACCGCCGCGCCATCGAAGGCCTGTTCGGCCGGCTTGCCGATGTCGAGCGCAAGAACCCGGAGCGCGACCCGGAGGCACAGGACCTGATCGACCGCGAGATCGTCCGGCAGCCGGGCGCGCCCTACTACATGGCGCAGACCATCCTCGTGCAGCAGCACGCCCTCGAGGTCGCCGAGCGGCGCATTGAGGCGCTGGAGCGGCAAGCCGAGGAGCGCGGCAATGGCGGCCTGTTCGGCGGGCTGTTCGATGATGGCCGCGGCCGGCAGAACCGCAATGACGAGCGCCAGCCGGCTCAGCGCAACCGCAACCCCTGGGACCGCCAGGACGATGCGGCAGATACGCGCTATCAGCGTGGGCAGGTTGGACAGGGCGGCGGCTTTCTCGCCGGAGCGGCGCAGACGGCGCTCGGCGTTGCCGGGGGCGTGCTGCTCGGCAGCGCCATTGGCTCGCTGTTCGGCGCCGGCGGCGCCCATGCCGCCGAAAGTTCAGGCAACGACCAGGCTGCCACCGACGCCGGTAACGACAATGTCAACGACCAGGACCAGGGCGTCGGGCAGGACAACGGCGACCAGCCTGGCGGCGATTGGGGCGACTTCGGCGGTGGTGATGGCGGTGGCTTCGACATGGGCGGGGATTTCTGACGCAGCCCCATGGGGTTGCCGCATTGGGGAATCGTTGGGCATGATTGCTGCCGATGACAGAACCGCACGTTGAAATCGACCTATCGAAGGTAGACAAGGCCGAGGGAGCAGATCGCCTCTCGGCCATCCTTATGGCCATTGCATCGGCGGAGGATCGAGATCGGATCTCGATCGGCGATCTGCTGGAAGCGCTGAAGCGACGGGCGCTCGGTGCGCTGATGTTCATCTTCGCCATTATCACGGCGCTCCCCATGCCGCCGGGCGTGTCGGCGATCGTCGGCGCGCCGCTGGTGTTCCTGACCGCGCAACTGATGCTGGGGATGAATGCCTGGCTGCCGCGGATCATCACCGATCGCTCGCTCAGCCGCGTCGACTTTCATCGCGTCATGAAGGCGGCGTCGCCCTGGCTGGCCCGGGCCGAAGGCATCATGAAGCCCCGCTTCGAGTTTCTCGCCAAGCGCCCGGCGGTATATTTCGCGGGGTTTGTGGCCTTCGTCATGGCGCTGCTGGTGCTGTTGCCGATCCCCGGGGCCAACATGGCGCCGTCGATCGCCATCTGCATCATTGCCCTCGGCCTGCTCGAGCGCGATGGCGTGTGGATTATCCTCGGAGCGCTGGTGGGGATCGTCTCCACCGTGGTGGTCGGCGGCATCTATTGGGTGCTGATCACCTGGACGGTCAGCGTGGTGCTGAGCTTCCTCGGACTGGGGGCGCCGCCCCTGCCGGCCCCCGTGGTCTAGCGCCTACCAGTAGGCCAGCGCCGCGAACGGGTCGTTGGTGAAGGTGCCAGCCTTGCGCTTCTCGTAGAAATTGTTCCCGCCGGCTTCCAGCACGTAGAACATGTTGTTGTAGGAGAACCGGTAGCCCGCGGTGTGGAAGTGCTTCACATCGCGCGACAGCGTCGGATGGCGGGCGCCGCGCAGCACGCGGTCGGCGACCCCATAGGCCATCGCCGCGGAGCGCTTCTCGGTCATCTTCTTGGACAATACGCCGGGCGCGAACTGGTTCTTCTGCCCGACGACGCCGCAAACCGACTGCGGATAGCGCTTGTCGGCCACGCGGTTCATCACCACCGTGCCGACTGCCAGCATGCCGTCTTCGCTGGAGCGGTTGGATTCGAAATACATCGCGCGCGCCAGGCAATCGCGCGAGGAGAGGCCGCCGAGAGAGAAGGTGGCGCAGCCGGCGACGAGGCTCAACAGCATCGGCGCCGCGAACAGCAGCTTGAATGACCCTGCCAACGATGACTCCAGAACGCAAACACAACTAAGGAGCCGGGCTGACGCTGCCCGCGCTCCCTAGAATGCACGTGCCGAAGTTAAGAGTGCGTTGAGGATGTCAGCGCCGGCGGTTGCCCGACGCCATCACCAGGGTGACGAGACAGGCGAGGCCTACCACGGCGGCCATGGTCGGCGCCGGATCACGCCGCACCGCCTTGCCGGCCTTCCACGCCTGCTTGCCGAGCACACGTGCCGCCACTGCGCCCTGATGCAGCGCCTCGTCGGCGAAATCGTGCGCCAGGTGGCTCACATCGTGCCGGGCGCCATTGCTGTAGCGCGCCAGGGCATTGGACAGGTGGCTCGCGTCGCGCGCGAGGCTCGCGAACTGGCGGCCGAAGCGTTCCTGGGCGTCGTCGGTGAAGTGGGATAGGTCGAAACCGCGCGAATGGGCCATGGCTGGAAGCTCCTCAGTGTGTGAGGCGCTAACGCGGCAGCAGGTTTCGGGGTTCCGGAACTGGGCGAGGGCAGGGCTACCTGCCGGTAGCGTCGTCCTGCCCTCTACTTAAGCTCGATAAACTTGAGCGCAATTCGTTAACGAGTGGTTAACGGCCGCCGGCCGGAACCACCGCGCGGCGGTAGAGATGCCAGGTCGCATGGCCAAGCACCGGTACGACGATGCTGAGCCCGACCAGCAGTGGAATGGTGCCGATGATCAGCAGCGCAGCGACGATCAGGCCCCAGGCGGCGATCTGCACCGGGTTCTTGAGCGTCACCCGCAGCGAGGTCTGCACTGCAATGGCAGTGCCGAGGTCGCGATCGAGCAGCAGCGGGATCGACACCACCATCGTGGCGAGGACAAACGCCGCGAACAGGAAGCCGATCAGGTTACCCCAGATCATCAGTTGCTGCCCCTGCGAGGTGGTGAGCACCTCGTTGACGAAGGCCATCAGCGTCGGCGGCGAACCCGGACCGAAGAACGACTCGTAGATGAACTGCGCCGTCATCAGCCAGACGGTGAAGACGATCAGCATCATCACACCGAGCGCCGCGATGGAGGCGAAGGCCGGGGTCTTGAATACGTCGAAGGCGGCGCGCCAATGCGTATCGAGACCTTGCTCCTGCCGCCGGCTCATCTCGTAGATCGGTAGCGCCAGGAACGGGCCGACCAATGCGAAGCCGGAGATCAGTGGGAACAGCAATGGCCAGGAATTGTTGCCGGAGGTCCAGACGGCGAGCATGGCGCCGACCAGCGGGTAGATCAGGCCCAGGAAGGCCAGATGCGAGGGCCGTTGCCAGAAGTCACGCCAGCCTTCGGCCAGGGCGCCGGTCAGGTCGTCGAAGCCGATGCGGCGGACCTCGGGAACATCGAGCCGTTCCGCATTGGTGAGTACGTGAAAGCCGACCATCTCCATCCTCCTCGAAATGGGGAGCCAGGACGGTCGCCGCTTGGCGTTCGCTAACGCCCGGCGGTAACCGCCACTGCGTCTCGAACAACATCCTAGACCGGTTTTTCGATCCTGTCGAAGTAAGCCTTTCGTGTGCTCCGGTGAACGAAACGCTGATTTCAAGGTCCCGAACGGGACAAAAAGCCGGCCTCCTCGGTTTGATTGCCGGCCACGAAGCCCCAAATGCGCTGCAGCAACTGGGAAAAAGGGGAACGCGATGACAGGCAAGGAAGGTGCGAGGTTGCACCGGCAGTTCGACAGGATCGGCCGTGCCGTACCCGCCTCGACCGGCTTTCTCGCGTGGATCCGCAAGCCTTCCTCACGGATCGTGCGCATTCCGCTTGGTATCCTGCTGATTCTCGGCGGCGTGTTCAGCTTCCTGCCGCTGCTGGGCGTCTGGATGCTGCCGCTCGGCCTGTTTCTGTTGGCGCTCGACCTGCCGTTCCTGCAAGGGCCGCTCAACCGGCTGAGCTTCTGGGTGCAGCGCAAGTGGACCAACTGGCAGCGCAGCCGGAAAAGCAAGCGGGGCTGACTACTCCAGCGTGCCGTTGGCGATCGCTGCCTCGAGCAGGTCTACCGCATGCGCCAGCTTCTCATCGACGATGTGCAGGTAGCGCTTCCAGTCGTCGAGGTGCCCGAGCTCATCGTCGCCATCGGAAATACCGCGCAGCGCGATAAGCGGCACCTTGAAGCGCTGGCACGCCCGCAGCACCGCGTAGGTCTCCATATCGACCATCTCGGCCGTGATCCGCTGGTACGCCGCGCCCGACACCACATTGGCGCCGGTCGAGAGCGTCGCCTTGGCGATGCCGGGGACGAACGGTCCCAGTGGGATGACCGCCGGCTGATCGAGCAGCGGGGTGACGCCCACTTCGAAGCCGAGCGGCGAGGCGTCCATGTCGCGATAGTCGACGCAGACGGCCTGGTAAACGGCGGTCTGCTCGAGCTTCGCCGATCCCCCTGAGCCCAGCGACACCACCAGCGCCGGCAGCTTTCCCTCGGCGTCCAGTTTCGCCAGCGCGTGCGTCACCACGATCGCCGCCTCCACCGGACCGACGCCGGTCATCAACGGCGTGATGCGCGCGCGCAGGTGCGGGCCATACTCGTTGTCGAGCGCCATGACATAGAGGATGTCGGCTGAGCCGGGCGTGCGCGACGCAAAGGGCATGAGGACTCCCAGGGATTTTCAGGCTTGAGCGGCAGGCGTAAGCTCGAACTGCGGCTCATGCAACGGAGGAGACCATGCTTCTGTCCGATCATCGTGCCTACGCGACCATCCCGGCATCGAACCTCGCACGGGCCAAGGCCTGGTATCGGGACAAGCTCGGCCTCGAGCCGGCCGAGGAACTGCCGATCGGTATCGTCTACCGGCTCGGCGAGGGCACCGGCTTCCAGCTCTATGAGACCCAGTTCGCCGGTACCGCGCAGAACACCGCCATGGCCTTCAGCTCCAGCGACGTCGCCGCCGACATGCAGATGCTCCGCGAGCGCGGTGTGAAGTTCGAGGAGTACGATTTTCCGGGGCTGAAGACCGAGAACGGCATGGCCAGAATGGGGCCGTATCACGGGGCGTGGTTCAAAGACTCCGAGGGCAATATCCTCGCCATCGGCGACGAGCCGAGCTGACCGCCACGGGCGCCGCATTGACAGGGCGCGCGGCGGGCAACAGTCTGCCGCGCCATGACCACTGCACCTTTACTGTCGGCTGACGTGAAGCCGCGTCTCACCGCCGAGATCGACGCCCGGCGCGACGACCTGATCGCCCTGACGCAGGACCTGATCCGCATCCCTACGGTCAATCCGCCCGGGAACGGCTACCGCGAAATCTGCGATTACCTCGCGAACCGCTTGAGCAAACGTGGCTATGTCACTGAATTGATTCGTGCGGAAGGTAAGCCGGGCGACAGCGACAAATACCCGCGCTGGAATGTCCTGGCGCGGCGCGAGGGCGCCGGGCCAGGCGAGACGGTGCACTTCAACTCGCATCACGACGTGGTCGAAGTCGGCCGCGGCTGGACCGTCGACCCGTTCAGCGGCGAACTCAGGGACGGACGAATCTACGGCCGCGGCACCTGCGACATGAAGGGTGGCCTCGCCGCCTCCATCATCGCTGCCGAGGTTTTCGCCGATATCGTGCCGGACTACCGCGGCGCCATCGAGATCTCCGGCACCGCGGACGAGGAGACCGGCGGCTTCGGCGGCGTCGCCTACCTCGCCGAGCGTGGCTATTTCTCGCCCGAACGGGTCCAGCACGTCATCATCCCCGAGCCGCTCAACAAGGATCGTATCTGCCTCGGCCATCGGGGCGTGTGGTGGGCGGAGATCGAAACCTTCGGGCGCATCGCCCATGGCTCGATGCCGTTCCTCGGCGACAGCGCCATCCGCCACATGGCCGAGGTGCTGCGCCAGTTTGAGGACGTGCTCTATCCGGCGCTGAGCCTCAAGCGCACCGCCATGCCGGTGGTGCCGCCCGGCGCCCGGCAATCGACGATGAACATCAACTCGATCCATGGTGGACAAGCCGAACCGGAGGGCGGCTTCACCGGCTTCCCGGCGCCGGTGGTGGCGCACTCGGCCCGCATCGTCGTCGACCGCCGCTACCTGATCGAGGAAAGTCCGGCCGCCGTGCGGCAGGAGGTCATCGACCTGCTCGAAAAGCTGAAGACCGAACGGCCGGGCTTCACCTACGAGATCCGCGACCTCTGGACCATCTCGCCGACCATGACCGAGAAAGACGCGCCGGTAGTGCAATCGGTCGCCAAGGCGATCGGCGAGGTGATGGGTGTGTCGCCCGAATATGTCGTCTCGCCCGGCACCTACGATCAGAAGCACATCGACCGCATCGGCCGGCTGAAGAACTGCATCGCCTACGGGCCCGGCATCCTCGACCTGGCGCATCAGCCCGACGAGTGGGTCGGCGTCGACGACATGCTGGATTCGGCCAAGGTCATGGCACTCACGCTGCTGGACTTGTTGGGACCGGCTCAGTGATGGCCCCGTTCTCGCCTCCTTCACCGGTGTCATTGAGTGTGGGGATGTGGCGGTGGATGGCGGAGATGCGGAAAGCTCTTCCAGGCCGCTGCGACAACTGGCGAAAATCCGCTCACGCCACCGGTTCACCTCAAGCCGGAAGCATCCTAGGATCATCTCAAGGCCGCGGGGGTAAGCGGCTGCAATCAGAAGGGATAATCATGCGCAGATCACTGGTCGTGCTGGCTCTCGCCGGCGCATTGGCAATGACCACCGCGATGACGCCGGCATTTGCCCAGGCGCGGACCGACGTGAAGGTCGGCCTCGTGCTCGAGCCGCCCAGCCTTGATCCGACTGCCGAGGCCGCGGCCGCCGTCGACGAAGTGCTCTATGCCAACGTCTTCGAGGGGCTGACCCGCATCATCGCCGACGGCAGCGTCGTGCCGGCGCTGGCGAAATCCTGGGACATTTCCGAGGACGGCCTGACCTACACCTTCCATCTGGTCGAGGGCGCCAAGTTTCACGACGGCACCGATTTCAACGCCGACGACGTGAAGTTCTCGCTCGACCGCATCAATGCCGAGGGTTCGCTGAACGCCCAGAAGGCGCTCTATGCCTCGATCGCCTCGGTGGAGGTGGTGGATCCCGCGACCGTCAAGCTCACGCTGAAGCAGCCCGACGGCAACCTGATCTACAACCTCGCCTGGGGCGATGCAGTGATCGTGGCGCCCGAAAGCGCCGACAACAACAAGACCAACCCGATCGGCACCGGCCCGTTCAGCTTCAAGGACCGCGTCGAGGGGCAGACCATTACGCTCGAGAAGAATCAGAGCTATTGGGGCACACCGGCAAAGCTTGAGGGTGCCACCTTCCTTTTCGTCAAGGATCCCACGAACGCCTTCGCCTTTCTCCAGACAGGAGACATCGACACGTTCCCGAACTTCCCGGCGCCCGAGACCGTGGCGCAGTTCCAGAACGATCCGCGCTTCCGCGTGGTGATCGGCTCGACCGAAGGCGAAACCGTTCTTTCGATGAACAATGCCAAGCCGCCACTCGACAACGTCAAGGTGCGTGAGGCCATTGCCCATGCCATCGATCGCCAGGCGATCATCGACGGCGCCATGTTCGGCTACGGAACACCGATCGGCACCTTCCTGTCGCCGGCCAACCCCGACTACATCGACCTGACCGCGCAATCGAACTATGACCCGGAAAAGTCGAAGGCGCTGCTGGCCGAGGCCGGCGTGACCGATCTGACGCTGTCGCTGAAGCTGCCGCCGGTCGAGGGCTATGCCCGCCGCGGTGGCGAGATCATCGCCAGCCAACTGGCGGCGGTCGGCATCAAGACCGAAGTCACCAACCTCGAATGGGCGCAGTGGCTCAGCGAAGTGTTCACCGACAAGAACTACGACCTGACGATCGTGTCGCACACCGAGCCCAACGACATCGGCATTTTCGCCCGCGACGGCTACTACTTCAACTACGCCAATGCCGACTTCAAGCAGATCATCGCCGATCTTGCGGTGACATCGGATCCGGCCAAGCGTTCGGAGCTGACCAAGGCCGCCGAGCAGAACCTCGCCGACAACTACGCCGCCGGCTTCCTGTTCGAACTGGCCAAGGTCGGGGTCGAGAATGCCAAGCTCAAGGGCATGTGGGAGAACGCCCCCACCCAGGCGACCGACCTCACTGGCGTCTCGTGGGAACAGTGAGTTACGCGGGGCGGGCGCAAGCCCGCCCCGGTCTACCGATTTGACACGCACTCTGAGCACCCAAAACAAAAAGGCCTCCTCACCCGGCGCTGCGCGCCGACCTCTCCCCTCGGGGCGCTACCGCGTCCCCCGAGGGAGAGGTGGCGATGTGGCACGATCGTGCCCATGCACCACCTCTCCCTTTGGGGGGGAGGTCGGCCGGAGGCCGGGTGAGGGGGCCTTCTGTTCTTCGGGGCGGGCCAACTGATGCCCTCCTTCATCCTCGGCCGGCTCGTCTCGCTCGTCCTCAGCCTGATTGCGGCTTCCATCGTCATCTTCCTCGTGCTCGAGGTGGTCCCCGGCGACCCTGCCCAGTTCATGCTCGGGCTGAATGCGACACCCGAGGCGACGGCGGCGCTGCGCACCGCGCTCGGCCTCGATGGCCCGCTGCTGGAGCGCTACTTCACCTGGGTGCTGGGCTTGCTGCGCGGCGATTTCGGCATCAGCTACACCTACAAGGTGCCGGTGTCGGGGCTGATCGCCGATCGCATCTGGATTTCGCTGCCGCTCGCCATCTATGCGCTGGCGCTGTCGACGCTGATTGCCTTTCCCGTCGGTATCCTCGCGGCGGTCAGGCGTAACTCCGCCACCGATGTCGGCATCATGGGAGCGACGCAGGTTGGCCTCGCGGTGCCGAACTTCTGGTTCGCCATGCTGCTTGTGCTGCTGTTCTCGATCACGCTCAGGTGGTTCTCCGCCGGCGGCTTCCCCGGCTGGCAGGATCCACTCCTGGCGCTGAAGGCGCTGACCCTGCCGGCCGTGGCGCTGGCGCTGCCGCAGGCCTCGATCCTTGCTCGCGTCATGCGCTCCTCGCTGCTCGACACCCTTGGCGAGGACTATATCCGCTCGGCTCGCGCCAAGGGCCTGAGCCGGGGGCAGACGCTGTGGCGCCATGCGCTGCGCAATGCGCTGATCCCGGTGCTGACCATCATCGGCTTGCAGTTCTCGTTCCTGCTCGCCGGGGCCATCATCATCGAGAACGTGTTCTTCCTGCCCGGGCTCGGTCGGCTGGTCTTCCAGGGCATCACCTCGCGCGACCTGATCGTGGTGAAGTCGGTGGTGATGCTGCTGGTGTTCGCGGTGATCCTCGTCACCTTCCTCGTCGATATCACCTACGCCCTGGTCGATCCGCGGCTCCGGAGGGCGACGCGATGAGTTCCATTGCCGCTCCCGCCACCCGCGACAGCCTGCTGAAGGCGGCGCTCCGCTCGCCGAATTTCCTCATCGGCGCGGCGATCACCGTGGTCTTCGTCTTCGCGGCGCTGCTCTCGTTCGTCTGGACGCCCTACGACTATCTGCTGCAGAACATCCCCAACAAGCTGAAGCCGCCCTCGGCCGAGCACTGGTTGGGCACCGATCATTTCGGGCGCGATATCTTCTCGATGATCATGGTGGGGGCCCGAACGTCGATAGCGGTGGCCTTCATCGCGGTGACGGTCGCGATGGTGATCGGCGTGCCGATCGGGCTCTGGGCCGCGGCTCGGCGCGGCACGCTGCTCGATGATGTGCTGATGCGCGCCAATGACCTGGTGTTCGCTTTCCCGGCGCTGCTGATCGCCATCCTGATCACTGCGGTGTTCGGGCCGGGAGCGATCAACGCTATCATCGCCGTCGGGCTCTACAACATGCCGGTCTTCGCGCGGCTGGCGCGGGCCGGGGCGCTGAGCCTGTGGCAGCGCGAGTTCATCATGGCGGCGCGCGTAGCGGGCAAAGGGGCGACGCGCATCTCGTTCGAACATATCCTCCCCAACATCCTCAACACCCTGGTGGTGCAGGCGACCATCCAGTTCGCCCTCGGCATCCTCGCCGAGGCGGCGCTGGCCTATGTCGGGCTTGGGGTGCAACCGCCCACTCCGAGCTGGGGCAAGATGCTGGCCGACAGCCAGACCATGATCAGCCTCGCGCCGCACGTCGCCCTGGTGCCCGGCTTGACCATCGTGCTGATGGTGCTGGGGGTGAACCTGCTCGGGGACGGCCTGCGCGATGTTTTCGACCCACGCCTGAGGCGGAACCGCTGATGGCGCTGCTCGACGTCAAAGATCTGCAACTGTCGATCGGCAAGTTCCCGATCCTGCGCGACATTGACCTCTCGGTCGATGCCGGCGAGATTCTCGGGGTGATCGGCGAGAGCGGCTCCGGCAAATCGATGACGGCGCTGAGCATCATGCAGCTCTTGCCGTTCGGCGCGACGACATCAGGTTCGATCAAGCTCGATGGCCGCGAGGTCCTGGGCTTGCCGGATGCCGAAATGCGGAAGATTCGCGGCGGCACCGTCGGCATGGTGTTCCAGGAGCCGATGACGGCGCTGAACCCGGTCAAGACCATCGGCGACCAGGTGGCAGAGACCGCCATGGTGCATGGTGGCCTCGGGCGCCGCGAGGCGCTGGAGGTGGCGCGCCAGACCCTCGATCGCGTCGAACTGCCGACTGCCCGCTTCCCGCTCGACCGCTACCCGCACGAGTTGAGCGGTGGGCAGCGGCAGCGCGTGGTGATCGCCATGGCCATTGCCATGCGGCCAAAACTGCTGATCGCCGACGAGCCGACCACCGCCCTCGACGTCACCACGCAGGCCGCGATCTTGAAATTGCTGCAGAAGCTGGTCGCCGAAGACGGCATGGGCTTGCTCTTCATCACCCATGATCTCGGGGTGATCGCCGGGCTCGCCGACAAGGTGTCGATCATGCGGCAGGGCGAGGTGGTGGAGACTGGACCGACCGTCCAACTGTTCCGCAACCTGCAGCATCCGTACTCGAAGGCACTGTTCGAAGCGTCCTCGCACGTCCCGCCGCGTATCCCGCCGGCGGTCGTCGGCGGCACGTCGGTACTGGCTGTTGACAACGTGGTGCGGGAATACCCGCTGCCGCGACGCGGCCTGTTCGGGAAGCGTCAGGTGTTGCGCGCCGTCGATGGCGTGACCCTCAGGATCGAAAAGGGCGAGAATGTCGGCCTGGTCGGCGAAAGCGGTTGCGGTAAATCCACGCTGGCCCGCGCCATCATGGCGCTGGAGCCCACGCAGGCTGGCCGTATCGCCATTGCCGGCGAACCGATCGACCCGAAAAAGGGGGCGAGCTTTGCCACCCGTCGACACCTGCAGGTGGTATTCCAGGATCCCTATGGCAGCTTCAATCCGCGCCATCGCGTCGATCGCCTGGTGAGCGAGCCGTTTCATCTGCTCGGATCGGCAGCGCCGTCAGGGGTGGAACGCGAAAAACGCATCGCGCGGGCGCTGGAGGAGGTTGGGCTTTCGGCGGCCGATGGCGAGAAATACGTGCATGAGTTTTCCGGTGGCCAGCGCCAGCGCATAGCTATCGCCCGGGCGCTGATCATCGAGCCGAGCCTGATCATCCTTGATGAAGCCGTGTCGGCGCTCGACGTGTCGGTACGGGCGCAGGTACTGGACCTCCTGGCCGATCTCTCCGATCGCCTGCAGCTCAGCTACCTGTTCATCTCGCACGACCTTGCGGTGGTCCGCTCCATCACCGACCGGGTGCTGGTGATGCGGGCAGGCAAGATCGTAGAGGAAGGGGCGACCGAAGAGGTGTTCCGGGCCCCGCGGCACCCGTACACGCAGGAATTGCTGGCTGCCACACCGAACCTCGAAGGCGCGCTTGCCAAGCGCGAGGCGGCAGGCGCATAGCCACCGGTGCCGGGACACGGCGATACGAGTTTTTGATATGACCGACCTGAACCTGTTCTTCGATCCCACCAAGTGCTTCATCGGTGGCCGCTGGGTGGCGCCACAGGGCGGCGATTATCTGCCGATCGAGAACCCTTCGACTGGCGAGACTATCGGACAGATCGCCCGCGGCAAAACCGCAGACGTCGACGCCGCCGTCAGGGCGGCGCAGACGGCGTTGGCGGGAGAGTGGGGTCGTACTCCGGCTGCGGAACGTGGCCGCATCCTCACACGTATCGGGCAGAAGGTGCTGGAACGGGCTGACGACCTGGCGCGCATCGAAGCGCTCGACGTGGGCAAGCCGCTGAAACAGGCGAGGGCCGACGCACTGGCGTTGGCGCGTTATCTCGAGTTCTATGGCGGCGCCTGCGACAAGATCCACGGCGAGACCATTCCCTATCTCGACGGCTACACGGTCTACACGCTGCGCGAACCGCATGGCGTCACCGCTCACATCATCCCGTGGAACTACCCGATGCAGATCATCGGGCGCTCGGTGACTGGCGCGCTGGCGATGGGCAATGCCGCGGTGCTGAAACCAGCCGAGGAAGCCTGCCTCACGGCGATCGCCTTCGCCAGGATCGCCGAGGAAGCCGGCTTGCCGGCCGGAGCGCTGAACGTGGTGCCGGGGCTGGGTGAGGAAGCGGGTGCAGCGCTGACCTCTCATCCGGGAGTGAACCATATCTCGTTCACCGGCTCGGTCGGCGTCGGCAAGCTGATCCAGCATGCAGCGGCCGAGAACGTCGTGCCGGTAACCCTGGAGCTCGGCGGAAAGTCGCCGCAGCTGGTGTTCGACGATGCCGATCTCGATCGCGCCCTGCCGTTCCTGATCAATGCCGGCATTCAGAACGCGGGCCAGACCTGCTCGGCCAGCTCTCGCATCCTCGTGCACCGGTCCATTCACGATCAGGTGCTGGAGCGCATGGCCGGGCGTTACCGCGCTCTGAGAGTCGGCCCGGCAATCGCCGACCTCGACCTCGGCCCGCTGGTCTCGGAACGGCAGAAGGAGATCGTCGGCGGCTTCCTCGGCGATCTCGGTGGCGCCGAGATTGCAGGGCAGGGCAGCATCGTCGGCGATGCTCCGAATGGCGGGCATTATCAGGTCCCGACGCTGCTTTCCTGCGTGTCGCCCGACAACCGGCTGGCGCAGGACGAAATCTTCGGGCCGGTGCAGGTGATGATCCCGTTCGATGACGACGCAGAAGCCGTGGCGATCGCCAACGGTACGGATTTCGGCCTTGTGGCCGGGGTCTGGACGCGCGACGGTGGCCGGCAGATGCGCATGGCCAAGGCGATCAAGACCGGCCAGGTCTTCCTCAACAATTACGGCGCGGGCGGCGGCGTCGAGCTGCCATTCGGCGGGGTTGGCAAATCCGGCCATGGCCGCGAAAAGGGTTTCGAGGCGCTGTACGGCTTCTCGGTGTTGAAGACAGTGGCCGCATGGCACGGGTGATTTCATGAGACTGGACGGCAAGGTTGCCATCGTTACCGGCGGCGCATCGGGGTTTGGTGCGGGCATCGTGCGGAAGTTCGCCGCCGAAGGCGCGCGCGTGCTGATCGCGGACATCAACCTCGAAGGCGCCGAGGCGCTGGCGCGGGAGCTGGGCCAGAAGGCGGGGCACGTCGACGTCAGCAAGGATGCGAGCGTCAACCAGCTTGCAGCGGCGGCGCTCATGGCCTTCGGCAAGGTGGATATTCTCGTCAACAATGCCGGCGTCTCGCATCAGCCGGCAGCGCTCGACGAGATTTCCGAGGCCGATTTCGATCGGGTGTTCAACGTCAACATGAAGTCGGTCTACCTGACCGCACGGCACCTCGTGCCGCATTTCAAGGCGCGGCGCACCGGGGTAATCCTCAACGTCGCGTCGACCGCCGCCGTGAGCCCGCGGCCGCGGCTCAGCTGGTACAATGCGTCGAAGGGCTGGATGGTCACGGCGACCAAGTCGATGGCCGTGGAACTGGCGCCGCTCGGCGTGCGCGTCAACGCCATCAACCCGGTGGCCGGCGAAACGCCGTTGCTCAAGACCTTCATGGGCGAGGATACTCCTGAAATCCGCGCCAAATTCCTCTCGACCATCCCACTCGGCCGCTTCTCGACCCCCGAGGATATGGGCAACGCCGCCTGCTTCCTCTGCTCCGACGAAGCCTCGATGATTACGGGTGTGGCGCTGGAGGTTGATGGTGGCCGGGTGATTTAGCGCAGGAACGCGTTGATCTCCCGCGCTACGGCGGCAGGCGCCTCCCAGTGCAGGGAATGGGCGGCATTGGCGATCCGCTCATGGGAGAAGCTCGGCACCTTGCCATGAAGCTCCTCGACCGCGCCGGATGGTGCCAGGAGGTCGAGATCGCCGGACAGCGCCAGCACCTCGCAAGCGACCGAAGAAAGATCGACGATCATGCCGCGATCGATGGCCGCCACCTGGCGGGCGAAATCGCCGGGTGACTGGCGGTGGGCATAGGCGGTCGAAGCCGCGGCTGCAGCGGCAACGTTCGCCTCGTCGACGAAGAACGGGGTCGAGAACAGCCACTGGAACAACAGGCGGAACCAATCCGTTGCCGGCACGATGAAATACAGTCGCGACAGATCTCGGAACAGGGTTCTCGATTTGGGGCTGATGGTCCCCGCGCCCATCGTCACCAGTCGGTTCACCCGCGTGGGATGGGTTGCCGCCAGCGCAAGGCCGAGGAAGCCACCGAGCGAGTGGCCGATCGCATCGACCCGCTTGAGCCCGAGATGATCGAGCAGTGCCGCGCAATCGCTGACCATCTCCGCCAGTTCGATCGGACCATCGACCCGCGTCTGCCCCGAGCCGCGGTTATCCACGAGGATCAGCTGCCGGCCGGGCAGCAGCGGCAGTAGCGGCCCCCAGCTCGCACCGTCGCTGGCGGTGCCGGCAATCAGCAGCAACGGCGCACCCTCGCCGAGGATTTCATAGTGCACCGAGGCGGCGCCGTTCTGGAACTGCGGCATGCAGGGATCTCGATCGTTTTTGCTCAGCACCCGCGTGGACAGGCTCGGCGCGAGGGCTATATTTGACCGGTTGGACAAATGGCTAGTCTGAGCATGGCACAGGACGCCCTCGGAAATGAAGTGAGCCTATCCTCTGCAGCGACGCTGCAGGGGATCGACGATTTCGTCACCGGCTTCCTCGGGTACGAGAAGAAGGCCGCCAACATCATTGCCGCCGCGGACAACGAGCCGGACGCGGTGCTGGCCAATACCTATGCCGGCCTCACCTGGATGTTTCTCGAGGCCGACGGCGCCAAGGTCGCGGCCGGCAAGTACCTGGCGCGGGCCGAGGTCGCGGCGTCGGGCGCCAATGAGCGCGAGCGCATGCTGCTGGCGCAGCTGGAGCGCTGGATTGCTGACGACATTCCCGCCGTGCAGGCGATCGGCGACGAGATCGTGGCGCGCTATCCGCGCGACCTCGCCTCGGTGAAACTGCACCAGTATTTCAGTTTCAACCGCGGCGACGCACAGAGCATGCTGCGGATCGCCAAGGCAGCGGAGGCGGCGAACGTCGACAACCCGCACATCCATGGCATGCTGGCTTTCGCCCACGAGCAGTTGCACGACCTCGAAACCGCCGAGCGCGAGGCGCGCCTCGCCTTGAAGCTGAAGGCGAAGGAGCCATGGGCGCAGCACGCGCTGGCCCATGTGATGCTGGGCACCGGCCGCGTGGAGGAAGGCGTACAGTTTCTCACTGAGGCGCAGCGGACGTGGGTCGATCTCAACTCCTTCATGTACACCCACAACTGGTGGCACAAGGCACTGTTCCACCTCAGCCAGGGCGACCACGCCGCGGTGTTCGATGCCTATGACAACCACGTCTGGGGGATCGAGCCCGGCTACTCGCAGGACCAGGTTGGAGCCGTATCGCTGCTTGCCCGCATGGAGGTCGCCGGCATCGATGTTGGCAACCGCTGGGAGGATGTCGCCAGCCACATGCGGGGCAGGGGCCGCGATACCATCCAGCCCTTCCTGACCCTGCAATACCTCTATGGCCTGGCGCGTGCCGAACGCAGCGAGGCGGACGAACTGATGTGCGCCGTCGAGGAGAAGGCCGCAACCTCCTCGGCCTTCGACCGTGTGGTCTGGCAGGAGGTGGCGCTGCCGGCGGCGCGCGGCGTGCTGGCGCATGCGCGGGGCGATCATGCTGCGGCGGCGAAGTGGCTGTCGTTGGCCAACCCGCGGATGACCGAAATCGGTGGCAGCCACGCGCAGCGCGACCTGTTCGGGCAGCTGCTGCTCGATGCCCACCTGAAGCTCGGCAACTGGGCTATCGCGCATCAGATGCTGGAGATGCGTCGCACCTGGGATCCCGACGGCGTGCCGGTCAACCAGGCGCTGGCGCTGGTGAACGAGCGGCTGGGCACGGCCACGTAACCTCGCCGTCCACCGAGTCATTCCCGCGAACGCGGGAACCTCTGTTTCTTGCCCACCGCGACATCGCAAACGGAGATTCCCGCTTTCGCGGGAATGACCCCGCGAGTGGTGTTGGCTAAGGTGATTCAGCCTGACACTCAGCTACCAAGGAGCCCGGATGCAACCCGGACCGCGCAACCTGATCACCGACGTCGTGGGCCTCCGCGTCGGCAATTCCGAGGACCACAAGATCAAGACAGGCACTACGGTGCTGATGGCCGACAAGCCGTTCCGCGCTTCGGTCGATGTGATGGGCGGCTCGCCCGGCTCGCGCGAGACCGAACTGCTGGCGCCGGACAAGCTGGTCGAGGATATCGATGCGCTGGTGCTGTCGGGAGGTTCGGCCTTCGGCCTCGACGCGGCATCCGGTGTCACCGATGGGCTGCGCAAGCTCGGTCGCGGCTTTCGGGTGGAGAAAGCGACCATCCCGATCGTGCCCGGCGCCATCATCTTCGACCTGCTCAACAATGGCGACAAGGATTGGGACGAGAACCCCTATCGCGCGCTCGGAGTTCGGGCCCTCGCTAACGCCGGCGAGGATTTCGCCCTCGGCACCGCAGGCGCTGGCGTCGGCGCGCTGACCGCCAACCTGAAGGGTGGGCTCGGTTCAGCCTCGCTGCTGATCCCTGGCGGCTTCACCGTCGGCGCGCTGGTCGTCGCGAACCCTACTGGCAGCGTCACCATGGGCGACAGCAAGCACTTCTGGGCCGCGCCGTTCGAGGCGGATGGCGAGTTCGGCGGCCTTGGTCCGTTGCTGGGCGCCATGCCGTTCGAGCAAACCTCACGCTCCAAGCGCGACTGGGTGACGCCGATCGCCAATACCACCATCGCGATCGTTGCGACCGATGCGGATCTGAGTAAGGCGCAGCTCAAACGGCTCGCAGTCGCGGCTCAGGACGGCATCGCCCGCGGCGCCAGTCCGGCTCACACCCAGGTCGATGGCGACCTGATCTTTTCGGTATCGACCGGGACGAAACCGATCACCACGCCGGTGCTGAACGCACTGCAACTCGGCCACGCCGCTGCGGTTTGCCTCAGCAGAGCCATAGCGCGGGCGGTCTACCTGGCGACCCCGGCGCCAAACGATCCTGTGCCGACCTGGCGGGAGAAGTGGGGAGGTTGATCGTGGGCATGGTGGCTCCCAAAGACCCCCTCTCTTGCGAAAACTAAGGACTTAGCTGCGCTAAGCCCAAGTTTTCGCTTTCTCCCCCGCCAAGGGGGAGAGTCCTGACTGATGCTCTGATGCGAATGGTGGCCACCGCTCATCTCCCCCCTTGCGGGGGATCGCAAGAGAGGGGATGCAGAGCCACGACGGCCGCGACTAGGCGGAGACGGACCGTGCCCCCTCAGCCCCCTTCACCTGGTAGCAGAAGTCGCACATCCCATCGCCGTTCATGCAGGTCTTCGTCCGCTCGAGCTTCAGTCCGAGCTCGTCGGCCATGGCGAAATCGCCGTTGCAGATCAGCAGCTCGCCGAGGTCGCGGGCGCCGATCTGTTCCATGAACTCGGCATAGTCGCAGTGGTTGACCTGGTTGCGCAGCACTGTGTCGGTCTGCTCCAGCGTCTCGAACTCGTAGCGCACGCCTTCGCCGAAGCCGGCGAACTCGGTGGCGAGGGTGGGGATATCGAGCAATGCGCCGCGCTGCGCGACGATGTTCCGGTTGGCCTTGTCGAGGGCCGATCGCACCAGCGCATGCGCTCGCTCCTTGCCGAGCGCCGCCTCCATGGCACGCACCAGCGGAATCTGGGCTCGAACCTCGGTGGTGATGCGCTCGAATGGGGTCATGGGAAAGTCTCCGGCTCCGTGCGATGATGGCAGGATCGGCGAGGCTGGGAAACCCACGCGGTGCTGCTGCGTTGCCACTTCGAACAACGATGGAGGACGCCATGAACGCGCAAAGCAGAGCCACCGCCATGATCCCGGCCCACAATGTCGAGCGGGCCGTGTCCTGGTATCGCGACAAACTCGGGATCTCCCCGGCCAAACAGGACGACTACGGCGCGAGCTACGAGTTCAACGGCGTGCGGGCTTTCCTCTACAAGTCGGATTTCGCCGGCACTGCCGAACACACCATACTGTCATTCGATACGACCGATCTCGATGCCGACATGCGCGACATGCGCGGCAGAGGCGTGACATTCCTCGACTATGACCTGCCGGACCTGAAGACCGAGAATGGCGTCGCGAGCTTCGGCCCGGTGAAGAACGCCTGGGCCAAGGACTCTGAGGGCAACATTCTCGGCTTCGTTCAGGGCATGTAGGCTACCGAAAGCAGGCTACTTGGAGCAGCGGAATACGGTGCTCGATTTCGCGTCGCCCATCGCGATGCGAATGCCTTCACCGGCTGGCCCGAAGATCGGTGTCAGCTTCAGGTCCTGCTTGTTGCAGCTGGCGCTGAAGGTGCCGTCCTTGTTGTCGTTCAGGGCAATGTCGCAGCTCTTGCCGGCCGCCGAGAACTTGCTCGCCGAAACCACGGTCAGCGACGTCTTGTCGGCACAATCCAGCGCTGCCCAGCTGCCGATCAACGGACGGGCCCCAGGCGGCAGCTTGGCAGTTGCAGCGGGCGTGGCGGGCGTCTTAGCCGTGGCCGGCGTCTTGGCAGGGCTCACGGCAGCGGCCGGTGCTTCGGCCGAAGGGGCTTTGGGCGTGTTACCGCTGTCGCACGCGGCCAGCAGGGGAAGGACGAGGAGGAGGGAGAGCGGCAAAAGGCGCATCGGCGAATCCGGTGTCGTTGCTATTGTCATGGCATGGGTGCGCTGTCATTGCGGCGCGATTGCAGCGGAGTCGTCAAGTTTGGCCGTAGCGCAGATCTTTGTGGATGCCGATGCCTGCCCGGTAAAGGACGAGGTGCTGCGCGTTGCCGAGCGGCACGGCATGGTCACCACGTTCGTTGCCAATTTCGGTCTCAGGCCCTCGCGCGACCCGATGGTGCGCAACGTCATGGTGCCGCAGGGCGCCGACGCGGCCGACGACTGGATCGTCGAGCATGCCGGCCCCAACGACCTGGTGGTGACTTCCGATATCCCGCTGGCCAGCCGGGCGCTGAACAAGGGCGCGGTGGTGCTCGGGCCATCGGGTAAGCCGTTCACCGAGCAATCGATCGGCATGGCGTTGGCGATGCGTGAGCTGAACCAACATCTGCGCGAGACCGGCGAAAGCAAGGGCTACAATGCCGGCTTCACCGCCAAGGATCGCTCGAATTTCCTGCATGCCTTCGACGCGGCGGTGCAGCGCGCCAAGCGGGCAGGGTGAAGCCGATGGAACGACAACCAGTTGTCGTGGCGCTCGATCGGATCGAAGACCTGTTCACGGCTTCCAGCTTTGCGCCGCTGGAAGGGCACTTCGAACCGCGTTCGGGGATGGAGCAGGTGCTCGATCAGGTCGCTGCACGACGATTGCACCCGGCCGAGCCATTGCACCTCAAGCTGACCATCCGCCAGCCCACGGAAGTCAGCGACGATACGATCAGGACGGCGATCCGGGGCTATTGCGATGCCGTGATCGTCGACCGCCAACTCGACCTGCAGCGCATCCGGCGAAACGGCCGCAACGCCCTGCTGCTCGGTCTCGGCTTTCTCGCGGCTTGCATGGCGCTGTCGACTGCCGCCAGTGCTGCGACGATCCTGCCTGAGTTCGTCCGCCGCCTGTTCGGCGAGGGGCTGGTGATCGCCGGCTGGGTCGGGTTGTGGCGCCCGATCGAAGTCATGCTGTTCGACACCCGCCCGCCCGAGCACGACATCCGGCTGCATCGGGCCATCGCGGCGGCGGAGATAGAAGTTCTTCGAACCGCCTGAAGTTTGGGCGGTACGCCCTTGAAATAGGCAGCAAACTGCGCTTCAAACGTGCACCATTTTTCCTGCCCGAGTACTCCCACTTGAGCCGTCTTCTCGATTTCATCCACCGGCACGAGCCGCGCGGCCAGACTTTGGCGCACCTCAAGTCAGGTACCGGCGCCGTGGTAGCGATGACCCTGGTGGGCGGGCTGGCCGCCTGGACCGGGCTGCCGATGCTGCTGGCGCCGTTCGGGGCGACCGCCGTGCTGCTGTTCGGCCAGGCGGAAAGTGCGCTGGCGCAGCCGGCCAACATCTTTGGCGGCTATCTGGTGGCCGCGGCGATCAGTGTGGCGATCTTCGCCGTAGCGCCGTCGGCCTGGTGGGTTGCCACCATCGCAGTCGGGCTGGTGATCGCGGCCATGTTGCTGCTGCGCGTCACCCATCCGCCGGCTGGCGCTGTGCCGCTGGTGGCGTTCTCGACCCACATGCCGATGGATACGCTGTTCCTGGTGGTCGTAGCGGGTGCCGCCTGCCTCGTCGGCGTGGCGGTGATCCACCACCAGCTGCCGCCGCGCGTAACTTATCCGCGTCGCCCGACGCGCCCGGGCTGAACCGCCGCGACTGCGGGCAGCAGCCCGGTTTCGATGATCATCTCGATCTCGTCGCGCACCTTGTCGAGCACATCGTTGATCGCCGCGACGGCCGCTATCGGGTCGGCGGCGACGATCGCATCGGCCAGATCGCGGTGCGGCGGGAACGAGTCGAGGCCGAAATCGTCGCGCCCGAACGGCGACTCGTTCGAACGCTCCAGTGCCTCGTCGAGCTTGTGCAGGATTTCGCCGAACATCGGGTTGCCCGAAGCTTCGTAAATGGCCCCGTGGAATGCCGCATCGGCCTTGTGCCAGTTGCGGCGCGCCGCGACCTCGATCAGCAGCACGTCGCAAAGGCGCGAGATCTCGGCCCTTTGCGCCTTGGTGGCGTTTACGGTGGCCTTGCGCACCACCTCGTTCTCCAGCGCCCGGCGGACCTCGACCAGGCGGAGCAGGGCCTCGCCCTCGAAGCGGATCATCGTCGGCGCGAGCCCGCGCGAGGTCCGCACCTTGGCAGCGAGATAGGTGCCGTCGCCGCGCCGACGGCGGATGATGCCGAGGCCTTCCCAGCGGTTCAGCGCCTCGCGGATGGTGGAGCGGCCGACGCCCAGCGTGGTGGCGAGCGAAACTTCCGGCGGCAGGCGGTCGCCGACGCTCAGTCCGGCGCGCTCGATCATTTCGGCGAGCGCGTCCAGCACGGCGACGCCGCGCGTCCGTGTCTCCAGCGGTTCGAGGTAGCTCAGTACTCCGTCCTCAGCCACGGCTGTTCCTCCCGGCCAACTGGCCGTTGCGGCACCACCATCACAATTCGGCGGACTTGTCAGCCATGCTGACGTGCCCGCTCTGGTTTTCCCAATTCCAGCATGTCGGTCAGCGCTTCGATGAGAATGTCCATCTGCGCCTTCGAGTTATAGCCCTGCACCGAAACGCGGACGATGTGGTGGTCCTGCCACTTGAACACCGGAATCTCGATCGCATAGCGCGCCATCAGTTCCTTGGCGAACTCAGCCGGCTCGCCAATCTCAGGAACCGGCATCGCCACCATCTGCGGAGCGCAGAATTCGGGCGTGCTGAGCGGCTCCAGGCCGGTGAGCGCCTGCAGACGGCGGGCGGTTTCCTGCGCCAGATCGCGGCAATCGGCGGCGACCCTGGTCCAGTCGTGCTCCTTACGGAAGTCGATCGCTGCGGGAACGCTGAGCCAGGCCGCCGGATCACGGGTACCCTGCATCTCCAACTCGTCGATGAACGGCGAATTGCCGAAGGCGCCCTTGGCGTCTGGCAGCTTGGAGTCAGCGGTCCAGCCATGGCTGATCACCAGCGGGTTGATCATGCCCTGCAGTTCCGGCCGCACGTAAAGGAACGCCGAACCCTTGGGCGTCATCAGCCACTTGTGGCAATTGCCCGAGTAGAAATCGACGCCCATGGCGTCGAGGTTCAGCGGGATATGGCCGGGCGTATGGGCCCCGTCGATGACGGTCCAGATGCCGCGCTTTCTCGCCTCGGCGATCGGCCGCTCGATCGGGAACACGAGCGCGGTGGGCGAGGTGATGTGGCTGAGGAACAGCACCTTGGTGCGATCGGTCATCGACGCAAGCAGCGTGTCGGTGAACGCGGCCTCCGAGACGAACGGCATCGGCACCTTGACCGTCACGATCTTGGCGCCGGTGCGCCGCGCCACGTAGGTCCAGGTCTTCTCCAGCGCCGAGTACTCGTGGTCGGTCGTCAGGATCTCGTCGCCTTCCTTGAGGTCGAGCGACTGGGCGACGATGTTGAGCCCTTCAGTGGCGTTGACCAGCCCGACGATGTTCTCGGAGGTGGTGCCGAGGAATGCCGAGAGCGCCACGCGAGGCACCTTGGTGCGCTCGCTGAGGTCACGCCCGAGGAAGGCCACCGGCTGCCGTTCCAGCTCCAGTTGCCAGGCCTGGTAGGTCTCGAACACCGGACGCGGGCAGGCGCCGAAAGAGCCATGGTTCAGGAAAACGACATCGTCCCGGAGGAGGAAGTGTCGCGCGAGATTGGAGGACAAGTCAGCGGCCTTTCAGTGTGGGATCGAGTGCATCGCGCAGGCCATCGCCGAACAGCGTCGTGGCGAGCACGGTGATGGCGAGGGCTGCCGTCGGGAAGACGGCCATGTGCCAGTAAAAGAACATGAAGTTGATGCCGACATTGATCATCTGGCCCCAGCTCGGGGTCGGCGGAGCGACGCCGATGCCGAGGAAGCTGAGGCTCGCCTCCAGCATCATGGCGCCGGGCACCGACAGCACGAACCCGACGATGATCGGCGACAGCGAGTTGGGGATGACGTGACGGCGCAGGATATACCAGGGAGAGGCGCCGAGCGCCTGCGCGGCCCGCACGAACTCCTTCTCACGGAAGGATTTCACCTGGGCGCGGACGAGCAGGCACACGCCGAACCAGCCGAACAGCGACGCCACCACGATAATGGTGACGAAGCCGCCACCGGCCAGTGCCCCCAGCAGCATCGCTGCGAGCAGCGGCGGCACCACCGAAAAGATCTCGATGATGCGCATGATGAACCAGTCGACCCGGCCGCCGAAATAGCCGGCAATGGCGCCCACCGGGATGCCGATCAGCAGGCTGCAGGTGGCAGCGGCAAAGCCGATCAGCAGCGACACCCGGGCGCCGTAGACGATACGGGTGAAGAAGTCGCGGCCGAGGTCGTCGACGCCGAACCAGAACTCGGCCGAGGGGAAGGCGAGCGACTGGGTCAGGTAGAGCTGAGCGTCCGGTGCGCTCTTGGTGAACAGTGGCGCAAAGATCGCGGCGAGGATGATGATGGCCAGCACGACGCCACCGGTCACTGCTGCCTTGTTGGCGGCGAAGCGCCGCCAGGCGAAGTAAGCGGGGCTGTGCTGGGTATGCGCGGGAGGTACGGCGAGTGCGCCGGTTTCGATGTCGGTGGTCATTTCGCGTCGTCCCCCAGACGGATGCGCGGATTGAGCCACGCGTAGGCGATATCGGAAATCAGGTAGGCGAAGCAGATGCCGATGGTGAACATCAGCACCAGCGCCATCTCGAGCGGATAGTCGCGGTTTTCGATCGAGGAGACGAAGTAGCTGCCGAGCCCCGGGATGCGGAACATCGCCTCGACAAAGATCGAGCCGGTGGCCGTGCCCATGAACATCGGCAGGAACACCGTGACCATCGGGATGGCCGAGTTGCGCAGCACATGCTGGAAGATGATCCGCCGCTCGCTCAGCCCCTTGGCGCGGAGCGCCGTAACGAAGGGCCGGTTGAGCGTATCGAGCATGGCGGAGCGGGTGTAGCGGGCATAGGTGGCAAGCGGGATTGCCGCATAGGCGGCGATCGGCAGGATCCACCGTTCGGGTTTGCCCCAGCCGCTGGCCGGCAGCCAGTTGAGCCAGACCGCAAAGATCAGGATCAGCAGCATGGAGATGACAAACACCGGGATGGTGAGCCCAAGCACCGACAGCGTCGAGGCGAGGTAGTCGATCCAGCTGTTGCGCTTCAGCGCCGCAGCCATGCCGATCAGGATGCCGAGCGCCGCGCCGATGATGACGCCCGAACCGCCGAGGATCAGGCTGGGCACCCAGGCCTGCTGCAACAGGCTGATGACCGTCTCGCCCGGGGATTGGTAGGGCACGCCCCAGTTCCCCTGCAGCACGCCGGCCATGTAGTTGGTGTACTGGACCCAGAGCGGCTTATCGAGGCCCAGCCTGGCGTTCAGCGCGGCCTTCACCGCATCGGACAGCGGCATGTCCTTTTCAGTGAACGGACCACCCGGCACCGCGTGCATCATCAGGAAGATGACCAGCGAGACGATGAAGAAGGTGACGGCGACCGAGAGCAGGCGCTTGATGAGATAGACGATCATGCCCGGACCTCCATCAGTTGGTGACGATGGCTTCGACGAGGTGGCCGGGAGCCACGCTGACGAGCTGCGGAATGTCGCCGGCCGTCGCTTCAGCCGCGAGGCTGGAGCGCGCCAGGCGCGGAGTGCCGGCGGCGATATCGTCGGCAGTGATGAAAGTGCGCTCGCGGCGCTCCCGGGGGTTGGTGACCGGGATCGCATCGAGCAGCGAGCGCGTGTAGGGGTGTCGTGGGTTGGCGAAGATGTTGGCCGTCGGCGCCTGTTCGACGACGCGGCCCTTGTACATCACCACCACGCTGTCGGTCAGCGAGCGCACGACGCTGAGGTCGTGGCTGATGAACAGCATCGAGAGGCCCATCTGCTGCTGCAGGTTTTTGAGCAGCCCGATGATCTGCGCCTTGACGGTAACGTCGAGCGCTGAGGTCGGCTCGTCCGCGACCAGCACCGAGGGCCCAAGGATCAGCGCCCGCGCGATGGCGACACGCTGCCGCTGGCCGCCCGACAGTTCGTGCGGGTAGCGGTTGCCGAAGCTGCGGTCCATGCCGACGCGCTCCAGCCAGCTCAGCGCTTCCTCAGTCTGCTCGCGCGAGCTCTTCACCCCGTGGATGTGCAGTGGCTCGGCGATGATCTGGGCCAGCGTCATCATCGGATCGAGTGCCGAATAGCTGTCCTGGAACACCACCTGCATGCGCCGGCGGAACACCTTGAGGGCCGCGGTGTCGAGTTTGGAGATGTCGGTGCCGTCGACGAGGATCTGTCCGGCGGTCGGCTCGAGCAGCCGCATCGCCATCATGCCGGTGGTCGATTTGCCCGAGCCGGACTCGCCGACGAGGCCGACGATCTTGTTGCGCGGCAGCACCAGGTTGACCCCGCGCACCGCCGGGAAGTCGATATAGGTCGAAAAGATCCGGCCGCGGCGACGCAGCGCGTAGACCTTGGAGAGGTTCTTCAGCTCGAGGGCAGGGGCGATAGGCTCGCCGGTGCCCGGTTCGGCCCGGCGGGACTCGCCGGCGCGCAGGCTCGCCAGCAGCGACTGGGTATAGCTGTGTTTGGGGGTGTCGAAGATCTGGTCGACAGTACCTTCCTCCATTACCCGGCCGCCATACATGACGACGACGCGATCGACGGTCTCGGCCACCACGCCGAGATCGTGGGTGATCATGATCAGCGCCATGCCCATCTCGGCCTGCAGGCCCTTGATGAGCTGCAGGATCTGCGCCTGGATGGTGACATCGAGCGCCGTGGTCGGCTCATCCGCGATCAGCACCTTGGGGCGGCAACTGAGCGCCATGGCGATCATCGCGCGTTGCAGCATGCCGCCGGAAAGCTGATGCGGGTAGTAGCTCAGGACATCCTTGGCGTTCTTGATTTCGACCTTGAGCAACAGCTGTTCGGCCTCGCCCAGCGCCGTCTCCTTGGAGACGTCGCGATGCGTGCGGATGGTTTCGACCATCTGGTGGCCGATGGTGAACACCGGATCGAACGTCGTGGCCGGGTCCTGGAAGATCAGGGCGGCAACCTTGCCGCGCAGAGCCGCCATCTGCCGCGGCTTGGCCGTGAGCACGTCGACGCCGTCGAGCTCAAGCCGGTCGGCGGTGATGGTCGCGGTGTTGGGCAACAGCCGCATCAGCGCCAGGCACGAGACGGACTTGCCCGAGCCGGACTCTCCGACGATGCCCAGGCTTTCGCCCTCCGCAAGCTGGATATCGACGCCGCGTACCGCATCGATCTGGCCGCCATGCTGACGGAAGCTGACCTTCAGGCCTTTGATATTTACGAGAGTCATGCGCTGTTCCGAACTTGGTGCCCCCGGCTGAGCCGCCGGGAGCACTGGTTTTTCCTGCGGCTAGTTCTTGGTCAGGTGGGTGTAAACGTAGCCCGACCAGTTGGGGTAGAAGCCCTGCTTGTTGGGCGTCATGGCATCGCCGCCGAGCTTGTCGGAGACGACGTTCATGGTGACCGGATGGGTCAGCGGCACGATCAGCCCCTGGTCGATCATCACCTGCTCGGCCTGTTCGTAGAGCTTCACGCGCTCTTCCCAGGTCGAGGCGGAGTCGGCCTGCTTGACCAGGTCGTCATAGGCCGCGATGTGGTAGCTGTGCCGGCCGCCATTGTAGAACAGGCCGTAAAAGTTCGACGGGTCGAGATAGTCGTACTCGTAGGGCGCCAGGTAGATGCTGTTCTTGCGCGCCAGCATGCCTTCCATCCAGTCCTTGCCCGGCATCACCTTGATGTTCATGGTGATGCCGAGGATCTGCTTGAACTGAGACTGCAGGTACTGGGCCATCGGCGGCAGGATAGCGCCGTTGTAGCCGCCTTCCTCACGAAACCAGATCTCGATATCGGGGAAGCCCTTGCCATCCGGATAGCCGGCCTTGGCCAGCAGTTCCTTCGCCTTGGTCGGATCGAACACCGCTTGCTTGGCGACATTCTCGCTGTAGCCCGGGAAGCCGGTCGGCAGGATCGAATGGGCCGGGATGGCGATGTCCTTGAGGACGGTCGAGGTCAGCTCGTCGCGGTTGATGGCGTAGTAGAATGCCCGGCGGACGTCGACATTGTCGAACGGTGCCTTCTCGAGGTCGAACGCGATGTACTGGGTGGCGAACACCGGGTTGGTATGGATCTGGTCGGCATAGCGGCCACGCATCATGGCGACCTGTCCGGTGTTCAGCGAGGTCATGTCGACATCGCCGGCGAGGAAGGCGGGCACGCCGACTTCCGGCAGGCCGAGCGAGGAGTCGAGCACGACTTCATCGATCTCAGGCACCCACGGCCCTTTGTAGTCAGGGTTCTTGGTGAGGGTGACGTTGTTGTTCGACTTCACCCATTCCTTCACCAGCCAGGGGCCGGACGAAACGATGGTCTCGACCTTGGTCGACCATTCCTCGCCGTACTTGTCGAACTGGTGCTTGGGCACCGGGTACCAGAGCGACACGACGCTCGGCAGGTAGGGCTTGGGGGCAGTCGTGGTGACTTCGAGGGTTTTGTCGTCGACGGCCTTGAGGCCGAGGGTCGAGACATCGGCCTTGCCGCCCGTCACGTCATCCCAGTTCTTGATGCCGCCGGCAAAGCTCCAATACCAGGCAAAGTCGTAGCCGGTGGTGGCAGCATGCTGCAGCGCGAAAACGAAATCCTCGGCGGTCAGCGGTTCACCGTCGCTCCAGTTGAGCTCGGGCCGGATCTTGAACGTCCAGGTGAGGCCATCGGCCGACTGCGACCAGCTCTCCGCCGCAATTGGGGTGAGGTTGAAGTCCTTGTCGAAGGCGGTCAGGCCGATCTGGATCATGTCCGAGCCGGCGGCGCGGGCATAGACGGTCTTCATGTAGTCCATATAGGTGGCCGTCGTGGACTGTCCGGGGACGGTCACGGTCTGGGCCAGCGCCGGCACGACCAGACTGGCCGCGAGCGCTACCGATCCTGCTAATTTCAGCAGCAAATTCAATTCACTCTCCTCAAGTATTCGTGCACATGATCCATCGGGCCAGGGTGTGCACACCCCGTTCTTCGGCTGCCCTCGGAATGCTTGTTGCGACCTCCTCCTGCGCTCCCGTTCCGGGATGTCACAGGTCCTGTCGCGTCGCGTACGGGCACGGATGTTCCCCGGCCGAAGCCGGGGAACACCGGATTCGTTACTTCACCGAGATGTGCGAGTAGAGGAAGTTGCCGATACGCCCGAGCGGAGTGAAGCCGCGCGAGTTGGGCGTCACGCCCGGCCCGGTAATGTCCTCGCTGACCGCAGCGGTGATGAGCGGGTGAACCAGCGGCACGATGAGGCCCTGATCGATCATCACCTGTTCGGCCTGCTCGTAGAGCTTCACGCGCTCTTCCCAGACCGGGTTCTTGTCGGCCTCGGCGACGAGCTTGTCGTACTCGGCCACGTGGTAGCTATGCCGGCCACCATTGTAGAACAGGCCATAGAAGTTCGACGGATCGAGGTAGTCATACTCGTACGGCGCCATGTAGATATTGTTCTTGCGGGCGAGCATGCCCTCCATCCAGTCCTTGCCCGGCATCACCTTGATATTCATGGTGATTCCGAGAATTTCTTTGAACTGGGCCTGCAGGTACTGGGCCATCGGCGGCAGGATCGCGCCGTTATAACCGCCTTCTTCACGGAACCAGACTTCAATGGTCGGGAAGCCTTCGCCGTTGGGGTAGCCGGCCTTGGCCAGCAGTTCCTTGGCCTTGGCGGGGTCGAACACGGCCTGCGCCGCGACCTTGTCGCTGTAGCCAGGGTAGCCGGGCGCGAGGATCGAGTGCGCCGGAATGGCGATGTCCTTGAGCACGGTGGCGGTCAGCTCGTCACGGTTGACGGCGTAGTAGAGCGCCTTGCGAACGTCGGCATTGTCGAACGGCGCCTTCTCGAGATCGAAGGCGAGGTAGGAAGTGGCAAACACCGCTTCCTTGCGGATCGAGTCGGGGAAGCGCTGCTGCACCACCGGGATCTGGCCGGCATTGAGCGTCGTATAGGCGAGGTCGCCGGCGAGGAAGGCGGGCATGCCCACTTCCGGCAGGCCGACCGACGGATCGACGGTCAGTTCATCGACCTGTGCCACCCACGGGCCGTTGTAGTCGGGGTTCTTGGTCAGGACGACCGAGTTGTTGGATTTCTCCCAGCTCTTGAGCAGGAAGGGGCCTGACGAGAGCACGTTCTCGACATTGCTCGCCCAGTCATCGCCAAACTTGTCGAACTGGTGCTTCGGCACGGGGTACCAGAGCGAGACCACGCCCGGCAGATAGGGCTTGGGCGCCGCAGTGGTGACTTCGATGGTTTTGTCGTCGATGGCCTTGAGGCCGAGGGTCGAGACGTCTGCCTTGCCGGCCGACACATCGTCCCAGTTCTTGATGCCGGAGGCAAAGCTCCAGTACCAGGCAAAGTCGTAGCCGGTGGTGGCGGCACGCTGCAGCGCGAAGATGTAGTCGCTCGCCTTGACCGGCTCGCCATCGCTCCACTTCATGCCGTCGCGCAGGTGGAAGGTCCAGCTCAGGCCATCGGCCGACTGCTCCCAGCTGGTCGCGGCCAGCGGAGTCAGCTGGTACTCGTTGTCGAAGCTGGTCAGCGGCTCCTGCAGCAGCTCGGCGCCGGAAGCGCGCGCATAGACCGTCTTCATGTAGTCCATATACGTGCCGGTGGTGGACCCACCCGGCACGGTGAGTTTTGTCTGCGCCAACGCTGGCACGGCGGTCAATCCCGCCGCCAGCGCGACCGCGCCGACAATTTTCAGCAACGCGTTCATAGAGCTCCCTCCTTGTTGCAGAGCTTACTGCTTGACGTCCCCTGTGCCCCGGCCGAACCTTGGCTAGCCGCGATCCGAACGGGCCTCGCATGAGCGGTTTCCGGGCATAGACGCCCCACCCGGGACCGGTTCATCGGCTGACTGCAATTCCCCTCGCAATCGGCCTTATGACATATGTCTGACAACTCCGCATTGGCTTGGCAAGCCGTTTGTGGCCCGCAGATGACAAGGTTGGCATAGTTTTGCCTTGATGCCGGTCAGTGGGGAGAACAGGCTCATCGGCGCCCCCCGAACAGGCTCTCTGCGGCGTTGGCGATGGCCGCCGCATCGATGCCGAAATGCCGGTAGAGATCGCTCACGGTGCCGGTCTGGCCGAAGTGCTCGACACCCAGCGTGATGGCGCGATGCCCCCGCACGCTGCCGAGCCAGCCGAGCGTCGCCGGGTGCCCGTCGATAGCGGTCACGAGCGCTGCACTGTCCGGAGCGTCGGCCAGCAGCGTATCGATATGGCAGGTGGCCGTGCGGTCGCCATGCAGGCGCGCGCGCTGCGCCCCGTGCCAGCCGGCATTGAGCCGATCGGCCGAAGTCACTGCCAACACCGCGACGTTGCGGCGCTCGCCGCCGATCATGCCGGCCGCGGTGATCGCCTCGCTGGCGAGCACGCCCTGATAGGCGATCACAGCCTCGCAGTTGGGCGTCGGTGGCACCAGCCAGTAGGCGCCGCGGATGATGTCATTGGCGAGCTTGGGCGTCATCTCGCGTGGTGGCTGCTCGATCGCGCGGGTCGAGAGCCGCAGGTAGACCGAGCCGCCCGACACGTCGCGTGGCCAGTCGGCAAGGTCGGCCCGGTCGCTGCCGTCGCGCTGCATGTAGTCGAAGGCCCAGTCGATGATCACCGACAGCTCGTCGGCAAAACCCGGCTCGAACGAGGCGAGGCCATCCTGCGCCATGCCGATCAGCGGCGTGGCGACCGATTGATGCGCGCCGCCTTCGCCGGCCAGCGATACACCGGAGGGCGTCGCCACCAGCAGGAACCGCGCATCCTGGTAGCAGGCATAGTTCAGCGCATCGAGGCCGCGCGAAATGAACGGATCGTAGAGCGTACCGATCGGCAGCAGCCGCTCACCGAACAGCGAGTGGCTGAGCCCGGCGGCGCCGAGCAGCAGGAACAGGTTCATCTCGGCGATGCCCAGCTCGATGTGCTGGCCATCCGGGGTGAACTGCCACTTCTGCGCGCTCGGGATCCGCTCCTTCTGGAAGATGTCGGCCATCTCGCGGTTGGCGAACAGGTGGCGCCGGTTCACCCAGGTGCCGAGGTTGGTCGAGACCGTGACGTCGGGCGAGGTGGTGACGATGCGGCGCGCCAGCTCGCTGTCGGTCTTGGCGTAGGCGTCGAGGATCTTGCCGAACGCTGTCTGGGTGGAGGTGGCGCCGGAGCCGACGAACTGCGGCCCCAGCGCCGGGACGGCCGGGGAGGACAGCCGTCGAGACTGAGTTGTGTTGAACGGCACGGCATCGAGGAAGGCCTGCAGTTCGCGCTCACCAGGTTTCAGGCCCTCGAAGCGCTCCCACTCATGGCCCTCGCGCACCCGCATCGAACTCTTGAGGCTGTCGATCTGTGCGCCCGTCATCTGCCCGGCGTGGTTGTCCTTGTGGCCAGCCAGTGGCGTGCCCCAGCCTTTGACCGTGTAGGCGATGAACACCGTCGGCTTGTCGGTGGCCTGGCCCTCGAACTGCTCGATGAGGCTTTCGATGCAGTGGCCGCCCAGATTGGCCATCAGTTCCGCCAGCTCGGCGTCCGTTCGCCGCTCCAGCAGTGCCGTGACCGGCCCCTGGTCGCCGATCTCATCGGTCAGGCGCTCGCGCCAGGCTGCACCGCCACGGAACATCAAGGCCGAATAGAGCGCGTTGGGGCAGGCGTCGATCCATGCCCGCAACCGCTCGCCGCCCGGCTCGGCAAAGGCGCGGCGCTGCTTCACGCCATACTTCAGCGTCACGACGTTCCACTCGAAGGCGCGGAAGATCGCCTCGATCCGGTCGTACAGTCCCTCGCGCACCACGCCGTCGAGGCTCTGCCGGTTGTAGTCGATGATCCACCAGGTGTTGCGGAGGCCGTGTTTCCAGCCTTCCAGCAGGCACTCGTAGACATTGCCTTCATCGAGCTCGGCATCGCCGACCAGCGCGATCATCCGGCCCTCGGCGCGCTTGTTGGCCCAGGGCTTGGCCCGCACATAGTCCTGGATCATCGAGGCGAAGGCAGTGAAGGCGACGCCGAGACCAACCGAACCGGTAGAGATATCGACGTCGTCCGTATCCTTGGTGCGCGACGGGTAGGACTGCGCGCCACCATAGCCGCGGAACGCCTTGAGCTTGTCGAGGCTCTGCTTGCCGAACAGGTACTGGATGGCGTGGAACACCGGCGCAGCATGCGGCTTCACCGCCACGCGATCCTCGGGCTTGAGGATGCCGAAGTAGAGCGCTGACAGGATCGCCGTCATCGAGGCGGAGGAGGCCTGGTGGCCACCGACCTTTACCCCATCCGGGTTGGGGCGAAGATGGTTGGCGTGATGGATCATCCAGTTGGATAACCACAAGGCCTTGCCAGCCAGCGCCTCAATCAGGGCGATACGCTCCGTCGACATGTTCCCTCCCAAATGTCTGACATTAACGGTGCACTAGCCCAATGGGTGTTTCCTGCCTATTGTGACTGCTCAGTCATCCATCTGCGCAGGATTTGCCACGAAATGCCGCCAAGAACGGTGAATTCTGCCAAAACTGAACTGACAGGGATCGACCGCCGCATTCTCCGGGCCTTGCAGGAAGATGGCCGCATGACCATCCAGGCCATCGCCGATCGGGTCGGGCTGTCGGCCTCGCCGTGCCTGCGCCGCATCCGGCAGATGGAGGAGGCGGGGATCATTGCTGCCTACAGCGCGGTGATCGACCAGAAGGCGGTCGGGCTGCCGGTCTCGGTGTTCATCTCGATCAAGCTCGAACGGCAACGGGCGGAGGAACTCGACCGCTTCGGCGATGCCATCGCCGGCTGGCCCGAAGTGATGGAGTGCTACCTGATGACCGGCCAGTTCGATTTCCTGCTGCGCGTCGTCTGTGCCGACCTCGCCGCCTATGAGGCGTTCCTGCGCGAGAAGCTGACTCAGGTGGCTGGTGTCAGCTCGATCGAATCGAGTTTCTCGCTCGGTCAGGTGAAATACTCCCGCGTGCTGCCCATCTGACGCAGTTACGGCGCGGCCGAAGATGGGTAAAAGCGACCCGACAGTTTTCTTCGGGTGAGTCATGCAGGCCGACAGCATCGTTCTTGGCGCGGGTATCGTTGGCGTCAGCGTCGCGGTGCACCTGCAGATGCGGGGCAGGGCTACGGTACTGGTCGATCGGCGCGGCGCCGGGGAGGAAACCTCCTACGGCAATGCCGGCCTGATCCAGCGCGAAGGGGTGATGCCGCACGCCTTCCCGCAGGATCTGGGCGAGCTGTTCCGCTACGGCCTGAACAACCGCACCGACATGCACTACCACCTCGACGCGCTGCCGCGCATCGCGCCGTTTCTCGCGCGCTACTGGTGGAACTCACGGCCTGAGAACTACCGGCGGGTCGTCGAAACCTATGCGCCGCTGATCGCACAATCGATCAATGAGCACGCACCGCTGATCGAGCGGGCAGGGGCCGGCGACCTGATCGAGAAGAAGGGCTGGTATCTGCTCTATCGCGACAAAGCCAAGCAGGACGAAGGCTATCGCAAGGCCGAAACGCTGCGGCGAGAGTTCGGCATTGGCAGCGCCGAACTGTCGAGCGACGAGATGCACCGGCGGGAGCCCGGTCTCGGTATTGCGCTGGAGGGCGCCCTGCACTGGACCGATCCGTGGAGCATTCGCGATCCCGGCGGGCTGGTGGTGAAGTATCGCGAGCTGTTCGAGCAACTGGGCGGTGTGGTCGTCGCTGGCGACGCTTTGAACCTGCAGCAGGGGGCCACCGGCTGGCGCCTGCCGGTTGCCGATGGGGTGCTCGAAGCGCGTGAAGCGGTGATTGCGCTCGGGCCGTGGGCTGGCGACCTCACCAGCCGGCTCGGCTACCGTCTGCCGCTGGGGGTGAAACGCGGTTACCACATGCACTACGGTCAACCCACCGCTCAGCCGCTGAGCAACTGGGTTCTCGACACCAGTTATGGCTACCTGCTGACCCCGATGGCAAAGGGCATCCGCCTCACCAGCGGCGCCGAGTTCGCGCTGCGCGATGCGCCGTCGACGCCGGTGCAGGTGGATCGCGACGAACCCTTTGCGCGCGAGCTGTTCCCCGGCCTCGGGCAACGGCTCGAAGCCCAGCCCTGGCGCGGCGCCCGGCCGGCAACGCCGGATATGATGCCGATCATCGGTCCGGCGCCCAGCCACAAGGGCCTGTGGTTCGCTTTTGGTCACGCCCACCACGGCATTACGCTCGGCCCGGTCACCGGCCGGCTGATCGCCGAGATGATCACCGGTGAAGCACCGTTCGTCGATCCCGCGGCGTTCTCGGCCAAGCGGTTCCTGTAGGAACTGGCGCCGGATCACGTCTCCGTTGGGAGAGAGGTCGGCCCGCAGGGCCGGGTGAGGGGCCTTTCCACGCTCAGTGCTTGCGGCAAGGCCCCTCACTCCACCCCTCTGCCCCGAAGGGAGAGGGGGCGCTGGACTGCCTGCAGCGAGTTGCGGTCGGCCACGCGCAGGAACCGCCCTGCCGCATTTTGCCGCTGCCCAAGCTCTTGAACTCGGCAAACGGCTCGCTACGTTCTGCGGGCGGTACCGGGCCCCTCTGACGGCAGCACTTCTACGCTCCGTGATGTCGGAACTGCTCCAACGTTCACATGGAGAGGTCCGGCATGGATATGCTGCTCAGCGCCCTTATGGGCGATTTCCTTGGTACTCCCGTCTATTTCTGGGTGGCGTTCCTCGCCATCGTCATTGGCCTGCTGGTCTTCGACCTGGGCATCCTCAACCGCAATGCGCATGAAATTTCCGCCCGCGAGAGCCTGACGCTCTATGCCGGCTATGTGTTCGTGGCCGTACTGTTCGGCGTCTGGGTGTGGTTCAGCCGCGGTGCCGAAGCCGGACTGGAGTTCTACACCGGCTACCTGATCGAGCAGAGCCTCGCGATGGACAACATGTTCGTCATCGCGACCATTTTCGGCTTCCTCGCCATCCCCAGGCTCTACCAGCACCGCGTGCTGTTCTGGGGCATCCTCGGCGTGATCGTGTTCCGCGCGCTGCTGATCGGTCTCGGCGCGGCGCTGGTGCATTCATTCAGCTGGGTGCTGGTGCTGTTCGGCGCCTTCCTGATCTTCACCGGCGTGCGCCTGTTCTCGCATCAGGACAAGGAACCGGACATCGAGGCCAACCCGATCCTCAAATTCCTGCGCAAGCACTTCCGCATCTCGCAGAACCTCGACGGCAAGAAGTTCCTGACCAAGCTGCCGGATACCAAGACCGGCAAGCTCGTCACCTTCCTCACCCCGCTCGGCGTGGCGCTGATCATGGTTGAAACCGTCGATCTGATCTTTGCCGTCGACTCGGTGCCGGCGGTGTTCGCCGTCACCCAGGACACCTTCATCGTCTACACCTCGAACATCTTCGCCATCCTCGGCCTCCGCGCTCTCTATTTCGCGCTCGCGGCGGCGATGAACCGCTTCCGTTACCTGCAGGTGTCGCTGGCCATCGTCCTGGTGCTGATCGGCATCAAGGTGGCGCTGGTGCCGTTCGACGTGAAGATCGACACCTTCCTGTCGCTCGCCGTCACCCTCGGGGTGCTGGTCGGCGGCGTGCTCTACTCGCTGTGGAAGACCCGTGGCGAGAAGAACGTGTCGGCCGAAGCGCAGCCGGAGCAGGGCCGGCTGGAGCCGTAAGGGACGCGGGCTTGCAGCCTACCGAGTGCGCTGCCCCTCACCCTAACTCTCTCCCCGGCGGGGCCCCGGACGAGGGCAAAGCCCTCGCCGGTAGGGGACGATAGGTGCGCCGGCAGTGCCACAACGCCCCCTCTCCCCGCCGGGGAGAGGGTCGGGGTGAGGGGCAGTTTGCCCCCGGGACCGATCGACTTAAGCCCGCACCGTCACCACTTCCAATGTCCCGGCAGGCAGCGGCTTCAGCAGCTCTGCCTCGGGCTTGGTGAGAAACAGCCAGTGTGCCCAATCCTCCGGCAGGATCACGCAGACCTGCCGATCGTGGATGGGCGCGATATCCGGCCCCGGTTCGGTGGTCAGCATGGTGAAGCTCAGCGCGCCGTCGGCGTCTTCGCTCCACAGCCCGGCGATCGCCATGATCGGCGAGCCCTTCACGCTGAAGCGGTGCTTGGTCTTGGGTGACTTGCTGCCGGTGAACTCGAAGAAGCCCGAGAGGATGACGAGGCAGCGCTTCGATTTGTCGAAGTGCCGCCCGTCGGATTTGAAGTTGAATACCGGCGGCGCCTTGGGGCGCGGCGGCGGCCAGCCGAACCGCATCGAGACCACCTCGACGCCGTTGCCGGCTGCCCTGAGCACCGGCCCCAGATCGCCGATGCGGATGTCGTCGGCCTGCGGCAGTTCGGCCGGCGCCTCGCTGCTGTCGAGCTCGAGCGCCGTGATCGCCGCTTGGTACTGCTGGTGGGTGACGTGCTGTTCGTAGTCGTTACACATCGCCCACTGCTCCTCGCTTATCGCCAGCCGAGCGCCGGCGCCACGTGCTTCAGTACCGCCTCGATGACATGCGCATTGTAGGCGACGCCGAGCTGGTTGGGCACCGTCAACAGCAGCGTATCGGCCGCCTTGATCGCCTCGTCCTCGCTGAGTTCCTTGATCAGTTGCTCCGGCTCGGCCGCGTAACTGCGGCCGAACACCGCCTGCTTACCGGGCTCGATATAGCCGAAATGATCCTGGCTGCGGCCTTCGCCGCCGAAATAGGCGCGGTCCATGTCGGTGACCAGCGGGAAGATGCTGCGGCTCACCGAGACGCGCGGCGTCCGGGTATGGCCGGCCTCGGCCCAGGCGGCCCGGAAGGCGGCGATCTGCTCGGCCTGCTGGATGTGGAACGGCTTGTCGGATTCGGCCATCACCAGGGTCGAACTCTGCAGGTTCATCCCCATCTTGCCGGTCCACTGCGCCGTCGGCGTGGTCGCGGCGCCCCACCAGATGCGCTCGCGCAGGCCAGGCGAATGCGGCTCGAGCCTGAGCAGCCCCGGCGGGTTGGGGAACATCGGGCGCGGATTGGGCTGGGCAAAGCCTTCACCGCCGAGCACATCCAAAAACACCTCGGCATGGCCGCGCGCCATGTCGGCATCGGTCGAGCCTTCCGCCGGCACGTAGCCGAAATGCCGGTAGCCATCGATCACCTGCTCGGGCGAGCCGCGGCTGATGCCGAGCTGCAGCCGGCCGCCGGCGATCAGGTCGGCCGCGCCGGCGTCCTCGGCCATGTAGAGCGGGTTCTCGTAGCGCATGTCGATTACGGCGGTGCCGAGCTCGACCCGCTTGGTTCTCGCGCCGGCGGCGGCGAGCAGCGGGAAGGGCGAGGCGAGCTGGCGGGCAAAGTGATGGACGCGGAAATAGGCGCCGTCGGCGCCCAGTTCCTCGGCTGCCACCGCCAGGTCGATCGACTGCAGCAGCGCATCGCCGGCCGAACGGGTCTGCGATTGCGACGAGGGGTTCCAGTGCCCGAACGAGAGAAATCCGATCTTCTTCATGGGTTTGGTCTCAGAGTTTGCCGTGCCCCTAGATGTCACGGCGGAGGGGAAGGGGGCAATGTCGGTGACATGTGTCACGTGCCGGTCATTCGACGCGGCTAGGAGGCGCCATCAACCATGGGGCCATTGCCGTGACACTGAAATTCATCGTGATGAGCGACCTGCATCTGGTGGCGGAAGGCGAGCTGTCGATGACGCTCGACACCGCAGCCCGGCTGGAGCTCGCCGTCGACACCATCAATACGCGCTATGCCGATGCCGATTTCTGCATCCTCGCCGGCGACCTCGCCGATCTCGGCCAGGCGGCGGCCTATCGCCGGTTGCAGGCAATCCTCGGCAGGTTGACCGTCCCGGTCCACATCACGCTCGGCAACCACGACGACCGGCCGACCTTCCTTGCCGTGTTCGGTCAGGAGTTTGCCGGCGAAACCGGGCATGTCGACAAGGTGCTCGACGTGAAGGGCTACCGCATCATCCTGCTCGATTCGTCCGAGCCGGGCCGCGTCGATGGCGTGCTCGAGGCGCAGCAGATCGACTGGCTCAAGGCTCGCCTCTCCGAGGCTGCCGGCAAGCCGGTGATCGTTATCCTGCACCACAACGCCAATGCGCTGCATATCGCGTCCGACACCATCCGCATTCTAGAGGATGCGCCGTTTCTCGAGGCGCTCGCGACGCATGGCGATATCCGCCAGGTGATCGCCGGCCACGTGCACGTCACATCGACGGCGACCTATCGGGGCATCCCGTTCACGACGCTGGCCGGCGGCCACTATTCGGTGAGCTTCAACGTCGATCAGCCCGGCCAGCCGATCCGCCGTCTCACCGGCCCGGGTCAGATGGCGGTCGTCATCGGCACCGAAGACCGCACCACGGTGCTGTTCGAGGATTTCGTCGACGGCAACGAAGAGATCGTGCTGCCCGCGGCGGCCGAGTGATGTGGGACGAGGGGCGGCCCGCGCCGCCCCTGCCGTCAGGCGTTGCCGGCGCCGGTAATGTTGATCATCCACGGCGTACCGAACTTGTCGGCCAGCATGCCAAAACTGTCGCCCCACGGCGCTTTCTCGAGCGGTATCATGATGTTGCCGCCGTCGGCCAGCTTTTCCCAGTAGCCGCGCAGCTCGGCTTCGTTGTCGCCGCTGAGCGATACGGTCATGGTGTTGCCCGGCGTGAACGGCATGCCCGGCGGCGAGTCCGCGGCCATCAGCCAGTAGCCGCTCGTGGAGATGAGCTGGCCGTGCATGATCTTGTCCTTGTCGGCGGGGTCGTGCGGCATGCCGCCATCGGCATAGGTGCTGAGCGTCAGCTCGCCGCCGAACACCGTCTTGTAGAACTCGATCGCCGCTCGGGCGTTGCCGTTGAAGTTGAGATAGGGGTTGAGGCGCGTCGGCATGGTTTCCTCCCGGGCTGCTCCGGATCGAGGCTAGGCGTCGGCCGTGACGAGAACAAGACGCGCCGCTTGCGCGATACTCGATGCTCCGTTCTACTCATCGGCAGGGGAGACCGGCATGGAACTGACGTTCAGCGCGACGGTGATCTACTGGCGCGGCCCGGCGCCGTTCTTTTATGCCCGGGTACCCGAAGAGATCGGCGCCGAGATCGCCACGGTGAAGAAGGCGGCGAGCTATGGCTGGGGCGTCATCCCGGTGGAAGCGACGATCAATGGCGTCACCTTCACCACCTCGCTGTTCCCCAGGGATGGCACCTACCTCTTGCCGCTGAAGCAAGTGGTGCGCAATCAGCTCGGCGTCACCGCCGACGATCAGGTCGAGGTCGAGATGACCATCGGCGGCGGCTACGTGCCGTTGCAGTTCCGGGACTGACTATGCCGCCAGCGGCATGGTGAGGGCCCGGATCTCTTCGGCGACCCGCGCCTGCAGCGCCCAGAGGTTCCGGTCGCGGATACCGTGCGCCTCGAGCTGCGCCACTGTGTTGTAGAGGTATTGTGCACCAGAGCCCCAATGACCGGCGGCGCGAGCCAGCGTTCGCGCCACCACCGCTTGCGGCAGGCGGCCGGCATAGTTGTCGCCTTGCGGCGAGGCGACGAAGGCGAGAGCCTGCATCGGCCCGTCCGGCGTCGTGAGCCGCATCCAGCGCGGCACGTTGGTCGGGCGCTGGCTATCGGTCTCGCGGATCAGCAGCCGCACCAGTTGCCCATGCGGATCGGCATCTGGCAGCCGGTAAGCGAGCCCGGCGCACGAGCCGCCACGATCGAGCGCCATCATCAGCCCAGGCACCTTGCGGGTACCGCGCCAGCGGGTCAGCCGCATGCAGAAGCGACGGTGCCAGCCATGCGCCAGTGCCCGGCGGGTTTCGAGGTGTTCAAGCTCGGGTTTCCAGATCAGCGAGCCATAGGCGAACAGCCAGAGCGGGCCATCCGGGCGGCTGGCCAGCAGCGCACTGGCGGCGGCATCGAGATCGGCGGCGGTGGGGTCGGGCAGGCCGGGCGTCGGGCCCGGATCGGGCTCGGTGCGCTCGACCAGCGCGACCAGTTCTGCGGTCAGCTCCATCGCGGAGCGGGGTAGGGACATGGTCCAACTCCAAGCGGTCGCCCCCCGCCGGGATAGAGCGGGATATGCCGGTAGCGGCGCGAGGCATCAAGTGTACCGGTGGTACGGAACTGCTCTCGACCGGCCGATCCGGTTTCGGCGCAGGTCGCAACCGAAGCGGCCGAACCTGCGTTGCCGACGGAAGCGACAGGAGATCACCATGCAGACACGGCGCATCCACGAAGTTGCAGGTCAGGCGACCTGGGTGATGGTGCTCGAGACCGGCGACGAGGCCATCGACTGCCTCAGCCGCTTCGCTGCCGCGGAAGGGTTGGATGCCGCGAGCTTCACCGCCATCGGTGCGTTCGAGCGGGCAACGCTTGCCTTCTTCGATTGGGAGTTGAAGGAGTATCTGCCGATTCCGGTGGAGGAGCAGGTGGAGGTGGCGTCGCTCTCGGGCGACATCGCGCTCGGACCGGATGGTCGGCCGGCCGTGCATGTGCATGCCGTCCTCGGGCGTCGTGACGGAAGCGCGCTGGCGGGGCATCTCAAGGCCGGCCTGGTGCGGCCGACGCTGGAACTGGTGCTGACCGAGTCGCCCGGTGCGCTCCGCAAGCGGGTTGATGCCGAGACCGGCGTGGCGCTGATCCGGGTTTAGGAGTGTCGCGCCTCGGCGCGTTACTGTCAAAAGGGGGGATGCGATAGCATCGCCTGTGATGGAACCGGGACGGCACCGGTGTGGTGGTGAGCGCCAGGAAGGTATCACATGCCCGAAATCTCAGCCGGAATCCTCCTGCACCGGCGTGGCCCGAACGGGCGTGAGCTTATGCTGGTGCACCCGGGGGGCCCGTTCTGGGCCCGCAGGGACGAAGCAGCCTGGTCGATCCCCAAGGGTCTGATCGAGCCCGGCGAGGCACTGGAAGCGGCGGCACGTCGGGAGTTTGCCGAGGAGGTGGGGACGGTGCCGATGGGCTCGATGACGCCGCTCGGCGCGTTCAAGCTGTCGAGCGGCAAGCAACTGGTCGTGTTTGCGCTGGAAGGGGACTTCGACCCCAACACCCTCATCTCAAACAGCTTCGAGCTGGAGTGGCCGCCACATTCCGGCCAGCGGCAGAACTTTCCTGAAGTCGACCGTGCGGGTTGGTTCGGCTTGGACGAAGCGCGGACGAAACTGCATCTGGGGCAACGCGTCCTCGTGGATGCGTTGCTGGCGCTCACCGGGCCGTAGACTTCCGGAGCGCGCAATGGTGCGAGCCGCTGGCGAGGTTGGCAGTCTGCGCGTGACCGTCGACCGACCGCTGGCTCAAGGCGCCAGTCCGTCGAGCGGCAGAACCAGGCTCAGGCGGAGGCCCTGCGGTCTCCATTCCCTGGTGATCTCGCCTTGGAGCCCCTGCAGCGCAGCCTTCTCCAGCGTCGTACCGAAACCTTCCCGGCTCCCACTCGATGTCGGTGGGGACGCGGCCTTCTCGTCCCAAATGAGGCGGAGAGATTGCCCCTCGTTGGTCAGTGAAATGTCGAGTTGCCCCTCAGGCGATGCCAGCGCGCCGTACTTCACCGCGTTGGTGGACAGTTCGTGCAGCAGCAGGGCGAGTGAGGTGAGGGCCGAACCGCGGAGTGGTGCGTCGTCTCCGGTAACATTGATCTGCGAGGCGCCGGGTTGGCGATGCGGATCAAGGATGGCTTCGAGGAGCTGGACCACGGTGGTGCCGGTCGGAGCAGGGTCGGTCGATCTGGCGAGATCGGGCAGGGTCAGGTCGTGGGCGCGCGCCAGGGCGCTCATCCGCGAACGGAGATCCGACGCGAGTTCCGGAACGGTCGTTGCGGAGCGCGCGCTCAACGAGATCAGACCCGCGGTGAGGCTGAACAAATTCTTGATCCGGTGGTTGATCTCACGCAGCAGGATGTCCTTGCCGCGCGCCGCCTCCTCGAGCGCGGCAGCGTGGGCGGCCAACTCGTCTCGTTGTGCGGCAAGCCACTGTCTTTGAACGTAGAGTTCGTAGAACACATGCACCTTGCTGCGCAGAATATCGGGCTCGATCGGCTTCTGGATGAAATCGACGGCGCCGGCTTCGTAGCCGCGGAAGCGGCGCGCGCCGTCGGCGGTGCCGGCCGTGACGAAGATGATCGGCACACGTCGCGTGCGCTCGTTGCCCCGCATCAGCTCCGCAAGTTCGTAGCCGCTCAGCCCCGGCATCTGAACGTCGATAAGGGCCAGCGCGACGTCGTGTTCGAGCAGCAACTCGAGCGCTTCGTCTCCCGAGCGCGCCTTCAGCAGCAGGATGTCGTCGCGCCTCAGCAGCGCCTCCAGGGAAAGCAGGTTCTCCTCGAGGTCGTCGACCAGGAGGAAGGGAACCGGGGCCTTGGGGTGCTCAAATCTCTTCAAGGTATGCTGCAATCGCTTTGAGTGTCATGGATTTCGCCGTTGCGCTCATCTGAAGGGCAGCCTCGGGCATGGCCGAAGCGAATGCGGACTGAGGCGTCTGGACTATGCCGTGGCCACCCTCGGCGATGATCGCCCGCAACCCCCTCGCGCCATCTGAGTTGGCGCCGGTGAGGACAATCCCGATCAGCTTGGGACCATACGCATCCGCGGCGCTCTCGAACAGAACGTCGATCGAGGGGCGCGAAAAGAGTACGGGCGCATCGCACGACAACGAGAAGGTCCTATCGGCTTCCACGAGCAGATGGTAGTCCGGCGGCGCGAAATAGATGGTCCCTGCGACAATGGGGTCCTTGTCCTCGGCCTCGCGCACCTCGAGGCTGCACTTGGCGCGGAACAGTTCGGCCATCGCACTGCGTCGATCGGGGGGCAGGTGCACGACCACGATGATCGGCAGCCGGAAGCCGGGCTTCAGCGCCGGCAACAGCGAGGTGAGCGCTTCCACGGCGCCCGCCGATGCCCCGATGACGATGGCGTCGCATTCAGCCGGCATCGTTCGGTTGCCTCTGGTAGATCTTCTCCTCCCGCACGAAGTCGGCGAAAGCCGCGCTGTGCCTCGAGAAGCGAAGGCTCTCTTTGGAGCCGATGCCGAGAAAGCCCTTTCGCGACAGTGAATCCCTGAACAGGCCGATGGCCCGATCCTGCAGTTTCCGATCGAAATAGATCATCACGTTGCGGCAGGAGATCAGGTTCATCTCACCGAACACGGCATCGCTGACGAGGCTGTGGTCCGAGAACACGACGTTGCGGCGCAGGCTTCGATCGAACGACGCTCGACCGTAAGCCGCCTGGTAGTAGTCCGACAAAGACGATCGGCCGCCCGACTTGCGGTGGTTCTCGGTGAACAGCTGGATGCGTTCAAGCGGGTAGACGCCGGCCTCCGCGGCTTCGAGCGCCTGATGGTTGATATCGGTGGCGTAAAAGATCGTGCGATCCTCCAGGCCTTCCTCCCGGAACAGGATGACGAGCGAATAGAGTTCCTCGCCCTCGCTGCAGCCGGCAATCCACACCTTGAGCGAGGGGTAGGTGCGCAGGTGCGGCACCACCTGTTCGCGAATGGCCTTGAAGTAGGCGGGGTCCCGGAACATCTCGCTCACCTGGATGGTGAGGTAGGAGAGCAGGCGGGGCAGCATGGCGGGGTCGTGCAGCAACTGATCCTGCATGGCCGAGAACGTCGCGAGGCCGAACTGCTGGCGCGCCTGGGTCAGGCGCCGCTTGATGGACGCCATGGCATAGTTGCGGAAGTCGTAGTGATACTTGAGGAACAGCGCCTCGAGCAGCAGCCGGATTTCGATGTCCTCGACCTTGTCGGGATGCGTTGGCGCGCTCACTTGGGCATCCAGACGCGCACCAGCGACAGCAGCTTCTCCACGTCGAGCGGCTTGGCCATGTAGTCGTTCGCCCCCGCCTCGATGCAGCGCTGCTGGTCGTCAGGCATCGCCTTGGCGGTCAGCGCAATGATCGGCAGCTTCTTCCACGCGGGGTTTGTGCGGATTTCGCGGGTTGCGGTGAGCCCATCCATGACCGGCATCATCACGTCCATCAGCACCAGGTCGATCCTGTCGTCGGGCGACGCGGCGGCGTTGGCCAGCGCATCCAGCGCCTCCTGCCCGTTGCGCGCGATCCGCACAGCGGCGCCGCGCGGCTCGAGGATGTTGGTGAGGGCGTAGACGTTGCGAACGTCATCCTCGACGACGAGGATGCGGCGGCCTTCCAGCAGGGCATCGCGATGACGGGCCTTGCGGATCATCTTCTGCTGCTCGGCCGGCAGGTCCGAGATCACCTGGTGCAGGAACAGGCTTACCTCATCGAGCAACCGCTCGGGAGACTTGGCGCCCTTGATGATGATCGAGCGCGAGTACTTCCTGAGCTTTTCCTCGTCCACTGCCGAGAGCTCGCGGCCGGTATAGACGATGACGGGAGGGAACGAGTGGGCGTCTTCCTGGCTCAGCTTCTCGAGCAGCGAGTAGCCCGACGCATCCGGCAGCGACAGATCGAGCACCATACAGTCGAAGGTCTGTTCCCTGAGCAGGGCCAGGCACTCGGCGGCAGTGCTCGCCGTCACCGTCTGCACGTCGCTGGAGCCCAGCAGCTTTGCCACAGCCTCGCGCTGGACCGGATCGTCCTCGACCACCAGCACGCGATGCATGCGCTGGGCCAGTTTCGTCTCGAGCTTCTGCAGCACCCCGACCAGCTGCTCGCGGGTCACCGGCTTGTTGGCAAAGCCGACGGCGCCCAGCGAGTAGGCGCTTTCAGTGTGGTCGCCGGCCGAGACGACATGGATCGGGATATGCCGGGTCTGCACGTCCTGCTTCAGCCGGTCGAGCACGGCGAGCCCGGATTGATCGGGCAGCCCGACATCGAGCACGATGGCGCTCGGCATATAGTCCTTGGCGAGGCGCAGTGCTTCCTCGGCCGTGCCGGCGACGATCGACTGGAAGCCCATCTCGCGGGAGAGGTCGCGGACGATGGATGCGAATGTCGTGTCGTCCTCGATGACGAGGAGAATGCGGCGGTCATCGGATGCCGGCGCGTCACGGTCGTCATCGATCGTTCGCACCACCGGCGCGGCTTCCGCTCGCGCTGGGGTGGCGGGCGAAGTGGGGCGGTTGGACGACATGGTGGTGGTCGTGGTCGGCTCGCGCGGCGCGACTTTGCCCGGCTCATAGGCGGCGGGCAGCTTCACGGTGAACGTGCTGCCGCGGCCGGGTTCGCTATCGAGCGCGATCGTGCCGCCCAGCAGCCGGACCAGCTGGCGCGAGATCGACAGTCCCAGCCCGGTGCCACCATATTTCCGGCTGATCGTGCCGTCGGCCTGCTGGAACGCTTCGAAGATGCTTTGCTGATGATCCCTCGCGATGCCGATGCCGGTGTCCGTGACCGAAAAGCTCACGGTGCCATCGTTGCCGGGCTGGATCGACAGCGTGACGCGTCCGGCCTCGGTGAACTTGATCGCGTTTGAAAGCAGGTTCTTCAGCACCTGCTCCAGTCGCTGCGGATCGGTCTCGATGGCGCGCGGTACGCCCGTCGCCACCTCGACCGCGAAATCGAGCTTCTTGTCCTGCGCCAGGGGCTGGAAGACCTGCCGCAGGGTGCCGGTCAGCCGCTCGACCGCCACTGTTTCCGGGCGGATCTCGACATGGCCCGCCTCGATCTTGGACAGATCGAGAATGTCGTTGATGAGATTGAGCAGGTCGTTGCCTGAGGACTGGATGGTCCTGGCGTACTTCACCTGCTCGTCGGTGAGGTTCTCCTCGGGGTTGTCGGCGAGAAGCTTGGCGAGGATGAGCGACGAGTTGAGCGGCGTCCGCAGCTCGTGCGACATGTTGGCGAGGAAATCCGATTTGTACTGGCTCGCCTGTTCCAGTTCCCGAGCCTTCAGCTCCACCGCGATGTTGACGCGCTCGAGATCGTCGCGCTGCGTTTCCAACTGCTGGGCCTGCTCCTCGAGCTGGGAATTGGTCTGCTCCAGCTCGACCTGCTGCTGCTCGAGGCGCGCCTGCGATTCCTTGAGGGCTCGGCTCTGTTCCTCGAGCTCCTCGTTGGAGACCCTGAGTTCTTCGCTCTGGGTCTGCAATTCCTCCGCCTGGCGCTGCGTCTCCTCGAGCAGGTTCTGCAGCTCGCCGCGATAGGCGGCCGACCGAACCGCTATGGCTACCGCCTCCGATGCGCGGTCGAGCAGTGCCACGATGCGATCATCGATTGGCTTCAGGAAGCCCAGTTCCAGCACCGAGTTCACCTGCTCGTCGACCAGCCCCGGAACGATGGCGAGATGTCGGGGCTTGTCCTGCCCCAGCGCCGAGCCGAACGACAGATAGCCCTCGGGCACATCGTCTACGACCAGCGGCCTGCGCTCTTCCGCCGCCCGGCCGAGCAGGCCTTCCCGCGGACCGAACTTGCTGGGAATGGCTGCGTCTCCCGGCACGCCGTGCACCGAAGTGCGAAGGAAATTCTGCCCGCTGCTGACGAACATGGCGCCCGCGACGGCGCCTGTGTAGCCGGCGAGGAAATCGAGAATGCTGTTGCCCAGTTCCTCAATCGGGCGATCGCCCATCATGGCGGCGCTGAGCCCGACTTCGCCCGATTGCAGCCATTCCTCGCGGCGCCGCGCCGCGGTCGCCTGCCTGATGAGAAAACCGATGATCCCGGTCAGCAGCAGTCCGAGAACGCCCGAGAGCAAGGTGCTGAGCAGCGCGCGTTGCTGCGCCCCATCCATGTCGGCGAGGCGCTGGATCCGGACCCGGTATTCCTCCTGGGCCATGGCAGCGAGCTGCGCCCGGATGGTATCCATCTCGAGCTTGCCCGCGTCCGATCGCACCAGCGCCATGGCCGCGGCGTCCTGGCCGTTTCGCTTCAGGTCGATGGTTCCAGCAAGCTCGGCGAGCTTTGCGTCGATGTGCTGGCGCAACACGACGAGGCGTTCTTCCTGGCCGGAATTGACCGAGGTCATCCGCGCGATCTCGTCCAACTGTGCCGGGATCGCCTTGAGGGCGGCGGAGTAGGGGGCGAGGTACGGCTCTTCGCCCGTCAACAGGTAACCGCGCTGGCCGGTTTCGGCGTCCTGCACATGCGACAGCAGCACATCGAGCGAGACGATCGCCTGATGCGTCTGCACGATGCGCTGGTTGCCGATACGCAGGGCATCGAAGTTGAGATAGGCGACCACACCGCTTGCCACAAAGAACAGGCATGCAGCCGCCAGCCCCAGCGCGACGCTGAGGTCGAGGCCGAAGATCTGCTTCGAGGTTTGCTGGGACGGTCGGCGATTCATGAGGCACTCGGGTCGGGGAAAATGACCAAACGGAGATACACGTCGAACGCGCGCTGCGATAGTCGTGGCGCAGCGGAACGATCGACCGCCATGGGTGCGGCAAGCAGGGCAGGCAGAGGGATAATGCGCATCGCGGTGACCGGCACGCACGGCAGCGGCAAGACCACGCTGGTCGAGGATTTCGCGGCGGCCGCAGGCTACGAACCGGTGCCGGAGCCATACTGGCTGCTGGTGCAGCAGGGCGTGGTCTTCGCCGATGGCCCCGATATTGCCGGGCTCGAAGAGCAACTTAAGCAGAGCTGCGCGCTGCTCCTTTCGACCAGTGAGGCCGACGTGGTGTTCGACCGCTGTCCGCTCGACTTCCTCGGCTACCTCGAGGTGCTGAGCGCGGCCGAAGGTTTTGAGTGGAGTCCTGACGGCAAGCTGCTGCAGCGCATAGAGAAAGCGCTCGCCACACTCGACCTCATCGCCTTCGTACCGTTGCTGCGGCCGGACGAGATCGCCGTGACCATCGAGTACCCAAAACTGCGGACCAGGGTGGATGCGCGGCTCAAAACCATGCTGCGCGAGGACGACCTCGGCCTGTTGGCCGATGGGCCGCGCGTCATCGAGGTCACCGGGACGCGCGAGCAACGGGTGCAGCGCCTGACAGCGGTACTGGCCGGCTAATCCTCGCTGCGCCCGCTGCCCTCGCGATTGCGCTGATAGCTGTGCTTGAGCGGGAACGCCGGCAGCCAGGCCTCACGCCGGATGGTCCACAGCTCGTAGCTCGGCCGGAACTGATCCGGCGCATCGAACACCCCCAGATGCACCTCGATCTCATCGTCCGAGCGCGAGAACACCGAGGAGCCGCAGCGCGGACAGAAGTTGCGCCCCTGGTAGTCGTGCGTCGTGCCCTCAACGCTCACCGCATCAGCCGGGAAGATCGCGAAGGTGCCGAACAGCGAGCCCGAGTGTTTTCGGCAGTCGAGGCAGTGGCAGATGCCGATGCGGTAGGGATTGCCCGAAGCGGTGATGCGGACATCGCCGCAGAGGCAGGAGGCGGTTGGCATGGCTGGGCTCCTGTTGGATGGCAGCGCGTGGGCCGCAGCACCCTTCATAGAGCCGAATGCGCTGCTCGGCGAGAAGCGCGGGGAGACCGCGAGGGATACTCGAGCTGGCCTCACCCGCGCTCAGGAGCACAGCGTCAACGGGACGCGATCGTTGAGGCGTCGCGCAGCTTGCCCTTCGCCAACCACTTGATCGAGACCCTCTCGCCGACCTTGAGCCTGGAGAAGTCGCACTTGGGTTCGAACTGATAGACGTTCCGGCTGGTGAGGGTGACGGTGCACGCCTTGGCGTCGATCAGCTTGATGGTGCCGCGGGCGAGCTTGAAGTGGACCGGCATCGCCACTGCCGGCGCATGGACGACGGGGACAGGGCTGGTGGGTGCGGCCATGGTGCCGCCGCTGCCATAGCCGGCAGCGATGGCCCCGGACGAGGCGCCGAGGGCAGCAATGAGCAGAAGGGGAAGGACGAGTTTGCGCATGACAACTCCAATCGGTTGCGGCCTGATCGACCAATCGTCGATCTCCTGAGGCCGGAACGGACCCTGGGCCGAAGTCCTTACGCCGCCCTGTCCGCCACCTTACATCCGCGCAAGGTTGGTAGGGCTGATGCGGCGGCGGCTGGCTGCTTCGTGGCCACCAACCCCTCACCCGTCTCGGCCTTCGGCCGATCACTCTCTCCCGACGGGGAGAGGAAAAGTGGGGCCACCGCGCTCTCCGAATTCTTCTCCCCGTTGGGGTCGCGGGACGAGGGCGTAGCCCTCGCCCGGAGGTGGCGCGCAGCGCCGGATGAGGGGTAGGCCCCGGTGCCAGCGGCATGGCGACGCGTGGCTGCCGCCCCTTACAGCCGGATCCCCTTCTCAGCCAACCCAGCCAGCATCCTGCCATTGAACGCCCGCGCGATCTCGGGCTGCCGCACCGGACTGGTGCGGAGCGACCCGCTCACCACCACCGATCCGGCGTTGATCTCGTCGATTCCCAGGTCATGCATGTCGCTGGTAATGGCCTTGGCGAATTTAGGGTCGGCCCTCAGCTCGGTGGCGGCGGTCCGCATTTCGTCGATCACCGCCAGGGGGTCAGTGCCGCTCGGCACGGTAAAGCGCGGGCGGAGCACGCCGAAATTGCGCGAACTGTTCTTCAGCGCCTTCACCGTCGAGAACGGGATCGAGTGCAGAGCCCCATCGCTGTCGCGTAGCCGCATGCTCCTGAGCGACAGGCTCTCGACCACCCCGGTGCGGTCGCCCGTGCTGATGGTGTCGCCGACCGCGATGGTGTCCTCGGCGAGGATGAAGAAGCCGGTGATCACGTCCTGCACCAGCTGCTGCGAGCCAAAGCTCAGCGCCAGGCCGAAGACGCCCGCCCCGGCGATCAGCGGCGTCACGTCGACCCCGATATTGGCGAGCACCGCAATGCCGCCCAGCACCACGAGGAGGATCAGCACGCCGTTGCGCATCAGCGGCAACAGCGTCTGCAGCCGCCCCGAGCGCTGCGCCGCGCCGCGCCGGTTGCCACTCGGCGCCAGCGTCGTGGCGATCCAGGCGTCAAGTGTCACCCAGATCAGCCAGGCCACCGCGACAACCGTCGCGGCCGCGAAGATCGGCCCGACGATGACGCGTCCGTCCCTCGTCAACCAGCCCCAGATGTCAAAGCCCCAGATGCCGGCGACGATGATCGCCATGGCGAACAGCGTTGCCGCGTCCGCCGCGACCCGCAACATTTTGAGGATCTTGCCGGCGAGGATCTGCCGCAGCGTCTGGCGTTCGTAATGGTAGCGCGGCGAATTGGGTGTGGTGAGCCGATGCAGCACCGCGAAGGTAATGAGGCCAACCGCCACCACCGCGAACGACCACAGCATCTGGCTCATCACATCATTGTCGCGTTGCCCGGCCCACAGGCTGAAAATGCTGAGGATCAGAAAGCCATAGGCGATGAGGTGCCAGTGCCGCGCCAGGCGCCGCGTCGCATTGCGGAGCGGATTGTCCGAATCCGGCGCCCGCGCCGCGCCGCCGAAGATCAGCCGGCCGAGCGGCAGCCGGTGACGCGACACGAACGCCAGCATGGTGAGCGCCGCAACTGTGTTGAGCAGCAAGGCGGCAAAGTCGGCCACCGAGAAGCCAACCACCTGGCGCATCGTCGGGTCCGCGCACAGCGCCGCGAAGGTGGCAAACCCGGCGATCGCCAGCCACCACGGGTAGAACCGCCGCTGCCCATAGCGGATCAGCCGCACGCTGCGAATGCTGCCGAACGCCGAGAGCACTGAGGTCGCAAGATCCGCTGTCAGCATTGCCAACAGGATGCCGACCGTCAGGCTGGTGAAACTGGTGCCGGCCACCTTCGACACCGGCAGAAAGCTCACCAGCACGGCAACCACCAGCACAGCCGCCGCCGCCAGCACCACCTTCAGCATCAGCCCCATGGCAAGCTTGCGCTTGCGGACGGGCTTGGTCGCCTGCACCAGCCCCCGCCCAACCCGCCGCAACCCGATGCCGATCCCGACGACGATAGCCAGGCCGGGCAGGGCCCACGCCAGAAACTGCAGCAACTGTCCATCGCTGACCCCACCCTGCACCCTGCTGCCAATCTGCGCCCCTGCCTGCGCCAGCTTCCGATCGATCGGCACGCCGAAGGTGGCAGTCGGCAGCGAGCTGACGACGTCATCGGACCAGCGGTACAGCGCGCCGACCAGCCCGGTGTTGGCGCCGCTGTCGGTTTCCTCAGTGGAGGTCGTTGGCGCTTCGCCGGGCGCCGCCCGCAAATGCTCGAGCAACTGCTCCCGCAGCACCGGGTCTTCCAGCACGGTGATGAGCTGTTCGACTGCGTCGGCCGGCGCCGCGGGAGCGGGCTTGGTCTGCTGGGCAAGGGCACTGCCGATCGACAGCATGACAAAAAGAACGGCGATCAGCTGCTTCAAGGTGAGGTCTCCGCTTGGTCGGTCCAGAGGCCTGATGCCCGGAATCGAAAAGGCCGTATACCAGCCCTTGGGCGATCAAATTGTCAGCATCGTGCCGAGGCTTAGCTAAAATAGCGCGAGGACGGCAGCCGGCCGCTGGCGCCGCAACAACCAGCAGCGCGACCGCCAGCATCGCCTTCGGGGTCAAAAGATACTCAGCGCCGGCCCACGCCGTTCCGGTGGCCGGTCCCCGGTGCCGGTTACGGGAGCGTGTGCCCCGCGGCGCGGAACAGGCGGTACCATTCTTCGCGGGTGAGGGTGATGTCCGAGCCGGCAGCGCTCTCGCGCACGCGCCCGGGCTTGGTGGTACCGAGGACGACCTGCAGGTTGGCCGGGTGGCGGGTGATCCAGGCGATGGCGATGCCCATGGGGGTGATGGCGTATTTCTTCGCCAGTTCGTCCATCACGTCGTTGAGCTCGGCATAGTGCTTGCGATCGCCGATGAACACGCCCTCAAAGAAACCCTTCTGCACCGGCGACCAGGCCTGCAGCGTCAGACCCGTTAGGCGCGAATAGTCGAGCAGACCTATGTCGCGGGAGACCGACTGCTCGAGCCCACCCATGTTGGCGGCGATGCCCTGGGCGAAGAGGTTGGCGTGGGCGATCGAGAGCTGCACCTGGTTGAACAGCAGCGGCTGTTTCACTGCAGATTTCAGCAGCTCGATCTGGCCGGGCGTGTGGTTGGAGACGCCGAAATGGCGGACCTTGCCGCTGGCGTGGAGGGTGTCGAAGGCTTTCGCCACATCCTCAGGCTCGACCAGCGTATCGGGCCGGTGCAACAGCAGCACGTCGAGATAGTCGGTACGCAGCGCCTTCAGCGAGCCATCGACCGATTGCAGGATGTGCTCAGAGGAAAAGTCGAAATAGCCGCGGCGGATGCCGACCTTGCTCTGGATCTGGATCTTCGCCCGCTCTGACGCCGAGAGCTTCAGCGCCTCGCCGAACCGCGCCTCGCAGACATGCGGCGCGCCGCCATAGATATCGGCGTGGTCCATCATGGTGACGCCGACGTCGAGCGCGGCGTCGTAGAGCGCCCGAACCTCGGCATCGCTCATCTTGGCAATGCGCATCAGGCCCAGCACAATGCTCGACACGGTGACGTCGGTATGGGGGACGGTAAAGGTCTTCATGGCGGGAGCCTGTGCTGGCGGGAGGGGCAGGAGAGGGTGTGTATCACAGGCGAAGGGTGGCGTCGGCAATACGACAAGCACACCGCTCGCCCCTGCCTACTCTGGCCCCAGCCAACGCCCGTTGCGTTCCGCGGTCGTCCAACCGGTTCGGCACGGTCACAGCAAGGTACCCCCGACGAAGCATTGCACCTCGACTTCAGCCGAAGTGCAGGAGCTCAACATTTGACGAGGGGCCTCAACTTTTGGCATTTGTTCCGGAAAGGACAATGCAAGAATAGGGCAGTGATTGTGCGTATCGCCATCTTGTCGGTTCCGGATGACAAGTCGACCGCAGAACATGTGGCGGATGTTCTTCGGGCCCAAGGCCATGAGGTGGCTCTCGTTCGGCAGTCCTCTCCAAAGGGCGCGTCATGGGTTGGTAGGTTCCTTGAGTCCGTACGCGGCCTCGATGTGCTTATTGCGATCCTAAGCAAGTCTTCTCTGTACACAAGTGGGTTCATTTCTCGAGAGTTTACATTAGCGTCCATACAGGCGAAGGTTGTAAAGGGCGTATCATTTGTTACGGTCCTGGTTGATGATAGCCAGGTGCCAAGCTATCTCGCTGATAACGTAGTTATTGACGTATCTCGGGATATCGAAGGTGGGGTGCGGCAACTAGCGTCAATCATTGCTAGTACTCCGCCGGAGAAGAAAAATATAAAGGAGGGCAAGCCCGCTAGCCGCAGATCGGATGCTCCTGACAGGCAGCGGCAAGTGGCAGAGCTCGGTGTTGCGCTACATGCCGGTCGCTTGACGCTAGTTTGTGGGGCTGGAGTTTCAGTCGAGGCGGGGGTTCCTGCCTGGGGTGACCTGCTTCACAGACTTCTCACGAGAACTCTGAAGAAATTGGAGGTCAGCGACTCAGACAACATTCCAATAGAAGAAATAAGGTCACTACAGGATCGATATTCGTCGCTGGTGATTGGTCGGTATCTCAAAAACAATCTTGGTGAGGATTTTCTCTCGGAAGTGCGAGATGCGCTGTACGCCACCAACCCAACCGCCGGGGAAATCATCAAGTCCATAGTAGCCCTGGCCAGACCTGAACGTGACGGCGAGCCACTAGACAGCATACTGACGTTTAATTTCGATGGCCTTGTTGAGGAGGAACTGCGCGCCAACGATGTCTCCCATCGTTCCATCCATACCGAGGGTGCTCGTACCAGCCCGTCGGAACTACCAGTGTATCATGTCCACGGATACCTACCGAGAAGCGGCAAGATCGAAGCTAGTGATGCAATTGTGTTCAGTGAAGATGCATACCATAGTCAGTTCATAGAGCCATTCAGCTGGCCTAACCTGATTCAACTAGGGAAATTCGCCGACCGCACCTGCCTGCTTATTGGGATCAGCCTCTCCGACCCAAATCTCCGGCGGCTACTAGACGTAGCACATCGAAAGGCCACGGATGGTGCCAGAAATCACTTCATTATCAAGAAGCTAGCGTCGCCTTCCGGTGGTTCGGTGTCGAGTGATCTCGTTCGCCTTCTGGAAGAGCAAGACGCAAATGCTCTGGGACTGAATGTGATATGGGTTTCCGAGTTCTCTGATATCCCGATAGTTCTGAGGGAAATACGAGCCGCGCGCGGGCAAGGCCCCGACCGATGGTGACCGCGTACTGCGGTTGCCAGACGAGTGGGTCATTTGCGTATTTTCTACAACCGTCGGATTGTGTGCCGATCAACTAAGCCGCGAGCCCCGCGATCCCGCTGTGCCATGACACGTTCGTCCGTGTTGAGTAGTAGTTCTGCAGGCCCCACAACCGACGCCCTAGTGTGAGTTGAACCGGGGCGCCCCCGATGCAGCCAGCATCAGATCAAGATACTCTCTTCGCTGTTCGCCGCTTTGCATATTGAAGACCTTGTCCACGCCTTGCTCGGCGATCTGTAGCGCCGGAGCAATAGCGATCTCGATCAGCGAGGGAGCGGAGTAGACCAGGTAGCATTGCGTCCCTTCGCGACCAAGTTGCTCCTTTGCATAGCGAAGCGTGAAGGATGCGAGGGCCGCCTCCTTTAGCTCAGCAACGCCGGTATCTTGCGCATTTCGGAAGTCAGCGGTTTCAGTGGCGTGGAAAACGCCATTCTTGACGACAAAATCGACGTGAAGCTTACCAGCTGGACCCACAGGAACGTTTGCAACGACTTTGTGCTTGTTCACGTCATCGGGGCGACTCCCCATGATGTGATAGTCGCGAAACACACCGCGCAGCTCTCGTGTAAGGCTGCTGCTGCGCTTCTTCGTCTTCATCGGTCGCGGGCGATCAATGTAGTCCGTGCGTATACGGCTAAGACGGAGTTCGTACTGCTCGTCGGTGTCCGCTGAGACCCAGCCACGTTCGGACAAGGCAAATCCTGGAAGGGCGCTGATGCGGTTCCACCTCTCCTCACTTGCTAGCGTTGGATCGTCATGCGTGCGCAGGTAGCTCGAAATCCAGTCAAGCCTGCTTGCATCGGTGCCTAGCGCCCGCATCAAGTTCGCTTGCAGATAGACTCGAACATCAACATGGGACTCATGCAGGACAACCATGCCGATGTTGACCTGCTCGCCCCGGAATGCCTCCGGGACGAACCGAATAATGGCGTACTCAAAGATACGATCCATTACTAAGTCCCTGTTCGAGTTGGTGTATTTCGCTCGCGAAGGACTCAGACGCGACCTTCTTGAGGAGAGCAGAACGGTCGGTATCGGAAAGCCATTCCGACGGCAATCCATACATCGCCTGCTCGAACATAACCTCGCGTCCTTTTCGCAGCTGAGTCAACATCTGGGTGACAGGCTGGTTAGCGTACGGGTGAGTCTCCCTGATTAGCTTCGAGGCGACCATGGTGTTCGTACGACCGTGCATGGGCAGAGTAATGTTCCCACGAGTCACGATGTCGGCCGCATCGAAATCGATCGCTCGCAGATTGCCAATGCGAGTGGTTCTGTCGTCAGACCATTCGAGCGACATCAGGTAGTTGCCCAGATGGCGGTCGTAGTTGCCAACGAAAAGGTCAAATGCGTGCAAGCGCGACAGGATGCTCGTCAAGTCATGGACGATCAGGCCATTCGGTTTGGCACCGCCAACCAGCAATGCCGCCAGCTCGTGATCCGGCAGGCGGTTGGTCAGTTCGGCGCTGCCGAACACCAGTTCGCCATCAGGCATCTTCAGCACTTTGCAGGGAGCCACCGGCAAGTGAAGAGACTCTGCGAGACCCGTAGATATCCACTCGTTCGCGCAGATAGGAGCACCGCCCGAGTTGGCCTTTACGATGTAGGCAACGCCATCTTCACCGATGGCGCGCCCCTTCGCGTACGCGGTCTCCGGCTTAGGAAACGGCTGATATGAAACTACGACACACGGAAAGGACTCAAGCTGACTTGCCAAGGGGAACACCCATGAAAAATGCCATCTGACGTTCCCCCTTTTTGCCGTTCATTGCCCTATCAACGGGCTTGGCCTAGCCCTCAGCTACACCCAGTCGTCGTCCCGCAATCCTCACAAACCATGCAGTGGCCGCTGACCTTCATCCGCATCGAGTTACAGTTCGAGCACTGATCGCCCGTATACCCCTGCATCAGCGCCTGGGCCCGCAACTGCCCCGCGTCCTGCTGCGTCGGCGGGCTCGGGATCGGGTTCAACTCGGCTTCGTTCAGCACCGTCGGGCTCGGTTCGATCTTCAGGGCCGTGGCGGCCTTCAGCGCCGTGACGGTTGAGGTCTGCATCGAGGCGACCGGGTTGTAGGCCTGGGCGGCGGTGAGGCCGCCCGAGACCAGCATCAGGTTCTGGTCCTTCACCTTGCCGCGGGTCATGCCTCGGGAGACGAGGTTTTGGGCCGGGATCGGGGCAGGGCGGGCGCCTTCGCCCGACTGCGACAGCGCGGTGGGCGTGTCGGTGTGGACATGCGCCAGGTCCTCGCGGTCGAGATAGGACACGGCGAGTTCGCGGAAGATGTAGTCGAGGATCGAGGTGGCGTTCTTGATCCGGTCGTTGCCCATCACCATGCCGGCCGGTTCGAACCGTGTGAAAGTGAAGGCCTCGACATACTCGTCGAGCGGCACGCCATACTGCAGGCCGAGAGAGATCGAGATGGCAAAGTTGTTCATCATGGCGCGGAAGGCAGCGCCTTCCTTGTGCATGTCGATGAAGATCTCGCCCAGCCGCCCGTCGTCGAACTCGCCGGTGCGCAGGTACACTTTGTGGCCGCCGATATTGGCCTTCTGGGTATAGCCCTTGCGGCGGTTCGGCAGCTTTTCGCGCTCGCGCGACACGCGCTCGATGATCTTCTCGACGATCTTCTCGGTGACCACAGGCACGCGCGCCATCTGGTTGGCGGCGTTCAGCAGCTCGACTGCATCCTCTTCCTCGTCGTCCTCATCGGCGACCAGCGAAGAGTTGAGCGGCTGCGACAGCTTCGAACCATCGCGATAGAGCGCGTTGGCCTTGAGCGCCAGGCGCCAGCTGAGCTGGTAGGCCTCCTTGGCGTCGGCGACCGTCGCGTCGTTCGGCATATTGATGGTCTTCGAGATGGCGCCCGAAATGAACGGCTGCGCCGCCGCCATCATCAGGATGTGGCTCTCGACCGACAGGAAGCGCTTGCCGGTCTTGCCGCAGGGGTTGGCGCAATCGAACACCGGCAGGTGCTCATCCCTAAGGAACGGCGCGCCTTCGAGGGTCATCGACCCGCAGACATGGATGTTGGCGGCCTCGATGTCCTTCTTGGAGAACCCCAGGAAGGCGAGGAGATCGAACGTCATGTCGCCGAGCTGCGCGTCGGTGACGCCGAGGCTCTTCAGGAAATCAGCACCCAGCGTCCACTGGTTGAAGATGAACTTGATGTCGAAGGCCGACTTGGTCGCGGCATTGAGCGCAGCGATCTTTTCGTCGGTAAAGCCCTTGGCGCGCAACGTCGAGGGGTTGATGCCCGGCGCCTGATTCAGGTTGCCGTGGCCGACGGCATAGGCCTCGATCTCGGCGATCTGGCTCTCGGAATAGCCCAGCGTGCGCAGCGCCGGCGGCACCGCATTGTTGATGATCTTGAAGTAGCCACCGCCGGCGAGCTTCTTGAACTTCACCAGCGCGAAGTCGGGCTCGATGCCGGTGGTGTCGCAATCCATCACGAGGCCGATGGTGCCGGTCGGGGCAATCACCGAGACCTGCGCGTTGCGATAGCCGTGCTTTTCGCCCAGCGTCAGCGCATCGTCCCACACCGCCTTGGCGCGGGTGGAAAGCACATCGTCGCCGATCGAGGCGTGATCGAGCGCCACCGGGTTGATGCTGAGACCCTCATAGCCCTCGGTCCTGCCATAGGCAGCGGTCCGGTGGTTCCGGATGACGCGCAGCATGTGCTTGGAATTGCGCGGATAATCCTGGAAGGGCCCGAGCTCGCCGGCCATTTCGGCCGAGGTCGCATAGGAGACGCCGGTCATGACAGCGGTGATGGCGCCGGCAATGGCGCGGCCCTGCGCCGAGTCATAGGGGATGCCTGAGGTCATCAGCAGGCCGCCGATATTGGCGTAGCCGATGCCCAGCGTGCGGTAGATGAACGAGCGCTCGGCAATGGCCTTGCTCGGAAACTGCGCCATCATCACGGAGACTTCGAGCACCACGGTCCAGAGCCGGGTGGTGTGCTCGAATGCCGCGACGTCGAACGACGAGTCGGCGTTGCGATAGGGGAGCAGGTTCACCGACGCGAGGTTGCACGCCGTGTCATCGAGGAACATGTATTCCGAGCACGGGTTCGAAGCGACGATCTCGCCGGCTTCCGGGCTGGTGTGCCACTCGTTGATGGTGGTGTGGAAATGGATGCCCGGGTCGGCCGAGGCCCAGGCGGCATAGCCGATCTGTTCCCACAGGTCGCGCGCCTTGACGGTCTTGGTGACCTTGCCGGCCTTGGTGCGGCTCAAAAGGTTCCAGTCGCCATCGGTCTCGACGGCCTTGAGGAAATCGTCGGTGACGCGGACCGAATTGTTCGAGTTCTGCCCTGATACGGTGAGATAAGCCTCAGAATCCCAGTCGGTGTCATAAACCGGGAAGTCGATATCGGTGTAACCCTGGCGCGCGAACTGGATGACGCGCTGGATGTAGTTTTCCGGTACCAGCGCCTTCTTCGCCGCCTTCACCTCGCGCTTCAGCGCCGGGTTCTTGTTGACGTCGAAGCAGTCGTCGCCGGTGCCTTCGCAGTTCACCGCGGCCTTCATGATGGCCTTCAGCGCCTTTGACACCACCTTGGAGCCGGTGACGAGCGCGGCAACCTTCTGCTCCTCCTTCACCTTCCAGTTGATGTAATCCTCGATATCGGGGTGATCGATATCGATCACCACCATCTTGGCGGCGCGACGGGTGGTACCGCCCGACTTGATGGCGCCCGCAGCGCGGTCGCCGATCTTGAGGAAGCTCATCAGGCCCGAGGACCTGCCGCCGCCGCTCAGCTTTTCACCCTCGCCGCGGAGCTTGGAAAAGTTCGAGCCGGTGCCCGAGCCATACTTGAACAGGCGCGCCTCGCGCACCCACAGGTCCATGATGCCGCCCTCGTTGACGAGGTCGTCGGTCACCGACTGGATGAAGCAGGCATGCGGCTGCGGATGCTCGTAGGCAGATTTGGACGAGGTCAGCTTGCCGGTGAAGGGGTCGACATAGAAGTGGCCCTGGCCGGGGCCGTCGATGCCATAGGCCCAGTGCAGGCCCGTGTTGAACCACTGCGGGGAATTGGGGGCAACCCGCTGCGTCGCCAGCATGAAGCAGAGCTCGTCGAAAAAGGCGCGCGCATCTTCCTCGCTGGCAAAATACTTGCCCTTCCAGCCCCAGTAGGTCCAGGTGCCGGCAAGGCGCTCGAACACCTGGCGGCTGTCGGTTTCCGAACCATAGCGCTCAGCCTCGGGGAGCTTGGCGAGCGCCTTCTCGTCGGGAACCGAGCGCCACAGCCAGCTCGGCACATCGTTCTCTTCGACGCGCTTCAGGATCTTGGCGACGCCGGCCTTGCGAAAGTACTTCTGGGCGATGATGTCGGCCGCCACCTGCGACCAGGTCGAGGGGACCTGCATGCCTTCGAGCTTGAACACGATCGAGCCGTCGGGGTTCTTGATCTCGCTCGTCACCGAGCGGAAATCGATCCCCGCATAGGCGCTTTCGTTGGCTTTCGTGAACCGGCGTTCGATGCGCATTTCTCTATATATTCCCCAATAAAGCGGACAGGAAAGCCCGCGAGCCGCCAAGGACGGCTTCTGCCTCTTTGTATGACGCTGTCTAACTGGCCGCGAAAAACGGCCCAGGAGCCCCGTTTGGGACCCTCGGCGAACTGCTGTCGCCGTGTGGTCCCGGTCGTCCGTCGTGCCGTCTGAACAAGCCCGGCGCAACCTCCAAAGGATGCGTCCGATGCTTCGAGTCGGTCAATGCCGAGGCATGATCACAACATACAACCGCTAGTGGCATTGCCCGCATCCGACGGCTAAATCCAGTATCTCATATGTGGATTACGGGGAAAACATCCAAGTCCGATTCGACCGTTTCGAGAGTCAATTTTCGGTACCCGAGCCTCGCGGAGTGCTGGCGAAATCGGCCCTAAACCACGGGAAACGGGCCACTCTTTTGCCATCTTTGAGCAGCGCGCGAAGGTGAGCCGCTGGGGCTAAGCGGAAGGCGGTTTTCGGTGCGAATCCTGTCAAGCGCATTATTTCCGTCACAAATCGACGACCATAGAGAGCAGCTCGAACTCAGTCGGCACACCATAGGTAGAGGGCAGGGGTCCTGTCCCTTTCCTGCTAGGCGTGGGTGCACCGGCATGTTAGAGCCACGGGCAGAAATGGCGCGCGATTTGGCGCGCGAACGGATTCCGAGACGGGTTCAGACGGTATGGCGAACGGCGGCATGAAGGACTTCCTGATCGAGATCCTGGCCTGGTGGCGGGGCAACACCTGGGGCACGCGCCTCTGGATCGCGACGCAGGGCGAATTCGTCGGCGAAGACGAAACCGGCAACCGCTACTACCGCTCGAAGCAGGGTTCGAAACCCGGCCCCAACGGCTACGAGCGCCGCATGGTGAGCTATGCCGGCGGCTATGCCGAGCCCACCACTATTCCGCCCGGCTGGTATGGCTGGATGCACTATCGCACCAACACCCCGCCCACCGAGCAGGATTACACGGCGCGCCCCTGGCAGCAGCCGCACCAGCCCAATCTGACTGGCACCGCTGCGGCCTACCGCCCGGACGGGAGCCTGTTGAACAAGGGCGAGCGTCCTCGCGTGACTGGCGATTACGACGCCTGGTCGCCAGAATAAGCCCGACTATCGTCCAGCCCATGCAGATGGTCCGCAAGGCAGTTGCCGTCGTTCTCGCCAGCCTTGCACTGGCGAGCCCTGTGCTGGCCGAAACCATCGCCAATCCGGTCGCCCAGTTCTCCGGGCTCGACAAGATCACCGGCCGCATCACCACCTTCGATGTCTATATCGATGAGACAGTGCAGTTCGGCGCGCTGCAGATCACCCCGCGGGCCTGCTACACAAGGCCACCCACCGAGACGCAGCGCACCAGCGTGTTCGTCGAGGTCGACCAGGTGAGCCTCAAGGGCTCGATCGATCGCATCTTCACCGGCTGGATGTTCGCCGACAGCCCGGCCCTCAACGCCATCGACCACGCGGTCTACGATATCTGGCTGCTCGACTGTAAGCAGAGTTCGGATGTGCCCCCGCCAGCGGCGGATACGGGGACGGGCGGGTAGTCACCGCATCCGCCGGAGGGCCTGGTGGCCTCCACCCCTCACCCGTCTCGGCCTATGGCCGATCCACCCTCTCCCCGACGGGGAGAGGAAAAGTGGTGATCACCGATGCCGCGGTATTCTTCTCCCCGGCGGGGTCGTGGGACGAGGGCGCAGCCCTCGCCCGGAGGTGGCGCGTAGCGCCGGATGAGGGGTAAGCCACTGGTCTTAGCTGCGTTCTACCCACCGCAACCACGATCAAGTCGCGCTCCCATCACTTGCGCTTAGCTCCCCCCATCCCGACGAGAGGAGCCCAACATGCTCAGCACCCCTGAAATCGTAACCCGCCCCGATCAGCCGTTCGCCGCCATCCGCATCATCCTCGACCGCGGCGAAATCCCATCAAAAGCCCCGCCGCTGATCGGCGAGGTCGCCGGCTGGCTCGCCGTCAAGGGCGCCGCTCCGGCCGGCGCACCGTTCTTCAGCTATCTCGAAATGCCAGAGGATGGGCCGATGGTGATGGAGGTGGGCTTCCCCACGGCGACGCTGCTCAGTGGCGATGGCCGCGTGCGGACCGGCACCATCCCCGCCGGGCGCTTCGCCACGCTGATCCACACCGGACCTTATGACGGGCTCTACGAGGCGAATGTGGCGCTCGGCGAATGGCTGGGGAAGCAAGGCTTCGCCCACCCGATGCCCGAAGCGGCGCCCGGCCCCTATGACGCGGCGCTGCTCGAGATCTATCTGACCGATCCGGCCGACGAGCCCGACCCGCAGAAATGGCAGACCGAGGTGGCGTTTCGGCTGGGCAATTGAGGGGGACCGGCCGGCTCTGCTGTGGAGCCGGCCGGCCCGAACCTATCCGGCCCGCGCGAGGATCTCCTGTGCCCCGGTCACCAGTTGCGCCGCGGCGTCCTCGGGCGACTTGGCGCCGAAGGCGATTTCCTGGCTCAGCGTGCCGAGCAGCGACTGGCTGATCTCGCCCGCTGCGGACGGGGGCGATGGCGGGATCGGCCCGAGCAGGTCGCCGAGGTTGGCGAAGAAGTCGAGGGTCTGCCGTTCGAGGTCGGTAAGGCCGCCGGCGATATGCTCGCGCGACGCCGCCGAGGCGGGGATGCCGCGTTCGAGGCCGAGCAGGCTCGCCGCCTCGAGATCGTGGACGAAGAAGTTGATCAGGTCGACCGCTTCGTCCTTGAGCTTGGAGGTTTGCGCCATGGTCCACATCATCGTCGGCTTGCGGTACTGCCCGCCTTTGCCGTCGGCCATCGCCAGCGGCATGTTGGTGACCGCCAGCCGATCCTTGATCAGCGCCTGGTAGGCGATCAGCTCGTTCACCCCGGTAAAGCCGCTGGCGGCGCGCCCGCTCACCAGCATGCTGGTGTCGATGGTGCCGGTCGACAGCGCCTGCTGATCGGCGCTGACGCAGGCCTGTTTGTCCCGAAGCTCGGCCCAGAGCTGGAACCACTCGGTCGCGTCGGCAGTGTCGAAGGCCAGCTCACCCTCTGGCGTGTAGAGCGCCTTGCCGCGCTGGCGCAGCCAGTTCTCCAGCGCCGGCTCATTGCCCGAGCCATCCTGCAGCATGCGCAGCTCGCCATTGGCGGCGTTGAACTGTTCGACCATGCCGAGGAGGTCGGCATAGGTGGTGGTGGGGCCCGGCACCGGCAGGCCGGCCCGTTCGAAGGCGCTGGCGTTGACCTGCAGGCAGAAGCCGCCGGCGCCCATGCTGACGCCGTAGAGCTTGCCATCCACCTTGCCGGCGACGATCTGGTCCGCATCGAAATCGGCGAGGTTCAGGGCGCCGCCCAGATAGTCGTCGAGCGGCGTCAGTGCACCGCGCCGCGCATACTCGACGATGTAGCGATAATCCATCTGGATCAGGTCGGGGGCGTTGCCGCCGGCCGTCTGCGTCGCGACCTTCGGCCAATAGTCGGTGAAGCCCATGAATTCGCCGAGCACCGGGGCGGTGCCGCGCTGTTTCTGGAACAGGTCGAACACCGCAAAGGTCCGCTCGGCGCGCGCCTGTCCGCCCCAGAAGAAGGCGCGAATCCCCGCCGCCTGGGCGCGCGCAGCCGGCACCAGTGCCGCGGCTCCAAACAGCGCCAGGGCGCCCTGCAGCACAGTTCTCCGACGTATCGTCATAGTGTCTCCTCCTCAGTCTTTTCTCGTGTTGTGCTGCGCGCGGCGCCGGTCCTCCCCGGGCGTCGTCGCGAAATAGGCTTTGTACTGGCGCGAAAAATACTGGGTGGTCGAATAGCCCAGGATCGAGCAGATCTCCCCGATGCTGATCGAGGTGGTCTGCAACAGGTTGCGGGCCTTTAACAGCTTGGTCGATTTGACGAAGCTGATCGGGCTCACCCCGTAGATGCGCCGGAAGGTGCGGGTGAAATGCGAGCGGCTGCGGAACACCGCTCCGGCAAGCTCGGAGATATCGTCGTGCTCGGCCGGCATCTCGAGCACCTTGTTGGCAAGCTCGATCACATCGCGATCCAGCCGCGAGTTGGACACCTCTCCAGGCTGCATCTGCAGCGCCGCGCCGTGCAGCTCATCGAGCACCGCCCGCAGCAGCATGGCGGTGCGCCGGCCATTGTCGGCGAGGCCCGCCAGCTCGGCAGCGTGCAATTGCACGATCTTGCGGGTGACCGCGTCGATGAACAGGAAGTCCGAAGTCCAGCACCAGACCGGGGGCAGGGGGGCATCCTGCCGGTAGGCATAGTTGAGAAAGGTTACACCCAGCGGATTGGCGGGGTTATGCGACGCGCGGTAGACGGCCGTCGGCCGCATCACCACTGTCACCCCGGGTAAGAGGGCGATCCGCTCGCCGCCGGGCGCCACCAGTTCGCCCTCGCCGGCCCAGATCAACCAGATGCGATAGTTGTCGAGCTTGGTTGGGTCGGAGGCGAACGACCAGTTGGGGTCGCAACGCATCCGGCCGACCGGGGCGCGCAGCTCGACGCCCGCCTCGTCGCTGTCGGATGATCTCGCGGCCGCTTGGTTCAACAGGTCGCCCCAGCCCCTTCGCCGCCGAATATGGCCAACCGCTCGGCCTCCTCGCTCGGCTGTGCCCCCTGGTCCATATAGTGAAACTGCAACGCCCGGCGCCGCTGCGCCGAGTTGTTCGATGGCGTGCCATGCGGCAACAGGCCATCGAAGAACATGCCGTCGCCGGGCCGCAACGGAAACGCCACGGATCTCCGCCCGGCAACGTCGGTATCGCAGATCTGCCAGTCGCGCCGGCGGAAGTGGTGGATGGGCCCCAGCTTGTGCCCGCCATCCAGCACCTGCATGCAGCCATTGGCGATGGTGGCCTCGTCAACGGCGATCCACACCCCGACGATACGCGTCCCGAGGGGATAGTCGAAAAACGCATGATCCTGGTGCCAGGGCTTCTCGCGGCCGCCGCGCGGCGGCTTCAGCAGCGCCATGTCCTGGAACAGCCGCACGTCACGCTCCAGCAGGTGTCGCGCGATCGCGCCGATCCGCTCGCCCAACGCGATACTGGCCAGCCGCTCCTCATAGGGCACGAAGTCGTAGAGCTTCCGCACTGCGTCGTAGCGTTCGGCCGCCGTCATCGTGTCGATGATGTCCTTGTATCCTTTTTCGTAGGACACGCCGGAAAACACCGGCACGCGGCCCTCGATCAGATCGTCGATCGCAGCCTTTGCAGCTGACAATTCATCGGCGTCGAGCAGGCTCTCTACCGATAGCCAGCCATGCTCGCGATAGTGCTGGCGCGATGCGGCCGTCAGTGCCGTAGCGATATCCACGCGGGGGGCGCTCGATTCCGGGTCGTAGAGCCCGTCCTGGTAGGTCCCGCCCTGTTCCTGGTCGAATTGCAGCATCATCGGTGGCCCGTGTTCACCGGAACTCGCGTCCGGCCCTCATTGCCAGCGATGATCATCCCAAACCCGTGCCGATCCAAGGCCACGAAGTCGGCGAAGTTGTGCACGTTTCGCGCATTGTGTGCTGGGTCGGCTAGAACGCTTCGCTGCTACGGTTGATCGGTCGGAGGTACTGAGGGCGACCTCACCACCGTTCTCAAACCAAGTGCAACACCTGCGTAAGGTGCTTGCATGGGACGAGGATATCGACAGTCAGCCTGCCAGACCGTTGACAGAGGGGCACGCCTGCTATTTAACAAGTATGTTATTTAACATACGTGCAAAATATGACCATTGATGCCCTCAGCCTCACCTTTTCCGCGCTCGCCGACCCAACGCGGCGGGCGATCTTGCAGCGGTTGAGTGAGGGCGAGGCGTCGGTGAGCGAATTGACCGCGCCCTTCGACATCTCGATGCCGGCCATCTCGCGCCATCTGAAAGTGTTGGAGCAGGCAGGGTTGGTGGCTCGCACGCGCCATGCGCAGTGGCGGCCGGTGCAGCTCAACGCCGCGCCCCTGGCCGAGCTCGCCAGCTGGGTCGAGCGCTACCGCCGGCACTGGGACGACAATTTTGCGCGCATGGATGCTTATCTCGCCGAACTTCAGCAGGGGAACCCGAATGGCCCGAAGCAGTAGCGTCACTGCCGAGCAGGCCGCCCTGGTGCTGGAGTTCGATCGGCTGTTCGACGCGCCGCGCGCCCTGGTCTGGCTGATGTTCAAGGAGCCCGAGCACATGGTGCGCTGGCATGGGCCCGAGGGCTATGCACTGCTCAGTTGTGACATCGACTTCCGGGTCGGTGGCAAGTGGCGGCGCTGCATGAGCAACGGCCCGGGGCACGCCCACTGGATCAGCGGCGAGTACCTCGAGATCGACGAGCCGCGCCGGCTGAGCTTCAGCTACATCAACGAGTATGACGGCTTCGAGACCGTGGTGACGATGGATTTCGTCGAGGAGGCCGGCAAGACCCGGATGTATTTTCGGCAGACCCCGTTCATCAGCGTCGAAGAGCGCGATGGCCACGGCTGGGGCTGGAAGAGCGGTTTCGATGTGTTCGACCGTTACGTGGCGCAGTTCATCGACGACGACTGGAGCCCCAAGGGCCGGCCGCGCAGCGATGGCGTAGCCGAGGATATCGTCGCCGCGCGGCGCCGGGCACTGGAGAGCAAGCGAGAGGACGACAATGCTCACCCTACCAACGATCGTTGAGCGGGCCGCTCAACCCTATGTCGCCATTCGTAAACGGGTGACCATCCCGTTCGACGCGGTGATCGGCGCCACCATGGATGCGATGTTCGCGGCAGTGAAAGCCAAGGGGCTGCAACCGGTTGGGCCCGCATTCTTCAAGTACAACATCGTCAACATGCCGGATCTCGAGATCGATTTCGGCGTGCCGGTCGCGGCACCGGTGGCGAGCGACGGCCAACTGATCGGTGGCACGCTGCCCGCCGGCCGCTATGCCCAGACCACCTATTGGGGACACTACGACAACCTGATGGACGTCAATGCCCTGCTGATCGGCTGGGCCAGGGAAAAGGGTATCGCGTGGGACGCCACCACCGGCAGTGATGGCGATCACTTCGCCGCCCGCTTCGAGATCTATCCCAACAGCCCGGAGGAAGAACCTGATCCGGACAAGTGGGAAACCACTGTCGCCATCAAGATCAGGGAGTGATCCATGCTGCTGCAGGATCGGACGGCGATCGTCTATGGCGGTTCGGGCGCGGTCGGCGGCGCCGTCGCCAAGGCCTATGCCCGTGAAGGGGCGCGAGTGTTCCTTGCCGCCCGTAACCGCCAACGGCTCGAGGCCGTGGCAGCGGAGATCAGCGCCGCCGGCGGCAAAGCGGAGGTAGTGCCAGTCGATGCCACCGACCACGAAGCGGTCGAGGCACACCTGCGGACGATCGTCGCCAAGGCCGGCCCGGTCAAGATCATGTTCAACGCGGTCAGCATCGACGACACCCAGGGCCAGAAGCTGATCGACATGCCGCGCGAACGATTCATCGCGCCGGTGCTGACCGGCATGAAGACCTGGTTTTCGACCGGCACCGCCAACGCCCGACACATGGCGGCCAATGGCGGCGGGGTGATCGTGGGCATCACCGCCAATGCCGCCCGCGAGGCCTATGACATCATGGGTGGGTTCGGTGTGTCCCAGGCCGCCATCGAGCATTTCCTCCGGCACCTGGCGGTCGAGAATGGCCCGGCCGGGGTGCGCTGCGTGTGCGTCCGCTCACCCGGCTCGCCCGATGCCCCAGGGGTGCGCGAAGCGTTCCTGCTGCATGCGCGGGAGGAGGGGATCACCCTCGAGGAAGCCGAACGCCGCGCCGGCGAACGCACGCCGCTCCGCCGCCTGACGCCACTGGCGCAGATCGCCGACGTCGCGGTGCTGCTGGCCTCCGATCTCGCGGCGTCGATGACCGCGACCGTGGCCAATGCCACGGGCGGGGCGCAGGTGGATTGAGGGGCGCTTGTCCCTTCTTATGACAGATGCGGAACTTCCCCTCACCCTAACCCTCTCCCCACCGGGGAGAGGGGACGCGAGACCACGGGCAGTGCCGCAACGCCCCCTCTCCCCGCTGGGGAGAGGGTGGGGGTGAGGGGCAGTTCGGGGGAGCTGACGGCGACACCCCCCCTCAGAAAAACTCATCCAGCAACGCGTACCACTCGAGCTTCGCCCGATCCGGCTCAATCACCCCATAAGCCGTCAGGAACGCCGGGATCGCCGCCGCGCCATAGTTCCAGTCGAGGCTGCGGCAGGCCAGCGCCAGATCCTGGTAGCGATCGGCAACGCCCAGCCGGCCGCAATCGATCATGCCGGTGAACCGGCCGTTCTCGGTCATGAAGTTGGGAAAGCACGCATCGCCATGAGTGACGACAAGATCTTCGCTCGTCGGCACCTCGGCAATCAGCCGGGCGTAGTCAGCCGGGCCCTGCTCGGGGTCGTCCCCGTCATAGAGCCCGGCATGATAGCGCGCCGAAGCTGCCGCGACGCGGATCTGGGCACGATGATCGAACGGGCAGCTTGTCACCTCGAGCGCATGCAACTGGCGTAACGCTTCGGCCATCAGCCGAACGGCCCTTTCGGTCGTCACCCGCTCAGTCGAGGCGAGATCGTGCCCCGGGATCGCTGTCATCAGCAGCCAGTGGCGCCCGCCGTGATCGGTGGCATCGAGCACCGCCGGGCAGGGTAGGCCGGTGCCATGCAGCCAGCGCAATCTTGCGATCTCTCCCGGTAACTCGGCCAGCGGAGAAATCGGCTCGGACTTGATGAAATGCTTGGCGCCGGCGCGACACACCCACGCCCCGGATTCGCCGATGGTCTGCGGCGTCAGCTCAACTCCATCCGCCCAGCCTGGCGGCAGGTCTACTGGTCGCATGCGAAGAAATCGCCTCGGTGCTGCAGCGCCTCGGCCAGGCGGGCCTCATAGTCCTCGCGCGGGATCTCGATGCCGCCGAAGGTGCGGAGGTGCTCGGTGACGAACTGCGTGTCGAGCAGGTGGTAGCCGCCGGCCACCAGCCGCTCGAGCAGGTGCGCCATGGCGATCTTTGAGCAGTCGGTCTTCCGGTGGAACATCGATTCCCCGAAAAACGCCGCACCCAGCGATACGCCGTAGAGCCCGCCGACCAGCGCCGCCCCATCCCACACCTCGACGGTATGAACGATGCCGCGGGCGAACAGCGCGCCATAGAGCCGGCGAATCTCCGGGTTGATCCAGGTCGACTCCCGGTCCACTCCCGATGTGGCGCAGCCCTCGATAACGCCGGCGAAGTCGGTATCCACCTTCACTTGATAGGGATGGGTGCGCAGCGTCTTCCTGAGGCTCCTGGAGATATGGAAGTTGTCGAGCGGGATAACGCCGCGCTTCTGCGGACTGACCCAGAACAGGTCGGGCGAGTCCGCGTCCTCCGCCATCGGAAAAATGCCCGCCTGGTAAGCCCTGACGATCAGTTCGGGCGTCAGGTCGATGGCAAACGGATCGGGCTTCTTGCTCATTGGTAGAATATGGGCCCGGCGGGCCGGGGAAACAACGGCAAAGCGGGCTTGCCACCGGCGACGTCGGCGGCGATGGTGCGCCCGTTCGGGGGCGTTCAATGAACAAGTGGGTGCGGCGCATCATCGTCGGGATCGTCATTGTCGTGGTGCTGTTCGTCGCCGTAGGTGGCGTGGGCACTTCCATGCTGATGAACCATCTGCTGACCCCCGGTGGCATCGACTGGAGCGGCGCCAGCAATCCAAACCCGCCGGCCGACCCGTTCGAGCTGGGCTATCGCGGTGACCCGCAGGCAGCACTCGGGCTGCCGTTCGAGACGGTGACCTACACCACGGAGCTGGGCGAGGCCGAGGCCTGGTTCGTGCCGGCCGCGAACATGGACGGGCCCTGGGCGGTCTACGTGCACGGGATCGGTGGTATCCGCGAGAACGGCTATCGCCAGCTGTCGATCCTCAATGCGGCCGGTATCCCGACGCTGCTCATTACCTACCGCAACGACAAGGGCGCGCCGACCGCGGAGAACGCCATCTACAGTTTTGGCGTGAACGAGTGGCGCGACCTCGATGCGGCGGTGAGCTGGATGGTGGGCCGTGGCGCTCCCAGCGTCATCCTCGTCGGAGAGTCGATGGGTGGCGGCATCGTCGGGCAGTTCCTGATGCACTCGGCTCAGACCGACACGGTGCTGGCACTGGTGCTCGATGCGCCCGCGGTCGATTTCACCGAGGTGGTGGCCGACAAGATCGGCGCGCGGATGATCCCGCTGGCCCGGACGCTGGCCAATGCCGGGATCTTCGTGTTCGACCTCTATCGCAAGGCGCACCTCAATGAGGCGGTAAGCTTCGATGCGGTGGCAAACTTCCCGGGGCCGTTGTTTCTGGCGCACGGCACGGCGGACAGCCTGGTGCCGGTCACCATCAGCGAGCGGCTGGTGGCGGCGCGCACGGCGCCGACGACCTACCTGCAGACGGGAGCCAACCACCTGCTGTCGTTCAAGGAAAACCCGGAGCGCTATCGCGCCGAGATGGGCGGTTTCCTTGCGAGCCTCGGCAACTAGGGCTCAGCGGATCACCAGCCGCACCAGCAGTGGCAGGCTGATCGCGGCCAGCACCACCGGCAGCATCAGGACGACGGCGTCGAGGTAATCGATCATGTGCGGCATGGCACGATCTCCTTAGGTTGGACATCCATGCCACCTCGCGGCTGAACCGGCGCTGGAGTGCTCGTTCAGATTTCGTTAACGAGTCAGATCGCCGCGGAGGGTTGGCCAGTAGAGCACTTCACGGATGGACTGCGCCAAACTCGATGTCATCCCAGCGAAAGCTGGGACCCACCTCACAGCCCGCGCCGGCGGCAACATGGGTCCCAACTTTCGCTGGGATGACAGCCTGTGTGTGGGTTAGGGCGGAGCCTGACGGCAATGCCGGTGCGGTTCTTTTGGTGCGCACCGAACCTCTCAAGAAACGAAAATCCCCGCTTTCGCGGGGATGTCGTCGAGCGTGGGAGATTGAGGCCAACACCTCAGTGCTTCATGCCCAGGTACTTTTCCAGCCAGTGGATGTCGTAGTTGCCGGCGATGATGTCCGGCTCCTTGATCAGCCGCTGGAACAGCGGCAGCGTGGTCTTGATCCCATCCACCACGAACTCGTCCACCGCGCGCCGCAGGCGCTGCAGGCACTCTTCGCGGGTGCGGCCGTAGACGATCAGCTTGCCGATCAGGCTGTCGTAGTAGGGCGGGATCGAGTAGCCGGCATAAACTGCGGAATCGACGCGCACGCCGACACCGCCAGCCGGGTGGTAGAAGCTGATCTTGCCCGGCGACGGGGTGAACGTCTGCGGGTCCTCGGCATTGATGCGCACTTCGATGGCGTGGCCGGTGAAGGTGATCTTGTCCTGCTCGAGGCTGAGCTTTTCACCCGAGGCGACGCGGATCTGTTCATAGACCAGGTCGACCCCGGTGATGCGCTCGGTCACCGGGTGTTCCACCTGCAGGCGGGTGTTCATCTCGATGAAGTAGAACTCGCCGTTCTCGTAGAGGAACTCGATGGTGCCGGCGCCCGAGTATTTGAGCTTCCGCATCGCTGCGGCGCAGATCTCGCCGATCTTGGCGCGCTGGTCGGCCGGCACCGTCGGCGCCGAGGCTTCTTCCCAGACCTTCTGGTGCCGGCGCTGCAGCGAGCAGTCGCGCGTGCCCAGGTGCACCGCGTTGCCCTGGCCATCGCCCATCACCTGGACTTCGATATGGCGCGGCTGGCCCAGGTACTTTTCCATGTAGACGGAGTCGTTGCCGAAGGCCGCCTTGGCTTCGGCGCGGGCCGTCGACCAGGCGGTGAGCACGTCGAGCTCGGTATGCGCCACCTTCATGCCGCGTCCACCGCCGCCGGCAGTGGCCTTGATCAGCACCGGGTAGCCGATCTCGGCGGCGGTTGCTTTGGCTTCGGCTTCGGTTGCGACTTCGCCCTTCGAGCCGGGCACCACCGGGATGCCGAGTTCGACGGCCGTCTGCTTGGCCGTGATCTTGTCGCCCATGATCGAGATGTGATGCTCGGACGGCCCGATAAAGGTGATCTTGTGCTCGGTGAGAATACGGGCAAAGCGCGCGTTCTCAGAGAGGAATCCGTAGCCCGGATGCACGGCATCGGCGCCGGTGATCTCGCAGGCCGCCATGATCGAGGGGATGTTGAGGTAGCTGTCCTTGGCAGGCGGCGGCCCGATGCAGACGCTTTCGTCGGCAAGGCGCACATGCATGGCGTTGGAGTCGGCGGTCGAGTGGACGGCGACCGTCTGGATGCCGAGCTCCTTGCAGGCCCTGAGGATGCGGAGCGCGATCTCGCCGCGGTTGGCGATGAGGACCTTCTGGAACATCTGCCGCTTACTCGATCACGACCAGTGGCTGGCCGTACTCGACCGGCGAGGCATCCTCGACGAGGATGCGGCTGATGGTACCCGAACGATGCGCCGGGATCTGGTTCATCGTCTTCATCGCTTCGATGATGAGCACCGTCTGGCCCTCTGACACTTTGGTGCCGACGCTCGCAAAGGCGGGCTTGCCCGGCTCGGGTGACAGGTAGGCCGTGCCGACCATCGGGGAGGTGAGGGTGCCCGGGTTTGAGCTCAGGTCGTCATGCGCGGGGGCGATGCCGGCGGCAACGCCGGCCGGAGCGACGGGGGCCGCAGCCGCAGCGGGAGCCGGCGCATAGGCCGGAACGGCAACCTGCTGCACCGCCTGGCTGGCGTAGGAGCGGGTGACGCGAACGCGCAGGTCCTCGCGCTCGATCTCGATTTCGGCAAGGTTCTGCTCGTTGAGCAGCTTGGCGATGGCCTCGATCAGTTCCTGATCGGCATTCGGGGACGACGCCTTGGTCATATTCTGCCTCTTAGAGTTTTTCGGCCAGTGCGTGGAGGGCCAGCCTATATCCGGTAGCGCCCAGACCGCAAATCACCCCCATCGCCACCGGCGAAACATAGGAGTGATGGCGGAACGCCTCACGGGTGTAGATGTTGGAGAGGTGAACTTCGATCACCGGCAAAGCCACGGCGCGGAACGCGTCGTGAATGGCGATCGAAGTGTGCGAATAGGCGCCCGGGTTGATGACGATGGCGTCGAAACTGCCCATCGCCTGTTGGATCCAGGTGACCAGTTCGCCTTCGATATTGGATTGCTTGCAGCTGACCTCGAGGCCAAGCGTCTTGCCTTCGGCAATCGCCATCTTCTCGATGTCGGCAAGCGTCTGCGTGCCGTAGGTCTGGGGCTCGCGGGTCCCGAGCATGTTGAGGTTCGGGCCGTTGAGAACGAGGACGCGGTGAGCCATGGATGTGCCTTTTGCACTGGCCCCCCAGCGGGCGCAAGCGTGGCGCGGAGTAATGCACGAAAAAGGGCGGATTTGCGGCGGCGGACGCCGTTGATTCAGCCCGGCTGATCCGCCGTCGTACACACCGAGGCGCCGCAGGCCCGCATATTGGCGATGCGCTGCTGCAGCGCTTCGAGCCCGATGGCGCCGGGGATGATCTCGTCGCCGATGATGAACGTCGGCGTGCCGGTGATCTTCAGCCGGTCCGCGATGCGGTAGCTCTCCTCGATCACCTTGTCGACCCGCGGCGTCTTCATTCCCATTTCGAGGCTGATCGGGTTGAGCCCGAGGTCGGATGCGGCCTTCAGCGCTGCCGCCTTGTCGACCTGGCCGCGGCCGGTGAACAGCGCCTGATGGAAGGCCCAGTAGTCGACATCGGCATCGGCCACCTGCGCCGCAATGCGCGCCGCATCGACCGAACCCTGCGACAGGATCGGGAACTCCTTGAGGATGACCTTCAAATTCTTGTCGCTGTCGAGCAGCGCCGCGAGATCGGGCAGGGCCTGTCGGCAGTAGCCGCAATTGTAGTCGAACATCTCGACCAGCGTGACGTCGCCATTCGGGTTGCCGAGCACGATGCCGTTCTCCGAGTCGAAGATGGCGGGCTTCAACTCGACCATGGCGGTGCGCGTCGCGGCGGTGCGCTCTGCCGTCAGCTCGGCGTCGAGCGCGGCGGAAACCTTCTGCAGGATGCGCGGATTGCCCAAGAGGTAGTTTTCGATCATCGGATCGAGCGTCGACTGCTCGAGCGCCGCGACCGGCTGCGGGGTATCCTGCTTGGGTTGCTTGGCGATCAGGTCGGCGACGATGGTCTCCACTGCCGACGCGGTAAGGCCCGGCTCGGGCTTCGCCTTCGCCACCACATCCTCGGCGATCGCCCGGGCGCCGGCTTCATCGAGCTTGGGTGCCGACAGCAGCGTCGCGCCGAGCCCGCCCGCCAGCACACCAACGGCAAGCACAAGGATGGTGGTGAGGCGTGACATGCGAACTCCGGAACGACCCTGTTTCGGCCCCTGTCTAGCAGACCGCGCCGAATATGCCATGGCGCGCCGCCCGGACCGAACGCCGCGCCTTCAATTGTTGTTGAGGCGACGCGGCAATTCCCGTAGCCAAGGCGCCATGCAGACCGACGATAAACTCACCGGCCTGAGGCCGTTCTACGTGATGGAAGTCACCGCGCGCTCCAAGCTCGTCGAGGCGAGCGGCCGCACCGTGATGCACATGGAGTCGGGCGAGCCTGGCGCGCCGCCGGCGCCCAAGGTGCGTGAAGCGGTTGCCGCGGCGCTTGAGCTGCCGCAGCACTACACCCACTCGGCCGGCCAGATCGAACTTCGCCGCGCGCTGGTCGATTATTATCGCGAGCAGCACAAGGCGACAGTCGACCCCGAAAGCCTCGTGGTGACCATGGGCTCGTCCTCGGGCTTCATTCTCGCCTTCCTCGGCGCCTTCGGGCCGGGCGCGAAGATCGCGGTGACGCGCCCCGGCTACCCGGCCTATCTCAACACGCTCGATGCCCTCGGCATGCAGGCCGTCGAAATTCCGGTCACCGCGGCCGCCGGCTGGCGGCTGAGTGCTGCCGATGTCGAGGCAGCATATGCCCGCGAAAAGTTCGACGGGCTGCTGTTCGCTTCGCCGGCCAACCCGACCGGGGCGGCAGTGAGGCGCGAGGCGCTCAAGGAGATCGTTGCGGTCTGCGCCCGGCTCGGTGTGCAGTTCATCTCCGACGAGATCTACCACGGCCTCGACTACCGGGCACCCTCGGTCTCGGCGCTCGAGTTCACCGACGACGCCATCATCATCAACAGCTTCTCGAAATACTACTGCATGACCGGCTGGCGCATCGGCTGGATGGTGCTGCCCGAGCGCTTCAAACGCCGCACCAATATCCTGCAGCAGAACCTGTTCATCGCCGCACCGACCCTCAGCCAGGTCGCCGGCCGGGTGGCGCTGGGCGAGCGCGAGTACTCCGAGGAACAGAAGGCGCAGTACGCGGTGAACCGGCACGTGCTGGCCGAAGGGTTGGCCCAGTTCGGTCTCGCCGCCGCAAGCGAGGGCGACGGGGCATTCTACGCCTATGTCGATTTCTCGCGCTTCACCAACGACTCACTGAGTTTCTGCATGCAGATGCTCGACAAGGTGGGGGTAGCAGCGACCCCGGGCATCGACTTCGATCGATTGAACGGTAACCGCTTCGTGCGCTTCTCCTATGCCGGAACCCGCGCGACCATCGACGAAGGCCTGAACCGCATCGGCGATTTCCTGAGGGGGCGATGACCGGCATTCCGACGTTGCGGACCAGGCGGCTGGTGCTCCGCCCGATGGTTGAGACGGATTTCCCGGCCTATCGCGACATGATGGCCTCCTCGCGTTCGGCCTATATGGGCGGGCCGCTCGAGCCGCGGTTTGCCTGGGGCATGTTCTGCCACGATATCGCGTGCTGGACGCTTTACGGGCATGGCGGGTTGATGATCGACAGCGCCGCCACCGCCGAGTGCGTCGGACAGGTCGGCATCAACCATGGACCGCTGTTCCCCGAGAAGGAACTGGGCTGGCTGCTTTATGACGGTTTCGAAGGGCAGGGCTACGTCACCGAGGCCGCAGCAGCGCTGCGTGACTGGGCCTTCAGCGAGCTTAAGCTCCCGAGCCTCGTCAGCTATTTCGACCCCGCCAACGCCCGTTCGATCGCCGTGGCCGAGCGCCTCGGGGCGGTGCGGGACGATCTCGCCCCGCGCCAGGACGCTGGTGATGTGGTGTACCGACACCTCCGGCCATAGATCGTTCACGGCTGGGCACGGATTACCTCTCCCTTGGGGGAGAGGTCGGCCCGTAGGGCCGGGTGAGGGGGCCTTCCACACGCTCGGCGCTTGCGGCAAGGCCCCCTCACTCCGCCCCTCTCCCCCTCCTACCGCGGGTCATCACCCAGGACGAAGGGCCGTAGCCGGTGTCCGTCGGCATCCTCCAGCACGCAGGTGAAGCCGAAATCCATCTCGGTCGGCGCCTGCAGCACTTTGAGCCCGAGCCGGCTCCACTCCTCGAAGGTGGCGCGGACCGCGTCCCTGCTGTCTTCGGTGAACGAGATCTCGATGCCGCCGGCGGCATTCGGCTTCGGCTCCATCTCGTCGGCCAGCCATAGCCCGATCTTCAGCCCACTCGGCAGGACGTAGAGCACGAAGCTCGGGGCTTTCTCCACCGGCTCGCGGCCCAGCAGCCTGGTGTAGAGTTCGGCGCTGCTCAGCGGGTCGCGGACGGCGAGGAGCAGGTAGTTGAGGGTGCGCATGGGGCGTCTCCGTTGTTGATGGAGATGGGATAGCGACCCGGACTGACAGTTTCCGGCAGTGGTCGCCCATGCGCAAGATCAGCGGGCCGGAATGCCCTCGCGCTCGCGCCACTCCTTCAGCATGGCGGCGCGCCGGCGCGGGTAGCGCTCGGGCAGCGCCTCCATCCGTTCGATGCGATCGAGCCGGAAATGCCGATAGTCGGTCCTGAGCTCGCACCAGCCGATCACCACCCGGACCCGATCAAAAAAGCCGATGGCGAAGGGCCAGATCGTTCGCTCGGTCACCGTACCGCCGGCATTGCGATAAGCGATCACCAGCTTCTTCTGCTCGCGGATGGCGAGGCGGATGACCGAGAGGTCGACCTGCGCCGGGATCACCTCGCCCCCGCCGACCAGCAGGTTCGAGCCATCGACGCTGTCGCGCAGTTCGTCCGGCAGTACGGCGGTGATCTTGCTCAGCGCATTTGCCGCCGCATCGCCGAGGCGCGGGTCTTCGGCCCGGCGCGCCACCCAGCGTGAGCCCAGGACCAGGGCTTCAATCTCGTCGGCGGAGAACATCAGTGGTGGCAACGTGAAGCCGGGGCGGAGCACATAGCCGAGGCCCGGCTCACCCTGGATATCGGCACCCTGCGCCTGCAGCGTCGCGATATCGCGGTAGAGCGTGCGGATCGAAATGCCGAGTTCATCAGCGAGGGCAGGGCCGGTCACTGGGGCACGATGCCGGCGCAGCAACTGGATCAGGTCGAGCAGGCGTTCGGTGCGGGACATCGGCGCAGCCTATCGGATTCCGGTGGCGCATTGGAACGCTTGACCAATTAGAGTAAAAGCTCTAATGCTGGCGTTAGAGCAAATACTCTAGTGACCCATGACCGACACCAAGACCCGCATCCTCGATACCGCGCTGGCCCTGTTCAACGAGCAGGGAACCGCTTCTGTTACCACCAACCACATTGCCGAGGCGCTCGCGATGAGCCCCGGCAACCTCTACTATCACTACCGGAACAAGGCCGAGATCGTCCGCGGCCTGTTCGCCCGGATCGCCGCGGCATGGGCGGAAAACTATGCCATCCCGGTCGACGCCATGCCCGACCTCGCCATGGTCGAGCGCATGGTCGCCGGCAACTTCGCCATCCAGGCGCAGTACCGCTTCTTCTTCCGTGATTTGACCCTGCTGCTCAACGCCGACTCCGAGCTGGCCTCCGCCTATCGGCAGAACCGCGCGGCCGGCATTGCCAATACCCGGGCGATGATTGGTCTGTTCGAGGGCGTCGGTGTCCTGGCTCCGCTCGCCGATGACGAGGCGCGCGACGACCTCACCCAACTGCTCTGGTTGGTCGGCGACTTCTGGCTGGTGTTCCGCGACACCGGCGGCACGCCGTTTGCCCAATCCGACACTGAACAGGGCGTCCGGCTGTTCCGGCGCCTCATCAACCCACATCTGAAAGGAGCTTCGACATGACCACCAGCGTTCGGACGACCGGCTTCCTGCTGATCGCCGTGCCCCTTGTCTTCACCGCAGGTTTCACCGGCCTGCAGCTGACCTTCGAGTATCCTGATATCCTTCGCCATCCAGCCGGTGAGGTGCTGACCCGCTTCGCTGCGGCCGGTGCCGACCTCCACCTCTACTGGTACGCCATGCTGGCCGCCGCGCTGGCAATGATCCCGGCAGCGATCGGGTTGGGTCTCAACCTGTGGGAGCGCGATCGCCAACTGGCGGCGCTGTCGATCGGGGCAGGGGTACTGGCCGGGCTGGTCCAGGCGCTGGGCCTGCTGCGCTGGGTGATCCTGGTGCCGGGGCTCGCTGCCAGTTACGCGGCGCCCGATGCGACCGAGGCGCAGCAGCAGATGGCCGTTGCCCTGTTCGATGCAGCCAACCGCTATCTCGGCATGGGCGTCGGGGAGCATCTGGGCTACCTGTTCACCGCCACCTGGACGCTGCTGGTCGCCTCACTGATCATCCGCCAGCACCACTTCATCGCCGCGGCCGGTATGGTGATCGCGCTTGGCGTCGCAGCGGGCATGGCCGAGCCCTTCGGTGTGCCGGCGGTCGGCGTGATCAATTCGATCAGCTACACACTGTGGGCGGTTTGGACGCTCGTGCTCGGCATCGTACTGCTGCGCGGCGAGCGCCGCGAGCCAGTGGCGATGCCGCAGACCACCTGAGCCTAAGTCCGGAAAAGAAAAAGGGCGGGAGATGATCCCGCCCTTTTTGATTCCATTCTTGTGCCGGCGTCTAACCGCCGAGGCCCAGGCGGCGCTGCCACCAGCCGGCCTTCTTCGGCTTGGCATCTTCCGCCGGCTTCTCTTCGGCGGCTGCGTCAACCGGGGTTGCCGAGCTGACGACGATCTCGCCTTCCGGGATCACTTTCCTGGCGCGCTTGCGCGGCGCGGCAGCAGCCTCCGCCTCCGGCGCGGCAGCGACGGCCACCTCGGCCACAGCTTCCGCCGGCGCAGCTTCGGCAGCCACGGCCTCGGCCGGAGCGGCCTTGGGCTTGCGAGCGCGCGGCTTCTTGGCCTTCGGAGCCTCCTCGGCCACGGCTTCCGTCTCGGGAGCGGCTTCGGCAACCACTGGCGCTGCCTTCTTGGTCCCCCGACGAGCGGGCTTTGCTGCAGGGGCGGCCTCTTCGGCAACCACCGGAGCGGGCTCCGCTGCGACCACCGGAGCGGCCTCCTCCGCAACAGGTTCAGCCTTTTTGCGGCGACCACGCTTCGGCTTTTCGGCAGGTGCCGCTTCCGTTGCCACCGGAGCGGCAGCTTCGGCGACCACCGCCACGGCCGGCGCATCGGCTGCGGCCACGGCATCTTCCGACGCCGGCTCGGCCGTCACACCATCACGCTGCTCGCCACCCTCGCCATCGCGACGGTTGCGGCGGCCGCCACGACGGCCACGGCGGCGGCGGCGGCGGGGTTCGCCGTCTTCACCGACTGCAGCTTCGCCGGCCTGGCGCGGCGCTTCATCACCTTCACCGTCGTCAGCCTCTTCATCCGACGCGGCTTCGGCAGGCTGGCGCTGCTGCTGGGGCTGGCCGCCCTGCGGACGATCCTCGCGGTCGCCACCACGGCGGCGGCGGCGACGGCGACGGCCGGAGCGCTCGCCCCCATCATCTGAACGGGCCTGGCGCTCGCCACTACCGGCGGCGGCGGCTTCCTCTTCCTCGTCGTCCTCATCCTCGATCAGCGCATCGGCGGCTTCCGCCTCGGCATCGATGATCGTGGTGGTGTCGACGCGCACATGCGTGCCGGCGGTCTCGCTGCGATCGAGCACACGGGTCTCGCCGCGTTCGATGGCGAAATGCGAGGGCCCGACATGGTCATCGGCGACGATGGTGATCGAGAGGCCGTACTTGGCCTCGAGATTGTTCAGCGTGCCGCGCTTGGTGTTGAGGATGTAGAGCGCCACATCAGTCGGCACGCGCACATTGATCGACTGGCCGGGCTTGCGCAGCACGTGGTCTTCCACGTTGCGCATCACCATCAGCGCCAGGCTTTCCACCGAGCGGACGAGGCCGGTGCCCTGGCAGGTCGGGCACTTGTGCGTCGAGCTTTCGACCACGCCGAAGCGGATGCGCTGGCGGCTCATTTCGAGCAGCCCGAAATGGCTGATGCGGCCGACCTGGATGCGGGCGCGATCGTTCTTCAGCGCGTCCTTCAGCTTGCGCTCCACCGCCCGGTTCGAGCGATTCTCGACCATGTCGATGAAGTCGATGACGATCAGGCCGGCCAGGTCGCGCAACCTCAGCTGGCGGGAAACTTCTTCCGCCGCCTCGAGGTTGGTCTGCAGCGCCGTGTCTTCGATATTGTGTTCCTTGGTGGCGCGACCGGAGTTCACGTCGATCGAGACCAGCGCCTCGGTCGGGTTGATGACGATGTAGCCGCCCGAAGGCAGGGTCACCGTCGGCGAGAACATCTGGTCGAGCTGACCTTCGACGTTGAACTTGGAGAACAGCGGCGCATCATCCTTGAAGAGCTGCACGTTCTTGGCGTGGCTCGGCATGATCATGCGCATGAAGTCTTTGGCTTCGCGGTAGGCGTCGTCGCCGGCCACGAACAGCTCGTCGATATCCTTGTTGTAGAGGTCGCGGATGGTCCGCTTGATCAGCGAGCCCTCCTCATAGACGAGGCAGGGCGCCTGCGACTTGAGCGTCAGCGAGCGAACGTTCTCCCACAGGCGCTGCAGGTACTCGAAGTCGCGCTTCACCTCGGCCTTGGTGCGGCTGGCACCGGCGGTCCGAAGGATGATCCCCTGGCCCTGCGGCACTTCGAGATCCCCGACGATGTCCTTGAGGCGCTTGCGGTCTGCGGCATTGGTGATCTTGCGCGAGATGCCGCCGCCACGGGCGGTGTTGGGCATCAGCACCGAGTAGCGGCCGGCAAGCGACAGGTAGGTGGTGAGAGCCGCGCCCTTGTTGCCGCGCTCTTCCTTGACCACCTGCACCAGCATCACCTGCCGGCGCTTGATCACTTCCTGAATCTTGTACTGGTGACGGCGCTGCGACGGGCGGCGACGCTCCTGCACGTCCTCGAGCGCATCCGAACCACCGACGCTCTCGACCGGCTCATTGCTGGTCGGGGCCTGCTCGATATGGCTGTGCTCTTCTTCGCCCTCGGCGTCGTCATGCTCCGACACGGCCTCGGCCGGCGCGGCGGTGGCCGCGGCGTGCTCGTGTTCGTGCTCGTCGTCGTCATGCGCCTCGTCGCGCAGCAGCGCTTCGCGGTCGGCGATGGGAATCTGGTAATAATCCGGGTGGATTTCCGAGAAGGCGAGGAAGCCGTGCCGGTTGCCGCCATACTCGATGAATGCCGCCTGGAGCGAGGGCTCCACGCGCGTCACCTTGGCGAGGTAGATATTACCCCTGAGCTGCCGCCGCTGGGCGGATTCGAAATCGAACTCTTCGAGCCGGTTTCCGTTAGTGACGACGATCCGTGTTTCTTCCGGGTGGATGGCATCCACCAGCATGCGCTTTGTAGCCATAGACGAAGTCTCCGCGCCGTCGCGCGCCGACACCGATCGACCGGCGAACCGGTCCTCCTGATGTCGCGCCATGCGAGGCGAAAGGTTTTAGGAGGATGGCGCGCGAGGCGCCGGCAAAAGCGACGGCGCGCGCGCCGCCGCGAGACTGGAGAGCGAAGGCAGCCGGGACTTCGACGACAAAAGCGCAACCGCTGTTCGGGATCGCGTCACTCTTTGTCTGCCCGATGGCCATCAGACCTCTTCCTTGAGAACAGGCCAGCGATAATCAAACCGCCTGTTCTTCGACCCCGAGGGGTCGAGATTCAATCGCGAGGCGCCAAATGTGCCGCACTTCAGACCGGCATCACCTCTAGTGATTTCCGATCCGCCGCTGCCGACCAAGAGGGCCAGGGGCGCCGATTGCGCCGCTCCGGCATATGGTGGCGGCAGCAGGCCGCCTCAAGATCGCTTTAGGGTTGTTGCCGCAAATTGGCAACAGGAAACTCAAAACCCACGGGTACGGGCGGCTTCCGGATCGATCACATTATTGCATTGTCGACGCGCGATGCGTAACGCCGCAGAATTGCCCGAGTGATCTGGCGTCTTGCGCCACCTTTAGGGAGCAATGCTGTTTTGTTGAAATCTGCCGGCTCCAGCGGCAATACCGGCGGATTTGCTGGGTTTGCGGCGATCGTAGTGGTCCTTTTGGCCAGCCTGTTCGCCACATGCCCCGCCTTCGCCCAGCTCGAATCGATCGAGGATTACCCCGACGTCATCGATGCGCGCGTCACCGCGACGCCGCAGCGGGCGCGGCTGATCATCGATCTTTCGGGGCCGACCGAATTCGCCATCGTTTCGCTCGACAAGCCCAATCGCATCGCCATTGACGTCAAGGCGTTCGAGCTCAAGATCCTCGCTCCGGCCGACGTGGCCGGCAAAGGCATCGTCACCGGCTACACCGTCGAGATGGCGGAAAAGGGCAGGGCGCGCACGCTGCTGACGCTGGCCCAGCCGGCGCAGGTGCAGCAGGCCTACATCCTCGATGCCGTCGCCGACCAGCCGGCGCGTCTCGTCGTCGACATCATCACGGCCACCCCGGAAGAGTTCGCCACGAAGGTCGCGTCGGACCTCGCGGCCTCGGCTGCCAACCAGGGTGCCGCGCCCGCCACGGCCTCGACCGATCCGGGCACGCACGCGCCGATCACCGCCACGCGTCCACTGGTGGTGCTTGACCCCGGCCATGGCGGCGTCGACAACGGCGCCAGTGCCCCCAATGGCACGCACGAAAAGGACATCACGCTCGCCTTTGCGCTGCAGTTGCAGAAGGTGCTGATCGATTCCGGCCGCTTCGACGTGGCGCTGACCCGTGAGGACGACACCTACCTGTCGCTCAACGAGCGCGTCGATCTTGCCCGGCAGAACAAGGCCGATATCTTCATCTCGCTGCACGCCGACAGCTTCCAGGACGAGCAGATCCGCGGTGCCAGCGTCTATACCCGCGACGAGAACGCTACCGACGTGCTCGACAAGGTGTTGGCCGATGGCGAGAACCGCTACGATATCGTCGCCGGCTTCTCCGTGCCGCAGGCCACTCCGGCGGTGATGGATATCCTCGTCGACCTGATGCGGCGGGAAATGCGCAAATCCAGTTTCCTCGCCGCCGAAGCCATCGTCCATCAGCTCGAGCCGAGCGTCGCACTGCGCCGCTTCCCGGTGCGGCAGGCCGATTTCTTCGTGCTGCAGGCGCCTGATGTTCCGTCGGTGCTGGTCGAGCTCGGCTTTCTCTCCAACGCCTCCGACATCGCCAACCTCCAGCAATCCGACTGGCGCGACAGGGTGGTGGATGCGCTGGCCCGCGGCATCGCCGACTACTTCGACAGCACGCAGAAGGCCGTGGCGGCGACCCAGTGAGCTTTTCGGCACGGACCACATCGCAAGTGATTGAGGGGCAAGTTCTGAGAAGGGCGCGCTTGTCCACATTTCCGCCCTTGTCTGGTATGATTCCGCAACATTCCGCGCCTCATCCGATCGGATCGGTGGCGCCCGCTCCAAGGTTCACGATCTGATGCTTAGACTTCTCGGCTGGCTCTTCGGTTTCGGCGTGTTCTGCGCCCTGGGTGCCGTTGCGGTTGCCGCCGTCTATCTCAACCAGCTCAATTCGACGCTGCCCGACTATACCGTGCTGAAGGACTATCAGCCGCCGGTAACGACGCGCGTCCATGCTGCTGACGGCACGCTTCTGGCCGAGTACGCGCGGGAGCGCCGGCTGTTCCAGCCGATCGAGACCATCCCGCCGCTGATCATCAACGCCTTCATTTCGGCCGAAGACAAGGACTTCTACACCCACTCGGGTATCGCCGTGGATGGTGTGGTCCGCGCGCTGCGCGACAACATCATGGCGCGCGTCGAAGGCAACGATTCCATCCAGGGCGGCGGCTCGACCATCACCCAGCAGGTGGCCAAGAATTTCCTGCTCACTTCGGAGCAGACCTGGGACCGCAAAATCCAGGAAGCCATCCTGGCGCTGCGTATCGAGTCGACCTTTTCGAAAAACAAGATCCTCGAGCTCTACGTCAACGAGATCTTCCTCGGGCTCAACTCCTATGGCGTGGCCGCCGCGGCGCTGAACTATTTCGATAAGGCGCTGTACGAGCTGACCCTCAGCGAAGCCGCCTATCTTGCGGCGTTGCCCAAGGGCCCGAACAACTACCACCCCTTCCGTCGCCCCAAGCAGGCCATCGAGCGCCGCAACTGGGTGATCGACCGCATGGTCGAGAACGGCTACGTCACCGCCGAACAGGCCAAGCAGGCCAAGGACGAGCCGCTCAACGTCAAGCCGCGCACCTCCGGCAGCCAGCTGTTCTCGGCCGAGTATTTCACCGAGGAAGTGCGCCGCCAGCTCGGCAAGCTCTACGGCGAGGCCGAGCTCTATGGCGGCGGCCTCAGCGTGCGCACCACACTCGACCCGCATCTGCAGGAATATGCGCGCCGGGCCCTGATGGATGGGCTGATCCACTACGATCATGGCGAGGGCTTTCGCGGGCCGATCGCCAGCGTCGACATCGCTGCGGATTGGGGCGTCGCCGTAAATGCCGTGAAGCCACTGAGCGACGTGCCGGAATGGACCCTCGCCGTGGTGCTGGAGATGGGCGAGAACGAGGGCCGCATCGGCCTTCGGCCCGCCACCGACATTGAAGGCAAGGTCTCTGCCGATCGCATCACCGGTACGATCGCCGGACCCGACATCAAATGGGTGAGCAAGAAACTCGGCTCGATCCTCAAGCCCGGCGACGTGATCTATGTCTCCAAGCTCGCCGACCGCGAGGGGGCCTATACGCTGGAGCAGGTTCCCGAGCTTGAGGGGGCGCTCGTCGCCATGGATCCGCGCACCGGGCGCGTTCTCGCCATGGTCGGCGGCTTCTCCTATGCCGAGTCCGAGTTCAACCGTGCCACCCAGGCGATGCGGCAGCCCGGCTCGTCCTTCAAGCCGATCGTCTATTCGGCGGCGCTCGACAACGGCTACACCCCGGCCTCGGTGGTGCTCGACGCGCCGATCGAGATCGTCAACGGTGACGGCTCGGTCTGGCGGCCGGAGAACTACGCGCAGGAATTCTACGGCCCGCAGACGCTGCGCCGCGGTATCGAGCGCTCGCGTAACGTCATGACCGTGCGTCTCGCCAAGGATCTCGGCATGCCGCTGATTTCCGACTACGCCAAGATGTTCGGCATCTATGACGAGCTGAATCCGGTGCTGGCCATGGCGCTGGGCGCTGGCGAAACCACCGACATGCGGATGACTGCAGCCTACGCCACCATTGCCAATGGCGGCCGCCGCATCGTCCCGACCCTGATCGACCGCATCCAGGATCGCTACGGCAAGACCATCTACCGCCATGACGAGCGCGTCTGCGATGGCTGCGCCGCCCAGAGCTGGAACCAGCAGGGCGAGCCGCTGATCATCGACAACCGCGAGCAGGTGCTCGACCCGATGACGGCCTACCAGATCACCTCGATGATGGAGGGCGTGGTGCAGCGCGGCACCGGCACCGGTGCCAAGAGCCTCGGCCGCCCGGTCGCAGGCAAGACCGGCACCTCCAACGACTACAAGGATGCCTGGTTCATCGGCTTCACTCCCGAACTGGCGGTCGGCGTCTATGTCGGCTTCGATACGCCGCGCAACATGGGTCGCCAGTCGACCGGTGGTGAAATGGCCGTGCCGATCTTCACCGAGTTCGTCGCCAAGGCGCTGAAGGGCAAGCCGCCGACCCCGTTCAACATGCCCGGCGGCATGGCGCAGGTGTGGATCGATCCGGGCACCGGTGTGAAGGCCAATGGCGGCGACCAGGCGATCTACGAGGCATTCAAGCCCGGCACCGGGCCGAACCTTGTCACCTCGGTGATCGGCGTCGACTCCAATGCCTTCCAGGCCATCCAGGCCGGCCAGGACCCGTCGTCGACCGATATGACGCTGGGCCGGGGCGGGCTGTTCTAGCCGATGATCGTCGGCTATCCCGATCCGCGGCTCACCCGCAAGGCCGAGCCGCGGCCGGTCGATGACAGCCTCCGGGCCACCGGCCATCGCCTGCTCGAAGCCACCCACGCCGCCAACGCCTACGGGCTTGCCGCGGTGCATATCGGCGCGGTCGCGCCGGTGGTGGTGATCAGCGCCGACGAGGATCCCGCAAAGCGCGACTATCTCGTGCTCTACAATCCCGAGATCGTCTCAACCGATGGCCCCGGCATTCCCGGCCCCGAGGGCTCGGTATCGATGCCCGGCGTCGAGGTGGAGATCACGAGGCCCTACGCCGCGGAAATCGCCTGGGACGACGAAACCGGCACCCGCCAGCAACGCCGCTTCGAAGGCCTGCCGGCTCGCATCGCGCAGCACGAAATCGACCAGGTGAACGGCACGTTCTTTCTCGAGCGGCTGTCTCGTTTGAAGCGGGAAATGGTGCTGAAGAAGTGGAAGAAGCGCGGCGAAGCCTAGCGTCTCACGGTTCTGGGCGCGACCAGAGAGACACACCCGCCGGTCTGATCTGAGGTCTCAAACGACTCGCATGCGGTCAAAACCGAAGCGTTCGAGATGAATCAGGTAAACGGCCTCCGGGCGCGCTCGGTACCATTCATAGCCTCTGTCCAGAATATCCCCGGCGTGCTGAGGCAGGACGAGCCCCCGCTTGCCTTCCAGCATCTGTTCCCAGGCCAGATTGGGACCATCCATTTTCTCGACCCGGGCCGAAATCTGGAGCGCGCGCTCCGCCGTGGCATCATCCGAGGCAACAATGCTGAGGGCCGCGCGAGAGCTCTTGGCGAGTGCAAGGGAATGGCGGGTCGTAGGCAGAGAAATCCAGCAGATATCGTAGTGTTCCGGGTTGATGAACACCACAGGTGCAGCCCACGGGCCTTCCGCATCGGCCACCGCCAACGTCATCGTCAGCGCGTCTTGCAGGATGTCCTTGGCGAGGGCGTCAGGTGTTGGAAGTTCCATGCCCCAGCATAGGGGGAAGTCAGGTGCGGGGGGAATGGCAATCATCACCAACCGGCACCGGGCTCGGGGTACTGGTGCCGGCAGCAGGAATCGAACCCGCGACCCACTGATTACAAATCAGTTGCTCTACCGACTGAGCTATACCGGCATCTAATTGAAGTGCCTAGGTTATGGTCCGACTTTGGACAAGTCCTAGACATTCGTTGCACGTTTCGTTGCATGCAACGAGGCTTAACGCCTATTCCCGTTGGCTTACACCGCATACGCAACGCTGCGTCAAGGCAGGAGTGCGTCAGCGACTTCATTTAGTCCGACGCCTGCCTCACGAGCCCTGAAAAGGTGCGAGTACAGGTCCATGGTCATGGCCAGCGAACTGTGTCCCATGAAGGCCTGAACCTCTTTCGGCGGCAGTCCTCTGCTTCCGCGCTCCTTGCTGTCGCAGATTTCGATTTAACCCCGGTATCATTGACATTTCGGCATCCGAAACGCTGAGAACTGGCAACTGTCAGTCGTTATTCGTCGTGATCCAGTTCGTTGTCGGCAACGATATGTCGAGCCCGTTCGAACAGTTCATCGAAGGTGAATATCTCAGGCGATCTGAGGCTTCGACGGTAGACCTCGAAAGAGCGATACCGATGGTCGTTCACCTGTCCATCGTCGCAAAGCTGATCAAGGTTGCCGATCACGAGAAACCCGCGAGGTTGGACGAAATGCAGTTCCTCGCCGGTCTTCGCTCCGGTCTTCGTGGTCAACCGGAGAGAATGCTGGAACTCCTCCACCGCCAGTTGAATCGTAACCTGGACTTGCGCAACCGCCTCAGACAATGCCGGGGATGGATGATAGACGCCGGATCGTTTGCTGTCGTTAGCTAGAAGCTCGGAATCGTAGTGCTTTATCTCGACGACATTCATGCCGCTAATGAGGGCGTTGCTCTTCATTAGGGCGTCTGCCTCTTTGCCCGGCGTCGCTATACCGCGCCCAATTATGTACGTCTCAAGCGTCTGCCCATCCAACTTAGCAAGCGGGATGTAGGTGAGCCCGTATCCAAAAATCCAAGGATTGCGTTCGAAGAAGTCCTGCCAAAGCGCCTCTGGCCCGCCGCATCTTTGGCGCTCTTCCTCGCGAAACTCCGCGTCGTCCAATAGCTTCTTGAAGTGATCTAGCTGGATGCGCCTGTAGGCAACGGCCTTCAGGTCGCGCAGGGAGGTACCCTCTACCAACTTGGCTAGCGCCTCGCCCTGCTCGGGTGAATGCTTTGCAGCCGCCTCAAGTTTCGCAAGGTCGATATCCTCTGCCAGTATCACGGTGTCGTTCGGCTTATCCTTGATGATGAAGTTACCGATGGTGTCCAAGTCCGTGGTCTTGATGCGGCGTATGAACTCCAGAAGCTTGGTGCATTCGCTAGCGCTCAGCGCAAAATACTCCTTCGGCTTGTTGCTGCCGTCCCAGCGCTGAACCGAAATGGAGTGGAATGGACGGCCTTCAGTTGAGTAGACGGTGGCGGTCAATCGCAGCCGTCCGGTCGGGGTTTCAACCAGAACGACCCCATTCTTGGTGCGGACAGCACCCAGCCCTCCGTCGATATCGAAGTCATGCGACCAGTCCCGGACGTAGCCGCCAGTAACTCGGCGTGGCCAACCAACTTCCGTTGTGTTCTCTAGGTCTTTAGCCATCTCGCCCCCACGGCAACGACAGTCGCCCTTGTACGAGGGTCGCATTTGCACTGTCGCCTGTCACCTGCCCGCAAAGGGAACGAAAGCTGCCATCTCTGACTAGTTTCGTGTGCGTGTCGTCACTCGCCAGAACTGTTGTTTCTAGGTAGCGTGCCGGCAGGGAATTGCGCAGACGCAGCAATAGGGGAGGGCAAACCGTGGACGTTACAGATTGGCTTTCGTTCGCATTCGCCGTCGTTGCCTTGGCGGGAGTTTTGGTAGGCGGGATTAATCGAATTCAACTGCGAAAGGGAATCGGGACGCAATTCATCCGATACATAGCCATGGTCTTGGCGTTACCGATTGCGGCATGCCTAGCACTGCAAGACCTGCTTACCGAAGCAGCTGTCTCGGTCATCTCAGGAGCCTTGGCCTACGCCTTTGCGGGAGCCGTAAGAGATGAAAGGTAAGCGGCGTTTCGTTGCAAATTTCGTTGCACCGTAGCTAGGGGCAGTGCGAGGAAATGCCCGGAATCCATGGCGTTTCGTTGCAACGAAACAAAAAGGGCTTGGCAGGAGCATGATCCGCCAAGCCCTTGATTCATAAGCGGTATGAGCTCTTTCGATAGTCGTGCAACTCTGATTACTAATCAGTTGCTCTACCAACTAAGCTATACCGGCGCGACGCGGTCGATAACATTGGTCGCCGGATGGCGCAAGGCGCACTGGCCGGATGCCCATGGGGCGGCGACGGCTTGTCTTAGATGTGGCATCCTCGCCGTGCAACTATCCGGCTGGTTGGTGATTCACTGGCTTAGAGGACGCCGTGGGAGGCAGACGAAGCGCATCGGTTCCGGCTCGCATCCTGCCTCGGCATGCCGCCTTCTACTGGGGCGTCGGCGTTGGGGTGGCGGCGTTTGTCGTGTGCCTGCTGCTGTCGCCAGAATATGCGGTGGCCATCGGCGCCAATGCAGTGTTCGTCGTCTACCTGCTGCTCGTCAGGGTCGAGTTCCCGTGCCTCACAGCCGAGTTCCTGCAGCAGCGGCCGGATGACGCCGATTCTCCGGTCGCGGCGATCTTTCTCGTCACCATCCTGGTGGCGGTCGTGGCGATGATCTTCCTGTTCCTCGCACTTAATGGCGGCGAAGGGCGCACCGATCCGCTGGAGATCACGGTCAGCGTCGTCTCGGTCCTGCTCGGCTGGTTCACAGTGCATACCATGGCGGCACTGCACTACGCGCACGAGTATTACCGCGATGACCCGGACAACCAGGGCGGCGTCCTTGCCGGACTGGCGTTTCCCGGGGGCGAACCACCAGACGGCGCGGCCTTCCTTTACTTCTCCTACGTGCTCGGCATGACGGCGCAGGTGGCAGACGTGGCAGTGACGTCGCGCGCCATGCGCCGGCTGGTGACGCTGCACGGCGTCGTCTCGTTCTTTTTCAACACGGTCATCGTCGCGGCGACGGTCAACGTCGTGGTGACGATCGCTGGCGGATGAGGCCGGGCGTTTATCGTCCGGACAAACGATCACGCGCACCGGGCTCTGGTTCGGGCGCAGCAGCTTCTGAGAGGAAACCGATCATGAAACGAACGCACCTTCTGGCCCTGCCAGTCGCCCTGTCGCTGGGCCTGCTGCTTGCCGCCTGCGACAACAACTCGGCGCCGCCGCCGGCCAAGCCGGCAGCCGAGGCTCCCGCTGCGCCCGCAGCCACCGCTGATGCGGACAAGGCCGCAGCCGAGCAGAAGGCCGCTGAGGAAAGGGCCGCTGCCGACAAGGCTGCCGCTGACAAGGCTGCCGCTGACAAGGCCGCTGCGGACAAGGCTGCCGCCGACAAGGCCGCTGCGGACAAGGCTGCCGCCGACAAGGCCGCTGCGGACAAGGCTGCCGCCGACAAGGCCGCTGCGGACAAGGCTGCCGCCGACAAGGCCGCTGCGGACAAGGCCGCTGCCGACAAGGCCGCCGCGGACAAAGCTGCCGCCGACAAGGCCGCTGCGGACAAGGCTGCCGCCGACAAGGCCGCTGCGGACAAGGCTGCCGCCGACAAGGCCGCTGCTGACAAGGCCGCCGCCGACAAGGCTGCCGCCGACAAGGCCGCTGCGGACAAGGCCGCTGCCGACAAGGCCGCTGCCGACAAGGCTGCCGCCGACAAGGCCGCTGCCGACAAGGCCGCTGCCGACAAGGCTGCTGCCGACAAAGCTGCCGCGGACAAAGCTGCCGCGGACAAGAAGGCCGCTGAAGCCGCCGCCGCAGCCAAGGCGGAAGCCGACAAGCAGGCGACGCTCGCTGCCGCTGCCGCCAAAGGCAAAGCGGATGCCGAGGCCGCAATTGCTGCATCGACCGCCGCCACTCCGGCCGCCGACGCGACGGCCGCAACCCAGCGTGGTGCGGCCGATGCGGCCGCCGCGGTGGCTGCGGCTGAAGCGGCTCCTGCAGCTGCTGCCACAGCCGCGGAGAGCAAAGGTGCCGCCGACGCTGCCGAGGCCGTCGCTGCTGCCTCCGAAGCGCCTGTCATGACCACGCCGGCCATGGGCATCCTGCCGGCCGAGGGCCTGAAGCCGGATACCAGGCTGGCGGCGAATGCCGACCGCAGCCAGATCGGCTATCTCGGCGTCTGGGCGCCGAACTACGATGCCTGCGGCACTGTCGATCAGGCCGGCAGCACCGGCATTGTGGTCATCACCAAGATCAGCGTCCGCCAGGGCAGCGAGCTCACGCTCGTCGATGCGGTGCCCGCCACCAATGGCAAGGCCAGCCTCAAGGCCGGCGACAAGACCATCGAGATCGCCCAGGCGGGGACCGACGTGCTGAACGTGAACGGGACTGATCTGGTGCGTTGCACCACGCCGTAACTGGTGAATGAAAGGGTCGCGGGTCTCCCGCGGCCCTACTGTCCGGAGCGGCCGGCGGTCACCGCGAACAGCGCGATCGCCGCCGCGTTCGAGACGTTGAGCGATTTGATCGGCCCCGGCATGTCGAGCCGCACCATTTCGTCGCAGAGTTCGCGCGTCCGCTGCCTGAGGCCCTTGCCTTCGGCGCCGAGCACGATGGCCATCGGCGTATCGTCGGTGCGCGGTCGGATCGGGGCAGGGGCCTCCGAATCAAAGCCGATAACCGTCAGGCCACGCTCCTTGAGCTTCTCGATGGCGTCGCCGAGGTTGCGCACCTCGATCATCGGCACCATGTCCAGCGCCCCGGAAGCCGCCTTGGCCATCACGCCGGTCTCGCGCGGCGAATGGCGGGCCGTGGTGACCACCGCATCGGCGCCGAAAGCACAGGCGGTGCGGAGGATCGCGCCCACATTGTGCGGGTCGGTCAACTGGTCGAGGATCACCACCAGCCTGGGGTTCGGCACATCGTTGAGCCCGAAGCGGCTCACCGCCTCGACCTCCAGCGCCACACCCTGGTGCACGGCGTCGGCGCCAAGCAGCCGGTCGAGGTCCTTGGGCGTCGTTTCGGTGAATCGCATCTCCACCGGACCGGTCTCCCTGAGGCGCATCAGCGCATTGGGAGTGACCAGCAGGTTGCGCCGTTCGCGTAAGGGATTGTCGAGCGCCGCCCGCACCGTATGCAGCCCATAGAGGTAGACCGGCCCGGTATCCGGGTCGTACTTGGTCTTGGGCGGGAACTTGTTGCGGCTCATGGGGATGCCCTAGCGGTTTTGAAGCAGGACAGCAAGGCGAGCACTGCGATGCGCAAAGGGCGGATTGGGTGTTGACAGGCGTTCACCGCCCCGACATAAACCGCCCCGACGACGCGCCCGGGGACGGGCGCCGTTCGTTTCTCCGGCTCTGAATGGAGGGGTGGGAGAGTGGTTAAATCCGGCAGACTGTAAATCTGCTCGCTTAGCGTACACTGGTTCGAATCCAGTCCCCTCCACCACCCCCTTGAAGCGGTCGGTATTCATTAGAGCCCCGGCAGGCTTACTCAGTGAGCTCGTCCGGCGATGGGGCCTCGAACAGGCCCATCCAGTCTTTGAGCCTGGCCTCGGGGATGTGAAACGTCCCGGAAGGCAACTGGCCATTCCGGGCCCTGATGCGTTCCAGCAGCTGCCCCTCGGTCGCATCGGCAAAGTGGATTGTGAAGCCGACGCCGAGATCGCGAGCTTTTGCTCGCAGTTCGTCTCGCTCGCGCCTGGTCCAGAAGCCGAAATCGAGGATCACGTCCACGCCAAGGACCAGAACCCGCGACGCAGTCTCCCACAGCAGCGCCTCGATAGCAGCGTGCCTGGCGTTGTGTGTCGCGAGATCACCGTCGTCAATGTGCTCCTCGACGTCCATGCCGAACAACCGGACATGCCACTCGTCGACGGTAAGGCGGAGCGCGCCGTAATCGACCTCCAGCTTCCGGGCCAGCGTCGTCTTGCCGCTGCCTGGCAGTCCAACCATCAGATGAAGTGTTGCCATGACCCGCCAGTCTCGGTTGCCTCCACATGTGGCCCCACCTCCACCGGAAGCGCAACCGGCTCTCGCTGATCCCAGGGTCGGCTCTCGCCGATCCCAGGGTCGGCTCGCCGATCCCAGGGTCGGCTCGCCGATCCCCGAAGGCAGAGGCGGCGCGGCCTAGGCGTCGCCCTCTGCGCCAGCTTCTTCCATCAATACCGAGCTCACCGGCGCCTCGAGCGTCCATGTAATGCGCGACGCGGTGCGCGTGGTACTGGCTCGGCCATTGAGGGCGACCGGTGTTACGCGCTCGAGTACGACGGTTCCGAACCCACGCCCGGCTTGCGGCTCGGCTACCAGCGGCTCGTCAAAGTTCTCGTCCCAGGTCATCGCCAGCTCGGCCGCCGGCCCCCGACTCACCGACCATGACACCGTGATGGCGCCGCCGGCACCGGAGAGCACCCCGTACTTGGCGGAGTTGGTGCCCAGCTCGTGGAAGGCCATACCGAGGTTCTGCACGGCGTTGGGCGAGATCGAGACCAGGGGGCCCGAAATGGTCACCAGGTTCTCGTGTCCGAACGGCGCCAGTTGCGCCTTGACCAGTTCGGCCAGCGTCGAGCCGGTCCATTCCGAGCGGACCAGCAGGTCATGCGAGGCCGCGAGGCTGGCGATGCGGGTGCGAATCTTGGCCTGGAACTCGTCAATCGATACCGAACTCAGCCCGGTCTCGCGGATCAGCGACAGGATCACCGCATACTGGTTCTTCACCCGATGGTTGATCTCGCGCAGCAGCACCCGGATCCGCCGTTCGCTTTCCTTCGATTGGGTGATGTCGCGGGCGATCTTGGAAGCGCCCACCACCTCGCCGCTCGGGTTGCGGATCGGCGATACGGTCAGCGACACGAACACCGTGCTGCCGTCCTTGCGCAGCCGCACGGTCTCATAACTCTCGATCCGCTCATTGGCGCGGATGCGCCGGATGATGTCGGTTTCCTCGCTTTGCAGGTGCGGCGGGATCAGCATGGTGATGGAGCGGCCAATGGCTTCCTCGGCCGTGTAGCCGAACATCCGTTCGGCTGCCGGGTTCCAATGCGTAATCACGCTGTTCAGATCCTTGGCGATTACAGCATCGAAGGACGAATCAATGATCGCGGCGAGCCGCGCCTCGATGATGCGCTCGCCCTCGTCCAGGTTCTCTCGTTCACCCTGCATATAGTCCCCCAGACACCCGCCAGTGAACGAGAGGGACGCACATTGGTTCCGGGGCGCGAGAGATTCTCCGCGTCCTGCCGCTATTCGATCAGCAGACGGTGCGAGCGCGGTTGCCAGCCGATGAGTCGAGCGGCCTTCGACAGGTCGTGTTCCTCCCCGGTCTCGTCGCCGACGATGAACAGGGCCTCGAACCCGCCAGGCGCGGGCGGCGTCACCGCTTCGATGGCGCCGAGATAGGCGTTAGCCATGTCCTCCTCATCGAGCGGGTAGACATAGCTGCCGTCGCCGGCGCGCTGCGGGTGGCGGCGTTGCGCCAGATAGTCGGCGCGCTTGCGCGGTCCGCTGATCCTCAGCCCGATGATGTTCATGCCGAACCAGTGCGCGAAATAGGCGCAGATCTCTTCGCCCAGTCCCTTGCTGAGGCCATAGACGGAGGGCGAGTCGAGTGGCACCTGGTCCTCGCCCGGATAATTCGGGCGACCGCGATAGTGGACGCTCATCGAGCTGGTGTAGACCCCACGCTTCACCCCAGCTTCCTGTGCCAGGTAAAGGAACAGGTGCAGGGCTTTGGTGTTCAAGTCATAATTGTTGACGATGGTTTCGATGTCCTGGTCGGTGACCATGCCGCCCTGGGCGCTGCGCATCGCCAGCCAAACGAAACCATCGACCCCGGTGAGCGCCTCGCGGATCGCCTCGGGGTCGAGCACCGAGCCCTTCACATGCTCGACATCGGGGTCGGCGGGTGGGGTGAGGTCGAGCACCCTGAGCGTGTGCCTCGCCTTCAGATAGGGGGTGATCAGCTGGCCGACATGGCCGGCCCCGCCGACGAGCAGCAGTTTCATCGGGCAGCCTCCGGCTTATCGCCGACATCGAGGATGCGGATGCCGCGCTCGCCGGCGATCCGGTGGAACAGTGCCCCGACTTCGGGCAGTTCCTCGCTCGAGTTGCCCTCGGCGATCAGCGGATAGTCCGGGTCGAGCGCCTCTAGCCGGCTGAACAGCGTCGCAAAGTCCATCAGGCCCTTGCCGGGGCAGCCGTCCTGCAAGTGGATCGCCAGCCGGTTCTCCACCCAGATATCCTTGGCATGGGCACTGCAGATGTGGCGGCCGAGCCGGTCGAAATGCGCGTTGAGCGCACCGCCGGTATCGTAGATCGTCTCGAGCGTGATCCAGTTGGCGGAATCATAGTCGCAGCGCACCCATGGCGAATCCACTGCATCGAGGATGCGGGCGGCGATTTCAGGAGTGCGCGGCGTCACCAGCGAGTGCGATTCGAGGCTGAGCAACACTCCCGCATCCTCCGCCGCCTTGGCGCACTCTTTGAGCGAGCGGACCAACTGGTGCTCGGCCCTGGCCGTCCAGTTATCGGGATGCGGGAACCAAGGCCCGGCTGGGTTCATCGAACCGGGGCCGGTGTCGATACCGCGGGCGCCCATCCAGCCTGCGAGCTGCAGCGCCGCCTGCACGACGCGCACCGACTGCGCCCGCGCCGTCTCGTCGGAGGTGACGAGGTTCTGCCAGTAGCCGGTGGTCTGGAACAGTGCCACGCCCCCGTCGGCGAGCAGGGCTTTCAGCCGCTCCGCGTCCTCGCGACGCGCGGTCAGCGGGTCGTTGTCGCGAAAGCGCGTGAAGATGCCGGAAAAACCTGCATCGCGAACCCGTCGGCACATCTCTGGGGTCAGGTCATTCATGTCCGCGGGCAAAAAACACCCGCTCATACCAAGCCGCATCATCGTCCTCCTCAAGACGCGGCATCCATCCGGCGGCAGCGCCCGGAGTCAATTATACGTTTGCCTCGCGTGGGGCAGGGGCTGCGCCGGCGCCACTTGGCTAGCCGCACCAGTCCGGCGATGCCGGCGTCCTCGCCTGGGCCAGCCCCTCGGTGATCAGCTGCGCACCCAGCGACTGTCCATCCCGCGACACCAACGCCAACGCCGATCCATCGGCATCCCCGATCTCGAAGGTCCCGGCATTCAGCAGGTCACGCAGTCGCAGCGCCGAACGCCACGAGAGCTGGCTCGCCTTGGGACATTCCGAGGTGTAGCGCTCCGGCGTGACGGCGTCGGCGAGGCGGATCACCTTGCCGCGCAGATAGAAGCTGTCACCGGACCACACGCAGGTGAGGTGGGGCAGGGCCTCGCACAGCATGAACCGTGCATCCTCGGCGTGGGCCGGAAGGGCGGCCGCCAGCAGCGGCAGCATCAGCAGGGCAATCGCAGCTCGCATGCCTCACGCTGACTCCGATCTGGCGCGTGAGCAACGCACAATGGTGGGATCGAAGAGGCTTGGGTGGGATCGAAGAGGCTTGCCAGCATCGCGCCTCAGCCACTAAGAAGCGCTGGCGCTCCGGCGCGGGTGTAGCTCAATGGTAGAGCAGAAGCCTTCCAAGCTTATGACGAGGGTTCGATTCCCTTCACCCGCTCCAGCCCTTCCGCCCGTCGACCTAACGGCATGAAAACGCGGCGTTTCAGCTCTATCCCTGCAGCCAGCCTGCCGGTTTGTGAAGGAGGCTGATATCGACGAGGCGATGCGGCCGATCTTCTTCGGCCACCGACGCACCGGTCAGGAGTAATCGGCGGCGGCTACCAGTTGATCAGGCCGGATGCCTCCAGCGCCGCGACCACCGCGCTGCGTGACTCGTGCAAGTCCTCGATGAGCTTCATCGGCCTGAAGCGAGACATGTTGCCGTCCCGCGGCACAGCAACTGCGTTAAGCGATATCAGGCTGCCAATACCTCCAAGCAGCTGTTCGAACTGGACGGCGGTTCGTCGATCCGATGTCGTCTTTGTCACCGCGTAGTAGGGGAGGCGCTCTCCGGCTGAAATGGCGGTGCCGCCAATAAGGAACGTGTTGGTGTTGAGGAAGAATTCCTGAGTGGGGCGGTCCGAGGGATCGACCTGGAAGCCTTCGAGAATCTCGAAACCGTGCGGACCGTAGGTGAGGTATCCACCGACATCCGTCGCGGTCCCCGGAGCCACCTCCACGGTGGCATCCATCTTGCTGGCGATGTGCGCCCCGACGATGTCGGCATCGAGCGTTGCAAGCAGGTTGTCGATATTGGAGATTTGCCACAGGCGCGGGGAAATGCCGTCTATGCTGTGGTGAGCAGCGAGCAGCTTCGGAACCTCGCCATGGCCGGGTGGGCTGAAACTCGGAGTTCCATCCGGTTGCAGCAGCAGGTGCCCATCCTCGAGTAGCCGTGGCAGCACCGACTGCGTTACGACTTTGATGCGCAGCCTCGCATGGCTCTGGCTTTCGAGCACCTTGAGCACGGCGAGTTCAGTCGCAGGGCTGACCACGACGATTACTGCCAACGTTGTGTCGTGCGCCGCAGCGACCCCTGCCAGCGCTTCCAGCTTTACCCGCAGGAGCGTCCAGCCTGGCAACAACTCTACGGCCGCCTTTGCCCCGCCGCCAAAGCGGGTTGCAAGGCCACCACACAGAATGACAGCGCCGACATCGCCGGCCGATATCGTCGAACTGCCGATTTTGCGGTGGGCCTCGTCCGGCCAGTGGGACTGGATATCGGCTCGCGTTGCATACCGGATGTCGGTCAGGAGGGGCGTAGAGAGTGAGTTGCTCCCGTAGTCGCGACGCAGGCGCTCAAACAGCGCGTTATCGTAGTATTGCGTTGCTGGCGCCTCCTCCTCAAACCGAGGGTCCATGCCTTTCCTCCCAATCACGGTCAACTTTTGAACTCGATATAGGCCCTGGAGCTCTGCGGCCCCCTGCTACCTTGGTATTTCCCACATACAGGACGATGTTTCCGCGAACGGTCCAGAACGTAACCTGCCCAATCCGCATGCCGGGGTATACACGAACCGGCTGCACTGGGTTCAGCTGTAGCGTCCGCTGGTTGACCGAACCGATATCTATCAAGTCCGCAGTGGCTTGCCCGCCTCCTCGACCACCCAGTCGCGGAACGCCTTGATCTTGGCGACGTTGCGGCGTCCCTCGGGGTAGGCGAGCCAGAAGCTGGTGCCTTCGCCGAACACTCGTTCGAACGGCTGTATCAGTCGCCCTTCCGCCAGCTCGCGTTGAAAATAGTCGGGGGTAAGCAGGGTGACGCCCTGGCCGGTCATGGCGGCGATCGCGTCGAAGGTCTGCATGTTCATCGAGGGTGTCTTCTGCTGCTTCAGCACATCGTGCGGCAGGCCGTAGGCGTCGAGCCAGAGGATCCACCAGGGGTCGTCGGCGTCGAGCAGCGGCAGTTTCAGGATGTCGGCCGGCTCATGCACTCCGCCGATGCTCGCTGCCAGCGCCGGCGACAGCATAGGGGTGAAGCGCACGTCGAGCAGCTTGACCGCGTTGAGCCCCGGCCAGACGCCTTTGCCGGCGCGCACGACGACATCCACTTGCTCGCGACTGAAATCTACCAGCCGGTCAGTGGTCTCGAGCCGCACCGCGATCTCCGGGTGCCGGAGTTGGAAGATGCCGAGCCGCGGCGCCAGCCATTGCGCGGCAAAGGTGTGCATGGTGTTGACGATCAGCGTCCCATGCTCGCGCGCTCCGAAATCGATGAAGGCTTCGCGCAGAATCTCGAAAGAGCGGCTCACCTCCGGCGCCAGCCGCTCGCCGGCCTCGGTGAGTGCCACCTCGCGCGGCCGCCTGAGGAACAGCGGCGAGCCCACCCGCTCCTCGAGCAGTTTGATCTGGTAGCTCACCGCAGCCTGCGTCATGCCCAGTTCCCGGGCGGCGCGGGTGAAGCTCAGGTGCCGGGCAGCCGCCTCGAAGACGCGGATCGCAGCAAGTGGGGGTAGGTAATCTGACATAAGGCCTCCTTATGCATGATACTCGAGCTTTGGTTGGAAATCAAAGCTCTGGAGGCGCATCTACCCGTCACACGTATCAAAGCTGACGGTGATCGAAATGCTCTACCAGGCCCCCAAGTCCCGCGCTGCCCGCCTGTTCGGCTGGGTGAAGCACGTCATCCTGCCGCCTCGCGCCCACCCCGTGGCCGATATCCGGGAGCTGAGTTCGTACCTGCGCACCGATATCGGCGCCAACGACACGCACTATCCTTTTCACCACCCGTGATGAGCGGCGCCGTTTCCGCGACGGACCATAACAAAGGCCCGGCATCGCTGCCGGGCCTTCTGTTTGTGCGGACAGAGTCGAGATCAGCAGTCGAGCAGGTGGCCCGAACCCTTGGGCGCGGCGGTGCAGGTCCACAGCGTCGGCAGCTTCAGCTTGGTCGCGGTGGCTTCGGTCGCCGTGGCAACCGTCTTCGGCGTTGCCTTCAGCATCTCGGCGCCTTTCTCCCAGCATTCCTTCTTCAGGGCGGGGAAGATCAGGCAGTTCACTTCCGAATCCGAGAGCACCGAAGCGGCAGCGGCAGGCAGGACAGGCACGGCGAAACCGGACGCGACGAGCGCGGCAACGAGAACGAGTCTCTTCATCTATTTCCCCTGGTTACCTCCAAAGCGCAGCCCCTTGGTGAAAGGCCTTGGACCGCGCGGCACAGAGCCTAATCCCGCGCCACAGCGGCGCGCAATCATCACGCGAAGGTTGCCCCCTTGCCACTTGCGCGGCGCGAGGCTTTTCAGTAGAGGGAGGGCCGCAGGTTTAGGGGTATAGCTCAGTTGGTAGAGCATCGGTCTCCAAAACCGAGGGTCGAGGGTTCAAGTCCTTCTGCCCCTGCCACCTGCACCTAGCCGGTCCGCGAGCGGCCAGCGCCTCTCCGCGCTCCCAAATGTTTTCATTAGGTTGCTCAGCTGCAACAGCTTTTTGGCGTGGGGCGTGGCAAGCAACGCACTCCCTTTGGAGTGATTATTGATGGCTCGGTTTATTGCTCTTCTTGTCGCGGGCGTTTCGCTCGCGGCCCTCGCCGCGACTTCCGTACACGCTGCCGATCTTATCATCGATACACCGGCGGAGCCTGGCGTCGTGGATGTCGGCGGCAACTGGGATGGCGCCTATGTGGGCGTGTTCGGGGGTTATGGTACCGGCGACTTCGAAATCAACGACAGCGGTTTCCTGTTTGACTTCGACGGATGGCTTCTCGGTGTAGCCGTGGGTGCCAACTTTGCGGTGGCCGATGGCATCGTCGCTGGCGTGGTTGGCGATATCGCGTGGTCGAACATCGCTATCGACCCCGCCGACTTCGGTGGCAACGAGTACAACGTGGATTGGGTCGGCTCGCTGCGTGGTCGCTTGGGTTTCGATGGCGGCGCTTTCCTGCCGTACTTGACCGCCGGCCTGGCTGTCGCCGGTGGCGAGTCGGTCGACCCGCCTGTCAGCGATACGGCCGTGCATGTAGGCTGGACCGCGGGTGCGGGTGTCGAGTTCGCGGTGGCCGACAACCTGTCGGTCGACCTGCTGTACCGCTATTCGGACTACGGCACCGCTACCTACGATCTGGGGCCGGACTTCGATATCGACTTCCAGACCCATCAGGTCAGCGCCGGCCTGAACTGGCGGTTCTGAGCGCAGCGACTAACACCGAGCGGCCCCGGTCTCCACCTCGGAGGCCGGGGCCGTTCCATTCCGGGCAGGGCCGGCTACAGCATTCCCAGATACATGGCGATCGGCGTCGCCAGCATCGCGGCGACCAGCGTGGCGAACAGGACTTTGAGGAAGAGTGTCTCGAGCATAGTGCCCTCGGGAGAAAGACAGCGGGCGCGACACGAGTTGCCACCAGAGTCAGCAGCCCGCTGCTTCCTCCCGAAGTCCTCACTCTAGGTCGGCTGCGAAAGGCGCGCATTTAACAAAGACATCCCGCTGATCGGCGCGATCAACTCTCGCCAATGCGGCGGCCCGCTGCATGGCAGTCCCTTGCGGGCGCTGTCGATCTATCCCAAGAAGGCGTGGGGCTTGGGGATTTGACGACATGAAAGTGACGCTCGACCTCGACGATCTCGTCCGGCGCGGGGATCTCACGCAGGCGGAGGCCGATCGGCTGAAGGGCTTTGCCAAGGCCGATACCGGCGCGCTTGGCACCAATATTCTGCTCTCGTTCGGCGCCGCCGCCATCGTCATCGGGCTGGGCGCGCTGTTTCCCACCGCCGAGACCGCCATCGGGCTCGGCGGGCTGCTTCTGGCGCTCGGGCTGGTGCTCAGGTTCAACGGCATCGAGCGCTGGACCTTGTTCGGCCAGGTCTGCGTCACCATCGGTGCCCTTGCCCTCTCGGGCGGCATCTCGATCCTCGCTGAGGGGTCGGTGCCGATCAATCTGGCCATCGGAGGAGGGCTGGCAGTGGCGGCGGTGGCGGCGCGCTCGGGCCTCCTGGCGGCATTATCGGTGATCATGCTGACGGCAACAGTGGGCGGAGCAACGGCCTACAATGGCAGCTTCTTCTGGCAGCCGGCCCTGACCATTGGCATTCTCGCGGCGCTGACGCTCGGGCTCTATCTGCTCTCGCTGCGGCTGTCCGCGGACTATGAGCGGTTGGCGATCATCGCGGCGCGCGTCGCTATCCTGATGCTGAACTTCGGCTTCCTCATCGGCTCGCTGTTCGGCGACGATGCACTGAAGCTTCCGCCGCTGGCCTTCAGCGTCGCCTGGGCCCTGGTGCTCATCGTCACGGGCCTTTGGGCGATCCGCGCCAACCGCCGTTGGGTGGTCAATGCCGCCGCCGTGTTCGGAGCGATCCACTTCTTCATCCAGTGGTTCGCAACGCTGGGGCCGTCGCCGCTCTCCATCGTCGGCGGCGGGCTGCTGCTGGTCGGCTTTGGCTTTGCGATCAGGTGGTTCAACCGCAGCCAGCATGCAAAGGCGCCGTCGGAATCTGACGTGACCATCCCCGATTCCATTGTCGGTCCGGGCGGCGCGGCCTGATCGCCCCGGTGCGGTGCGCCGAATTCGATAGGTGGCTGTCGAATGGGGGCGTACAGTGCCTGGGCGCACCAACGCGCCGCCAGCGAAAGCGACCCCCCCTATATGCCCGTGGATCATCCCGACACCGCGCCCGTCGCGGTTCGTCGCATGCCCAGTCGCACGCTGACGGTGGCGCTGAGCTTCTTCATCACGCTCGGCGCACTGTTCGTGTTGGCGCCGCTGCTGCGCTTCGGCACCAGTTTCGGCTGACGGAGACAGCGTCCATGCCGCGCAGCCCTCTTTCCGGGTCCGATGCCGATCCCAGCGTCGGCGCCGAGGAGCCGTCCGGACCGTTCGACTACACCGAACCGGCCGATCTCTACTTTCCGGTGCAGGTGGGGCGGAAGGCGGGTCTCGACTACCGTCGCTTTCCTTCGGCCACCCTGGCGCTGCGCTATGCGATGGAATCGCTGCTTCCGGGCAAGCTGAACTCGGCGACGCTGGAGGTCGATGGCGAACGCTACGACAGCGTCGCGATGCGCCGGCTCTATGCTTCGTCGGATTTTCCGGCGTCGTGAGGCGGCGGTACGTCGATGCCGTCTTCGAGATACTCGTGCAGCTTGTTGCGCAGCGTTCGGATGCTGATGGCAAGGATGGCGGCCGCGTGCGTGCGGTTGCCGTGGGTGGCGCGCAGCGTTGCAAGGATCAGTTCGCGCTCGACATCCGCGGCCTGCAGGCCGACCAGTTGCAGCGTCGCGGCTGGATCGGGATGGAGGTTGTAGGCGTTGAGCATCGAGGCCTCGCGCTATTCCATGTCGACCGGCAGGGTGAGGCTGAGATCAAGGGCGGCGAGGAAGGCGACGACAGCGGCGGCGGCCATGATCACCACTGGCAGCCAGTGCCCGAACTGGGCTCGCGTCATCGCTTGCAGCAACGCCCCCCTCCCCATCGCCCCAGAATCACGCCGCGGGTCCGTAGGCTTGTGGTAACGGAGGCAACCTGACGGATGGCTGACAGCCCTCGTGCACAGGCGCCGGAGCGCCGACATCACGGTGTCATTGGGACTTGCAATAGCCGAGGCAAGCCATTAGATACCGCTTCCCAAGCCGCCCGGGGTGACTCGCGCGGTTCTTCGTTTTTGGCCTGATGGCCCGACCGGAAGTAGAGCTGATGGCTGCACTGAACCCGCTGAAGTTCCTGCAAGAGGTTCGTCAGGAAGTCGGCAAGGTCACCTGGCCGACCCGCAACGAGACCCTGGTCTCGACGGTGATG